>Ga0123342_1000008_pt1 | contig 177224 bp, 103 predicted proteins | sample Turbeawhitnodule_FD_89960 | JGI IMG/M metagenome (GOLD analysis project Ga0123342, IMG submission 89960) | Root nodule microbial communities of legume samples collected from Mexico - Turtle bean Mexico white nodule | ecosystem: Host-associated > Plants > Roots > Nodule | place: Mexico... | reverse complement strand
GTTTCTAAATTAGTTTCTATTATTTTCTATTATTGTTAAATAGTTTCTAAATTGGTATCTAATTAGCAACTAAGGTTTTAACTACCAATTATTTAGTTTCTAAATTTGGTAGCAAAAACCTTGATTGCTAATTAGATGCCAATTTAGAAACTATTTAACAATAATAGAAACTAATTTAGAAACCAAATTTCTTTTTAGTTTCTAAAACGTTCTCTAATTTAGTTACTATTGCAACTAATTATTTTAGTTTCTACAAATTGGTTTCTGTTTCATGATTTTCTTGTAGTGTTAACACACTTCTTCATGTTGAGACTACCAATATACGTGGTCTAATAACGATCTAATAGCGAGTGGTATGATAAATCCAACAAATAATTGTTAGAATAAATTTAAAATGACTCTAATACCATATTAAAAAAAAACAGAGATAAAAAAAAAGAAAACAGAAGGATTGTGTGTAGAAAAAAGATAGGGTAGTTTTGTGTTGTTGGAGTTATGTAGTACTAATGAGTTATATTAATTAGGTTAGGTTAGGTTAAGGTTTATGTGGGTCCCCAAGAACATTAATTACTTATATTTTTTCTCTTTTTGTAAGGTACGCATCCATATTCCTTTCCATACATTCATTGTTCACAGATCTAATTCACTGACATTCCGTAATCCTTAAACTATCTTCCTCTATATTTTATTTTATTATACACACACGCACGTATAAGCAAATTCCTAGTTTGACAAAAACAGTACAATGTGCTTTCAATTTCAATTCATAGATATGTTTATATATACTCCTTCAACATATTACTACTTCATTAAATTTGTCCTTCAAAATGCGGAAACTAAAACCATCTTTATTGTTTTCTCAACTTATAACATGGTTAGAATATTTTAATATCAACACTAAAAAGAAAATTATTATTAAGTTTAGAATCTATAATAAAGTATTAATGAAGTATAGAAATCAAATATATTATCTATGAGACTCGGACACATCTCTTAAATAGTGTGTCTGTGTCGAACACACGTATCAAAGACCGACACTCGCACCATAATTGTAGAACGCGTATCATTGAAGTATCCAATTAAAAAATATTTATTAAATTTATGACAATTTTAACACAGTTTTAACACAATTTAAAAAAAAAATATATTAATTTTCTAAAAATTTAAATTTATTATATAAACTTTTATTAAAATTGTAAAAATAAGAAACATACCATTTTAAACCATTTGTCGATAAAAAAAACTGAAACATACATTTTAAAAATCATCTATATTTTCATTTCCATGTCCATATTATATCAGTATTCATCCGTATTATGAAACTTTAGCAAATAACATGGATTCACATATATAATTATTGTTTTGGTTTAGGAACAAAAATGGAAAAAAGTTAATGTAAAGAATGAAACCAAAAACAGTAGTGAAGATGAAATTCATGATTGATATGTACGTAAGATTTAAGTAGAATTGAATCCTTGAGTTGAGTAAAATGAAATGTTTACAATGAAGTGATGTTATAGTATACTGATTATTCCTCTGAGTTTGTGCAACAAATCTCGATTCCCATGCAAGATCACAATACTCAATGCTACGTAATTAAGCTTTGTGCAATTCAACAAGATTGAAATGCTCACAAGCTTGGCCACGCTCGCTCAGCACACGCTTCCATGTATTATTCTGATACGAAGTGTGCCCCATTCCTCAGACCAATCGTCTCCTCCTTCTCCAACTTCTATGCCTCCTTCACACTACCCATTACCTCCCTGATTTCGCCACGTCTTCATCTTCCTCTCTCCATTGCACATTTCTAAGCCTACCTTCTCATCTCATCTCATCACAACCAACTCTACTCTAGGATACTTTACCCCTCACTACTCCCACATCCCTTCCATTTGCCTTATTACTGTTGGTCCCTTCCATTTGCCTTATTACTGTTGGTTGGATATCCTCGACTAAATATTAGAGCATTTCATAGTATATAAGTAGATACAAACCTTACAATCCGGTTTGATGAGGTTGAATTAGGTTTAAAATCCAGTGAATCAGTTTTACAATATACATACATTCATAGTATATAAGTAGGTACAAACATCTTTACAATCTGGTTTTATGAGATTGAATTAGATAAGTAGGTACAAACATCTTTACAATCTGGTTTTATGAGATTGAATTAGATTTAAATTCTACCAAGTGGTTTTACAACATACATACAGTACAGTAATATTCATGTTTTCTTATTATTTTAAGAGCCATTAAATTTGGGAGGAACTACACTGACACTAGACTCACTTCTCTTCTTCCTTAGAAACCAACATACAATGTCACGTATTCTCCTCCTGAGTTTTGTTGGACTTCTGGTGTGCTTCCCATTTTCTTGTTCCCTCCAAGAGCAAGGGAAAGAGCTACAAACCCCTTTGCATCCAAACTCTTGCAATGAAACATGCGGGAACCTCCATGTTCCCTTTCCATTCTATGTCAACTCCTCTTGTGAGTCAATTTCCCCTGCCTTCCATCTCTCGTGCATAAACTCCACCACCCTTTTGCTCAGAATTGGCTCAGTGAGTTACACAGTCTTGGAATTCTTCTCAGATGGTGTGCTGGTGGACTTTCCCGGCTCATCATCCTGCAGACAGTACAATGACTTGAATTCTTTTGGCAGAAGCTTTGCAGGGAAGAACAACTTTGGAGTTTCGGTTGACAATGTTGTTGGTCTCTATGACTGTGAGGATTCCTCTCTGTGCAAAGCAGATTGTGAAACTATTGACTTGCCTGGTTGTGATGGAAGGGGAGGAGGCTCCCTTGCCTGCTGCTATCCCCTCTCAGACCATACCATATGGCATGTTGGTGATGGATTTTCGGTATTTTCTCAGTTTGGATGCAGGGGAGTTTCTAGTTGGGCCGTTTTGAGAGGCTCAACTTGGGGAAAACGTGGGGTGAAGTTGGAATGGGCACTGCCCAGAAACTCCTCTAAGCAAGTTTGTGCAAGGAATGCTAACATGGCCAATGCTACAGCAATCCAAGGAGGCGTGAGATGTGTCTGTCAAAATGGATATGTTGGTGATGGTTTTGCTGATGGAACTGGATGTTTGCAGGGTGAGTAGTTTTCATCATAATCAGGATAAAAAAGGGTATTTGTTTTAATGTTATTACGTATTTGCAATTATGTTGTTTGTGCTGTTCTTGAAAAATTCAAGTTTCTGCTTCTCACTTTTTGTACATTTATATCTCTAGATTGGCCCTTTTTGCTCTCAGGAAACCATTTCTTTCTAGGCTCTGGTAGCAGGTTTTTGAAGTAGAAACACTGTTTTAGTTTCACATGTCTATTAAGAAAACATGAATAAGAAAATTAAAGGTAGGTAAATAAATATGCTTCACAACACATGAAAGATCAGCAACTCCCTTTTCTTCCATAAATGGATTTTTTGGACTCTGAGCATATACACTGCATGATTTTTAACCTTCTACTTTTAAGTATGACATTTGCTTATGGTTGATGTATTCTTGTTAGCCTGCATAAAGGACGGAAAGGAAGCATATGGAAGTGACTGCTACATCAAAAGACATGATCAGAGAAAATTTGTTATCATTGCCGGTTAGTAATAGCTAGAGAACTGTAAAATTCAAAATAGTTTTATTCTCCTAAAGTCTTGAGTGTACCAACTCATAAATTACAAGGTCACCAACCTATAGAACACAGTCAACAAATTATGAAGAGGTCACAACAACAAGGATTCATGACTACCAGATTTGCTTTCAATTCTGCACCATTTTCCTTAATCTATATAATCTGGTAGTCATGGTCAGATATATACTTACATTTCTTGTGTCAACTCAACATGCAGGAATCATTGGCCCAGTTCTGATTGTTGCCTCCCTGGTTGCACTATTTTATCTTCTTAAAAGGCCAACAAAACCAGGGATGTTTGACACCGAGCAGGCTTACTATCAAAACATTTCAATCCCCAAAGCTTGTAAAATTCGACTGTTCAGCCTCCACGAGCTAGAGGAAGCCACAAAAGGCTTTGAAGAGAGTCAGAAACTCATGCATGCCAATAATGGGACAATTTTCGCTGGAGTTTTGAGGGATGGATCACACATAGCTGTTCACAAATTACAATGTGAGAAGAAAGACTTAATTCAAGTTCTGTCACAGATCGAGGTTCTGTCTTCTACTGTGCATAGAAACATGGCCCGCATTCTTGGTTGCTGTATTGAATCTGGCAACACTCTGGTAGTTTATGAGTTTCCTTGCAATGGTACTCTGGAGGAACATTTGCATCAAAGCAAAGGACAACAACTTCGTTTGGATTGGTATAGGAGATTGACTATCGCTGCAGAAACAGCTAGTATTCTTGCATTCCTACACTACGACAACTCTCCTCCCATATTTCACCATAACCTTAAATCTGCATGCATCTTCCTAGATGATGATTACTCTGTCAAGATTGCAGGATTTGGTCTGATCAACTCCAATGTTTACTATGATTCTCAGTTACATAAGAACTACGAAGGCTTTGGCATCTGCAAAAATGATGTTTATGACATGGGTGTGTTGCTTCTTGAAATTATCTCAGGCTCAAATCGCTTGGATTTACCAACTTCAGCCTTGCAGCAAATAAGGGCTGGAAAATTTGAAGAAATTTTTGACCCTTTTCTTTGCTATCATGAACAACCACATTACCGCCAAGAGCAAATGCAGATCATTGCTGATCTTGCTACAAGATGCCTTCTATTTGGTGTAGATGGAAGGCTAGGAATGGTTGATGTTGTGAGGGAGTTAGTGCACTTGACTAAAGAAAGTCTTGATGGGGGAATTACCAAAGGACCTGCACTTGAAGAGACTTTCTCAAACTCAAGCCTTCTTCAGATGATATCAATGTCTCCAGATTCTATGAGTGTCCCTTGAATTTTCCCTCCTTGAAGAAGAACATAAACATCCTTAATCCTTAATTGTGTGTGAAGTATAACTTCCCTGCCACTGTACATCTGGGGAATGAATCCAACATTCTGGTCCTGACATACTTCATTAAGGTACAAAGCAAGTGTATGCATGTAACTTCATAAATTTAATCAACTGCTATAAACAGTGTTGGAACCATTTTCAGAGGTTCTTTTTTGTGTATTCAGACGAAAATCTCTGTGCATTCTCAATGTTTCAATTTACTGCATATACAAGATTGGAACTGCAGCTCTGATTCATTTTAACTAATCACATTGATCACAACTTAAAATAAAGAAGCAAACTTTTGATAACTCATTATATTAATATTTTTTAAATTTAAATATTAATGTATATTTTGTCTCTCTCTTTTTCAATCTATTGATTGAAATTTTCTTCTTAAGGATATGATATTATTGACATTCAAAACATAAGCTGTTATCCTTTAATGCTTATTGTTAATGCAAAACTAATCAATGGTAACGTGATCTAAATGCAAAAGCCTCAAAGTAAATTATATTTAGCAAATGTATGAATGATATGATTAATGAGACAATAAAGAATTTAACTACCTACTACAATTAGAATATGAATGTAGAGTATTAAAAAAACAAGGCAATTACGCAGTTTAATCAATTCAATCTAAAGAATCAATTTAATATACAAGAATTAAAGAGTTTCAGAACTAGTAAAGATTGCATAAATAATTTTATACTTAATTATCATTACATTTATATCACTACTACAAGAAAATCATACAATAAAAACTAATTTTTAAAGATCAAAATAATTAGTTGCAATAGTAACTAAATTACAGACCATTTTAAAAACTAAAAAAAAAATGGTTTCTAAATTAGTTTTTATTATGGTTAAATAATTTCTAAATTGGTATCTAATTAGCGACCAATGTTTTAACTACCAATTATTTAGTTTCTAAATTTGGTAGAAAAATCTTGGTTGCTAGTTAAATACCAATTTAAAAACTATTTAACAATAATAGAAACTAATTTAGAAACTAATTTTTTTTTTGAAATTTGGATCAATAGGGACATGTGCTAGATTCCATTGTATGCCATATTCTCTTAGTGCGTGGAACTTTCACCATGTTTTTATTTTCTAAAACTTGATTTACAACATTTTCAAGGCGATTTAAGTAGTTGAAATCATGCAAAGCAAAAAGAAGCATTGAATAAATTTTATAACAAAACTACTTAATATAAGTTTATCATTTTTGCCCATAATAGAACTATTGTTCTATATAAAAAAAAATTAAAAATAATATAATATTATTATTGCAGATAAAAAAAAAATATTACTATTATTACACACTGCTGAAAACACTTTTTTTCTAATTTTTTAAAGTCAATCTTTGAATAATCAACATCTTTAACCCAAATTTCCTCTATGCAACTCAACTTTGAGTGAGAGGGGAGCAGTGAACAATGAAAAAACCTTTTTTTTTATCAAACATTATATCAACTTCAAAAAAATAATAATTAATGATAAGAAGATTGAGAAATAGCTAGAAAATTTTCAACTGACACATGTCATAGGTAACCCTTTTATTAAGATAAATAGATCATTTGCTGATAAAAAAAAAGATAAACAGATCATGCTATTCACATATTTTTTTTTTATAGTATTCTTTTTACATGAATTATTATGATGTCACTGTAGAATATGTACCAAAATCGAAAGGGATGCCAAATTAGTAAAGAGGATACAAAATTAGAAAAGAATGAAACGGGAAAAAAGGTGAAGAAGTTCTAAAAAAGTATTTTGCTTAACTTGGTTTTCGGGGAATCTAGTGGTTAATGCAGAGATAAGGAAGTTTGAAATTTGTAGGAAACAAGTGGAGTGGTAAATTCCATGAAGAACCGAAGTGTATGCTCTAATCAATTTGACCAAGTCTCTCAAATTCCCTTCAAAACTCTATATAAACACATCAACTCCACCATTCTCTTCTATCTCTCTCTTTTCAACCCTTTACACTTTCTTCCATCAGTATCATTTATTCCTCATCAAGGTACTTCTTTTCTTACTCTCAAACCTTTTATATCTATCTGCATTGCATGTTACCATTCCTTTTGTACTTTTTCCATGCACCCTTTTTCTGTGACTTTTTTCATCTCATATTTCCTTGTTCTATACCTTCAAGATGGCTGAGAATGGCGAAGAAGCTCAAGAAAATCGTCCAGTTCCCCGTCTGAATGAAAGGATTCTTTCTTCTTTGTCAAGGAGATCAGTGGCTGCCCATCCTTGGCATGATCTTGAAATTGGTACTGTTGCTGACATATTATTATACATTGCTTCTTCATATATATTTTATATTGCCAATTTGCCTTCAATTTACACCGATAAGATTTAAAACATGTTTCAAAACTAAAGTTTCATAAATATGCAGGACCCGAGGCTCCTCAGATTTTCAACTGTGTAAGTTCTCATCTTCTGCTTTCTTTGGATGAATGTTTGTTCTGTGTTACTGCGAAAATAAGGTCCAAAAATAAAGCTAATAGTCTTACGGGGAGTCTACTACTCAACCATTGCACTGGTGCAATACAGTACTAGGTTACTGATCTCAAATTTTTCTAACTTTGTTGGGTCTCCAAGAACTTATTCTCTTGAACCATATATACCTACATTCCTTTCCCGACTTGCAATTTTCTAGTGAAATAGTGTTTATGCTTGCTGAATAGTGTTAGTTGCCTCCAACAGGTTGTGGAGATCACTAAAGGAAGCAAGGTCAAGTATGAACTTGACAAAAAGACTGGATTAATTAAGGTACAAACTAATTGCATGGTTATTGGAGTGGAATTTGAAACAGATTTCACACAGAGCTTACTGCCAGATTATTTTATCTCTGTGCTTTAGATTTTTCTTCTTATTGTCCGAATAATGCTCAGGTTGATCGGATTTTGTATTCATCTGTTGTTTATCCTCATAACTACGGTTTTATCCCCCGCACACTGTGTGAAGACAATGACCCAATGGATGTCTTGGTCCTCATGCAGGTAAACCATTATCATTTTCAAATCAATATGTTTTATACAGCAAGCAATCATTTAACCTGCTCTCTACATTATTATTTTACTATTTACTTAACTGCATTTAGAGAAATCCTAAACATAGGCACTTAACATAGTTAGCTTACTGAATGAACTACAATGGTTGAAGGACAGGAACCAGTTCTTCCTGGTTGTTTCCTGCGAGCCAGGGCCATTGGAATCATGCCCATGATTGACCAGGTATTGCTTTCTAAGCCAATAAAACCATTCCCACTTCTTTTACCCCATTTTCCATTACGCAATAACAAATGTGTTTTTGACACAGGGAGAGAAAGATGATAAAATTATTGCAGTGTGCGCTGATGACCCAGAATATAAGCACTTTACCGACTATAAAGAACTTGCACCTCATCGCATCTCTGAGATCCGACGCTTCTTTGAAGACTGTATCCAATTCATTACAATCTTCTAAGTTTAGTTTTTATCTTTTCTTCATAATTTGAGTTTTGTTTCTTAACACATTGCTAAGACAAAAAGAATGAGCACAAGGAAGTAGCAGTTAATGACTTTCTACCTGCAAGCGTTGCTGTTGATGCCATCCAGTACTCAATGTAAGTGTGTATATGTATCCAATCGAATTAAACAAAATTCTGTCACTCTACTAACATCATTCCCTTCTGTCGTGCTTTTGTTTATGCAACTAATACTGCTCTATAGTACAAGAATTTCGATTATTTTACGTCACATTTTGCTACACCTATTAAAATATGCCCTTTTATTTGACATGAAATAAGTGTAGAAACATAAAAATAAAGTAAGGTGACGAGAAAAAAAAAGTACAAATCTGGAATCTCTTACATATTTTTACGCTGCTAACCTTGCTTCTAATTTGGTGCAGGGATCTCTATGCAGAGTATATTCTGCACACCTTGAGGCGATAGACAACTGTTATTCTATGTTCTCCATCAACAATCAGAATAAGCCATAATATATTGTTATTTTAATATATCTTAATCAAACCTATCTATACTTTATAGTTTTTGTATATAGCCGGATAATATACAACCTATTTTGGTGTATCAACCGTGCTTAATGTATGTAACTCCTCATGTATAATAATCGAAATTGAAGTGTTTTAACTATGTTTACCAGTTTCCAAGCTATAATTTGGCAGTGTTTTTCGTCAATGTTGACTCAAGTCGTATTGTGACCTTCATTATAGACTAAAATTCTCGAGTAAAAGTGGCAAGAGCAATATCGCTGTAGAATTTAATAATTTGCATGAGCTGTTTCTAGACTACATACAAGCTACAAAATAGTATGCTTAACCTTTAATAGCAGTGTCAACAAGGCACCTAATGCTGGCTGTCAAGTCTCGTATTCTAGTCCTCAACTTGTTTTATGTACCACTATCCTCTGTCACAAGATACTGTGAATTTCGTAACATATATAATAATTATTTAGAGGAATCACATAATTGGTTATATATATAATAAATTAGAAAATAGTAACATCCCTTGTTTCTTATTTATTCAACCATTGATTGAGACATGTCTTGAACCAGTTGATAATGCTGGGTTCAATACCTGATGCACAGGAATGGTTTAAATATTTGGCTAGATAGAATGGGAATAAAAATCACTCCATCTATCACGAGTATAATTTGTTTAGCAGTTCTAAGAGAAGAACGGCTGCTGAGTCTTTGGCCTTCTTGACACTTGGCATTGGCTCTCCAATACATTCATCGGTCCATCCTCTATCAGTAGTATTGACTCTCACCGCAAAAGTAAATCTCTTTGCATGTGCTGGACCACCCTCATTCACACACCTACAAGTTTCAGTATTAAAAAAAGTTATAGATGCTCAGATACAGTGACCATCCATTTGCAATACTAAATAGGTAACTTCATAATGCCATACCTGTAGAATGGCATAGGCCAATTCCTTCGTAAACAGATATCATTTAATGTTTGCCTAGTAAATGTCTGGTTTCCATTCTTTTTCCCGTTTTCATCATCCTTCTCCTGAGTTTTCCCCACCTCCTTTTCTTTCAAAGCAGCAAGGGCATTTCTGGCAGCTAATTTTTGTGCCATTTTTTTCTGTGGATTTTGAGCAGCTCCTACTTGCACCCCATCAATGAATACTTCAACAGTGGCCAAATTGCCAATACGACTTGCTTTATACTCTAAGCCTTCAGCTTGCTGTTGGCATCGCTCCTGCAGCTCTCGCACAGGATGCATTGGCAGAGTCTCTGGGGTAACCATAGGATGCAGAAGAGGCTGAAAAACCTGGCAAAATTGAGAGACCCGTAATATTCTTCATTAGTTTCTCTTTTTTCCTTCCATTTTGTAAATGAACACTGGAAGGAATGGTCTGTATGCTTAAAAGCTAGGTACTAACCTTCCAAACAACAGAAGTATCCCTTCCACTGTCAAGAAAAATGGCACCTGCAATAGATTCGACAATGTCACCAAGGACCTTGGGAGCTTTGCAGTCTCCCAGACCAAAGGAGTTAAAACCTGGCTTTAACAATTCATCTTGAACTTCCTTCACAAATTCTTTAATCTGTAGACAACCAACAAAATCATCACCTCGCTTAAAGAAATTAGGAATATTGCAGGTAGGTCATATGATTCATCTCAAGGTAATAGTAAAAAGTCATTAGAAGGAAACAAGACCTGTTTCTCTAGGGCACTGGACCCATGTCGGAGATGCACATGAAGGTTGTGTTTAACTGCAACACGTGCAAAATTTTCATTATTTACAGCAGCAGCCCGAAGGTCAGTCAGACGTCCCGGTGGCAGATTTGTGTAAGTGAAAAACAAGTGCCTGGTGATAAGATGATCCAAGACAGCATCACCCACGAACTCCAACCGCTGATAACAGGATACTCCTGAAGATGGTCTGGAGGCATGTGTTATGGATTCTATCAACAGCCCCTTGTCTTTGAAGTTTATATTTAAAGCACCCTCTAAAGTATCAAAATTAACACTCCTAAGTATGCTGTCTGGAACATTAAATGGCTTTCTAGCACACTCCAGCGTATCGGGATCAAACTCTATTTGAATGCCAATCCATTTCATAAGGTGATTAGCAGCATTTTTACCACCTTCTACATAATATACCCCAATTAGTGCCTCCACAACATCTGCAAGTGTCTTACTGGACAGAACTCTGTAAGAACTTGAATCACTCTCAAGCTCGCCATCTTCCATCTCATCATCATATCCATCTGTGTGACAATCCATCTTCTCAGTTTTAGAAATGGACCGCTCCTGGTCAAACAAAGAGGACTCCCCATCCTTGGTATCTTCATCAAAGACAGGCAGCACCCCAGGAGCTGCCCATCTGGATGGAGCAAAGCGATCTGCCTGAATATATGATTGAAGCCCTTTACTTAAGGCATACTGATATAATACCATGTTACTGACCATTTGTTGTCTCATCCTAGTAAGTTGACCTTCATGTTTCTGTGGGTATTTTAAGAAAAGAAATCGACTAACAACCCATTTCAGGTAAGCGTCTCCAAGAAGCTCTGCCCTTTCATAGCAGAATGTCTCCTGGCAAGAGGCAGCGGTCAAGGCTTCTAAGATCTGTTCACAAAGAAGGCATGGGTTAACTGAAGAAACTAGAACTAAAAGCCAAATACCTGGAGCAGACAAGATACCTTTGAAGTCTGGACAGGATAACTTATCATATTCTTCAGCTGAACTGCAAGTAGCATACTTTCAACCCTCCTCATTATTGAAGGCAACCTCTGGGCACCACGAACAAGTGATCCAGGCAGTGGGTGTACAAGGCATAGCTCAGGCGGAAGGAAAACATAATAAGTTTTATCATGTGTCTCTTCAGATTCCCCCTCATGTGCTATACAATGAATTGACAGTTCCCATTAAACATAAGTCCACGAATTTTGCAAAAGCACAATAATTCCAGGATAGAAATTATGAGAACAAACCTTCACTGTGCTCAAATCGAGGGGAAAGAAGATTCTTGCAGTATGATACACCACGCCCTCTTATTAGAGGTTGCTGCTTGTAAACCAAATCAACTCCATACCTACACCAAAGCAATAAAAAAGACCAGTAGCCATTCGCACCCTCAATTGTGCAAGAAGACACAAAAAGCTTCTCTAATCTGGAAGGAAGAAGAAGTTATTGTCACTTTCCAAGGAACATTGTTGATAAAGTCCGCAATATTTAGAGGTGACAACAGGCGATTCCTTCACAGATTAAGATTAGCCCCTTGTTCTTCCTGCACAATATTAGAGGTGCAATGTGGCCAACAAGTTATTGGTAAGAATTTTCAAAACACAAAGAAACAAGAGTACAGAAAATGGGATAGGGAGTCTTGACTGCATCAGGAAAGAATTTTTTTTAAACAAATGGGAAAAAACTACGAGACAACAATATTCGTAACATATCATACTTTTGCTTGTAGTAATCAGCATATGAGCTGTACTCCAGAGGACCAAGATAACCTTCTTTCCTAGGGAACGAGTTTTCAGCTGACATGTCATAGCATATTGAATCAACATAAAACCTCTTCCCCGAATGAGCAGCAGTTACAATTTTCCCTACCAGGTCCTCTGCCTTAGTACTGGTATCTGCCATCATCAATTTTCCATTGGTAGTCATATTAATTTGCTTTTGTGTTTGCATGGAATCTCTACTTGGAACCAATCCTGAAGCTTTCACCACATCAAACTGGGCCACAGCTCCTCGGATTCCATAGGTGGGATGTGATTTTTGCCCAAAAGCCATGCCATGACGCAATTTCCCAAATCCATATTCCCTTCTGTCTCCACCTAATGTTCTCTCATTAGTACCAAGGTAAACATCTGGTCGAGCTTTCTGGAGGGGATTCTTCCATGCATCGGCTCCAATTATTGTCTCAACCAGACACCAGTCAATTTGGTTCATAGGATCTACAGACTTATCGCCAAACATTGGGACAAACAAATATGCTTTTGCAGGATCCCAAGGAGTGGTAGATGGTTCAACATCCACATCCAAGACAATGCTCATCAGTCTTACGTGAAAGCTTTTCAGGGATGCCAGCTGCATGTCATTCAAAAATAGGTTTCTCTGTCGTATAAGAAACTATTTTCAAAAAAAAATATATGAACATTTAAAACAAGTATAGACACTGATTAATTTTTCAACCTGACTCTCAGTGATATTTATCAACCCCATAAAGACAAGAGATGCCTTTGTAGTCACGGTTCGAGCGATAAATAGATCCATTGACATCGATAACACCTACAAAATGAATATGTTAGAAAGGGAGTAAATGAGTTACAATGCAAAAAAATGGAACTAGAAGCAGTAGCACAAATAGAAATGACTACCTCTGCATCCAGCTCATTGCCAAAAAGTATTGCAAAATTTGAAACTTGAATCAAGAACGGATCCTTTGAATGGCCAATATTTTCGCACTTTACAGCATACATGTAAAGATGAAGCAATTTGGAGTTGTTGCAAGCATCTTTTCCAGATAAGATCCATTCTCCCTGAAAATTCAAATAGCATTAAGCAATAATGAGGTCAAGACAATAAACATATCCTGTAACTAAAGACTAAAATAGCATGCATGTTGCAGCACAGATACAGATTTGGTGAATTTTCATTTTTGTAGAAGGTATAGCCCTGCTCTTTTCCTGAATGGGAAGTGTTGAGAAGAGAGAAAACAAGAAGACAGATAATGACTTATGTGTGTTTGGAACACAACAGAGTTATTCAATTTATAGAGGAAGTATTTAGATTGCACTTGTTCTCCACTTAACTTCTTTGTTTTAATAATAACCATCTTCAAAGCCTTCAAGATCATTGCACTGGATTGAAGGTATAACTGACAAGCCTTCTTTACAAAATGAAGAATGATAAATGCTGTACTGGTCAACTATATAATAAACCCTTACAAAAGATTACTTAGACTACATAACTTGCAGAAAGAACCAACATTCAGCATCATATCACTGAATTAAAGGTATTACACACAAGTTTTCTATTGAATATTCCACATCAACTAGAGATTTAGCCAAATTATAGTATATAAATGGGGTACAAACCTCACTTACAAACCGGTTTTGTAAAGTTGAGTTAGGTTTAAAATTCACTTTCTAAGATGGTATCAAAGTCTATCCTAACGAGCTTTGTTGGGTTTATCGTATCATCTACAAGTATTTAGTCTTGTACTTGAGATGTTCAGTCCTCGATGTGAGGAAGTATCTTGGAAATTACTTCAACAAGAGATAAGGTAAAATTAAAGTATATAAGTGTGTACAAATCTGACCTTACAAATGATTGCTGATAAAAAAAATGAATATGATAAATGGTGTACTGGTCAACTATACAAAACCCTTACAAAAAAATTGCTTAGACTGCATAACTTGCAGAAAGAACCAACCTTTAGTATGTCAGCCACACCTTCAGGATAGAACTCCCTATGTCTAGCAGTCCCTGGAAGTGGATCTCCTTCATCAGTTTGCTCATCCTTTTCTCTTTCTCCCCCACTTCCTTTATCAGGCAATAGCATGTCAGTGAATGCTCCCATCTCATGCAGTTTCTTGCAAGCAGCCAGACAAACAGCCTGCAAAACACCAGATTAACAAATGGTTCTTGATAAAGCTGAATAGTATTACAATTTAATATTCATAGAGAAATCGAAAGAGAAGATCTATTTTATTATTACTGAAATATTCAGTAGAGTACACATTTATAGACACTCTAAGAGTGCTTAGCAGGCAAAGACTACTGTGCTGACTCAGCACTTAAGTGACAGTTAACAAAACAAAGACTATCGTACTATTGTAAACAACACTAACACACAACCAACAAGCAGAATCAATCAAATTCATGATAAAAGATGGCGTGCCTGTTGTGCCAGACGCATAGAACTGCATATTGGGCCCTCGAGATTTTCAAATGGTGCATTACAAGGCAGTTGAAGCTTGCAAGAATATTCTGTGGGACATCCTGTTTTTTCATGCCTCTCCATAATAAACTCAGGACGAAGAATTGAATATCTGGACAAAGGATAAAAACATCCAAGTCATTACTTGAAAAATAAAAGGCTGGTAAAGCAAACTACCAATCTCAAGCAAAAATGCAGCACCTGTCACTCGGTAGCTGAGAGCAGTAGAAGTGGATAAGACCTACAGCAGAATTAAGACTCACAACTGCACCAGTTGACTTCACCTGGTAAACTGTTCCAGGCCTGGTGTCAACAGAAATCAATCTTGAAGTGTCCTTCAGATGACTAAGGTCTGTTCTCTCTATTGCTTCTTTACGCAAAGTCTCCTCACTGTTCCTGGCATTCCTTAGGAATGCTTCATGTGACAAATTGCCCCTATATACAAGACAAATCACAAGTAGTGAAGAGGGGAAGAGTTCAATGCCTTGGCATCCATCCACTCAAATATAAAACACCATGTATGTTTGGTAAAATTATGAACATTATGATGATTAATGACAGAACCAATAAAAATCCAGTGTCAATTTTTCAGTATGCCTATCAGATAAAGAAAAACAGAAACTTCCACAAAGAATAATTCACTATTGATTGAAAAAACTAAAACAAAATTTTCAAATAAATCACTGACACTAAATAAAGAATAAGTTCATGTTGTATAGCATAGCCAATTAGCGCAAGAGCCTCGGCACATGTGGCAAAATGATTCTGAAAAGGAAACTGACAACAGCTAAAATTGTCACAACCAGTACCTCTCCACCATCAGGATGTAATCAGATCCAGGTTTTCTGGCACGTCCCCTGGATTGAATGTATGCCAAAACAGTCTTTGCAAGGTCAAAGCGAATAACAACGTTGCATTGCCGGATATCAAGTCCTTCTTCAGCAACACTAGTGGCAACTAACAATGTGACCTACAAATGAGTGCATTGGTGAGATTGAGAGAATAGAAAAGATTATTTCTGGACATGTGAAACTGATAGCTGAACCATGCTAACAAAATACAAATATTACCCGCCCATCACGGAATTTGGAAATTGTATCTTGCATTTGGTGGGTCCGCATTTCCTGACTGTTATTGTGACCAATCAAGCTTGCACACTTAACAAAACTAAGAGATGGAAGCTCTGCAAAGACCTGCCAGATTGGCACACAATGAACCAATAGGATCTTCATTATGCAACTGAATCAACCAAAAGAAACTATAGCAGTAATGTTTGTCTATCAACCTTGGGCAGAACTAATGCAGACACAACACGCTCAACAAAGATGATTGCACGGAAGTCTTCTGTATGCAGATACTTAAGAAGTATTTTGATTAGTGCCTGCACCTTGGGGGTCACCTTGCCATCAGCCACAGCAGCTCCTATAATAACATCCACGTGCTCTCCGCCAGAGACAACTAAACAAAAATGTGTCAGCTTAAATAAAATATCAAACTACATTCCATCTCAATCATTGATATTTTATGACCGCTCTTTCACATGTGAAATATTTAGATATATGGTGAATTATGACCGCTCTTTCACATGAGAAATATATTTCATAAATTTCATAGTAATCCAATTTCTTATATACTCTAAGATGTTGCCAAATTAAAGAATAACAAATATAGCTTATCTGGATAATTACAAATTTAAGCAGATGAAATTTTGAACCATTACAAAGTTTCGTATCAACAACCCAGCTCACCATGACTGTCTGGAAGTTCCCCTTCTTCCATCTCTTCATGTTCAGACACACTTTGAGCTGCACCATTCTCTGAGTCATCAATATCAGCGTTTTTGTCAGAAACTGCACCCTCTGACAGTTGGCATTTCAGAAGAGAAACAACTTTACTCAGATAAGATTCCTGAAACTTGACATCAAGTTGGTAGTTGGCCCTTTCATCATTTTGCAAAGCTGCTAAAAAGGATTGCGCAACCTGCAAAAAGAAAGACACTTTATAAAGATGGCCAAGAAACTCAAGATTCCTCATTCTCCAAGAAGTAGTCTGTACCTTGTATGCACACCATTGTCCCAGTTCACCAAGTGCATAATTAACAGCTCTCAACTTCTGAATTAGGTTTGCAGCTCCATCGCTTTCAGTTCTTTCAGAAACTCCATATACTTGGCGCAGCTCTTCCTTAGCTCCAGCATCTCTGGCTCCCATAAACTGCCATTTGCTTCTTCTTGAACTAGATTTGGCAGCTTCTTCAACTTCAACCTCCATCTGCTTTATCTGCTCATGTAGATAACATAAACTGGCAGCTTTATCATACTCGACCACAACTTCAGAGGGCATTGGCACATGTTTCTCCAGCTCCTTACGATCTTTAATGGTGCAAACTATAGAATCTAACTTACTTTCAAGATTGCGAATTTTTATTGCACAATCTACTTGGCTGGAGACACCTGAATATATCACAAGCATGAAGAACTCAATGAATGAACAATGCATGTAATAAAAGAATACTAAGTTGTTGAACAGGGTTTCAAACCCCAAGCAAAATGTTTAGGAAAAGATATGGTCACATCTAGATTATCCTCTAAGTGTCTTTTCCCTATTTCCTCATTATCTCTTAAGATTAGTTACCAAATATCCTTATCATATCATAATTTGCTTCCTTAATTAGTTAGGTTTGGTTAAAGGTTAGAATTGTTAGTTTTAAGAACCCATCAAACACATGAATACGCTGCAATATTATGCATCTCAGTTGATATAAAATTAGTGTTTCATTCTCTTGTATTCTTTCTCCCTCTTATACCTAAAATCCCATAATTTCAAGACAAATCATAGCTTTAAAAACTTAGTAACAAAGCACCAGATCCTAAGCTCAGTTGAGAAATTGAATAGCTACCCTTCAAGTTAACAGGAGAAGCAGTCATTCCAAATACAGATGGCCTGTTCTCTTTGGGAGTTGTATGGTAGAACTCGGACATCACCAGTGAATATGGGTGTTTCTTCACGGCATGGTGGCACTCATCCAGAATCAAGAGATTGATTGCTTCCATTTTTATTATGCTATGCCTCAAAATGTTCAAAAGAATTTGAGCGGTCATGACTAAAACCTACAGAAAGAAAAGCAAATTGAGTAATTGCAGTATAAACACACAGCTGGCCAAAGAAGAACAGTGGAAATATAAATAGGGCAAGAGAGGGAAAACTTGAGAATCTTATAGAAAAAAATCTGCCAACAACTTTTATCAAATTGAGGATAAAAGCTGCAGAAACAAATACCAGCACAACTTCAAAATCACATGGAGTCATTTCTTTTAGTACGATTTACTGGCAGTAAGTCATGCACTGCTTCTTAATATTAAAAAATAATACAAAGAAAGTACAAAAAAGGGTAATTAAAATATCTCAATTTAATTTCTCCAAAAGCAATCTTCTCGTGAATTAAGTAGCAGCAATTTCTATATGTTTGGCTCATTCGGGGAAGATTGGGTTAGATGCAACTTAAAAACTTCATATTTTCAATATAAGTCTTAGTTTGGTATTCCCGAAACCACCTTTTAGTCCTTGGTTTTCCATGAAATGAGAACACTATCTTGAGGTGTACCTTTTGTGACAAGGAGATAAAACCCAGTGTGCATTTATATAAGCAACATTATCCCTATGTCCCCAATTCCCATACACAAACCTTTCCTAAGTATCCTTTGATAAACCTCAAAACTCTAGCAACTGCATACCAATGGCACAACAAGGTGCATTAAGGAACTGGTTCACCAAACCATCCGCAAAAGAAATATCCGGTCTGGTTACAATGAAATAGTTCAGCTTTTGTACTATTCACCAATAGTTGCTTAGCAGATGGCAATTGCACAATTTGACTAAGTAACCTTAATTTCTAGTATGTATCTTAATTGACCCTGAACTGCCAAAACCAACATCAAAGAGATTGTTTGGTGTCATTTAGTTATAAGTTCTTCATAACTCCAAACAAATACAAATACCACAAAATCTCTGTCAGATTAAACATTAGAGTATTGAGATAAACATCTTAGAACAAAAAGAAAAATAAAAGCTCAAGTGAAAAATCATCAAAAAGTGATCTCACCATCCCCACACATTCTGAAATCTGAATTATAATACCCCAAGGAAACTAGAAAAGCATTCCATTTCAGTGATACCATCTTAAATGAATTCAACATGTAAAAGTTCGTTCAATGAGCAACACCCCAATTATAATTACAAAGCATATATAATTTATGAAAACAAAAGTAGGCTAAAACTGATACATACTAGTATACTAATTAAACTAAAATTTATTCTAACCTAAAAATTAAGACCATAGGCTTTTAACATCTACTTTCTAAACCTGAAAAGATGTGTACAATTTTTCCAGCTGTGTTGTAAATGGCAGATAGTGGAATATGACGGAAGACCAAAATTATACAATAGAAACACACTAGTGTGGCTATGCCACAGCAATAGCAAGCCTCCCTTCAAAAGTTGGCAAAAATTATCCATGCCATTGTGTCATAGCACCACCATTTAACAACAATGTTTTCCCATCCATATCCTATTGCAGGTTAGGAACCCAAAAATCTATATAGCTAGATGTGACCAATCATTTACTGCAAAGACTGCATGTGCTACAATTTTGATATCCGAACAAGAATTTCAATATGAAGTACACATATGCATTGGGTATAAATGAACAACTTTATTTCAACAATAATAAATACAAACCTTAACACTAAACCAGTAGCCAACTCTAGATGTGAGCAAAATATAGAGAAAGATGGAGAAGAAAACAGAATCTGAATTCAAAAAATGCAATACTGTAGATAATAACAAAAACAGAATCACACTAGACTAACACAAACAAAAACAAGGTGATAGCAAGCATAGATCAGCATATCTTCAATAGAAAATTTAAATCATACATGTTTGGTATCGAATTCACGCTGCCACCTTCGAGCATCCCAGAAATCCTGTCCCATTTCTCCACAGTAGTGGCCTACTTGATAACCAGTACGCTCACGGATTACTTCAGCTTGCTGTAATTAGACAAAGAACTGAAATTATTACAGCTTACTTATACAAATAATTAGAACTACAAGAACTTCCACGATTGTGAATGGACACCACCTGCATAGCACTACTTAAATCTCATTGTTGTCTCCAACCAAAAGCATTCAATAATAAATAATTTGTGAAAAACTATTCTACCTGGTAAACTAGTGGAACTTTTGGAACTAAGAATACTGCAAGCATTTTCTTATTTTGCTTCTGCAAACTCTCTTGTATACTTTTAATGAGAAGAACAGCAATTAAGGTTTTCCCTGCTCCGGTTTCAAGGAAAGCTATAGTATTTTTCCTCTTTGCCTGGTCAAGAACATCTAATTGATACTGTCTAGCTTTTTCCTCAGGAACCCTCTCCTTAGCCTCCTCAGATTTCTTATCAAGCTTTCCATTGTTCTCTTTCACATCAATAGCCATTTTTTCTTCTCGATTACGGTCAGGTTCCCAAGCGCCTGGGCGAAACACCATGTCATTGTTACCTAACTTATCCCTCTCCCAGTAACCCCTAGGTTCTTTATCTCTCCAATCTCTATCTCTAACATCCCTCCTGCCAACAGCACCATGATGCTCCCTTTTCCTTCCACCACCATCCCTATCCCTCCTATCAACCTCATCCCTATCCCATGGCCTCTTTCTGTTATTATTAAAACACCTCTCCCTCTCCTTGCCTTGATAATTACCTCTGCCATAATGAGGCCTCTCATTCTTGCAGCCACCAATCCGAGCCCTTTTGCTGCACCTTTCTTCACTATCAACCTCATGGCCACCATTCAGAACCCCTCTTTCTTGAGAATGATTAACCAAAATTCCCCCTTCATTCCCATTAGACACCTTACTCGACCCATTATTCCGAACAGTAGCAGAATGGTCAAAAGCAGCATCAGTGGGGGCAGGAACAGGAGCATGGTGATTTCCCCCATCCGCCAAAGTGGCATTGGAAGGAAACCAGACTTCTGCTGCTCCTTCTGCTGTGCCATTAGAGTTGGAAGCAGGCTCACCATGATTGAGAGGGAGACCAGCACCGTTTTTTATGCTGTCCAAAATCTTGTCAATGCCACCGAAGAAGTCCTGATTGGAAGGGTTGTCTGGTTGCTCTGAAACTATGGAAGAGACATCAAAATCAATGAAATCACACGATATGTCTTCACACGCATCAAGCCAGTAAGAGGGGTCCTCCCCTGCCGGAACCCTACTCCCATCCTCCATAACAGGGTTTGCTAAAAAAGAAGTCTTGGTCAGAAAATAAATAACAAGAAGAGGAATAGCAGAAAAGGAATGAATGAAAAAGAATAGTGAAAAGTGAGAAAGGCACCTAAAACCAAAAACACTGTAGGTAGTGTGATTCTACTAGATTCCGCTGTGTATCAACGCTTATTCTCCTTCCTTTGATTTCTTGGATTCTGGCTAACATAACTAAACTGTGCTGAGTCCAAAGGCAGAGATGTGTGCTCTTTTCATCCACTCTTGATTCTGAGAGTTGTTTTCCTCTGAATTTTGCTTCTTCTTCTTCTTGCCCTGCTGCTGCTGCTTTTTTTAATTTACTCAGAAAAAGCACAGCCACAGAGACAGAAGAAACAGAGCAAAATCCCAGACAGAAGAATCGGAGAACACAAACACTCCCCACCCAAACCACACACCAGAGATAGATGCCGCCGTGTGACAACCTAGTCTAAGTCAAAAAACATACAAATTATATTAAATATTAAACTCCTTTTTTCATTAATTAAGGTTAGATATTTCTCTCACACTCATTACCCTTATTTACTACCTATTTCTTTTATTCACAACTCAATTCAATTTAATCTCATTTTTTTAGGTTAAATAATTTAATATAATCAAATCAAATTTTTAGAATAGATAAAAGAAAAGTTTTATTCAACCTATAAACAGTAAAATATATATATATATATATGATACTGTTAATAATAATATTTTTTAATTAAAAAAAAATATTAATTTATTTGTTAATGTATCACCAATATAGACAAAGCTCTCTGCCTTGTTTATCTTGTATTTCCTCAATTTAGAATTTACATTGTCTTCTATATTCAACAAATTCTAACCAATGATTAAACTGATTTTTCATGAATATTGGTTGAGGATTTTCTGAAAAAATGATTAATTTAAATAACATAAATAGTTTAAACTTAAATAAATAAAAAAAGACCATAAACAGCTACAGATTGTTGTCTCATTAAATAAAATCAATTACATTGATCACAAGACATGTTACTTAACCCGCTTAAATTTGTTTAAAATACAAATAAATAACTAATATGAGATGAAAAAATTTGATTATAGTTCATTTTAGAAAAAAAAAAAAGGTTTAATGAAAATGTATTTTTAAATGTAAAAAAATAAGTAATTGATAACGTATTTTTTTTAAATAAAAGGAATGAAATTTATTTATTATGAGAAAATGAAACAAATGAGAATTATCCTCAAAATTAGTAGTTGAGATTCTTCTTACAATATATCCTTATCTACAAAATCATATGTATTTTTGTTAATCTCCTAAATTTCATTTGGTCTTTAAAGAAGAACAAATTCTATTCTTTGTCTTTATAAAAACTAAACTCTATTTTTTTTATTTATAAAAGAGTCAAAAAATAGTTTAGTAATTAATTATCAATTACTAAAGGGATTTTTTTAAGATTGAGTAACTATATTTGTGATTCTAAACTACTTTTATAGATATGATTATATGATTCTAGTATTGTTCACTGACAGAAAAATATTTATAATCTAAACTACTTTGATATTTCAAAAAAATAATTATCAATGTATTAAATTACTAAATGTATGTACTTTTCATCACCACGGATTGATATAACTATTAGTAATTTGTTTGGGTTTATAATATGATAATAGTGATAATAAAAGTAGAAGTAATGATAATTGGTATGATAAGCATGGAATAAGTAACAAGATAATAATAATAATATTATTATTAGCAGTAGTATTATTTAATGGTTAAGATGAAAATAAGATGATAATTAGAAATAATACAATAGTGATAGTGATAATAGTATCAAATCTTTTATAAATATTAAGAAAATAATGATGAATATTATAACAATCTTGATGGGATAATGATATTAGTTTCTACAGTAAATATAACAATAATATTTAAATATAAAAAATAATAAACGATAAAAAAATAATCATAAAACAAGGAATTAAATTTTCTTTTTTGCCATTTCTATTGTGCTTAGACAGAAAATATTAATATTATAATTTTGTAATGCATAAAGATATAAATAGTAATTGTGGTAGAATGTGGAGTTAATTTGGATATATTCTAAAAAATGAATGTGCTAGAAATGAAGAAGTATAATTCTAAAAGAATAGATAGAATAGAAATTGGTGAAGTTGAATAATTGAGTAATGTGTTTGGTTAGATGAACAAGAAATAGGAATATGAAAAAAGAAAAGAAGAAAGAGGAGGCATATTTGGTTGACAAGTGGGTGATTTTTGCTTTCCTTTTTCATTGATTCACACAACAAATTGGAGCATCACCCATTGGTGGACTATGGAACAATCTCATTTTGTTTGGAACCTCATCCTCCAACTTGCATCATCTACTCAATGCAAATATATTCTTCTTCTTCTTCTTTTTCATCATCTTCACATCAATTCATCTCAAAACTCCAACAAACAATCATAAAATAAAAAGGATGATTTTGTAACATTACTAAAAAAATTATTAAATTAAATAGAAACCAATTTTAGAGATAAAAAATAATCAATTACTATATTAATTAAATTAGATACTATCTTAGATCAAATGCAGTTAGCAAGCTGCTTACAAAAAATAAAATTCTCTAATTTACTCCTTTTATTTTACATTTCAAATTATGATTAGGAATAATTAAACTCCGGTCAGTTGTAAATACTCAATCTTCTTTCTTTTTTATTAATTGATTTCTATTTTTTATCTCCTAAACATGTGCTTCTGAATCTCTTTATTTTTATGGTTTGAGATTGAAAATGCAATTAGAAAATTGGTTTTTGAACTAAATGTTTAAAAGTATAGAATTAATTAATTTTATTATCTTAAATTATTTCTACTTAAAGCAAATTCTTTATTTAAATTAATGAAAAATATAGAATTATAATTGATATATTTACTATGAGATTGTTGTAGTTGCAAACTAAAGGCAAGTTTGCTTATAACATTATATGAGATTGTTGAAGTTGTAAACTAAAGCAAGTTTGCTTATAACTTTATTTTTTTTCTTACCAACTATTTATTTAAATTTAATGATTTCAGTGGACAATGTATTGTGTATGAATTATAATTTAATAGAAAATATGAATATGAGTCTAAGCATGTCCTCTAGAAAATGATAAAATAACTTATACTGTATATTTATTAAGACTTTGAGTAGTTATCAAAAGTTTTTTTTAGTTTCAAATCTACCATTTTTCGTAACTATTGTTATTGTATTTGTTAAGATTATAGACTTTAGATTTTTACAATTCAGTTTTAACAATAAATACCTATTATTATGATATTTAATTCAGTTTTAGGATTTGATTAGTCATGAGAAGTTTTGTTACTATTGTTAGTGGGTAGTTCTAATATTGTTTAGGTTATTCGGTAAAGGCTATATAATAGTCATCTATTATTCAATAAAAGTGAGCACTTTCTCTCATTACTTCTCTGTTCTTTAACATTTGATATCAGAGCTCCATTACGGGGCATGATTAAACCTAGAAAAAGCAGTCTTCTACAATAGAAAATCATGTCAGAAAGTTCATTTGTGCAGCCAAGAGTTCCGAAATTTGATGGGCAATGCTCATGGAAAATTTTCTGCGCTCTAAAGAGTACTGGGGCATGGTTGAAAATGAGGTTCCTGCAGCAACAGAAGGTATTGGCCTCACAGATGCCTAGAGAAAACACATTGACGATCAGAACTTGAAAGATTTGAAAGCAAAGAACTATCTATTTCAAGCATTAGATTGTTCTATCTTGGAGACGATCATTCATAAGGATACATCAAAGAACATATGAGATTCTTTGAAGTAAAAATATCCAGATTCATCATAGGTTAAGCGTGCACACTTACAAGCCCTTCGAAATGAGTTTGAAATTCTTCACATGAAGGAAGGCGAATCTGTGAATGAGTATTTTGCTCGGACCCTTACCATATCCAACAAGATGAAAGTAAATGGTGAGAACAAGGGAGATGTTGTTATAGTTGAAAATACTTTAAGATCCTTGACTCCCAAATTTGATTATGTTGTGTATTCCATTGAGGAGTTTAAGGATACTGACACCTTGACCATTGACGAGTTGTAAAGTAGCCTGCTCGTGCATGAACAACGCATGAGTTATCATGTAGAAGAATAACACGCTTTGAAGATTACTTACACAACACAATCTGGAGAAAGGGGTTGAGGTCGTGGTAGAGGAAGAGGACGAGGACAAGGTAGACAAATCTTCGACAAGGCCACAGTAGAGTGTTATCATTGTCACAAGTTAGGCCATTTTCAATGGGAATGTCCAAGCAAGGAAGAGGCCAACTATGCAGAAACTGAAGAAGCAATGTTACTGATGGCTTACATGGATATGAATAAAGCCCATACAACAGATGTATGGTTTCTTGACTCAGGGTGCAGTAATCATATGTGTGGGAAGAAGGAATATTTCTCAAATTTTAATGAAAAATTTAGAGAATCAGTGAAGCTAGGTAACAACACAAGCATGGTCGTATCAGGTAAGGGTAATATACGGCTGCAAGTGAATGGAATAGCACAGATAATTACAGGGGTATTCTATGTTCCAGAATTGAAGAACAATTTGTTGAGTATTGGGCAATTACAAGAAAAAGGGCTTACGAATCTGTTTCAAAACGGAAAATGTAAGGTGTTTCACCGTGAGAGAGACTTAATCATGGAGACCAAGATGACTTGAAATTGAATGTTTATACTCCATGTTATATCACAACATATAGCATCTACTTGTTTCAATACAATTACAGAAGATATGTGGCAACTTAGGCACTGTAGATATGGCCACTTGATAGCTTTAAAGGCTTGAAGACTCTACAACAAAAGAAGATGGTGAATGAATTACCACAACTTAACTCTCCCTTAAGACTTTGTAAATATTTCTTGGTGGGTAAGCAACAACGACACACATTTCCAAGGAAGAGCACCTGGCGAGCTTCACAACTTCTCTAATTGGTGCATGCTGACATTTGTGGACCGATCACACCCATTTCTAATAGTAAGAAACGGTATTTGATTACTTTCATTGATGATTTTAGTAGAAAAACATGGGTCTATTTTTTAATAGAGAAATCAGAAGCCTTTGCTGTGTTTTAGAAATTTTAAGGCTCATGTTGAGAAGAAAACAAACTCATTTATTATAGCCTTACGTACTGATCAAGGTGGAGAGTTTACATCACAAGAATTCAATAATTTTTATGAAGTAAATGGTATTCGCAGACAATTGACAGCTGCATACACACCACAACAGAACGGAGTTGCGGAACGAAAGAATAAAACTATTATGAATATGGTTCGTAATATGATTTATGCAAATAAACTTCCACAAAGAGTTTTTGGCCTGAAGCATTCAACTGGATCGTGCATGTATTGAATCGCAACCCAACATTGGCTGTCAAAAATAAAACTCCAGAAGAAGCTTGGAGTGGAGTCAAGCCTTCAGTCGAGCAATTTAGAGTTTTTGGTTGTATTGCTCATGTTCATGTGCCTGACAGCAATAAAACCAAGTTGGATGATAAGAGCTTAAGTTGTGTTTTATTGGGAGTAAGTGAAGAATCAAAGGCTTATCGACTTTATGATCCAACTTCTAAAAAGATCATAATAATTCGGGATATTATATTCGAAGAAGACATGAATTGGGATTAAGATAAGATCTATAAAAGATCCATTATGTGCGAATTGGAATGGGGTGATAGTGAGGAGGATACAATTGTGTTTGACGAAAATGAATAGGGGAGTGAATATGATGAATCTGATCTCGAAGCTGATATAGAAGGGGAGAATTTTTCCTCTGAATCTTTGGCGGACATGAGCTCTCCTAGCTCAACTGAAGAAAGGAATAGAAGACCACTGGTCTGGATGAGAGACTATACAACAGGGGAAGGGGAAGGTCTTTCTAAAAAAGATAATGAAGCTCATTTAGCCGTACATGCAACTACTGATCCTATTCACTATGAAGATGCCTTGAAAAGTGAAAAATGGAGGCACGCCATGGATCTGGAAATAGAAGCAATAAACAAAAATGGCACATGGGAATTGACGGAATTACCCGAGGGGGGAAAGAAGGTTGGAGTAAAATGGATCTATAAGACTAAATTCAATGAAAATGGAGATGTCGACAAATACAAGGCTAGGCTTGTAGCAAAGAGGTATACTCAACCACATGGGTAGACTATACTGAAGTATTTGCACTTGTGGCACATGGAGACAATTCATTTGGTAGTAACACTTGCAGCTCAAAGAGGATGGTCCATCCACCAGTTAGACGTAAAATCTGCGTTTTTACATGGAGAGTTAAATGAAGAGGTTTTTGTGGAGCAACCCTGCGATTATGAGCAAAAGGGACATGAACATAAGGTTTACAAATTCAAAAAGACACTTTACAAACTTAAGCTAGCCCCACGTGCTTGGTATAGCTGTATAGAAGCATATTTCATGAAGGAAGGTTTTGAGAAGTGTGAGTATGAGCATACATTGTTCATCTAGACAAGAAAAGAAGGCAAATTGTTAATTGTAAGTCTTTATGTTGATGATCTTATTTTTAATGGAAATGATGAGTTGAGGTTTACATAGTTTAAAGCTTCCATGAAGCATGAGTTTGATATGGCAGATCTTGGTAAGATGAGGTATTTCCCTTGGTCTTGAAGTCCTACAAAGATTTGATGGTGCTTTTATCAGTCAGAAAAAGTATGCATTGGAGGTGCTAAAACGGTTTGGAATGGACAACAGTAACTTTGTTCATAATCCTATTGTTCTTGGCTATAAACTCATGAAAGACGAAGATGGAGTAAAGGTGGACAAGACTTACTATAAACAGGTTGTGGGTAGTCTCATGTACCTCACAACAACTCGACCATACATGATGTTTGTGGTAAGTCTTATTAGTAGGTATGTATGGAGAATCATACTGAACTTCATTTACAAGCAGCAGAAAAGGGTCTTGAGATATTTGAAGGGAACAATTGGGTTGGGTATTTTTTATAGGAAGGGAGGAGATGATAAATTTGTTGCTTACACTGACAGTGATTATGCTAGAGATTTGGATGAGAGGGAAGAACACATAATTTTTATTGAGTTTAGGTTATGTGTTCTTATTAAGTTCAGGAGCAGTTTCATGGTCATAAAAAAAAACAACCAATAGTAAGTTTATCTTCCACCGAGGCATAATTTATTGTTGCGCTTTATGTGCATGTCAGGCATTATGGTTAAAAGAAGTGTTGGAAAAGCTGGGTCAGAATCAAGCCAATCCAACTATTATTTACTGTGATAGCAGTTCTGCAATCAAACTCTCAAAGAACCCAATTATGCATGGTCGTAGTAAGCACATAGATGTGCGGTTTCATTTCCTTCGAGAGCTCACAAAGGCAGGTTTTGTGGAATTGGTACATTGTGGCACAAAGGAACAATTGGTTGATGTGATGACTAAACTGTTGAAATTGGATGTTTTCTTGAAGCTAAGAGGACTATTAAGAGTTTGTTATGAGAAAGAGATAAACTGAATACTAACATTCAATTTAAGGGAGGAATTGTTAAGATTATAGACGTTAGGTTTTTACCGTTCAGTCAACAATAAATACCTAGTATTATGGGTTTTAATTCAGTTTTAGGATTTGATTGGTCATGAGCAGTTTTGTTATTGTTACTAGTGGGTAGTTATAATATTGTTTAGGTTATTCTGGAAAGGCTATATAATAGCCATCTATTATTCAATAAAAGTGAGCGCTTCCTCTCATTATATCCACTATTAAAAAAAGGCTTATCTTTTTTTAAAATTGTTAATTTGTTTGTTATAGATTGGTGTGATTGTGTTTATATGATGTAAGGTTAAGTTGAGGAACTCAAATACAAGTCAAAAATTGAAAAATAAGTAAGGAAAAATAACAACAAACATGAAAACTAAAATATATAGCTAAGCAAAATAAGCATTGACCTCGAAGTAAGCATCAATGTTATGTCCATTTTAATGGCAATTATAATCGGGGATGGCGAAATAAAGTCAACAAGAATTATATGTATTTTCTTAAGAATAACATTATGCTTAAGAGTAAGTAAACTCCATTTTTTTTTGAGTAGAATGATGACAAGAGAGAAAACAAAGATGTTTTTTATTCATTATGATTTACTATGATATTTGTGTAGTTGCAAACTAAACCCAACATACTCTATTTGGTTATAACTTTATTTGTTGCTCACCATTTAAATTTCATGATTTCAGTGAAACATTATCATGAATTAATGATAAATATGACTTATCCTAGATATTGAAGCAACTCCTTTGAAAATGTTAAAATAATTATACTATCTACTTGTTAAAACTTGTTGTACTTGTCAAAAGTTTCAAAAAATACTTAACAAGAATCTAACTCTTTAATTATTTTTCTTATATGTGAGAGACTACGTTGAGTTGAGACTTAAACCAATATATAATGAAATGTATTAGAATAGAATAAAATAAACATTATACTTTTAAGTATTTCATGTTAACTCTTTTGACTTTAATTATATTTCTCATTGTAGTTTTATTCGTGTGTGAGTATCTTTCCTAAAAGATGATATTTAAACAATTTAAGTAAAACATAAATAAAGAATCAAAAAATTATTTCATTTCAATCTTTTCTAATATGGTGAAAATTATTGTAAGAACAATTATTATATAGTCTAATTTATACATTGGAGACAAGGTTAACTTTGATAGCACAATTAGTGTTAATCAAAGTGTATTTTTCATCATATATTTTTATATCTAATGGAGATTGGAGAGTGGAAATAGGAAAAATGAAAATGAAGTATAGCAAAAACGTTACAAAATATTGGCAAGCCACTCAAAATATTTTTCCAAACAAATATTAAGAGGAATATCTATGGAGAATCTTTTGTAGATGAGGGAAAATGTGAGAAATCTTTTATCTTTAGGAGAAGAAATGGAGAGAGACACAGATTTGACGTAGTAAGATTTAAAGAAGTAGTGGATGAAAGAGAGTTGACAAACAACTACAACAAGTAGTTATAGAAAACATTAGGTTTAATATACCTATTCATGAAACAAGGAGGAGGGAATGAATAAGAAGGGACATATCTGCAAGAGAAGAAGATAAAAAAATGGAACAACAAAATAGTAGGAAACAATAAAAGGATTGACAATCCAAACTACAAGGAAGAGGTAAGAAGAAGCTTTGGAGAAGTAGTTTTACATAGAGGAAGAAGAAGTAAATAAGTATGCCAAAATAAAAAATGACACACATGTGGAAGAATCACAAGAGGCGGGCATGCCAAACTACAACTCCTTCATAAGACATGTTTTCTCCAAAAATATCTAAGCAAAGTTACATCCATACACTTCACTCTGACACTTTTTTATATTCTCTAATAAATCAATCATTTGAGTCACACCATCAATATAAGTAACAAGAATAAGTTAATGTTTGTCAAGCAAAACCACAACTTTTAATCAATACCTAACTTTTCCTTTTAACATTAACACCAAAACTCACAAAACTTCATTACACCATGATCAACAAAAACATCATTGAACAACTACCATCTATTATTGAGAATTGCATATTTACCATCATTTTTTCTGGAACCAAGATCCAACACATGCCTCTATTTTCCACAATTCGAAAAAGATCGTTTAGCCTTTCAATATCAATTTGTCAATCATTGAATACACAAGATGTCACAATGACATTACTTGCTCCCTTTTCTATAGTGTCAAGTTTAATCTCCCTCCAACTTTTAGATGACTAGGATAAACACACAATCTTTCCAGTAAAAAAAAAATTCTTAAAGGGTTTGCACTAAGCTTGATGACATGACCATTTGTGAATTCATATTTTTTTGTAAAGAATAACATAATAAGTTGTTAACTTTTCAAACTCAAAATTGGTCACAAGATTCGACCTATCAATCCCTTTCAAGTCTGGTATGGTGGACCTCACAATTCTAGTATGGTTAACCTCTCAATTCGTTTCCTTTTATAAATAGTAACATACTCAATAGTTGACTTTTCAAACTCAAAATTGGTCACAAAATTCGATATGTCAATCCCCTTCAAGTCTGGTAGGGTCGACCTCCTAAATCACTTTTTTTCTCATTGTGAATATCGGTACAAGAATAAAAATGAATTATTCATTAAATAGAAGGAGGAAGAATGAGAAAAGAAAAAATATGTCAACTTTATACAATCAACAATAAAAATTTAATAAGAGGGAGTACTCGGGGTACTTCAACCCATGTACAAAAATTTCTTATGCTAGAGAAATGAGGTTTCCAGGTAAAAATGACCAAAACATAGTCATATTCTGCACATATAATTCTGATAAGTTTAAACCTCTTTTAAAAAATATTAGGATATTAATACATAAATCAAGCTATCTATCAAAACAATCCAGCAACTTAGTAACAATAATTTTGTAGACTTAAGTACCCAATAAAAAAATAAATTAAGATAAAAAAGAAAAAATAATATCGATCACAATCATTTTATTATTACTAATGTTTTAGTAAAAAATATAATAGATAATTTCTTTTCATATCAATCTCTATCTATATATATTTTCAACAACTAATATCTCACTATCATATGTTAATTTTTTTCTTCTACAAATTTAATAATTAACGCATGTTTGAATACTTACTCTATCTTATGTGGTTCATGATTTAAAAATCATTATTATTTTTTTACTAATTTCTAAACATATATTTTTGGTAATAACGCCACACATATATGCAAATTGTCAAGCTAAATATGCATCCATCGTTAATATCATGAATTATATATAAAGGCAAAGATAAAAATTAATAATTATATAACCCGATTATATAATTTTATTTGTGATAATGTGAAGTAAGATTAATAATGATAAGACTCAGTCCTTTAATATAACATTATTAATATTAATTAATTATATAATTAATACTAGTACTTAATAAGTCGTATGCTATTGTTAATTTCTCTTCGCATATAGTAAATAATCAATATAATATTTTTAGAAACACAATTATCATTCAGGAAGACAGTTTAGTTTCAGAAGAACAATAATAATTAACATTAATCACTTGAAATTGATTATATATACATAAAATAACTATAAATTGAATAGAAACATATTCTCCTGTCTCACACTATTATATTTTTCTTTTATCAACAATAAAAAATAAAATAAATAAAAAATAAAATAAATGAGAATATTAAGATACTCCAACCCATTAAAAATAGTATTAATGTAAATAAGAGGATTTTAGTTTCCTAATCCTCCAACAATCTTGAATAAAAAAACAAATTCTTCCACAATTAAGCTTCATGCAAATTTGTGTACAACCTACAATATCTGCATTAAGAAACCTTTCTTCTAAAGAGAAACATAATATATAAAAATGAAGTTAAACAGCGAATTGCAGTTTACTTTAATTTTTTTTAATTGTGTATGTGCATAAAATAAATGAGATGTAATTTTTATGTTAATAAAATATATTTATAGAAACTAGATTCAAAAGAACTTATGAGAAACTCATTTTAACTAATGAAAGAAACGTTTAAGCTTCTAACAAGCTTCTTTTTTATTTTATTTGTTTTCATAAATTTTAAATTTTAAAGATGTAATTTTTTTTAAAGAGTGGTATAAAGTAAAAAATGATGTAATGATCTTATCATTGACGTCAAGAAAGTACTCTACCCTTACCTTAAACTTATCCGGTCTTTGTCAATAAAGAGGAAACTGAGGAGTATAGTTTGAATATAAAAATAACCTTCTTTTTAAGATCTTAGAAGCACTTTAGTTTAAAGAGATGCAAATGGAGAAAAGGGGACCATGTTGAACACCATTTAAAGATGTGGTAAACTTACATGTGGTTGGGGAAATTTGTAGAAAATGACATAGTATTTGAAAAACCTTCAAGAAGGCCAACTATTAGGATGAATTTGACTAGGAACCACATTCATGGCTGTTATATCCTACATTTAAAAGGAGAGAGAGAAAAACAAATGTTGAGCTCTTTAAAGAAGAACTCATATTTTTTACAAACCCTATCATCAAACATCACAAGTCTTGATCGTAACAAATTCAACCATATTATTAGAGCATATAGTGAAAGAAGAAATAAAGTCTTATACAAACTCTTTAAAGATAAAATTAAAGAGACAAATGAGAGTCTCTCTGAGAATCCAAAAGTACTTGAGGAAGGATTAGAGGAATTTTGTCCTTCCTTTTCGTCTTGGCTACACATGGTTCAACAATTTCTAGTACCATGCCAAGAAACCTTTCATTTAATCGCTTTAGAAAAACCAATCACGAACATTCTGACTAGTAGCTCAATTACTCATGGTTAAGGGCGGAGAGGAGAAATTTCCTTTGCAACATCCAAAAATTAGTCTTTGTAGTGATTAATTTAGAATATAAATTAATTAGTAGCTAAAACATTAGTAGTTCATGTTAGATATCAATTTAGAAATTATTTTATAAATTTTTATTAATAAAAAATACTTTAAATATTAATAATTAGTGATTACATAAATGTATTTTAAATATTATATGTTAATACTTATTGTATGATTAGTATTAATTGGTGAGTTGTAGTTATTGTTATGTTGTAAAAAATTGTAGTTATAATCATGTTATGAAAAATTGTATTGTTAGTTTCATGTGACTGAATGTTAATCTTTCGAAAGTCATGATTCGTATATATATATATAGTTTGAGATGTGTTTCGTTTGAAGACTTTATATTTTTTGTTTTGTACTAATTCTAGCCTCATGTATATTTTATACGTTTGTTATTATAAAAGCATTAGAATTTTAAAACGTGAAAAATGTATCAATCCTTATACAATAACAAAAAATCATACCACCTAACTACAATTTCAAAACATCACAAAGCAAACTTATCGGTATAAGGAAAACATGAAATAGAAATCAATTTTAAAAAACATGAAATAGAAATCAATTTTAGAGACAAAAAATAATTAATTGTTATAATAACTAAATTAGAAACAATTTTAGTAACTAAAAAAAATTGATTTCTAAATTAGTTTTTATTATTGTTAAATGGTTTTTAAATTGGTATCTACTTAGCTACCAATATTTTAACTACCAATTATTTAGTTTCTAAATTTGGTAGCAAAAACCTTAGTTGCTAATTAGATACCAATTTAGAAACCATTTAACAATAATAAAAATTAATTTAGAAACCAATTTTTTTTAATCTATAAAATGATCTTTAATTTAATCACTATAACAATTAATTATTTTTTATATTTAAAATTAGTTTCTATTTAATAATTTTCTTTGTCACAAATTTATGGAGCAAAAATATGCATAATTTTCAACTTTAACAAACTTATAACACCATGCCATACAACCCCTCTTTTCCTTCCATTTGCACTCCCAATTCCTTTCCCAAATAGACCACTAAAGAAGCTAAGATATCCCCTCTGCTGGAAGAGTTTCTGCTTCTCCTTCTCTTTTCCTACTAACACTCTTCTTTCCCATTTATGTAAATTTATATTTTGAAAATTTTCAAAGAAATTATGCATAGGGATACTTCAATTCTTATTAAAAAAAACTAAAAAAACCTTATGATCTCACCTCGAAAAGAAGACTTACTGCAAATGCAAATCAGCACAACAGATAAGAAAAAAGTAAACAATGTATCCTAACAAAATAACTTAACCCATATGTTGGATATTGTGTATTAATTTAAGTAGTATATTTTCTTCTTACACATGTTTATAAATGTATTAGTACTTTTTTAGGACATTGCAAAATCAGTATAATATATGAGGAATATATTAATGATATGTATACTAGCATATAAAAGAAACATAGTCATATAAAATTCAACTTTTGAAGACAGTAAGAAAAGAATTATGAGTTGAAAAGATAATAAGGTAAAGTGACATAAATCTTTTAAAATATGGTATCTTGAGATATTAATGATATGCAAATATACTTATCCTAACATACACATGCATCTACCACAAAATGCAATATTAAATGATAGCTTTCTCTCATGCTAGAAATTTTTATGCAAAACAAAGATCCACATTCTTCAAGTTACACGATCTCATGTTCTTGCTGCACAGAATGATCACATGCTCTAAGAAGCCAGTCACTGCTATCATACTTTTTACTTGTTGAGTGCGTGATGTGTTACAACAAACTATAATATTAATCAAAGCATATATAGCTTTATTAGACAGTAACAGACCTAATTTAGTTGTCAGTAATAGTAATCTCCTCTTCATTAACTGTCAGAATGTACCCAATAAAATAAAATTAGGGAAAAGTTTATGATAAAAGCATTGCTGCATATGAACATGTTGTTAAAGCTCAGAAATGGTAACTGTGAGATAAATAGTAGTGAGAATGGAAATGTGTTGTGAAGAGGAAATTAAGCAGAAGAGAAGAGTTGAATGTGTGTGTGAAAATGGGAGGAAGAGGATGAATGAGATGGAATGGAAATGAGGAAGAAAAAGAGAAAGAGAAAGAGAAAAGAAAGAATACAGCTTGGCAGATGGGTCCAGGCATAATTATAGTCATATAATTTTGCAGTGCAGTGGAAAGCAACAAAAGAGAGAAAGAAAAGCAACATAAGGAAGTGTAAAACATGAATAAATGATAGAGAAGAGAAGGGGCTGGGAGGGGGGCTGTAGCAGCTAGTGGGCTAAATTTATTAGAGTGTAGGCAATTGAAGATTGGAAAGCGACCCAACAGGGAGAAACCCCAACGGTTTTCTCAGAGGGTAGTGTAGTAGTGAGGGGATGATCCTAGTGTGGGGTTTGTTTTCTTTTCATTTTTCGGTAGAACAGAAGAAGTGAATGAATGAATGAATGCAGGAAGAAGAAAAGAAGGAAAGAAGGAAAGAAAGAAAGAAGCAACAGGGTAGATTTACTTACTTTCTTTCAACCCTTATCTGATCTCATCTCATAAATCTGAACTCTAATATTTACACATATACATATTCTTCTACACCTACCTAGCCAGCTGCATGCTGCTGCAGCTATTATTTGGCCTATTGCAAATATATATATTGTACTCCTTCTTCTGCCTTCCCCTACCATACTGTGCCCCATATATATAGTTATATAAACATCTCAAATGGAATTATTTTGGTAAACTCGCCACCACTGAATAAAGTTCCTTTTCCAGCAATCTGGTTGATTTGTATAATTGCATGTGTCCCCATTCCCTTACATATGGTCCCACCCCTCTTTCTGTGGTCTCCCTTTATCCTTTGGTTTACCAACTCTGCCTGCTTAATTTCTCCCTTCACTTTGTCCTATCTATATTGCTAATGCTAAACACTTTTTTCACTATTTTGGTAACCTATTCTCTCCCTTCCCTCTCTCTCTCTCTCCAATCTACTCCATTCTCACCACCAAATCCCTGCATAGATCTGCATATCAATGATATATAATAATTAGTCCCTTCCATATTCTCCTCAAAACTTTTAATTAACCCACCCTCTCACTCTCATGGATCACCATTCTTTCTCATCACTATTTTAGTTACCAGCAAAAATAGTATTTCAACATTAACTCGCAAGGAAACTGGACCACCATGTGCCACAGTTGAATATTTTCCCATCAAATTTAACCACACTTTGTAAAATTGTGCATGCAACTTTTGTTATTTAATTACCGTCTCTTCACACATTTATTCATTTGTTTTCAAAAGAAACAAAGAAAGTGGTGATATTTATTGGAATCATAGAACTAACAGGTTTGGTTATTAAAGCTGTGAGGACAAACAAACCACTGAGCTGGAAATTGTGTGCGTGTGCAGTGTGGGGGATGATGATGAGAATACAAGAAAGAAATCTTTGTCTAGTTTATCCTCAACTGTGATGAGATGCACATGAGTTTTTTTAATCAAAAGTTAAGCTACCATGGCCATGATGCCCTATAAATATTCTTTAGACTTTTGGCACATGATGTGGTATATATGCAAATAAGTTTGAAGCTCCAACTGGAACCATAAATTGTGCAGCAAAATAACTTTCTTTACCCTTAATATAATACATCTTTTGTGTTTATAGGATTCTAACATGATTTTTAACATGATCTTTAAGGATAACAAACACAAGGGTGTTGATTAATTAGGTCGTTTTCAACATGTTAGTTAAAGAAAGGCAAATATATGAGACTGTCATTTCAAAATTATATTACTATACACTGTCAATTTTAAAAGTTATATATAACTAAAGTGGCTTTAATTTGAGACAAAGTATAGCCCAAAAGCATTGATAATGCTCCCTACTTTGTCAATGTATAAATAAGGAAATAAATGAGGAGAAGAAAAGAAGAGAGAGTCTAATCTCAGGTTGGATTTTGCAGTGTAACATAACATTGGCAAGTGCAGTTGTCTCTCTACAAGACAAATTTATGGTTTATATCCTAATTCTTTTCATCCTTCCATTTAAAGCACTCTTACACCAACCTATACTTAAGTTTTCCAAACTTTTCAATTCAAAACGTACAAATTTACTGATCAAACATAAAAAATGGAATTTGTACAAGATTCAAATGCATAATTGCACACTGTAGGGTATATATAAAACTTTTCTATTTCTTACTGTCTTTCACTGTGGTTTCTCAACTATTTTGATCTAAAAGACCAAGTTATAGCGAAAGGTTGTGTTTTTGAATTGGGAAATTCCAAATAATTTGGAAGATATTATTTTGATAAATTGGAACATAAATGTGACGGGGAAGATATAGAAATATAGAGTCAAAATGATTTTTTTTAGAAAAAAAAACAAATAAATAAATAAGAGATATTTTATGAATAATTTAACCCTATACAAAATTCTCTTTAACCTCCTTACTCTAACGTATAAATATAAAACTTAACCTAACCTATGATACATTCACGTGTAAATATAAACCATTAAAAATAACTCATTCAAACTCCTCTATTTATAAAAAAAATCATTTAATAATTTTTCACAAATTTCATATAAATCAGTGGTTCAAGACACGAAAAAACTGAAACATAAAGCGAAAATGATAGTATAAGAAGGATGGATTTATTTTAAAAGGAGATTGTTAATTATGTTTTATAATATGAAAGTTTTGTTAAGCAAATAGGGCAGTGGAGTTGCTGTGCAGCCACCCTACAAAGAGAGAAGGGGGTCCAATGTTTGCATTGAATACTTGGGATATTCATTCTCTACTTATTTCATTTTTTAAAATTTATTTTTAATGATTTTCTATATATATATCCAACACAAATATTTTACCATTTTAAAATCGTGAATAATAAAGTATAGGATCAACAAATTTAGATATTTTTCATTCTTTAAAAATATCAAGTTTTTTATTTACAGTATTTTTATTTGATATTACACCAACATTAATAATTAGAATTAGTTTATAATATTCTTACAATATTGAGATAATCTTAAAACTCTATTTTTTATTCTCTTTTGTTTCACGTGTATTCTTATAATCTTACATATTTGTATTTATGTACCTATTGTAATTGGAAACATAACAAAAGTGAGAAAAATTGTTTGGATTAAAATAAATAAGTGAGAAAATAATTAATAGTTGATTTGAATAATGTGACGAAAATAAAAGAATTAAATTGATTAGATATTATAATAAACTATCAAAATGATCATAATTAAAATTGATTAAGAATGAATAATAATTAAAATATGATTAATTATGAAATAAAATAAATTGTAAAATATTAAAAATTTACTTGAAATGGAAATTTAATTTATTTAAGTAATTAATTGAAAATGAGTATTAAATCTCAATTTCAAAATACAGTCGATAATTTAAAAGGTATTTTGACCTTATTATGTTTAGTAAGATTAATAACATGCATGTATATAAAGTGAGCAAGTTAAAAAAAATGCATAATTGATTAATTTCAATTCTCACTCCAAATATTTCCATCTTCTAATCTCCTCTTAAAACCAATAATTCAAAAGGTGAACAGTAAATAATTGAAGTTAATAATAATTGGCTGTAACACTTTTATTTTAAAATATATACAAGTTTGTAACGTATTTCTCAAATCAATTACATAGTATATTTTGGAATAAAAGGATATAATTAAAAGTGTGATAATAATTATAGAATAATAGTGACATTTAGGTTTTTAATAATGATTTTCTTATTTTATTTATTTGACCTATTACATCAGTAGTTGTAAAATTGCAGTGTATCCTAAATTAGTAATGCTTTTCTCATTTTCCATAATTATGATATAGATAGAAGAATGCAGAAAAAATGTGGTCCAAACTTCAAGAAATGCATCGAGTTGAAGAAAGCTATCTTCTGAAAAGACAACAATTGCCACCTACCCCTAATTTATTGTCCTCCTTTCTTAATGTCATACCATCTCGTCTCTTCTGCAACTATTTTCATTTTCTTCAAATACTTTTTCACATGCTTTTTTATTCATTTTAAACACTCAAACTTTTTTCCTTGCCCAAATGTCGGATTTCATAATATATATAATTTTATGATTTTTTAGGTAGATAGGATAATTTTTGGTGTCTTCTATTGATGTTAGTTTTGTGATACCTTTAAATGGTAGGATATTTTGGCTGATGATACCATACAGGTGATTGACAGTAAAATTTAATTTTATACTTGTCGTGTCTGTGTCTGAAATGAAATGTATATGTTATTGAATTCGGTTTTGTATAAGAGTTGAATCAATTCTTAAATTAGTTATATTTTTTTTATTGTTAAAAATATATATTTATTTACATTGTAAAATATCTATTTAGTAACATATATATAAAAATACATACTAATTGTAAGTAGCTAATGCAGCTTCTAAAAATATATTACAATTTTGATAGAAAATGGATGAATTTTGTGTGTTAATTTTGTATAAAGAAAATATGAAAGATTACAATAGGAATAGAAAGTAAATGAATGAATTATATATATTAATGAATGTGTATACGTGGGTAGAAGGAAGTAAGTTTTTATAAAGATATTTATAATTGGAAATATGGCATGTGAAGGAAAAGGGGTCCCCAATAGATTTTTGTGTGATGGTGATGGAAAGTGGGGCTTCTTCATTCAGATGGCAAAGGCAAAGCCAAAGACATGATCACCTTATATTACTCCTAATTCTCAAACTCTCAATTATAAATTCTAAATTCTAATTCTTCTTTTCTTACTCTTAACTGGAATCTAGCTACCTAGGCATGCATGCAATTGTTTTCTTTTCTGTCATCCACATGTGCTTTCTGGTGTGACATTTCCTCGGAAAATTCTCGGTAAGTGTTTTTACCAACTGTTTCCACTCTAATTCCAGATCCCAACACAACCCAAATCTTTTTTTTTTTCATCTTTTCTTTGCTTAATTAACCATCATCTCATTCTATTTCATCTGTTTCTCTTTCCAATTTAATGCCTTCCCACTGCCCAATTAGGGTTTCAATTAATGAAACCAGGAACACAGATAAACACCCTCATTGCCTCTTTCTTATTGCCTCTTTCTGTTCCATATTATTACATTATCTCCTCTCAAACAAACAAAACTTCAACCTCTTATCTTATTAAACAACTCTCACGGGCTTCTAAAAGTTACTTCTACCTCATGTAATGTTTTCAATGTCACATCATTTTCACTATTTTAACTATATCAACTTCCAACTATTGGAGTTTCTTCAATCAATCTCATAATAATTAATACTTTTATATTTTACTATTTATCTCTATTCATCTCACCCCACATAAATAAAAAAATCGGTGAAACCAGAGAAGAAAAGGTAGAGTATGGTTGTGTGCAGAACCATTATTTGCTTTCACAATAGCTTTTTTTTTTAAGAGATGATCTCAAGACATAATTATTGGAGTTTCTTTTGAATGAGGGTAACATAATAGAACAAAAAGGAGGACTTTTAATTGCTTAACTGATATAATATAACGACTAGTTTTCATGCAATCAATCTAAGACAAGTCATAGGTCTCTCTTGTGTCTCCTGCAATTTCATGATGCTATTTATTGGTACTCTTTTTTATTAAATATGTGTGGCAGAAGCTTTAGAAAAAAGATAAATGTTTTTTTTTCATTTAAAAGAAAAATATTACAAGGAGAGTGCAGAAGAAACAATAAAGAGACTCACACTTATATATGTGATGAGCTGCAACCTGCCAGTGCATAGAATTGTAATTGGAATATGACTAGACACTATTCCTCTTGCCAAGGCAAATGCAACTTGTTTCATCCTCTTTTCTCTTTTCTATCTCTACAACTTGAGCATGACAATGTTAATCTTTTCACTTTGCTTGTCTATATCATAGATTCAAATGTGTAATTTATGGTGATTGGAGGCTCATATAGGCAGCAGATCACAGTGGACCACTTGATGATATACACTACTGGCTACTCATTAAACATGTAGCCAACTATCTGAGTGTAGTTGTAGGTATCTAAGTGATATGCAAAATATTTTATTTTTCAGATTTTCGATAAGCTTAAGGAAAAACAGAAACGTTTGTTTCAGTACCTGTGTTCACTGCATATATATATATAATGAAAACAAAGAAAGTAGTAGAGTTATAATTATTCCCTAGCTTACCCTTGTCTCTCCCAAAGACCAAAGATACACGCAGATCTGATCATGTATATTTATGACATTATTTATTTTCGTGGTTGTCTATGTATCTATCTATATATAAAAGAAGACAAGTGATTATTAATTTTGTTCAATAATGTGTTCAACTATATCTCTTTGTCTTCATACATAGTTAACTAAATACTGATTTCAGGTGACCCACTGCAGAATTGAAATTACTTGTAATAAGTACACCAATACAGCACCTCTCTCAGTGGTGTTCAACATATATTTCTATGAATGAGCACCATGTTGAAGTATCTGTTGACTGATTAATTGAACGTGCATGCAGAGAGGGTTTATGAATGAACTGGGTAGGTGTTAAATATGGTTAAATGTTGTGGAAGAGATTTTGTTGATAATTTGAAAAAGAGAGTGATGAGTGATGAGTAGTAGGTATTGAAAAGAAAAAAAATGAGGTGCAGGGGAGCAGGGAAGTTAATGATTAGTTTTACTCACACTCATCGCTTACAAAAGAAATGGTTAGTTCAGATTGCATTCATTTCGACTTTCACCTATTTCTCCCTCTTCCCACTTAGAAACAACTGTTAATTATGTTTTTGGCTTCACACAACTACATATTTAAAACCTACTTCTTTTGTTCAAATGCCAATCTTTCAAGTTTAAATATGTTACAAAAACATTGATGAAAGAGGAATAATTCACTGAAAAGGACTAATCTGCATGATGTCAATAATAATAATAATAATTTATGATTAAATAAAAAATATATAAACCTATTTTAAACTATCAATATATATTATTTTTTTAAATTCTCACTAACATAATATATTAAAGGGTAATATTTTAATCATATTTGTTTATTTTTTAATTTAAAATATTATTATATTATGATAATAGGTTGTCAAGAAGTGAATGTGATTTGTTTTTTCAATGTAAAAATATCAATATATATATTATACTCATAATATTATCCAGCGGTATATATGTAATTCGAAGATAATAAAACCATCTCTTCGTATAGTTTTGTGGATAATTTTTTTATTGTTTTCGAAATGTTCATAAATTAGAGAGCTGATTTTCAAAGTAGATTCGTTTTTTTATAGATTAAAAAATTAAATATCCTGTTCATTTACTGCTTTATTATTGTTTTTCGCATTAAATTTTAGTGATATATATATCATGTCTTCTGTTTTGTTGAAAACTTATGGTTTCTTTAAGAAAATTGTTCTTAAGCAAAGACTAAAGATTTTATTAGACTAAGTTTTTTAAAATGTTGTGGCAAAAAAGTCTCAAAAAGAAATTGGAGTGAAACCCATGTCACGATTCTATTTAAAAAAATGAAACCTAAAATGGCCTAGCAACTTTCGAAAACTTTATCATAGCATAACAAAAACAACTCTATATATATATTAATAAAAATATTAAAATAAATATTTTGAATAATTTGTTTGTAGTTTGTACACTGAAATTATAGCACTCTGCATAAAATTTTAATATCAGCGTTTATAAATCTTATAATTAATTTATTACATTTAAAGTAATCTTTTATTAATTTGTCTCACTTAAAGTATAATGATTTCTTCTGTTCATTTATAATGTCACGTTATGTTTGAGTGGTAAATCTTGTTAAGTAAAATAATTAATATTGAACTATTTTTATAGGAAATTGCATTAGAGTTATCTAATTTAATTAGTATTAAATTTTTATTATTAATTGTGTTAGCAAATTACTTAAAGAAATAAGTAATATACATTAAGAGTGACCTTATTTATTTATTTATTTATTTATTTATTTATTTATATATATATATATATATATTATATAGGAGGGTTATAATATAGTAGTCTGGAATTAAGAATTAAGAGTGAGAGGTTGTAGAGTTTAAAAAAGAGAAATGATATATTAACCACTTGCATTAGTCTACAATCTTATTTTTCTGTCTAAAACTTATACTAGTTTATGAAATGACAAAAATAACATTTTTTCGTATTATTAATAACAAGTTGTATATTGGAGTAAGTTGTCAAAATATCAGTACTTTCTTCGGTTAATCATGACTTTTTCACGAGGTTAGTGATTATTCGTCTATGTGTTTAGAGAAGTTGTTGGTTTTTTTATTTTAAAAGAGTATTGAACACTTTTTTTTTATGTTTTTTATATTTAATTTATTGGTTGATGATAAAGAAAATAAAAAAAATTTGGTGACTTTAACCAATGATTGAAGTTTTTAACATAGGAATAAAATAATGATAATTGGAAGAGAAATGAAAGGTAGGGCAAAAGGGTCCTTGCAGAAGAGAAGAAGGGAAGGAATGGTTGGGTTGGAAGAGAAAGTTATAGTTTGCATGTATGAAGTGAATTGTTAGAGTAAAGAGTGTTGAGGGAAGATTATGCAGAGAAAAACAATGAAGGAGATGATGATGCAGTGGAAGTGCAGGGCCATTTGTTATATAGTTTAGCCATTTCCTTTTCCTTTTCTTACCTTTCTCCCGGGGACCATCCACAACACACTCAATCAATGACACTAAAAGTCAAAAAAAATAAAATAAAAAAAAACTGTACTCTCTGCATTATATATATACATACACTACCATTGCCATTTTCTCTGCTACAACTAGGTAGAGCCATGTAGTTTAGCCCGTACTCATATGTATCAGCTGCCATAACATAATTATCATTGCTTCTCTCTTTGCATAATTTGTGAATAAAATGAGGTTGAAATGGAAATTGAAGAGAGTTAAGTTAAGCTCATTGCTTCTGGAACAACTGGCCTTTTGGTCTCAACCCAGAAGCATATGTACTGTACAGATTATACCAAATATGATGAAAACGACAACTTGCTCACATGACCACAATACCCACATTATTCATGGCCCCCACGTAAGTGTAGTAATCTTCTCTCTTTCTCTCTCTCTCTCCCACCAATAAAACTGGGTTCCAACAATTTTTTTTGCTTCTTTTCCTACTTCTAAAGAACCTTCCTGTGAGGTAACTATACTTATAGCTAAAAAATCCACACACACACACTTCCCCTTCTCTCTCACACACACACAAACTCTCTCTCTCTCTTTCTCCATCTAACTCCTCATGTTATGCTTTATAGGGTCAGCAGTATATAACAATAAGATGACCCCTTTTTGAATTCTCCATTCCATGGTTGTCTTTCTTTAGGGTTTGGATTTGGAGTGTTGTGGTCAACTATGAAGGCACCGACGGTTTTAATTTTTTGGTACTCAGAGTCTGCTTTTGTTTTTCTTTAGAGCCTCAGCAATCTGGGTAAAATATCTTCCCCAACCTACAGCTATGTCTTGCCAACCCTTTCTTTTCTCAATTTTTCTTTTTTCTTCCTTTCTGCTTTCTTCTTTCTTCGATCGCCTTTATTATAATCTTTTCGTTTTATTATTGTTTTTGTTATTGTTTGCATCTTTTTCCATTGTTTATGCTGAGATCCAGAGGTTGTTATTAACAGAATTGAAGGTAGGTCAGGCATAATAACTCCATGGACTTGATACAACAAGTTAAAGGCAATTATTCTGATAGCAGGGAGGAAGAGGAGGAAGAGGAAGTGGCAGAGATTATGGGTATCACCAGAGAAGCAGAAAGCAGCAGTAAGCTAGCTCTATTTCCTTACCCCTTTTAATTTCTTCATCGATCTTCTCCGACAAATTAATTAACACCTCTCTTTAATTAATCATCCTCCTCTTCTTCTTCTTCAATTCTTCATGTCATAAATATTCCCTCACTCACACCTTCAGATTTTTTCATGGTTGCGGAAGCATTGCCACTAACAACATTTCACATGAATTAGGGTTACACCACCAAGATGCCGCATCCAATTTTGGAAAGAAGCTAGACCTGATGGAGTTGTCACTCGGGAGCACCAAGGAAGAGGAAAGGGAGCGGAATTTGCAACATCAGCATCATCATCATCAGCATCCACAACAACAGCAGCATGAACATCATCAACAACATCATCACGAGGGTCCCGGGACTTGTTCAAACGCGAAGGAAGCAGTGGAGAAAGAGCAGATGTTTGAGAAAGTGGTGACACCGAGCGATGTGGGGAAGCTGAACCGGCTGGTGATACCGAAGCAGCACGCGGAGAAGTACTTCCCCCTTGATTCCTCGTCCAACGAGAAGGGTCTGCTCCTGAATTTCGAGGACCGGAATGGGAAGGTGTGGCGGTTCAGATACTCGTATTGGAACAGCAGCCAGAGCTATGTGATGACAAAGGGGTGGAGCCGTTTCGTGAAGGAGAAGAAGCTTGATGCAGGCGACACCGTCTCCTTCCAGCGTGGTCTCGGCGATATGTATAGACATAGGTTGTACATAGATTGGAGGAGAAGAACCGATCATGCTCATCCTCCCTCTGACCCCTCAGCTTCCCCTTTGTTTCTTCCCTCCATCAGATGGTACTCCCTTCCCGCCACCTCCCCCATCGCGCCACCCCGCTACCACCACGATCACCACTTTCACCATCTCAATTACAGCAACCTCTTCACTTTTCAGCACCAACACCAGTACCTCGGCCATGTTCATGGTGCCGCCGCCACCGCTGCTTCTCATCATCACAACAACTACGGCGAGCATAATTCGGGATCTGGGCCTGGCTCACTCTATTACCTCAGGTCAATGGGTGGTGGTGGTGATCAAAACATGGGAGGGAGAGGGAACAGCATTGTACCCATGATCATCGATTCTGTGCCGGTCAACGTGGGTCACCATAACCACCGCCATGGGCATGGCGGAATGGCGAGTGGCGGAGGTAGTGCCACCACAAGCAGTGGAAAACGACTGAGGCTATTTGGGGTGAACATGGAGTGTGCCTCTTCGGCCGAAGATTCTAGAAGCTTGTCCTTGGGTTCGGGAGGTCACGTGACAGTGGGAAATTCTCTTCCTTCTTCTTCTTCATCTCTACAGCAACGCTTGAGGATTCCCCATGAAGACCCCCTTTCTTCTTCAGCAAGGTTTGGGGATCACAAAGGAGGTAGCGGGACTTCTCTGCTGTTCGATTTGGATCCCTCCTTGCAGTAGTGATGAAAATAAATTCAACATATCCACCAATAATGAATGGAGAAGATGTAGTTTCGGAGTTAGTTGAACTAGCTACCATCTCTTTTGCAGCATTATTTTTTTCTTACTTAATTTTCTTTCTTCTCTCACCAAAGGAAAGACCTCCAAAACTTTCTTCTTTATATTTTTCTTCTCATTCTCCTAATCAGTAAGCAGCACTAATATATTAGCAGCATAAGTTAGCGTTTGAACAACTTCTTCTTGAACTGCACGAAGCGATAGACTAAGGAATATGAGATCTCCATTAGCTGCAAAACTTCAATTGTGTATAATGCAACACATATAATATATTATATTATTTATAATTTATCACGTATATTTATATAGATATAGATATAGATATAAAAATGCCAGTTGCTGTCCCCTTTTTTTATTGCATTGGTATATACTGTTACATGTACTCTCTCTCTTTCCGTTCACTGCATTTAATGACACACAGAAAAGCTTGTTGCTTTCTTCTATATCCTCCAGTGTTTCTGTTAGCGTTGTTGGGTTGATGCGGTTCACAACACTGATGTTTCTGCTGCTGCTTAGTTACAGCATTTTCGCTTGCTGATAAGGAGCAGAAAGTTGTACAGCTGTAAAATGGTGAATAATTAATTTTATTCTTCTTCAAACATTCATTTATATATTATTTTCATTGTTTCCTATGCTGTTGGTGTTATATTTAATGACTAGTTACTCCTCCTTCTTCTGTATATATCCTCTTTCAACTATTTCTTCTCTTCTCTCCAATTCAGAAACTGCCACCAGCTTTGGATAAACCCAACTGCATGTGTGTAGATTTGTTCTCCTTCTCCCAAGGATTAAAAGAGTAAGTATCATCTCATTGCTTCCCAATAACCTAAATTTTCACTTTCAATCACCTCTTTCTGCTCTCTCATGCTTATCATAATAATGCATTCTGGTTTAGTCATGTTAGACAGTTTTAAACAAGAATGAAACAAGAGTTTAGTTTGTGGAGTTGATTAAAATATTAGAGGGAGTTTGAATGGAGATTTGATGCATTTTGGTTTGAGGTTTGAATTTGATGAAAGAGATTTATGGACATTGGTTGAAGTAGAGAGCTAGGTTTGAATATTAATCCCACATTTATTACAAATAGACTGTTCATAGCAGCATAAAAAGGAGAGATTAAACGGAATGTTATTGGCAGTGTAGTAATTAAAAGCACTAGAAGAGACTAAGGAGTAGGACTTTTTTTTAGCTACACACTTCAACCTGATGCTTTTCTGTCCAAATGCTAAGAGTATCTCAGATCTCCCTTGGTGGTGTCAATGTCCATGTCAACTCATTCAAACCACTGCAAATTTAACTCTCAAACACCCCAAATTAATTTCTAATTTAAACTCCAACACCCAAGAAAATTCAAAATCAAATATATCATTCATTTCATTTTATTCATTTTTTTTTATAAAAATATATATATCCTTCCCTTTTCCATTCTTATTGTTAATTAGGTCATGCATCAAATAATCACTTTCTATTTTGAAATTATGATTCATAGATCAAAATAAACAAACCTTTTTTTTATAGCTTTATTCTAATTATTTGTGATGTATTTAATAAAATCATTTATTATAAGGCTTTAAATCTAATTGGAGGTTGCATTAACATAATCTATAGTAATCTTTTTATATATTTTTTCAAATACTTCTTTGAAACTTACACACTACTGTCCAGTAACACTGCTTATGTATTTTTTTTATTCATTAACATCTATGTATGTTTGCCAGTGAGCTTTTCTATTTATTATACATAGACTTTGCAGTTTCACCTACATTGAATAAGGTAAGTGAGTATTTCCATAATTTACTGTTCATTATGCAGCTTATGAGGTTCAAATGCCTTCATAGTTGAACAATCAATAAACAATTTTTATGAAAAATTAAGATGATATATACATGAACTTTTTAATAAAAACTTTAAATTCAGTTTCTTAACCATTTCATGCTCATTTAAACTGCTTTCAGAAATATAACTAATAGGTTTGAAAACATAATTTGCATCCAAAAAAATCACATATATAATATGAAAAATATAAAAGCTAGGATTGGTAACATTCACTTTGACTACAAACCAAGTTGATGATTAACTTTAAGAGATAGTTAATTATAAAATTTGTAACAAGATGAATGACAATTCACTACTAACAACTACGAAAAGTTTTGTCAAACATGAAACCAGGATTATGACATGTCATATATAATTCGACTCATTAGTTTATAGAAATAGATTTGATTAGTTGGATAATCTCTAGTATTAATTATTTGCTTCTACTTCACATTTTAATCATAAAATAGTTGGATATACATATATATATATATATATATATATATTAAAATTGTTGGTTAATAATTATGAAAACACTTTGTACATATGAATGAAACAATGTCTGTAATATACACTGATATATGTTCAACCACTTTCCTATTAATGTTTGATAGCTGTGGTTATTTATGGGGAAGCTATAGTGGAAAAATAACCTTAATTGATGAAAAATCAAAGATGTGTTGGTCATCATTTTTTAGCAGTGCAATTTAGAAATATGTTTGGTTTTTCAATATGTATGCACCTTCTTTTCTTGAAGAGGGTTTAGTTACTATCACTTTTAAGTTATGAAATGAAATAATATAGTATTAGTATCACTTGCATTTCTTCATAATCCAGTAGCAAAATGGAGATTTTGCACTAATATATTCTCCAATATATCTGCAGACAGAAAATGCAAAATAATTAATGACATAAATAGTTTTTGGATAGCTTATTTATCAATGAAGCCTTCTGTTTTATGCATTTACTTTCTCTGAACTACAGTGATAGGCATTAACTCAACTACCTAATATTGCACAAATCATATATACTTCAATTATGCAAAATCTCCTGCATATAAACACCCTACATTCTGCATAAAGAAGAAAAAAAGTGCATTCAAAAAATTCAATTGAGTTAAATTAATTAATAGCTGATCAAAAGAAAGAAACCATATGAGTTTGAATTCATCACTCATAAAACTCAATTATGTTGGTTTCAGAATACTGTCCTAATTATAATTATTTGAAAACAATGACCCAAAATACCTGGTTTAGGAACAAAACATTTTATCCATCAAAACTTTTCCTTGCTAATTTCAACCTCATTATTACTAGTAAAATATATGCATATAAAACTTTATTAATTTTTTGAAATATACCATTTTTAACATAATTATGTAGTAAGAGCGTATTTATTTTAGAAAACTTCTTTAAATGTTGTCATCAAACTATTAACTTTTGGAAACTGACTTTTGATAAAGCATTACCAAAGTAATTTTTTTTGTTAGAATACGACATTTATTATATTGTAAAAGCCTACCCATAACCAATTTATATCACATAAATGCCTAAAGTTTAAAATTAAATTGATGGAATTAAAAAAAAATTGAATTGAATTTTTTGGAACATAGGAAATTTAACGAGCTCATTTGCAAATTAATGGTTTTATAGGATTAAATAATAAACATAAAAAAATAGATAATATATATAATCTTTGCTTTTTTCATAGTCTTGTATTAAAAAAAATGGCAAAAAAGTTTTGGTTTAGAATTCAGAGTTTAGTTTTCTTGTTTCAAGGTCAAACACAGGTTTTAATTTTGTTAATTCTATTTCTCTATATCTTAATACAAAATTCTTCTCATTCTTGACTTAACATAATAACTAACTTTTAGATACCTTAAATATATATTTATGTGATAGTATTCTTCTCATCTAAATAGTTAAATTAAGAATATTCTAAAAGGTCTAAAAGGCGTAGAGACTGGTATTCTAAAACTACAAACTAAATAGTTTGATTAAAGAAAAAAGTTTGAAGGATGATTTTTTTTTTTCAAATAGAGAAGTCTCACATCTAGTTAGAGAAGGTAAAAGATTTGAAGAAAAAAAATAATTTTTTTGGTCAAATCAAAGAGAAAGAGTTAAAAGAAAAAATAGAGATAAAAAACTTACTTTCCATTCTAAAAGAACAAATAAAAGTACTTTTACCATAGTTTGAAAGGTCGTCAACTTTATATCCATAAAAAATAGTATTTTTATTTGTCGAAGATAAAAGAAAAAATCATCTATCCCTTTTATTTTGAGATGGATTTTTATTAATATTGTAGGTTATAAGTTGATCATAAATAATAGTATAAAAAATTAAACTTCATCTCTTAAACATGTAGAAGTTACACATATATTTATTCTTTGTCTATAAAAGAGACAACTAATATGTTGTTCATGCTAAAACATATGTCGTTCAATAACTTTTTTAAATAATAAAATTAGGCCAGTTGAATCTCAAACACTCACAAAAACACATTTGAACTAAAAAAAATATTTATAGATTATTTACCAGCAAATAAGATCCTTAATAATTGGATCAACTTTTGCTGGTGTTATTATTTTTATTTTACAATCTTTGCTGAGCTAAAAAAAATTATTTTACAATAAACATAAATATGAAAATGTATAAACTTATTTTTTGTACTGTAATTTATTCAGTATAGTTACACCTAAAGCTATAAAATTTCTAATTAAGTGTTGCAGGGTACAATTAAACATATAATTCATTTTTGAGAGTGATAATCGAGAAATTACTTTTTTTTTATCAAGCATTCAAACAACATACGACTTTATTTATTATAATTTGTTTAGTTATTTTCTTTTTTTAGTCACTTATAACTCAGATAAAAATAATATAAAATAATAATGTTGTTAGTGTTGAGATTGTAATGGGTCTTTATTTATTTTATATGTAATCAGCATTTTAAAAACTTACTAAATTGGTGTTTATATTTCTAACCATGATGGAATTAATATTATTCGTTTATATTTTCATTATATGTTAGTTGGATAACATTAGTAACATGGTATATGAGATGGGTGATTATACTAAATAACTTTTTTTGAAAGGTTGAAGTATTCTTTAAAGATTTTTTTTATTCAATTCATTTTTTCTGATAAAAAGAATAACATTTGTTATATGTTGATTGATACAATACCTTTTATGTATAAAATCTAAATCAATAATTAATTGGACATATAAATGTTAAATTATATGTTTAACTTGGATGCAATTTAATTATATCAATGTGAAAAATTCATCGAATTAGTATAAATTACCATAAAAGTGAAATTAATCCTTCGTCTGATGAATTAGGAAAAACTCATAATAAGATTTTTTTTTTTTAAATAATAGATTCGATGAACATAAAAAAAATAAATCAAACATGCTGTTCTTGTAATTGGATGACAGATTTGGTGTCCAACATAATATTCGAATCAATTAATTAAAATGTTATTATATCCGTGTGTCCTTGTAAAAGGTACAGTAGTCCTTTTTTGTCTCCAACTGTCTATAAATCCCTCCCTTTATCCTTTATTGAAAGGGTACTTGTAACGTATAGGGTATTAAAAAGTTGGAGGTGTTTGTTTTAGAGAAAAATAAATATGAAAAAGTAATATAACATTTTTATAATAAAATATATAATTAACCTCTTATTTACTCTTTTACAGAGAAAAGAAATGATGAGGATGTTAAAGAAGAGTGTTATAAATAAGTTCAAACTTCATCTTATAAGCCGATCTTATAAAGTAGAATTAGACTTAAAGTTAACTTTTTAATAATATGATATCAAAGTTATCTAGAGTTTATTTTATCGGAAGTTTATTGGTTTTATGAGGTCACCCACAAACCATCTATCATGTATAGTTTCATGTACAAATTGATAGGTTTCAATGTAAAAGAGATGTGTTGGAAATCTTATATCGACTAGATATAAGAATATTTCATAGTATATAAGTGATTGTAAACATCACTTATAAACCGATTTTATAAGATGGAGTTAAAATCGATTTTATAAGATAGAGTTAAATTTAAAGTCTAGTTTCTTAGTTATGTGAGAAGATATAATTGATGAGGAGTTATTATGGTACTTGAGAAGTTGCATAGTGTTTGTTTGGGAAAGACATAAAAATGAAAGGAATAGAAGTAGAAAGTGGTATAAAATGAAAGTAAAAGAATGATGGAAAAATGGTAAGACGAGGCATGTATGGTAGATCTAGAATGGGTTTGGATTAAGGGTCCCCCACCCTAGAAAAGTAGACGATAGGGCTAATTAAGAGGAGGAGGGGAAAAATGTTTGATTGTTATGTTTATTTTCGATAGATGAAGATATAAAGATATATAAAGCTATAGCAGATTAATTGTACTGTAAAGTTCAGCTCCCTTTACTTCTCATGTGAGCCTTCCATTAATTACCCCAAATTAATATTGGATCATTGGATTGGACGCATGCACTGTCCATCACTCATCCATCCAAATCATTCTATAATTGTACTAAACCTCAACATGGACCACATAGTAACACCTCTCTTTTTTTCACTTTCTTATTTTTTTGTTATAAAATCCCTCTTAGGTATCATTATATTTCAAATATTTTAAGATTCTATATGTGTCTATATTTGAGTAAATCTTATTATGGATAATGTTTGGATTGCGTTGGTTAGTAAGATTTGAAGACACAATAATAGTTGTTTAGTTAAAGGTGGAGTGGTTGATCATACTGAAGTTTTTTCCTGGCACAAGTTAATGTTTGATCCTTGATCCTGGATCTCTTCAAAGTTACCGTCAACGAGTTTTTCGTTTTCTGACTGGTGTCTAGAACCCTTGGTATGTATGCATTCGATTTAATGTTTTGGTAAGGGTTTATCCTTGATATTTCTATTTCTACTTTAGTTGGTAGTGTCGAGGTAAATAGTATGAGGTTTATTTTATTTTGATATGTATATGGAAATGCATTTTTTGAACTATCTTACTCTATAAGGGTTGAACTACCCCTGAAGTAAGTCTATTTAATTTTATTGTTTCTTGCTGATAAAAAAATGAAACTTGACATCTCAACTAAACTGATCAAATCACAAACGAGTATTATAGATACAAGAGATCTGCATGTAATATCTTGCAAGATGTGAGACAGAAAAAAACTAGTTTGAAGTTAGATGAAGATGTGGGTATCTAGTTAGGTATGTTAAACACCAGCCACATGTGTTTGTTTTCTCTGTTTTTGTTTTATTGCACCAAATTTGAAAGGAACAAGAGAATGTAATGTGTACGAAGCTTCTCTTCTCTTGTGGTACCATACATGTCGTTACTTTCAACTCTGTACGTCCAACGTGCTCTTCTCTTTCAAACTATTCATTTTTCAATCACTCTTTCTTTATACACAACTTTCCATCACCATTTTTTACTTTTACTTTTACTATTACTGCTCTCAATACTAAACTCTTAATACCACCACACAACAATGTTACTCAATAACGTCTTTGATTTCACTTAGACAAACTTTACTTTTTGTTTTCATTTCTAAACTCTTTAAAATATAAATAATTATGTACATGTTTATGTTTACCAAAACAAACTTCTTTTCTGTTTTTATTTATAAACTTTGTCTGTTGGATACTTATTTAACAGGTAAAACAATATCAGTTGTAAGATCAAGAGACTGTTAAATCCAAACATCTCCTTGTCCTGCTAATTACTTTATGATTAACGAAATTTTGATTACAAATGTGAGATTACAGAATCATACATGTTATTAGCACTGTATGAATAACGAAGACGTCCAAAATATAAGGAGTGAATTCAATAAATATAAATACAATAAAAATCCAATAACACTACAAGAAAATCATGAAATACAAACCAATTTTTAAAGACCAAAATAATTAGTTACAATAGGAACTAAAATAGAGATCATTTTATAAACTTAAAAAAAAATTGGTTTCTAAATTAGTTTCTATTATTGTTAAATAGTTTCTAAATTGATATCTAATTAGCAACTAAGGTTTTAACTACCAATTATTTAGTTTCTAAATTTGGTAGTGTTCCTGCTAGGGAGATGGGACCTAGAAAACTATTGAAGTCTTCTTCTCCTTCCTTCGGTCGGTCAGGTGACTGGGTGGTGAACACCGGATGGTGGGGGTACCTGCGAAGGCACTCCGACGCTCAAGTCAGTAAAGCGGGTGGTTAGCTCTCAGGTAGGTGAACAATAATAAATGACATACCTTACTCCTTGGGATGCGCGCTATTTATATTATTCTAATGGACCTACCTTGTTGGGTCCGTTTATCAAGGTGGATACCACTTAGGGTTGTATTACCTAATTCTTGATGATGGATTAACTTCACTGATCTCGGTTTGAGTGTTAATTGTAATAGGGTTCGGCCATCGGCCATGTTCCCATGGTATGGGTCGGCCATCGGCCAAATCCTTGTGGTCTCGGCCGTCTCGGCCAAGTCTTCTAAGGTCTCGGCCAAGTGGGTCGTCGACCTCTTCCTCTCGGCCAAAAGCCCTTAAGCCTCAGTTAGGTTCCCCAAGTGCCGGTCAAGAAGACTCGGCCTCGGGCAGTCAGGTGGGTCCCAGCCTCGTCCATACCAGTACAGGTAGAAAAAACCTTGGTTGCTAATTAGATATCAATTTAGAAACTATTTAACAATAATAGAAAATACTAGAAACTAATTTAGAAATCAAATTTCTTTTTAGTTTCTAAAATGGTCTAATTTAGTTACTATTACAACTAATTATTTTGGTTTCTACAAATTGGTTTCTATTTCATGATTTTCTTGTAGTGTAAGGCGACTAAAGCTAAATAATTTACGGTATAAATAGGTGACTTGATTAATATGTAAGTAGACTGGTTTTTAGAAAGATAGTAACTTAATGAAATTGATTTTGACTTTATCATCGGACTTTCCAAGTACACCTCACCTATCTGATAAAAATGAAAAGTCGTAAAAGTTGTGAAGAAGAGAGATCATTTGGGAAACAATGGGAGTACTAAATAGAGGAAAGACTAGAAGTGTTGAAGGAGTAGTTAAACTTATCTTGGTGAAAGCTCTCTAGGAATACTTATCATTCAAATTCTAATACAAACATGTATCGAAGGAAACAGAAAAACAGAAATTTGAATAAAAATTATAAAAAAAAAAAATCAATTCTAGAAACTTTAATATTTGATGTAACGAATTATTGTTTATGTTTTACCTGTTCTCTCTACCTTCCGGTCCTATTTTTAGTTTTTTCCAATATTAAATATTAATCCACTCTCAAGCACAATCTCTATTATTTCAATTATTATAATAATATAAAGAAAAAATAATAAAATGTTTATTATTATTTAAAATTGTACCATACGAACTTTAATCATATGTATAAAAATCTAAAACTACTTAAATCCGACCTATGACACATGTAATATTTTTTTTTATAGTTAAACTAACTACAATAAGAATTAAAAATTAACGATAAACAAATGTCAAGAATCTAAAAGAAATGGAAACATTAAAATTAAACATACTTTTTTTTTATCAGCTAAAATTAAACATACTTAAGTCTAATTATAATAAAATACTTTGTTTTAAAAATAAAAGCAAGAGAGTACAAAATTGTCATAGCTCAAATATCTCAAGTTAAATTATGGAAGAAATAAAGCATCAAACTTATATATTCATTTAATGAATATTTCAGAACAAAAAAAGTGGACAAATTAATATTTTCTTTAAAAATGTACCTCCATCACTTATTTAGTAACCTCATAAATATTGAAATTATCAAAATTACCCTTAAAAAATATTAAAATAAAAGCATTAATTTACACTATGAATTACGTAATTCGAAAGTAAAAAATAAAAATTATCACTTTTGAATTATATAATTTGGAAGTCAAAAATTACTATTTTCAGATTATGTAATCTGGAACCTATTTAACAACTCACAATACTGGATTATATAATCCAGTATTATTAATTGTTAAATAGGTTTTGAATTACTTAATCCATAAGTGGTTATTTTGACTTTCAGATTATGTAATCCTTTATATTTATTTTCTTAAATAAGTTATGGATTATGTAATATAATATTGTTAGTTGTTAAATAGGTAATCCAAAAGTGATATTTGCTTTTATTTTTATCTTTCTTAAAATTTATAAAGGTGGCTGAAGAAGTGACGGAGGTGCAGAAAGTAGTCTTAAGTTGTTGTCACCCACGTGACAAAAGAGTTTGTTTGACTACGCCAGTTCTTAAAGAAAGAAAAAAGGCAATTGCTTCCTGCACCATAGCACTGCACCCAATTTCAGGGAAAAATACGAAAATGTCTTTAAAAAATGGGGTACATATAAAAATACATTCCTGACTTTTTTTTTCTGGAACATAGTAATCTTTTCTGGATCTACTTTTTCAGAATGTATTATTTTTCAATTTTGGATTTTCTCATCCAAAATAAGATTTTGATTTTTGTTTCTGGATTTTTATTTTCGAAACACAATAATCTCTTCTGGATCTACTTTTGTAGAATGTATTATTTTCAATTCTGGATTTTTATTTCTGGAATAAAGAGCATTTTCGGAATTTGAAAATTATGTTGGGTGTAGGAAGTATTTGTCAGAAAAAACTAAGTCACTGTCCTGTATGCATTTGGCCCATATGATTTTTGGATCCAGTAATGTTTCATAGTTTTTTTTACAGAAAATGGGAGAATATAGAGAATAGTTTATCTAAGTGGAACTTCACAAGTGAGATTATTTAAAGTTTTCTCAACTTTAGACTTTTAAATTATCATAATTAAAAAATCTACGAATAAAATATGAGACTAAAATAATAATATTTGATTTCAATACACAAATAAAATCATTAAATTAAAATTAACTTTAGAGACAAAAAAATAATTAATCAGTCACATTGACTAAATTATATACTTTTCTAAAAACTAAAAAAATATTAATATTTAAATTAATTTTTATTATTAATAAAATTTATAAACTAATTTTTAAACTGGTATATAATTAACTACCAAAATTTTAGTTATAAACTTTAACTTTAGAATATAAAGTAATTAATAAGTAAAAAAAATTTGTATTGAAATCAAATATTATTTAAAAAGTAATTATATAGTAAATTCTAATTATATAGTAATTTAAAAAATAATTTAAACTTTTTGTTAATAATAAAAATTATTTTAAATATTAATATATTTTTATTTTTTAAATAATTTTTAATTTAATTAATATAATGATTCATTAATTTTTTATATTTAAAATTAATTTTTATTTAATAATTTTAATGTATTAAAAGATCATGGTAACACTTGGTGATGATATAAATATAAATGTTAGGTTGTGATCTGATGTGACATTCTCAAACTAGCAAATGCAATAGACTTCTTCCAAAACTAAGGAAAATGATATTTTGATAATTTAATATAGTTATTAAAAAATAAAATTCTTTAATTATAAAGAAAAAAGAAAAAAAGAAATCTGAATCTGTTCCCTTTTCCATTCCAGAATAACATCATTGGAAGTCTGAAAGTGTTCTAAACATAGTCTTGTAAACTTTCTCTACACCATTTTCTGATAAATCATCATCTGTGAGAAACAAATTCATTTTCTTCATTCTCCAAATCATCTCTCTATTCCATCTAAAATTCTTCTTCATCTCATTCTTCCAACTTCTCAACTTTTCCTACCTTTTTTCTCTTGTTAAAAAATGAAAGAGTTGAAGAAAGAACTTCTATAATTTTTCTTGTTTTCAGCTATTATTGTTTATTTATATATATATATATATATATATATATAATTCAGCTATAGAACAAAGACAACTTCTTTATTTTGAGTTGTGGATATATACTAACATACATGCTAATTATATAATTACGATAGCTTGAGAACTTACCATTATATGAACTGCATGATTTTTGGAGGAAGTATTTTAGAATACTGCATGATCAGGAATGTAGCAGGCTAATTTCTAATTGTTATGACTAGCCTTTGATGAACTAAAGATGAACTAAAGAGAAAAGTTTATAAGTGATGAAATGTGAACACTTCTCTCAGATTTTAAACGCATCCATGGCATCTAAAACTTGAATAGTTGTCGGCAAGTTGGATTATCATTCTGTGCATATATATAGAAGTAGCCATATTACAAGCATTCTACAGACATAAACACTCCTCTCCTAAGATATTTTATCTCTATTACTTCTGTCAAACATGTTCTCCTCTCCCAGGTTCCATTGTTGATCTTCAGCCCTTTTCACTTGGGGGTGAAAGCCTGTAGTGGTGGTCAAACAAAGATAAGATAAGTATAAATTCTTCAATAACTAAAGTTAAAATCATAGTGTAATGAAGTAGCATAGCTAGCTAGATCTCAAGTTGTATAATAATGTCGAAAATGAAAGCTTTATAATAGAAGTCAGAGTGTAGGTGTTGGTTGAATTAACTTACAGCAAAAATGGTAGCATGGCCAGGATCTGAAAGGTGGGCAAAGAGGTTGTCAATAGGACCAGTGCCAGTATATATATGCTGGAACCATGCACCCATCACAGCCAACATGGCCAATCTACCATTCTTGATCTCCTTAGTTCTCAACTCCTTGATCTTCTGGGGAGAGCCACTTCCCCATCCAAGGGGGTCAAACCAAAGCCCACCTGGGTAACCAACATCAGTTCCTGTGAGCTTGTTGTTGGGAAAGATGGGGTCAGTGTTGACACACCCTGGCTTGATTATGTCAGCCCATCTTCTACCCTCAGCCCACCCAATGAAAAAGAGCTCAACAATGAAGAGGGTAGTGGTGTCTGTGAAGTATTCCTGTTCTCCAGCTGAGTACCATGAGGGAGTGTTTAAGACACCAATCTTTGTCAGAAACTCTGGAATGAAAATCCCAGCAGCACCCAACATTGCCCATCTGCAGTGCACTATCTCTGCCTGAACATTCCACCTCAGACTCTCAGGATCAGATCCTACCAATCAAAATCCACTTTCTTCTCTCATAACAAATTCACTTTGAATAAAATTTCAATACCAAAATGCTTAGAGCATATTCTGTAATACACTCTTATATGTGAGGAAGCATATATTGTTCATCTTAATTGAATATTGAGCACTCACTCACCAAGACCAAGAGGGTCAAAGCCAAAGTCTCCAGGGAGAGTGCCATCAAGCCATGGAGGAGGTGTGCTGCCAGGAAACCATAGGGGCCTGTCGGGCTCGGCTACTGCACACACTGTAGTGCTGGATCGTCCTCCAACTGCTGCTGTGTATTTGTTCACCCTCAATTTCCTTCCACCAAGAAAAGAAGCTTTGGGAGTTCCCAAGGCTGATCCATTCTTCTGGGAACTGTACACATTCACCACTACTTTTCATCAATCATCATGCATTCATTCATACAATGCTTCAATTTCCATATTCAAGGTACACATTAATGGATGAATATATGCAAATTTTATGCATGGAATGGCATAAATCAATGTATCTGCAAATAATGGGAAATTGGATAAACTTGCCTTGGCGTGGAGATGGAAACAGCAGCAATGGCAGAAGAGGCACAAGCGGAAGCCATTCACCCTTGATTCAAAACAATAAATTTTTAATGATTCTGCTTCTGGGTATATGTTTGATGATCAATGGTAAAGAAAAGCAAAATTGTTGATGTATACAGAATCTTATCCCAAATGATAGGAATGATGAAATTGTGGGTTGCCACGTGGCATGTGAAATCTAATTGGATAGGATTACCTCAAAAAAATCAAAATCTGGTGGCTCATATCCATCAAATCTACTGCCACGTGTCATCACAAAACAGAGGAGATGCAGATTCTTATATGCTATTTTTCCCTGCACCAATCACAAACATTTTGTGGATATCAATTATTTCTTTAGCAATTACTCCAATTTCTCACCCAATTCACACATTCAAGTTATAGGATTCGTTTATTCAGACTAAAATTTTTAAGGGTATAAAAATTTAATTACTATAAAACAATATACTTATTGTTAATTATTGTAGAAAAGTTCAGTAAATTTATATTTAATTACTATAAGAAAGTCTTATTTATCAATGTAAAAATGTATCATTCTAACTTTTAATAAAGTAACATTTTAAAAAAATTATCGTCAATTTCTTTTTCTTTTTAACCAATTTCCTTTTGCTTAATCTCTGTGCTTCTAATTTGTTTTCTTCAAAAAGACTCATTTGACCAAATTCAAATAATTTAACCTTGTCATTCCATGTTGCCACCTTTGGATTTAAATTTGTGGCATAAATAGAAGACACCGCATCTCTCATCTTTCAATCACTTCAGTTTTTTTTTTTACTTTTTTCATCGATCCAATGTTATTTAAAGTTTTCATTCCATATATTATTTGTCTGCAACTCCTTAAGTTTTCAAGAGTCACCATCTTGTTTTTTCCTGCGGTTGCCTGTTACAATTGCACCAGAACAAACAATCAAGGGAGATGACTTGAAATGGAAAGCAATAAGTTACACATAAATCATAGTCAGCACCTCAAACAAAAGAAAATATCAACCATTTCATCACTTGCTTAGTATAAAAATACATTTTTATGCAATTTATTTCTTTTTTTCCATCCTCTTTTCCAATCATCCAAAGAAATGGAGAAAAAAAATATCCATTTTATTTCTTTTTATTTCGATCCATTCAAACAAAACCTTTTTCGTTCTATTTCCTTTTATTTCTAAACTTTCCATTTCTTTCCTCTCTTATTTGGTATCTTTATCCTATCTCCCTTCCTTTTCATTTCCTTCCACCCTATTTCTATGCTGTTTGGTTTATGTTCCAAGTCTTACAATAGTGTGTATGTATGTCGTTGAAAAGTGACCAACAAGGTGCCTTTGTCAGCAATAAGTAAGAGGAGAAGCTTCTCGTTCTAAACATTGTTAATTAGTCAGACAAAGTTAATAAGCTAACAGACTAAGAGTTCCAAATCCAGTATTTCTTCATGCAAGTGACACAAAGTTGTGTTTCCTTTATATATTTCTATCAACTCATATGCCAAGAATGAAGCATGAACAGAAGTCCATTTTAATGTCTCCATTTATTCTCTGTAATATGTAATTCTAAAGATAGATTTCATCTATGAGTCTGTTGTAGCACAAGTTTTGAAACAAGAAACAGCGTACAGAGTATTCCAGAATCCAGAGATATCTTACTTCCAAAACTCTTGCTCCATAAGACCTGACCATCAATACCAGTTAGATTTTGATCATCAAGGCGTTTCCATGTTTTAACTGATTTGACATCTTCCCAAGGGCCATTCTCTGCTTTCTCCAAGCTAACTACCACCACTCTTGCTCTCCTAGACCATCCAGCTTTGCCATAAGCATGATATCCAAATCCTCCAGCATAACAAAGATGTATACCTGTTAACTTGCCACAGAAGTCATTGACATGATCATGGCCAGTGAAAACTGCCTTCACATCTCCGGATTCAACCAATGTTGTGAAGAAGCCAGAATTTACAGAAGCAGAACTTATGCCTTCTTGTTTCACACCAGTGAAGTTTGATGAATCAAAATTAGCGTATTCAGGTAATGGAATGTGAAAGTATGCAAGACCAGGAGCAGGTTTTTTCTGAGGAACTGGTCCATTCATGTATGCTTTCTGCAGAACAAAGAGCAAATAGTTAATCCAAAGAGTATCAAGGAAAAGAAATGAAAATCAGCTCTGCATCTAATGAATACCCACTAACTTCCATCCATAATCCCCTAATAAAAAAAGTGTACAGGAGCCAAAATATAGCTAGTGAATGAAACAGGTAAAACACTACCCTAAGCTTTTGTGATGTCCGTTTGAACCAAAGTTGCTGAGAGGGTTTGATCCAGCCGTAGCCAGGAATGAAAGGAACCTTGGAGTAGTCTCCACTGTCAAGAAAGTAGAGATTGAGCACTGATTTATTTTCAAAATCAGTGCCTTTAACTCCTCCAACCTCTAAGTTATAGTTCCCAAAAACCATCAATTATGTGTGAGTCCGGAGGATTGACTATAGATAAAGTGTTTTTCATCCCAGCAATATATTTCATCACCCCTTTTCTAGAGAGGGATCCTTCCTGGTCATGGTTGCCCAAAACAGCTACCCAAGGAATGTTTGAAGCGATTGCAGGAGCAAATGCCTGGTCCATTGATTTAGCCGGATCCGAGGCATCATATCCAAATATATTATCCCCTGTCACACCAACATGAATACACAAAATCTTATCAACAGCCAACCCAATTCCAACTTGCTCCATAAAGTAAAAACTGCAAACTCCAAACTAATATACCCAAACTCATTCAATTCTAATCAGCTACTCTCTTGGAGCCTATCCTAAACGCAAGTAATTAGCATAAAGTCATGATCTTTGATATGTATGTAGAAGGTTATCATGGAAGGTTTCACTTTCGCTTCAAAGAGCTATTGAGAGGTATCATTTCAGTGATTAAAGTAAGAAATGAAGTTAATTTTCATCATCAAATTTGAACTGATTCCATTTTTGAAATTACTACCACGGAAAAGCCTTTACTCCCTTGCTTCAATTAACAATTGCCCTAGAACAAAAACATGTATGGAGATTTATCCAATTGGGGGGGAGGGATGGTGTTTCAAAAAGAAGCATCTTTGTGCACTGAAATAGAAAGAAAAAGATGAAAAAGTAAAACTAGGAATTGGGAGGAATAGAAACCAGTGAAGACAATTAGGTTGGGTTTCTCAGCAAGGATGATCCTTTGGATGAAGACGGTGGTGTTGAGGTCAGAGCAAGAAGCATATTGAGAAGGCAACACATTCAAGCAGTGGGTAGTCTTCCCATTAGCATAGTGCAAGTCAGCAATCTGCAAGATCTTGAACTCTCCGTTTTCTCCGAACCGCAGCTTCCGCTGTTGCGGCGGCTTTCCTTCCTCCGCCGCCGAGAAGCAAATCGGAATGAGGAAAAAGCAATAGAGTGGAAACAAAACCCATTTTCCTCTTAGTGCCATACCCACTCCGACCATCACTAATCATCATTTCATGCCTATAATCAAATGCTTTTTTTTACTGTTGCTTATCGTCAAGACAATTTCACAGTGTTATTACCGACAAAGACACGCAACACGACAACATACATACACTGTCGACAAAGGCAGGAAAATCTTTTTCTTTTGCAAACAAGTTCAATCTCTAAAATTATGCATTAAAATGTATGGCAAATTTATTAATTTTTGCAATAATTATCTTAAAAAATACATTTTTGAAGAAAATTTATTTGATCAACATGATAAAATTACATTGAAGTGTGTAAAAAGTATTAGGAGAATAAAGTTAAAAAGAATATCTTTCTCCTTGTCGATTTTCATAATATTCAATAATTGAAAGGAATTTAAAGAACTTCGTTATCACGAAAATCATAAGAGAATATATGCAGAATCCATTTCAGAGATTGTTCTGAGCTAGTAATAGTGATAAATATGATACAAAAATGATGGGACTAGACATGACATGATCCAACTCATGTCTCTCTTACATAATCAACAAAGTAGGGAAAATTAAGATGATGATGTTGATGTTGGTGGTAGAATGAACTAACCAACAAGGCTACACTACTACAACTAGCACTGATGTGATGAAAATAAAACAGAATCAAGCATCTTTCCATTTTAATTCCAAAGGAGAGGACTTGAACCAAGGCACCCATATGGAAGTTGTCTTCTGATACATTCTATAGGCTTCTTCTCTGCTCTCTTGTTTCAACATTCGCTCCTCCACAAGCTTTGTCACATAACCCAAACACATGCTATTAGCCAATGCCCCTATGAAGGTCCATCCATGTCCCAGCTTCCAAGCAAACACAAACACTCCCCACCACCACACCTGCTCTCCAAAGTAATTTGGATGCCGACTGTAATACCACAACCCTTTCTCAAGAATGGGAACCTCTGCCTTACCTCCCTCTTTTAGCTCCTTGTTTCTACTCACAAAGTTGTAAAGCTGAGTATCTGCAATGTATGCTATGACAACACCAGAGATACACATAACTACTGCTACAAAGTCCCACATGCTCAGAGGCTCACTCACCGAGTGGATAACATAGAACGGAAATGATAATCCAATCAGAAAAACCTGCAAAGAAGGTGCAAATAACTATTATATAAAAAGGGTTCATCATGCATCTTTCATGTAAAAGCACAGAAAGCAAGAAATGGAGAGTGACCTGCTGTGGCACGTAGATGGCGAAGAAGGAAGTCCACCACCAATGTTTTCCATACTGATGGCTCAAATCAGTGAAACGCCAATCCTCCCTGGCACCCCACTGCCACTTTTCTCGCCTGAAGTAGTTGTGGATCAGCCTAATACTCCACAACCAAGTCAACAAGATCACCATCCTCGACCTCAGCCAGTTATACTGAGCCAAAGGGTGAGTTGAGTAGTAATGAACAAGCATCACAGGTATCACTGTCCAATACGGGTCAATCATCTGTACCAACAGCAAAAGTTGTGTCAAGCTCAAAACCAAACCCGAAGCGAAACTACATACATCTGAGTGAACAGAAGAAAAAAGGGAAGTTAAGTGGAAAGTGTACCCAGTGGCTGGATTGGATTAGGCCGATGAGCCAGAAGAGCAGATTGACATTGAAGAAGAAAAGGACATTGGCCAATAGCAAAGGATGGTGATAGCACCATGTCCACAGAGTTGACCAAGAAGATGGAGACTGTGGGTAGCCTCTAATGGCCGATTGGAATGAGAGGTAGAGCAGGATGGAGGGCAGAGGGACCAAGAATGCTATCATAGCATTCTTCAGATTGCTATTTGTTGCCATGTTGCGATTTGTTGCCATGATCTTTGTGGCTTCCACCTTTATAGCTCTCGAAAATGGAAGGGAACCAAGGCATGCAGAACCTACAAATCATGTGTGCCCATACAAAGTTCAGCACAATTCCCTTTATGTTTCTGCCTGTGGCTCCCCACACAGCCACGCCACCTGGTTATCAATTACCCTGATCCGTTATTCCACACAATGATTAGGGAATTCTATGATCCCAATGTCTGCATATCCACGCCCCATTTCATTTTGACTTTTATGCCTTACTGTCAAAAACCCAAATAAATACTCTACTCAAACAGCTACACTGCATATGAAAATTGAAAAGTGCAGTTGAAGTTTTGTTTTTCTAGAATTATTTGCAAAGTTCAGAAAGTGAATCTGAGAATTGATCAATCCGTGTTCATTGTCCAAAACTGCAACCCATGCAGTTTGATTTGAATCTAATGGCCCTCATTATTAGCCGTGCATGTATATAAATTTTAGTATCGATTGGTCTATCAAATGAAACCAGTGAAGCATCCCCGTCTCCTGAGCCTAATAATGATGTGGAAGAAGTTCACTTTATCCTGAAGTCCAAGATCATCCATGCTCTATAATTATTAGAGTTGGAGACAGCTGCAATTTACTTTCTGAAGTTAACTACTGAGATTGAGATTTTGAAGTTAGTGGGGACGTGGAATGATGCAATGCAAGAGTGTAGATAGAAGTAGTGTGATTAACCCCAAAGTTAGTGTAATTTTGTGTAGAGTTAAGCAGCATGAAGAAGGGACAACCGAGGGTGTCACATCAAAGAGGTTAGAATGGGAGGGACCAATCCAAAACCAAAACTGGGTAAATCAAAAAAAGTAAAACCATATGATAACCTTAGCAGTGCTGCAATGATGTTTGCCTCCAACAGGGGTGTCCCTAATCATACATTACAAACCAGTGGCATGACAACTTAACCTGCAGCCTAAATCCCCGCTATCAACGGAGAAAAAAAAGGAAAGAGTAAAAGATGAACACTTCGAGCATGAGAGCCATTTGTGATCAATAATGGCCACCAAATTAATGTGTATATGCTTATGCATCTCAAAATCAGAATATTCTTAAACAAACAACAACTTGCTCCAATCACACCACCCAACACGATTTCTTATTCCATAGCATGCCTATGTTTTCGTAATATATGAGACTCAGACACGTCTTTTAAATGATATGTCACACAAAGCACTAATACTCTTAAAATATTTATTGAGACATTCGGTGAAGTATTCCATTCAAAAACTATTTATTGAATTTCTGACAATTCTAACACAATTTTAACATAATTTTAAAACTTATGAATTTTGTTATGATTATAAAAATAAAAAATAAATATTTTTAAACTAAATATGAAAAACATATTTCTATTAAAAAACAACTTAAATATATTTATACACATAAATCTTTATTGTCAATTTATATAATATAATATATAAATTCGTGTTTCTATGTTTTAGATTTTAAAAATTTATATACGTATTTTCATATCGATGTGTGCATGTCATACATATTGGTTTTTCATTCACACTCAGAAACATTGATTTAACTATCATCATATACAGATATCTTAATCTCTTAGCTAATGGGTTTCTACTATATCTTTGAAACTGCTGCACTCACAATTACACATGCATGTCTCCATTTGAATATAGGTGCAAGAAATTGAAGGGACTGCGTTTCTCTATGAAAAATGTTTTTGTTGTATATACTGTGACCAAACATAATAAAAATATATATTTTGCTTTATTAAATTTTACGGAAAATTAACACAACATAAATACTTTATGTTATGTATTTCAATAACATACACAACAAAAATAATTGGTTTACGCATAAAAATTAATTTTTTAAAATTAATAAATTTAATCACAATGCAAATTACATTTTAATTGAAATTCAATTAATTTTTGATACCATATGATGCACACTATCATTTTAATTAAAATTGAATTAATTAATTGTAAATTATTGATATTACTCTAATTAACTTTTGTAAAAAATAAGCTTATCGATAATAATCGAATAAATTATTATAAAATGAAATTGATTACTATTAAAATTGTAAGTTGTATCATTATTAGTTCAATTTCAATTAAAAAGAATAATTTATATCACAGTTATTTTGATTACTAATGTAAATGATAACTTATATAGTAATTAATCTAATTTTAATTCAAAAGCAACCTTTAAAAAAATAAATAACTTGTTTATACACACTACCGCAAATGTTAATATCGTCGCGCTGTAAGTGTATTTTTATTAAGTTTTATTTTTTTATAACTTATTAAGTTTAATTTGATATATTTCTTAATTTTTTTATTATGTATTAGTTTATATTAATTATTTAAAAAAATATGAAAGAGAAAATGGTGCATAGTAATAATTAAAAATGTTATATTTGTTTATATTAAATCTTCATAAATAAATAATATAATATGAACTTCTTTTTATGTATTGTGAAAAATCCACAAAAGGAACAAGGGTAATTTTGTCAAAAAATTTGAAAATATTGGGAGTGGGAATAACACTTTCCATTACAAGTAGAAAGTATGGGCTTACATTCCAAAATTAAAATATAAATTTTTAAAAATAAAATTAAAAATAGATTTTTTTTCATTATGAAAATAAAATTTAAAAACCAAAATCTCATCTGAACAGACATACCTAGAACATAAATAAGTAGAAAATAAATTTTGAAAAACAAAATTCAAAAACATTTTATAGGAAAAAGATTCCAAAAAAAAAAAATATAAAAACATATTCTGAAAATAATATTCTCCAAAATTATTCCAGAAAACATAATCCAAAAAGATCTTTCGAAAATCTATATCCAAAATTGTATTCTAAAATAAGAAATTCGAAATACATTATTATTTGTACCTCCACTTCTATTTAAAGACTAAAGGGCATTTTTGTCATGCGTAAGTGACATGTTAAAATTTATTGGATGCTATATGATAGGCTTTGTTTTATTCGTTATATTCCCAAATTTGATAATCTTATTTTATTTTTAGGGTTTGTTAATCGTATTTTGGATTTAACCCTGAATTGAGCTTTTAACCGGGAATATTGGTTTAAAGAAGAAAGGATAAAAGAAAAGAAAAAAACAAAAATTGAGATGATCTTTTAGGTTGTTAATAAGAAAGAAATGGTATATATTAGACATTTTTATAAATTTTATTAATAATTTGTATTTGTAATAATTTGTAATTAATACTAAATTAAGTTAAATGTTAAACTTTTAAGCTTTTGTTTAATTTTATGGAACTTATATATAAATTCACAATTTTAAACTTTTTTTTACATTCAAATCAATAAATTATCACACAATTATATTATAAAAATATTTTATATGATAATAATTTCAAATTTTAAAATTTTTATATGAAAAAAATCTATGGAGGTGCAAGAAGACAGTGCTTTAACTCAAATTTGACCTAATTTCAAGGATTTTACTTCCTGCACCCCCACTTTTAAACCTACAACCCCACAATTTTCAAAAATGGTTATTTTATCCTTCTTTAAAATAAAATTTTCAAAATACAAGAAACACATTATAAAACAAGTTTTTTGGGATATAATTTTGAGAACAAACTTTTAAAAATGGATATAATACATTTTTAATGCATTTTTTTTGGAAATAAGTTATCTAGAACACATAAAATGTTATATGTTCTATAAATAACTTTCCATAATGATATCTTTTCTGTCCTTTGTCTTATAACGATGATAATGCATAAACGACAATAATGAAGATGGGATGCAAGGAAGGAAAAGTAAATTGGACAATTTAATTATTTCATCTAATTGTAAAAGTAGAAGTTTAAAAATGGGATTAGAAGAAGTAAAATTTGAATTAAAATATCATTGTCCTAAATAAAATGGAAGACAATGAACATTGAGGAAGCAAATATATAAAGAAAAAGGATAAGAAAGTCACACTTGTTTAAAAGAATGAAGAGAAAGCATTTGAAGATGCATTAATGGCCTTAGGAATTTTTCAATGTTCTCTTGAATGTTGTATTTGAACTACCTTCCATCTCGAATCCAGATTGACTTTTTAAAATTGATGTTTGGACTAAATAATGTTAGGAATTTTAAAAGTTAACATCAATACTTTAGATCAATGGCACAACAATGAATTTAAAAAGTATGTTGTTCATTGAATTTTTAGTACAATTGTTTTTAAAATCTTATAAAAAAAATTAAAGTTTAAAGAACATTAATGTTCTATGTCGAGAACTAAATAATAAATGTAAAACTTATATGAATAATTTTCAAGATAGAAGTTTTCTTAACAATTTTTAATCAATTTTTTGACAATTAATTTAAAACATCTATCCAAATATTAAAATTATTTCACTCAGTACATCAATATTCTAAGAAGTAATGTAATCTCCAAAAAAAAATCTTACACTTTGTCATTTACATTACAATGAGTGATAAGTTTCTTATTAATATTATTAAAGAAGTAAAAAGAGTTTACACTATAAATTGATTTTATCTTTATTTTTATTAAAAAGGAATCTAACATACTTCTTCCACACTAATTAATATATATATATATATATAACTAAATATTTATAAATATTAAAAATAATCTTTTATACCAAATCAAATTAAAATAATAATTTAAATTTAATTCATCATCATAAAATTTGACTTATAAATTAAATTTAGATCAGTTTAGTCGATTTGAGTTTTCAAATAAATATTATTCATAACAAAACTAATATATTTTGCATTTATAAAATAATCAATAACAGAAAAGTAAAGCAAATTTTAAAATATTTTTTGAAAAGAATGTTCTATATTCATTACTTACAGGCTTAACCTAATTTATGTTGAAAGTCTTAAATACCCCTAAGTCAACCTGCATTAAATATGAAAACAATAACAAATTGTATTGTAAAATATAAGACACTTGCTTGCAATTTTGGTAAATCAATCATAGAATTTATTGATTAACATGCACGTCCATAGAATATTGTAACACAAATATTTTATAATTCACAAAATTATTGTTCACATGATTCATACAATATAAAACTGGTTTTGAATTGCTCGTAGAAATCCAAAGTATCTCTCAGTTTTTAATACCAACTTGCTTTATTCCTTTCTTAAACAATATAAAATGTGAACCTAAATACACTAAGTCAAAAATAACTTTTCAAACCTCATACTTTTAGAGTAATCTATGGATTTGCAGCAAAAATATCTTACAATATAATAATTCCAGAATATTGCTTATTATTATATTACATTAGCTCAATTTCCAGCAATAACCTCAAGTGGTTTTTAATAATGTATTTTAAAAACCATTATTACAAAAGTCAACAGCAGAATTGTAATTAAATTATCAAGTTGCAGACACTACATTTTTGTATCAGTTTATCAAAACAGGTTTTGTGATGATGGGAATATATATGTACCGACAAGTTTTATTAAACAGTACAGAAGATATGATAAATAAAACCTACCACTGTGAGATTAGTTTAAAATCAAGACCCTTAAACCTGTTTATAATTTATAGTTCAATAATTAGAGTTTAACAAGAAATGAAAGGAAGATTCTAAGCAAAAGTGCTTTAAAAAGTAAATTTCATTTTCTGAATATTGTTGTAGAATGATCTTATTTTATTCGTATAAACAATCTCAGCTGATAAGAAAATTGTCTTTATTATTGCTGTGATTGATGTTAATGAAACGTATTAAATTATACTCCTAATCTGACATTTAGGTGTTGTAATCCAAAAATAATTTTGCTAAAGTCAACCTATGTACATAATATTTTGTTTGCATACTTAATACTTATTAACGAGGTTCGAACATGTCTCTTAAATAATATGGATAAACGTATCAAACACTAATATTCGTAAGATATGTATCGATAAAGTATCTAATTAAAAAAATATGTTAAAAATATTAAATTAAAAAAAATATGTGTTGAATTTCTGACAATACTCGGAGAGTTCTAACATAATTTAAAAAAGAAAAAATATATTAATTTTTTAAAAATTCAAACACTACAAGAAAATCATGAAATAAAAACCATTTTAGAGACTAAAAATATTTTTTGTTTATAAATTAGTTTCTATTGTTAAATGGTTTCTAAATTGGTATTTAATTAACAACCAAGATTTTTGCTACCAAATTTAGAATCTAAATAATTGGTAATTAAAATCTTGTTGCTAATTAGATACCAATTTATAAACTTTTTAACAATAATAGAAACTAATTTAAAACCATTTTTTTTTAGTTTTTGAAATGGTCTCTAATTTAGTCACTTTAACAACTAATTATTTTTTTTTCTAAAATTAATTTTTATTTCATAATTTTCTTATAGTGAAAGTTATTGTATAAATTTTTATTATGATTATAAAAATAAAAAACAAATTATTTTGAACTAGTCATGAAAAACATTTTTTCTATTAAATAAAATTAAAAAATATTTGAATATACATAAATCTTTATTATCAATTTATATAATTTATAATATATAAATTTGTATTTATATTTTAAAAATTATATATATCTTTATATCCGATCGTGTTTGTATAGTATCTTTGTGTCGGTATGTATTCTACATATTGCGTATAACTACATTGGAATAGAACGTTGAATATTTGATTTTTTTACTAACTTATTTTATTTGAGGGATTGTCTGGGTGAAATTTCGTGGTTGAAAGCATGTCCTTTGTAAGTGATATGGACATGGCATGAAGTAGTGGAATTTTCTTATATTTTCTTGGCACCATCATTCACACCCGCACAAATCTTAAACTCCAACAGTTCCTATATTTTATTTGTAGATTTTGAAGATGATAGAAAAGAAAAGAGTGTTATAAAATTTGTGATGAGTCTGAGTGGCACACCACAACAAACACAAACACAAACATGAACATAAACATGAACATGAACATGGACACAGGCATCCATCCATTGTTGTTGGAGTGAGAAGATGCGGTTTGAGGCAGAATATCCATCCCCTGGTAAGAGGAGGGACAACAATAGATGTTTGTTTTGTGCAGTAGTTTATTTATGATTATGAGTTCCACTTTCACACGTTATGTATGGCATGGTTGTGAATGATGATGATGATGATAGAGAAATTCCACTGAGGGCACTACCCGCCGCCCCTCCCAACCCAACCTTAGAACAAAAGTAAACGCTTTGATACAAATGATTTATTTTATTACCATTCTTTTGTTTGATTTATCTATCTTCCACTTGTCTCCATCACTCCACTTTCTCCCTTCTTACCTTTCCTTTCCTGGGACATGGTCAATGCCTGGTCTCTCCTATGCTATGCTACCTCCCATATTACCCCTTATGCCCCATTCCTTCTCTTCCTCAACTTTTAACAAGGAAGGACCTTAAAGACTCCATTTTTTCCTTCTGGGGATTTGTTCTGATGAGAGCTCCCAGTCCCAGAGGAGGACCAACCCCATCAACATCAAAACCAACACCACCCTCTTCCATCTACATGATTTCCAATTTAATGGTCTTTGTCACAGTACTGTTTCTTCTCTCTTCGTTCCTTCTTCCTGTTCAAGCCGCCTCCTGTAACCAACTGGATAGAGACTCACTCTTGGCCTTCTCCAGGAACATATCCACTCCTTCTCCTCTCAATTGGTCTTCTTCTGTTGATTGTTGTCTGTGGGAAGGCATTCTTTGTGATGAGGATTTCAGAGTCATACAGCTTTTGCTACCTTCCAGGGGTCTCGCTGGCTTCATCTTCCCATCTCTCACGAATCTCACTGCTCTCTCCCACCTTGATCTATCCCATAACCGCTTATCCGGTAATCTCCCAAACCAATTTTTCTCTCTTCTTAATCACCTGCAGAATCTTGATTTAAGCTACAATCGTCTCTCTGGTGAATTGCCACACTTTGTTGCTAATACCAGTGGCAATACTCTACTGAAGCTTGATCTGTCAAGTAATTTATTCCACGGAAAACTCCCACTTTCTCTCCTTCAGCACCTGGGAGATGCAGTCGCAGGAGGGAGTTTGACATCTTTTAATGTTAGTAACAACAGCTTCACGGGTCAAATTCCCACTTCTCTCCTCTGTAGTAACCACAGTAGCTCCTCCTCTCTCAGATTCTTGGATTATTCCTCCAATGATTTCTCTGGCATGATTCAGCCAGGATTAGGAGCATGTTCCAAGCTGGAGAAATTTCGAGCAGGCTCCAATTCACTATCCGGGCCCCTCCCTGATGATATTTTCAATGCTGTTGCTCTCAAAGAAATCTCCTTGCCCCTCAATAAACTCAGTGGAACCCTTGAGGGCATTGTTAACCTTGCCAACCTCACAGTTCTGGAGCTCTACTCCAATAATTTCACCGGGCCCCTTCCCTCGGATATTGGTAAGCTTTCCAAATTGGAACGTTTACTCCTTCATGCCAACAAAATAAATGGTACTCTGCCCCCATCTCTAATGGAGTGTGTCAATCTTGTGATGTTGGATGTAAGGCTCAACTTGTTGGAGGGAAGCCTCTCAGAATTGAATTTCTCTGGACTCCTCAGACTCTCTGCACTTGACCTTGGCAACAATAGTTTCACGGGTATTATACCACCAACCATGTATGCCTGTAAATCACTTAAAGCAGTAAGGCTAGCATCTAACCAGTTTGAGGGACAGATCTCAGCTGACATACTTGAACTGCAGTCTCTGGCTTTCCTATCAATTTCTACCAACAACCTCAGTAATGTCACTGGGGCACTGAGTTTGCTTATGGGACTCAAGAACCTTAGCACTCTTATGCTCTCCCAGAATTTTTTCAATGAAATGATGCCACATGATGTCAACGTAACAAACCCAGATGGATTCCAAGGGATCCAAGTTCTTGGTTTGGGCGGTTGTAATTTCACAGGCCAAGTACCACACTGGCTTTATAACCTGAAGAAGCTGGAGGTCTTGGATTTGTCATATAATCAAATAAGTGGTTCAATTCCTCCTTGGCTGCACACACTTCCTGAGCTTTTCTACGTAGACTTGTCTTTTAACCTCCTCACAGGAATGTTTCCAGTTGAGCTCACAACGCTTCCAGCACTAACTTCACAAAAGGCCTATGACGAAGTAGAAAGGACTTATCTGGAGTTACCCGTGTTTGCTAATGCCAACAATGTTTCTCAGATGCAATATAATCAGATTTCCAACCTACCACCAGCAATATATCTTGGAAACAATAGCCTCAATGGCAGTATCCCTGTGGAGATTGGCAAACTGAAAGTTCTTCATCAGCTGGACCTTAGTAACAACAATTTCTCTGGCAATATCCCACCGGAGATTTCTAACTTGATTAACCTAGAGAAGCTATACCTCTCAGGAAACCAACTTTCCGGTGAAATTCCTGATTCACTCAAAAACTTGCATTTTTTGTCTGCTTTCAGTGTAGCATACAATAATCTTCAAGGACCCATACCCACTGGTAGTCAATTTGATACTTTCTCCTCTTCCAGCTTCGAAGGCAACCCACAGTTGTGTGGTGCAGTTGTTCGGCGCTCTTGTGTTCCTCAACAGGGTACTACTGCACGTGGTCACAGCTCAAACAAAAAATTGATCATTGGATTTGCCATTGCAGCCAGTTTTGGCATTGTTTCCTTGGTTTCAGTGTTGATAGTGTGGGTAATATCCAAGAGGAGGATCACTCCTGGTGGAGACGCTGACAAGATTGAACTAGAATCGATTTCTATCAACTCCTACAGTGGGGTTCATCCTGAGGTTGACAAAGAGGCTAGCCAAGTGGTACTGTTCCCTAATAAAACAAGTGAAATCAAGGACCTTACCATCGTTGAAATATTAAAAGCTACTGAAAACTTCAGTCAGGCAAACATAATAGGATGTGGGGGTTTTGGTTTGGTTTATAAAGCAACATTACCCAATGGCACTGCTCTGGCCATCAAGAAACTTTCAGGAGATTTGGGTATTATGGAAAGGGAATTTAAAGCAGAAGTAGAGGCTTTGTCTACAGCACAGCATGAAAATCTGGTTGCACTGCAAGGCTACTGTGTGCATGAGGGTGTTCGGCTTCTCATATACTCCTACATGGAAAATGGAAGTCTGGATTACTGGTTGCATGAGAAGGCTGATGGTCCATCTCAGATTGATTGGCCTACTCGACTGAAGATTGCACAAGGTGCAAGTTTTGGATTGGCTTACATGCATCAAATATGTGACCCACATATAGTGCATCGTGATATAAAGTCGAGCAATATACTTCTTGATGAAAAGTTTGAGGCACATGTTGCTGATTTTGGACTGGCTCGACTCATTCTTCCTTATCATACTCATGTTACAACTGAACTTGTAGGTACATTAGGATACATACCCCCAGAGTATGGACAAGCATGGGTGGCAACTCTGAGAGGAGATGTGTACAGCTTTGGGGTTGTCATGCTTGAGCTGCTAACGGGGAGGAGGCCTGTGGATGTAAGCAAGCCAAAAATGTCAAGGGAGTTAGTTTCCTGGGTTCAACATATGAGGAGTGAAGGAAAACAAGATCAAGTCTTTGATCCATTTATGAGAGGCAAGGGCTTTGAAGAAGAGATGCTGCAGGTTCTTGATGTAGCCTGCATGTGTGTCAACCACAATCCTTTCAAGAGACCGAGCATCAGAGAGGTCGTTGAATGGCTGAGGAATGTAGCATTATCCAACCAGCAATTGAATAAAGACTAGAAATAAATGTCTGTCCTTGACAAATATTGACAATAGACATGTATACTTGTGCAAAAATGTTCCAACTCAATATATACAGAATCATTTTTACCTCTGTAAATCATGACTCTCCTTATCAGATTATGTTCCTAGCAAGATTTTAATCACTGTACATTTGATCGTCCACATTGCTCAGCAAAAAATATTAGTCTTAGGAATACCTTAATTCTACAAACTGCTTCTGTTAACTCTTTCCAATAATACAACATCCTGAACTGCACAAGCCTTTGGTATCTGACTCCAGTCTATCTTGTTTTACTTTTCAATCTTACTATTGCATCACCAAAACTTATTGACACAGATTTCACATTCCCTAAGGCTATTAATTTTGATACTAGATAAAATGGCACAACTAATTTGCTATCAAGATCACGGAATTCTCAGACAAACAAATGACAGTTCATGGTTGCACATCATATGCAAAATCAAGTAACAAAATAGTAAGACATTAAAAGAAGCAGGCAAAAAAGACTGAAGAGAGATGAACAGACCCATATGTTTTGTTTTTTTTGTGTTTTTAAATAATAATCTGGGGCACAATTTGAGAATGTTGGGGTATGAGTGGATTCAACAGAAAAAGATAGTGGAAGTTAAATGAGTGATGGTGATGATTATTTGTTGACTATCTATCTATCTGACTTTTTTGAGCTGTGAGTATAGTACAATAAAAGAAGTTAAGTTGCTCCTCAAATAGTTCCATTGTGAGTGGTGGCAGTGAATGGAATTTGAAATTTTAATTTTAGAAAGAAAAAGCATATCGAATAAATGCAAGAAATAGAATGGAATGATGCATTGCATATTTGGTATCTACATACATAATTACAGCCTAGAAGCTGCCAATCTCAGACTATTATCAGATTATATAACTAATATTCAGCTATTAAATCTTTATCAATCTCATCCTTAAGTTTATATTTTTATTTATTAATTTAGTCCCTAAATCCATATATTCTATTAAGGTCATGTATAAGTTTATAGAACTTTTTAACATTTAAGGAATAATTTAACATATTTTTTAACATTTTAATGTTTTATTCTGGTAACTTTAAATTTCAGGTGATATGTTCATTGCATTGTGTTTTTTTCTTTGGGTAATCTATTGTTTACTTTCTATTTATTTATTCCTTTTCTTTTCTGCTGTGGGTGAACTATTACTGGATCGAATACGTTGAGTTGAGTCTAATGAGGGACTTGTGTTTGTACTAAACCTAATTTATATTTAATCGAATGAATTACACATATTTTGAAGTTTGATTATTAAAATTTGTAATTTTAAAATATTTTTAAAAAATCTGTTTTTTTTAAATAGACTATACTATTTAATATTTAAATAATCTAATATTTTTAAAATATACATTTAAACAATAAAATAATGAAATAAAATAAAATACTATTTAATAATTTTAGTTTAATAAAATACTATTTAATAATTTTAGTTTACCTCCGTTTGATTTTGAATTTAGGATATCATTAAAATATTGAGTTAAATATGTCTTTTTTACTATACTGTAACACGAAATTGATTTGTATTTTTGGTTGAAACTTTAGATCTTCGAAGTATCTATAATATAAAAATGATTAAAATATGTTTTTATTTATGTGAAATGATTGTTAATTTTTTTTAAAATTTGTTGTTATTTCGATTGTAAACTAATGTTCACTGTAACTACATCCAATAATTTAATCCAATAAGTTAATGAAGTGAAATCTAAACTTGAATCAATACAATATATAAAAGAACCTATTCCAATCTTTTTGGATGTTAGTAATTTTGAAGTTTGAATTATGAACTTAAAAACAATTTCGTGCTAGAATATGGACGAAAATATATATTGGTTAAGTTTGATTTCATTATAAAAAAAACTGAACTAAATGTCAATCTCTTGAATTAGATTAATGAAGAGCTAAAGTAGGAACAACAGAAACAGAAGAAGCAACTTGATACAAATTTAGAAATTGTTTGGCAGGAGATATGAGATTACAGATAGAAGATAGAAATTGGGTTGAGTTGCAGAGGTAACATACATAGATAGTATAGTACAAGAAAAAAAAAGAGGAGGTTGTGGTGTAAAAGATTGATCTGTCTGTCCATAAAATGAGAGTTTCCTGTCCCCGTAAAACCCCATTGGTTTGGGTCCCTCGGTCCTTCCAAATGGGTAAAAAGAGACAAACGGGGAAAGGAGATTAAGGCAGCAAATCCAACTCACCAACCACCAACCACCACCAACAACTTCAACTTCCTTCATTCAAACATCTTCAAGGATTCAAAAGGGGTTCAACACTTCAAACTTAATCAAACAAACTCAAATAGAAAGAGACAAAGAAAGGTGTGATGAATAAAAAATGGTTTCCATTTCACTCATCTCCTTGGATGTACCAACAGAGAAGCATGGTGGCACAGCGACGCAGGATGTAGAGACGAGCACGTTGCTCCTTCACCAAAGAAGCGCACTTGTTGCTAAACCCATCTCCCTTCCTCTTACCATTGCCACGAATCTTAGCTCCTTGCTTCAACTCTTCAACCTCACCCATCTATATGCTGATACTGATATTTTTTAGTGCTTTTCACACTCCAAAAAAATGCTTGTGGGGTTTGGTGGAGGAGCAGAGGAACTTATATACTGATACGTATGAATGTATATTATATACATACGTACATACGTACAAAGGCAAGGAGGAGTACAAAGGAAGTGAACGTGTAGGCTCGAAAACTGAGGCCTCAAGGATTTGTGTAGTTGAGAGGTTTAAGATTCAACTTAGGGAGGGGGAATGAATGTGGTTTTCGTGATGGAATAAAATATTGGCCTTACTTGTGTTACCAATGTGGATTAAACTGGTTGGCGTGCAAGATCAAGCAACGTTGATGTTGATGTTAAGGTTGAGAATATTGAGGTTCAGGTTTATTAGAAAAGTGGTAAAGGTGATGGAACATCAAAAGAGGGCACAGTTATAATCCAGAGAAAGCACGGAGTGTTTAGTCATGGGAACACCAACCATTGGCTTTTGGTTGGATTCTACCTTTTTCTCACGATACCATTTGTTTTACTTCCAACTATGGATCTGGTAACAGTCTATCCTATGTTACTCACACCTTGTTAATACAGAACATGTCACCACTCACTACCTTAACCAACTATCAGGATCTGTACCAGTATTCTTCTTATTGCAAACCAAAGATAATATACTCTTTTTCAGTCTAAAACAATATCTTCATGATGAATCCTGTTTAGTTGCTAGGGAGAATATGTTCCTTTGTTAGCAAAATTTCGTTTGATCCAAAACAAAAAGTACTTATTCTTCTTAGGGGATAATATGACCCGGTGAAATCTTAAATCTTTTCATTCCTTTAACTGATTGACAGATATAAAACAGGTTAGAATTTTTTATTAAGTACTGAATTAAGGTTGTTCCATAAATTAAGTTCAAATTTTAAGTTATAAAAGAAATTTATTTATTTTATCATTTATATAAGTGTTTGTTAAGAAATTTGTCTAAATAAGAATAGTTAGTTCTTATACTTGGACTTGTTGTCCTGTAAAATGTGATATTTACATACGTAGAAAGTGAGGGTGAAGGATATGCGAATCGGTAGATGCAAGTATTACCACGGACTCTGAAAATAGTCAAATCATATTTTTCAGTTTGGGTGGAGGTTTGATGGCTGGCTGCCAGCTTTTTATGACATTCAAAAAGTTTGGATTCTAAGCATGATGTTGAGTAGGATCTTTTCTGGATGCCAATTTTTTTACCTTGAATAGATATACTATTCGATTTGGTGCTTAGATCAAGATTATCTTTCTTCTAGTTTAGCATTAATCTGTGATGGGTCAAATGAGTTCTTGATATGCAGAAGATATGGTTCCATTTTTACATGCATACTGGTACCTTGATCAGGGTAAGGAAATTTTTATATACTTGAGGTCCTCGTTTATATTTTCAACTGCATGCAAACTATTTTATTTCACATTATTATCATAATATCAAGGCCTGAGTTTAACTCTATATATTAATCTTGTCACTAGTTTCACATAACCGAGTACAGATACTTTTGTATGTGGTGAAAAGGGAAGTGAAAGCATATACGAGGAGAAAAAGGACTAACATGCCTTTCGTCTATCACAAACAATTCAGAAGGATTGGTAGAGTATTTCTTAATCCTTTATGACATGTATGCATCTCCATTCACTGTACATCCAGAAGTGTGGCACAAGCTGCTCACTAGAGACTGTTTGCAAATTGCAACAACTAATAGAGTAGAATTCAAGCAGTAAGGATGTTCCTTCATTGAGCTTTGAGTTTTTTTTTTTTCACTGTTTTTAATATGTATTGATAATAGGACTTAAGAGGACCCAGGTCCTCGATATCGTTTCCAAAACACATGCTTATGCATTTTTTATGACACCCCAGAGTACGGACAAACATGGGTGGCAACAAATGAGGAGTGAAGGAAAACAAGATCAAGTCTTTGATCCATTTAGGAGAAGCAAGGGCTTTGAAGAAAAGATGCATCATGTTCTTGATGTAGCCTGCTGGGTGTCAACCAGAAATACCTTCAAGAGACCAAGCATCAGAGAAGTTGTGGGATGACGGAGGAATGCAGGATTATCCAACCAGCAAATGAATAAAGACTAAAGATAAATGTGTGTCCTTGACAAATGTTGAGAATAGACATGTACACTTGTGCAAAAATGTTTCAATTCAATATATATACAGAATCATTTTTACTTCTGTAAATGATGACTCTCCTTGTCTGATTATGTTAGTACCAAGATTTTAATAATTATATATGTGATCGTCCATATTGCTCAAGAAAATTTCTATCTTAGGAATTAACATAATTTCTTTTGCAGAAAGCATACCTTAATGCGACAAATTGTTTCTGTTAACTCTTTCCAATAATACAACATCCTGAACTGCACAAGCCTTGGTTATCTGACTCCAGTCTATCTTGTTTTACTTTTCAATCTTAATATTGCATCACTAAAAAATACTAGAAGCTTCAGGAATGTCTTTGAATCTTAACCTCCAATTCTCTGACCAAACCTTCTGCAACAAGAGCATTGCCATTACCAACCAAGACTTGAAAATTAGGTATAGGTTCTACCGATAGTTTGAGACAATGAGTCAACACCGTGGCTATAGGAAATTATCTGATCTTCCACTGTCCAACGGAATCTGAACTGTTATACCAATAATCAACCCTGGAAACTTCATTATCCCTATCAATCATAATTTCACCCCATGTAAAATCAATCATAAAAGAAACTAAAATTAACCAATTTTAAAAAATAGAATAATTAACCAATAAAACGGTTGACAAATCCAAATAACACACCGTCAAAGCTAAAAAAAACCAAAAAGTGCAATGAAACTTTTATTGAACTCGCATTAGATAGCTATTGCAGTATTGTTGTACACCCAGTATTATTAAAATATTTATCAGTTCATACTAGATAGTCTGTTATTAATTGTTCAATTTGCCTTCAGTCATAAAAAAATAACCTGATACATGGTTACACATCTAGAGAAACACTAAAAACAGATCCTTTCTCCAATTAGAAGAAAACATATTAATCAAACTATATGGGCCTTTTGCTGGGCATGCCAAGCTACAACCTCTTCATAAGACATGTTTCCTCCAAAAATATCCAAGGCACTACCCACAGTTACATCCACACGCTCCATTCCGGCACTTTTTATCCTCTCTAGATCAGCCATTCCAGTTACCCCACCAGCATAAGTAACAGGAATTGGTGAATGTTTTCCAAGCAAAGCAACAAGCTCTTCATCAATTCCCAACTTTTTCCCTTCAACATCAACACCATGGACCAAAAACTCATCAGCAAAGTTGGCAAGAAATTCCATTACACCAGGATCAACAAAAACATCACTGAACTTCTGCCATCTATCAGTGACAATTGCATATCTACCATCCTTTTTTCTGCAACTGAGATCCAACACAAGCCTCTCCTTTCCAACAATTCGAACAAGATCTTTTAGCCTTCCAATATCCATTTGTCCATCATTGAATACGTAAGATGTCACAATGACATGGCTTGCTCCCTCTTCTATGTAACTCAAACAATTGTCAGAATTTATCCCCCCTCCAACTTGTAGACCGCCGGGATAAGCATGCAATGCTTCCAAGGCAGAAGCTTTGCTCAAAGGGTCTGCACCAAGCATGATGACGTGGCCACCCGTGAGTCCATCGCTTCTGTAAAGAGTAGCATACTCAGCAGCTGACTTATCAGACTCAAAATTGGTGACAGGATCCGACCCATCACCTCCTTTCAAGTCTTGCAAGGTTGACCCCACAATTTGCTTTACTTTCCCCCTGTGGATGTCGATGCAGGGACGGAATTGAACCGCGCATTGAATGGAAAGAGGAGATCTTCTGCTGGGGGGTGAGGAGAGAGTGAGAAAAGGAAGGTTATTGGGAGGAAAGACGGGTGAGGAGATGAAAAGCCCGAAGGAATGAGATGCAGAGAGATTTCTCATCATTCCTCAAGGAAACTGTGACCACCCTTCTTCACACAATAAAAGGAGGAACTCGCATTCTAGCGGAATGAACAATGAAGGAACTAAATGGATGAAATTTTCATCTTCGGGGACCTAATAAGCAGTTCACCAATCTCTCTTTGAGGAATCTGTGTTGGGTATTTACTCTAATTAAAGAAAAGAAAATGAGAATGAGAAGATTCAAATGAGTAAGCCAAAACATTGAAAAAGAATCGTCAAAAGCGAATCATGCGACAGGGATTACCTTCAGCGGTGGCACATCGGAGACAAGCAAAAAACGAAGAGTGCTTTCCTGCTGCAGCCGCCACTGAAATGCGATCCTAGGGTTTCAGGCAAAGCTATCAAATTATTATTTTTAAATGATACCAATCAGCCACAGCTTGTTTCATGCATCTGGGCTGGAACTGATTTCTCTTTTTCAACTCAATAAGAATCAAAATGCATTTTTTAGATTCTGAAGAGTGCATTCGATAATGAATAGAGAGCTGAAAGAAGAAACCAGTGAGGTGTAGAAAGAAATTACCCTCATTATTTGGGGAAAAAATCACATTCAGAAGTACCAAGAAAGGCCCAAAGTGTTTGTGGGAGGACTAATGGCAGCAGGAATCAAGGACACCAATTTCATGTACCCTCTCAAGTTCCTTTCTTCAACAAGTTTAACTTTTTATTACAATGTTCTTCTACCCCCAAACACTAATTATTCATCAATATCATTAAGAGTTATTAATTTTTATAATATTACTTTTAAACTATTGTTTAACTTTAGCTAATACACTAACAATTAGCCCATTAATTTATCTAAACAAATTATTAAGTAATAAAGGTAGTATTTAATTAAAATTGTATTCCTTTAATTTATTATATATTATGTGAAAACTTAAATTTTGAAATTGATGGAAATAATGTTAAAACTTAAAAAGTTTGGAGTTAACGAACACTGAAAAGTGTGTTCATATGATATTTTTTATTCTTTTAGTTCATTATACATTTTATACTAGATGAAATCTTTAATTTTTAGTTATGGAATTTCAGTATTTGTGTGTGTATTATGTTTTGTCAGATATATAAAAAAAGTCAAATTTTAAGATTGAAGGTTAGGTGGTTGAGGTTGAACTAATCCATTCATAAGATGATTAAGGTGAACGAAATCGTGTTGATAGCCATACCATCATATAATATGCTATAATGTTATAATTGGTTTTGTCAAATTTTCAGTGTATCTGTACTCTTTCTTTCTGTATTTCCTTATAATTATAGTAATAGAAATGTAGTAGACGATGATAAATTAGACGATGTCCGAGAATGGTGATATACATATGTTTGCAGTTGTTGCAGATGAGAGAGTATAGAAGAGGTGATGATGTATGCAATGGAAAAGTTGAAATTAGGGAGAAGTAAATGAAAACAAGAGTTGAATGGGGAAGGATAGAAAGTTAGGTTTTGAAAGGTGGCTGAAGATAAGACAAGACAAGCCAACCCAACCCAACTGTCACTGTTTGTTTGATCTCTTTGTGGAATCTGTTGGAAAGTGGCATTGCATCGTTGCTTGCTTACTCTTCAGCAACTGCCAACCAACAGTCAGCAGCATGCAACTAACATACTAACATTCTTAGCAATACTTTCATTATTAATGTAATGTAATCAAATGGAATGTGTCTCTCTCTATTTTACTTCCACTCTGCTTCTTCTCACTACCTAGCTCAGTTCCCTCTTTCACTTTTCTTCCAAGTAAGTATTTCATCACAAAACATTCATTAATACCTCATCATGTCTCATCCTACTACTACTGTTCCGACCAGAGTGTACAGTGTATAATTCATAATTACTCTGTCAACTTAGGTAGTGATGCAATGAGTGACTCATACTTTTGTGTTTTATTTTCTCTTTGTGCTGCCTCATCTGTTACGGCCCATATCTTGTTCTGTATCTCTATAAATAAAACTGCTTGCAAGCAGGGTACGAGTATATGAATAATAATAGTTTTTAAACTTTCGCCACCAATTTAGTTCATGTTCTTCTTCCTCTTTTCTCCTGTATCTTTGATCATGGATTTATTATGCTATCAGAACAATTTAGGGTCTATTATATCGAGAGTTTGTTGAGTTTATCAGGCCATCACCCACTCCACTGTTGGGCAGTTATCAGATCACTTAGTCTCACGTACGAGTTGGCAGTTTCAGCATGAGGCAAGTGTGTTGGAGATCTCACATCGAATAGAGATAATAATATTTCATAGTATATAACTGAGTAGAAAGCTGACCTTATAAGATGAGACTATTCTAATAAGAGCTGTTACAAACCGGATTTTGTAAGGTTGAGTTAGGCTTAAACAACCATGTCATTACTACCTCAAATTTATTCAAGTTTACTTTTTGCATGGTTTGATGCTGCATATTTTTCTCAAGAGATACAATTCTGATTTAGACCAATTGTTACAATTACAACTGGTTAACTGCTGCATGTATAATCTGCAGCAACAACATGGCTGAGGAACTGGATAAACCGTTGCTTGATCCTGAGAATTTCAACCGAGATGGCATTGATTTGGTAAGATTAATAAAAAGAAATTACATTTTTGTGATTTAAATTAAAAATATCTTATCAAATGAAATAAACTTTTATTATTTTAATTTCAACTTCAGTGTTTACTGTAAATTGCATTGTTGTTTTGATCAGGAGCGTATACCATTAGAAGAAGTATTTGAACAGTTGAGAACATCACATAGAGGACTTTCATCTGACGATGCAGAAGCTCGAATAGAGATATTTGGCCCAAACAAACTTGAAGAGAAGAAAGTAAGAACATACTTATAAATATCTTATTTTCATAAATTCATCATATAGAGTATGTGAATCAGGACAGATTTGGCCATTCAATTACTTTGTTAAAGCATTGTGTTTATCATACCAAGATATATATGTTAAAGTAGTTTGTTCACTGAGATTTTGAACCTTATAAATTGTGAGTTCCTTATAGCTTACTTTGCCAAGTTTCTTGGTGAAATTTATCAAAATGAGCTCTGTTTAGTTTATTTTATCGAGTTTCTTACAAATTTGTAACAAAAGCTCTTATATGGCAAACTTATTGAATTAGCACTAAAGTAAGTGTTCACCTAACACTTCCTATATCAATCAGTTGAAAGTAGAAGAGTTAGGCAAGCTGGAGTAGGGATGCTTATGGCTATACATGGACAATAGTGATTTAGTTTAGTACTTCTTCTCGACAAAGAACAAAAATATTTTGTTGTTGATAATGATAATAATGTCTTTAGCTCATTTTGGGAACTTTTTCTTACCTCAAATGTTTTAAATGTTGAGTATTATAAAGAAGATGACTTTTATGTTTTGACACTAATAATCCACTCACATTTACATAGATAAGTCTCCCTTTGAATCTAAAATAACATATATTTACATAATTAGATATTTGGATTTTGTTTAAGTTCTCCATTTAAATTTGTTTAAAAGTGTTTTCATCTGTTCTACACTGCATTGTGGTAATTTATTTTGAAAGGCAAAGAGGCATTCCATTTTGTTGCCAGGCCCTTGTATGCAGTTAGCATGTTTGCATCCACTTAAAGAATTTCTATCCCTAACTTTGTCCTCAAATTCTGCTGCAGGATAATAAAATATTGAAATTTCTTGGTTTTATGTGGAATCCTTTATCATGGGTTATGGAAGCAGCAGCATTGATGGCGATTGTCCTTGCTAATGGTGGAGTGAGTAGAGAATGCAATAATATTGTTCTTCAATATATTATATGTTCTTTTGTCTTTTCCTTCAGCATTCTGTTTTTTGGTTTGTATTTCCACTTCTTGGTTCCTTACTTTGAGATACATTTTCAGGGGGAAGGTCCTGATTGGCAAGACTTTATAGGGATTATATGCCTACTGGTAATAAACTCAACTATTAGTTTTATAGAAGAAAATAATGCAGGTAATGCTGCAGCAGCATTAATGGCTCGTTTAGCTCCAAAAACAAGGGTATGTTTCTTTGTGGATGATATTCACCTGTGGCATGCAGACTGAACATATCTCCTTAAAAAATTGAAATTACTCTAGTAGTATGTTACTATATTGCTTAATGCTTGTAAATTGTAATGCTACAATACCTTGTTTTCAAGATTCCTTACATACACAAATTAGTCCCTAATATCTTTGTTCAGGTTCTCAGAGATGGGCAGTGGCAAGAGCAAGATGCAGCTATTTTAGTACCTGGAGATATAATAAGCATAAAATTGGGAGATATAGTTCCAGCTGATGCTCGGTTGCTAGAAGGGGATCCTCTAAAAATTGATCAGGTAACCCTTTGTTGTGAAATAAATAAACATTCTACATCTAATGTATAATTTTTTTTTCTATTTAGTAATTTCGTAATATACCTTCTCATAACATAAACTGGTATAATTGATGAAGAAACAGAGTTCATGTGATGTCTTGGTTTTGTTTTATGCAGTCAGCCCTTACTGGAGAATCTCTACCTGTCACAAAAAGAACTGGTGACGAGGTCTTTTCTGGTTCAACATGTAAACATGGAGAGATTGAGGCTGTAGTGATAGCAACAGGAGTTCACTCCTTTTTTGGAAAGGCAGCATACCTGGTTGACAGTACTGAAGTTGTTGGACATTTTCAGAAGGTAACTTTGGAAAACTTTCAACTCTATTGGCATGGTTATATTAATAACAAATATAGCCAAGCCAAGCTGTTTACAAAGAGCTAGAAGTTTGAATGCGTATCATAGCCGCTTTTACCGTAGCCGCTTTTATCATACATAAGGAAGGTGTAAGAGGACAACTTTTACTATAGTCGCCCTTTTTGTTTGAATATGTATAGCTTATAATGACGACTTTTATTATAACCACCCTCTTTGTGTCGCCTTCTTCTTTATTGGACATAAGACTACATGTACATTAAAGACGGCTAGAAAATTGCTGTTTTACAGTGAAAATAGTCCGTTTTTAAGTCTTTCTACACCAGTGCATGCTTTTAAGGATTGTGGTGATGCTTAACTTGTGATAACACTAGCAAAAAGGAGTGAAGAAGTATACATTGAGATTAAAGCATTTGTTTTATATGGAAATTCATTTCAATGCAAAATATAGTTTGCAAGTGTTTGATCAATCAGTCAAATTTCAGACCATATCTGTTTTCTTACCTTTTTCAGGTCCTCACCTCAATTGGTAACTTCTGCATTTGTTCTATAGCTATAGGGATTATTTTTGAAATAATTATAATGTTCCCAGTGGAGCATCGATCATACAGGGATGGGATCAACAATCTTCTTGTTCTCCTAATTGGAGGAATACCCATCGCTATGCCAACCGTCTTATCTGTAACACTTGCAATTGGCTCTCACCGTCTTTCTCAGCAGGTCCAACTCTTTAGCTCTTAACTAGAATCAAATTAAGATTGGAAGAAATTAAGATTTTGTATGCATTATCAATAATCCTAGTTTAAAGTTTGACAAACCTTAAATCCTAAACTCTAAATTCAGTTCAAAACGATACAACAAATCTTTATGCTGCTGACTATGCTCTTTCTGTATTTTTACTTTATTTGTAAGGGAGCTATCACAAAAAGAATGACAGCAATTGAAGAAATGGCAGGCATGGATGTGCTCTGCAGTGACAAAACTGGAACTCTAACACTGAATCGTCTGACTGTTGATAAAAACCTTATTGAGGTAGGTACTTAAAAATGACATAAAAGTATATTATCTATATTGTTAATTCAAAATAATATTTTCATATGCTTTATCAGAGTTCAATTTCTAAATAATTGGCTTTGAATATAGAATCCAATGTGTTCGTAACGAGTACAACTACAATGCAGTTTGCTCAAGTCACTAAAAAAACTATATAATTAGCAACTTTTTCACATAAGAGTTTGAAACTTCATGCATGTTTGGATAGCTTATACTGAGTTTTGAAGCATCTCATTCTTCACTAATAATGATGTAACGTGTCCTAATTCTTAGTTACCATTTGGTCAATTGAACATATTATTTGGTCCTTTCCCACCCTCAATTAGCTATTCAAAAAGCATGATCTTTTCATGCAGATTAAAAATATTGAGATGCAAAGAATTCCTAAGAGTTGAAAACTTTTACTACCAACTATTTTCTTGAACAAACTTTCTTATTCTGAATTTGTTCAGAGGACTGTTAGGAGGTATTGTCCTTCTTACTTATTGTTTCACCTTGCATGTTGAACAGGTTTTTAATAGAAATATGGACAAAGATACGGTTGTTCTACTAGCAGCCAGAGCAGCTAGACTGGAAAACCAGGATGCCATTGATACTGCCGTAGTTAATATGCTAGCTGATCCAAAGGAGGTAAAGATACCCAATGTTACTTTAATACAGAAACTCTCCAAATGTTCATTATGATAAAAGAAAAAGATTTTTTTTTTCTCTACAGGCACGTGCAAACATCACTGAAGTTCATTTTCTACCATTCAATCCTGTAGATAAACGTACAGCTATAACGTATATTGATTCTGATGGCAATTTTTATAGGGCCAGTAAAGGAGCTCCGGAACAGGTATCAAAATTTTTTAAAGGTGGTGAATAGCCTCTTCTTATTGCCTAATGTCTCCTAGTTTTACTTCAAATCTAATGCAAAGTTTTTCTCAATGGACCCTCATCAAAAGGGTGGAGAGAATTTTTTTTTTGCAATCATGGGAATGCCCTTAACAAAACTTCAGTGTTTTCTGGCTGTTTACTGCATACCAGATTCTAGAGTTGTGTCAAGAGAAAGACCAAATTGCCAAAAGAGTGCACAATATAATAGACAAATTTGCTGAGAGGGGATTGCGATCTCTTGCAGTTGCTTATCAGGTTATCAACATGATACCCTTCTTTGTTCCTTTCCTGATAAAAGGATAATTAAAAGAAGAAAAAAGATGTCAATGCTGCTTACTAATAGAAATTTTCAAAACATGTTAATTATTACTTGAACAATTTTAGAATGTCAATTATTATTTTGTCTTAGATAAGTCATAACTCTTTCAGGAAGTTCCTGAAAAATCCAAGGATAGCCCTGGAGGTCCTTGGACTTTTTGTGGATTGTTGCCTTTATTTGATCCACCAAGACATGATAGTGCTGAGACCATCCGAAGAGCACTTAACCTTGGAGTCTGTGTTAAGATGATTACAGGTAAGCATGAAATTTCAAAGGAAGCATATAATCAAATATAACAAAAGACCATAATGTGGTGGTAGTTGTTGCAATGATAAGGGGTACTGCTTGATATAAGATATTTTGTCTAATTCTAATCAAATTGCTCAATATTCACATTAATACAAAAGTTCACAATGATATTCAAGGTTTATAGAATCAAAGGATCAAAGTGTAGCTACAATTATATAAAGGAAGTATAGTAAAGGAAATATCAATGGGAGAATATTGTTGGGATCAAACTTCACCAAACCTGCTCCTGTAAATCATCAATCCTTTTAACTCACTATATTTTCTCTATATTGGAACTTGCCTGCAACTCGCCCAAAAAAAGAAAATTTATATATCTTCCAATAATTAAGTCATTAATTTTTTGTGTATATGCACATTTGAAATGTTTAAGGTCAAATGATCCAGTTTACACGTCAATGCATTGTAGGTGATCAATTAGCAATTGCAAAGGAGACAGGCCGAAGACTTGGCATGGGAACAAACATGTACCCTTCTTCATCTTTGTTAGGGCGTGAAAAAGAAGAGCATGAAGCTCTCCCTGTAGATGAGCTCGTTGAAATGGCAGATGGCTTTGCTGGTGTTTATCCTGGTATATGGATTTCATATTTAAGAAAATTAGTTGCTTATAATATATACATATCACTACTGCTTCCTTTCATTCTGTATAATAAATAACTACAAATAGAAATGATATGCTTTTCAGACATCTCACAACACAAGAGAATGATGAAATATTGTTTTAATAGATCAACATCATGAGTCTTCTGGGTACAAAATCTTGCATAATTGATCACTTTTCTTAAACCTTTCAGCCTCCTATAATTTACTAGTCAGACATGAGTTGTTCCAATTAGCCTATGGCTTGCACTATTTCAAATTTACCATAAAAATAGAGTGATTTAAGCCTGAATTTCTAGTCTGAAGTGCTTAACACCAGTTTTTGTTCTTATTCAAATCTTTTGGATGGATATCTCCTATATGTCGTTACCTATCATTTTCGTAAATGTTGCTATTTCACCAAGTATGTTTAACAATTGTTTTATCAATGTTGCAATGCATACTTTCAGAACACAAGTATGAAATAGTGAAAATTTTACAAGAAAAGCAACATGTTGTTGGGATGACTGGGGATGGAGTAAATGATGCCCCAGCATTGAAGAAAGCAGATATCGGAATAGCTGTGTCAGACGCTACAGATGCTGCAAGAAGTGCTGCTGATTTGGTCTTAACCGAGCCTGGCTTAAGCGTCATTATTAGTGCAGTGTTAACTAGCAGAGCTATATTCCAAAGAATGAAAAATTATACAGTTGAGTGTGTAGTATTCCTCTTCTCTGCATTATCATAGAAAACTTCTCCTTTCATTTTTTATACATTATGTAGCCTCAACAAGAAAGCAAGACTCCTAAAAGCTAGAAGAAAATAGTCAAAGTGTTTCACTGAAATCTAGATTGGTCAAACCACCAGTCATTATAAATGTCTCAATCAGCAATAACTCAGTCAGTGTTTTTCATGATAATATTTATTTGATTGCTTTCTTTAACGCAGATATATGCAGTCTCCATCACCATAAGGATAGTGGTAAGAAAAGTTCCTACTCCCAATTTCAAAGTCATTTTTATAGATTATGTTTTTCTCTATTCATGAACTTCTACCTAAACATGAAAGTCCCTTTGGACGTGCATCCAACTTATCAAACCAAACCCTTTTGCAGCTTGGTTTTACTCTCCTGGCATTAATTTGGGAGTATGATTTTCCACCCTTCATGGTCTTGATCATTGCAATACTAAATGATGGTAACACTTCTAATCATTTTTCCATCCCCGGTTTTAGAGCATCCCACAAAAAAAAATTCACATTCAAGAGTGAAAATGTTCCAAAGATGTACAATTCTAGCTTCACTATAGAATCTTAGGGTATAAAATCTCAGAAAACAAATAATCTTCAATTAAGTAAATAACAGAAGTTTTTTTAACAGAAAAAGTTTTACTTTGAGACTGACATAACTTAACAAAGGGATAACACAAGTTTTTACAAGGTAGGATTGAACAAATAATCACAGACATTAGACATGGTAGTGATATGTAAGATTTGTAATCTTAATATTTTAGTTTTGAATTAGGTACCATCATGACTATATCTAAAGACAGAGTGAAGCCATCCCCCACACCTGACAGTTGGAAGCTACCAGAGATATTTGCAACAGGAGTAGTGATTGGAACTTATCTTGCTTTGGTTACAGTCCTATTCTATTGGGCAATAGTTGAGACCACTTTCTTTGAGGTACAAAAGTCTCTGCCTCTCTTTCAGCTCGTGTATTTAGACCTCAAATGAAAATGGCATTTGACTCAAAAAACATATTTAAGCTAAAAAAGTGTTGTTGCAGACCTACTTCCATGTAACCTCCTTGGCTAGTGACAGCGAGAAAGTTTCATCAGCTGTATATCTGCAAGTTAGCATCATTAGCCAGGCTCTAATCTTTGTTACTCGTAGCTTTGGATGGTCATTTCTAGAGAGACCCGGTGTGCTACTGATGTGCGCCTTTGTAATAGCTCAACTGGTAATATTGCATGCCTGCAAGTGTAAGGAAGTTTAATTTTTTGAACACATAAATAGTGGTTGTTGAAGAATGTGATGTATGCATTGATTAGGTGGCGACCTTAATTGGTGTGTATGCAAATATGAGTTTTGCTAAGATTAGCGGAATTGGATGGGAATGGGCTGGTATTATATGGTTATACAGTGTAATCTTCTATATACCCTTGGACATCATTAAGTTCACAGTTCGTTATGCCTTGAGTGGAGATGCCTGGAAACTCATATTTGAAAGAAAGGTAACTCACAAACTCACAAAAACTGAGTTAATGATATATTCACAACTGTGATTTTGTGAAAACATCATTTTTCCAAAAAAACTGTGATTGCATATTAATGTGCAGCTTAGCTTACATTTGTTGTTTGTGTTGAACAGACTGCTTTTACATCTAAGAAAGACTATGGAAAAGAAGATAGAGCTGCAAAGTGGGTTCTTTCTCAGAGGACTCTACAAGGACTGCATCTCATGGCAGGTCTGGAGGTCAATGGAAGGCGCTCTTCTATCTTAGCTGAACAGGCCAGCCGACGTGCTGAAATAGCCAGGTACTTTTCTCACACCATTCTCCGTAGAAACACTGACACAGACATTGATACAACACGGACACGAACACACCATTTAAGAGACATTTCCGATCCTCCACCACCACCACTTGTGTTATACAAAGCTATTTTAACTCTGAAAATGCATCAAACTTTGCAGGCTGGGGGAGTTGCACACTCTGAGAGGACATGTTGAGTCAGTTGTGAGACTCAAAAACTTACATCCGAATGCCATCCAAGCAGCTCATACAGTCTGATGCATGCATGCATGAACACCTTCTACCTTTATTGCTTATTTCTGTTTCTCCAAAAGTTTTTCATCTTCCACTTCCTCCAATTTTGTAGCCGTCTCATGTCATAAGGAGCATTTAGTGTATCTTTCCCACAATGGATCTTATGCATAAACTAAACCTAATTTTTTACTTCCTTAGTTCTTCTTCATATTCTTCAGGTTCAGGATGTTCTTCTACTCTGTGTTTTATCTTGAAATTGTGGGAACTATTTCTTAGAATGATGTTAGGGAATATTCCGTTTCACCATTTATGTATGCCATTGTGACCAAATTATTCAAAATAAATCAATTTATAGTATCATGGCCGAATCTGATATACCATATGATATCTAGAAATTTTAAATAATTAGTATTTATTATTAATTTAAGTTAATATTAAGACTTAATAAAAAGAAGGAGAACGTAATTTTCAATATATATTAGATAATACAAACAGAATTTTTTTTTTTAAAATATAACCAACCTCGTGAGTCAATTAATAATTGCGCAATAATTATATTTATTTATTCTCTTTTGTTTTATTATCACCCGTGGCTGTTTTCTTAAATACCAATTTTTTTTTTACCGAATATGTGACTGCCGTTAAGTTTAACGAAGTTGGGACAAACTTTGTTTTGTATTATTGCATTCTCGTATGTCGTCTTCTACTAACCCGTGACACCCACTCACTGTAGCTCTCACGCTACCAAAAAAATTCATATAACTTTTCTTTAAATAATTAAAAATAGTGATTTAAAATAAATTATAATCCATTTTGTAAAAAAGAAAATTAAAGATAGTGGTTACAGGACTTCTTAGCGTTATTCGGGAGACATGGAGCATATTATATTTTAATACTTGTCTATTTAACACTAGATGTTCTTTAACCAAAAGATTAATTAAAAAAATATATCATGTCTTAATTTTATATCGCATTTCCTTTGTTTATGGTCTAAGATTACAATATGGATTAAACAATATGACAAAATTATGATTTGGAGTGATTATTCGGTTAGGCCACTCTAAATGAATATGCTCACATCACAGGAGCATATAGTCACTAATATTAAAAATATCATTTTAATATAGATTTATGAGTGGTTTAAAATGTAAAAGGAGTTATATTAATCATTTTTCTCCATAAATATTGATTGTTATATTAGAACTGTTGTTAATCTCAATAACATTAATAGGTTGTGGTATTTAATGGATAATGTAATTTTTTTTTTTCTGTGAATGTTATTTGAAGTTATTAGATGAGATGAGGAGTTTTAAGTGTTGTTACATGTTGTTATGTTAAACTATTTTTTTATTTTTGTCTTAAATGAAGATGTAGTGTCATGGACTCTGTCTAGTTAAGGGATGTCTGGATTGTTTACGTACTAATAGATTGTCTATTAATATCATATTTTAAGGGATTTGATTCCGTATCAGCATAAATGAGGGGATTTCAAATAATTAGTCATTAAACAGATAACAACATTTATTATTGAATAAAATCAATATTGTAAATCACCGTATCCGAGGTATTGTTCACTTTGGAGATTGGTCTTCCGTCACAGTTTTGTTCTTAAAAGACGCTTTGGTAGGTTAGAAGAGGAAGAAGTATATAAATTGTGATTGAACTCGACTCCTAAACGATATATGACTATATTAACATACTAGAATAGAAAATGTTGCAAAATTATTGAGTTCTGTAAATTGTTTAAAAACAATTTGTTGGTAGACAATGAATTGAAACATAAAAATACTATGTAAAAATTGCAAAATGAATTCTAGTTTTTTTTTTATCAACAAAGAATAAATAAAATAAAATGGGAACTTCAGGGGTGCCCTAACCCTTATACAAATAATTCCAACACAAGTTTTTTATCCCCCAACCAGTTGGGGATGCCACTGACATTATAACACATTAGTCACATTAACATACCATAACAAGATACAAAAGTACATTAATATACAATTACATCAACCTTCCAAAGGAACACATTCTCAAGACAAGACACAAAATTCTAACAACTAAACTCAGTCTTTGCCAACAAACGCCAACAAACAAAAATAAACCAAACACCCAAGCGCCTAACCCATCAAACTAACCCTGCGATGAGGATATAGAAGCCAAAAAACCTGAACAAAACACAACGTTTTTCAAATTTGGACAAATCGTTAAACAAGAATCACCAAACATCAATCACTCAAATATCTCATATAACATAAATGTTCCAAACACCAATAAGACAGCAAAAGAAAAAAAAAACCCTAATATTTTCTAACTTTACTTCTACACATATCATATAATTCAGGACATAATTAGCATAATTGGAACATCTTATCAGTAGGAAATTTAAGGAAAATCAGTGAAACAAGTTTTTTCATAAATAAAAACTAGTCATATGTACACTAATTTATTCAAGTTTTCTTATTGTAATTTCTCTATTTTTTTTATCTTTCTATTAGTTAATTTTAACTTGTGTAGCAATTACTTTTTTCTTTTCTTGTTTTTCTCTCCATAAGATTTTATGAAAAAGTTTGTACCTAATAGTTTGATGGAGAATGTTATAATTTTTAGGAAACTCAAATACATTAAAATACTTTTATTTCAGTTGCTTAATTTTTTAAATATTTTACTTAAATAAATAATTTAAATATTAATTGTAATTTTATTATTTTAATATAGTATTTCAATTATCACTAAATATAAAAATTAAAATTTCAACCTTGCAAATATTAATGAAAAAAAATACTACATGCAACAATTAAAAATCTAATTGAGATAAAAAAAATCGTGATATTTTAAAAGACCTTGACAAAAATTAACTGATAAATAATCATACAATAACTCTTAAATAACTTTAACAATTAAATAATTTTAATAATATTAATTAAAAAATACTTTATATCAACGTCCATCAAAATACTCTTATATTAACAGAAGATAGCATAAATATACTTCGTATAATAATTTAGTAATAAAACTTTTGTGTATAATAAATTTATTGATATTCATAATTACAATACTTTAAACCGTAACATTATTGATATATTTTATTAAATTATTGGTCCGTGTGTAGTAAAAGTCAGAGAAGGAGAAAACCAAGACACTTTAATCTTTATTAATTACATTATTTTGCTAAATTTTATTTTTTATAAATTTTACTTTTTGGAACGGCATCATGATATATGATGTTCTATAGTAATAATTAAAATATGTTACATCATGAAAAAGAATTATGTTACATCATAATTAAACAATAATATTAAAAAATAATAAAGTATATAAAAATTAAAAATTAAAGATGTTACTCACTCTGAATCACAACATCTGAGAAATTATTGAACCCTCATTATTACTCCAAAAAACATAGGTGGCATTAGTTCAAACGTCTTTTTCCACTATTATTCTATAATGAGAAAAAAATAATTAATTGTACCATTAAAATTGGACAAAGATGAATGTTTTGTGGTTTCTTTTTAGTAATTTATTAATTTTTGCATGACGTGATTTCAAGTAATTGGTTTCTTTGAGTTTCCTTGTTCAGGTTTGTGATAGCCGTTGGCATGAAAGTCCATATACCATTAACCAATACGTATATACAGTCGTAATAAATACATAAAAGAAAATAAATATTATTGCAGAAACGTGTCTTTCATTCATGTCCCTGTATTGTGAAAGCTACCTAAATTGTCTTGAAAGAAAAATCCAGCACAGAAAAATCCAGAAGAACCAAGCTTCACAATTTTTTTCTTATTTACTTACTCTTCACAACTTCGAAGGGAAAATCATTATTATTTGTAGTAAGAGTGAGGTACTATTATTGAGCATCAATTTATTTTTATGTATACAGATACTGTGAGAGGCACTGTAACTGTGATAAAGTAAATAAAATTTCCATGGCTTTGGATTCTTTTGGCAATTCGTGCTGGCCAGCTTTACTTGGCTATGGGGAACAGCATTAGCATAGACCCATAAAATAATTAGAGAAAAAGATTAGAACTTGCTGAAAAGGGGTGACTGAAAACCCCTTCAGCTTTTCTGGGTAGGAAGAATTTTGTGAGATGGTGGAGTTTCGAAGGTTGTTGCTGTGCATCACTACCTGCATTCTTTGTTGGATGCCCAATGGTGATGCTGTCTCCACAGATCCAAATGATGGTTAGTCTCTTCTTTCACTTCATTTCACTCTCTCTGTTTGTTGCTTTTTGCATTGTGCTTTCTTGCAAAAACTTGCTCTCTTCCCCATTTCACTTATTTGCTCTGCACCGTCCAAACAATTTGTTTGGAGTTTTTAGTTTTCCTTTCTGCTGAAACAATGAGAAGCTTTGTACCTGATCTATTGAGTGGCTCATACACATCAGTTCTATTATCCTGATTGTTACTGTTTTAGACAGTTTGTTGTCTTTCTCTGAGGTATCTCTTGCGTTGCATGCCAATGGCCTCAGCAAATGATTTTTTTTTTTCCTTTCCATTATGAACTATATGTTCTGTGTACTTGATTGTCGGTTCTTACTATTTTGTAATTGGTTACCTTGCTTTGCGTCATTTTTAAGGTATATGTTCTGCTAAGTGCTAAATAATTCATAATCAATATCAGAGTTCTCTCATAGAGTCTTCTGCATTATTCGGTTATTGATGGAGGTCTCACTTCTTTCCATGGCCTTTGGCCTTTTCTTTTCCGTGTATATAGCTCCAACCCTTCAACTTTTTTATAAGGGAAATTTTCAATTTTTTTTCCTCTACCTCCCTGTTCAACTTTCACCAACTATGGCTCAAATGCCAAGGATTTTACGTAGTAGTGCACACACATTCGGAGTCTGAGAAAAATGAGCTGCTTGTTTTAGTAACCCCTTTCTGATATTTTAATGCTGTATGAGTTGTTTTTGTGTGTGTTTTATAGTTTGCCGACACTCTTGGTCTTTCCTCTTTCATCCCCTTCCGTTGACTTCTTATCTTTAACATTTGTGTTGTGTTTGATTTGCAAGTAAATCCTCTGTGTTATTTTACGCAATTAAACAAAGCTAAAAATTCTAAGAGATAAGAAGGACAGAATGGTAATCTTTACAAAGCACTGGAGCATGTGAGTTATCTTTAGTTTGTCGCAAGCCCTCTAAGCTGCAGCTGCACTCCTGGACTTCGGAACCATCCTTTATAGTAGCTCTCAGCAAGCCCTTGTCCCGTGAGGATAAATGCTTTAATAGCATGAGCAGTAGCGTGGAAATGTGTTAACTTCACCTGTGCTTAATTCCAAAATTCTTGTCAATGTTGTATGAGGACTTCTTTATTCTCATCTCTTAAATAGCTCATTTTGGATCTTCCGTGTTTCAAAATGGGATTTGAGGTAGTTCATACAAAGTGATGAAAATAAACCAACTACTGCATTGGACTACTAGGCCATTCTAACTTCTTATTTGCAAATCACTAACATAAAATCTGGTAGGGTTTAGCTTTCTATTTAAGGTTTCTTTAAATAGCTTGTTTTTACTCTTTTCTGTATCATATAGTTCGTGTCTAGTTTAATCCTGTACACTTCTTTATTTGTCTTGTGTTATCCACAACACCATTAAATCCTCAACAAGCAATCTGCTCTGCTTTGTGACCCTTCAGAATGTCTAGAATGTTTGCTTGTTGAACATGTGATGATGTTGAATCTCATTAACATCCCCAAATACGAACTTGTAAGGGTGCATTATGATCCTTGAAATATCTTTGTTTTTGTACTAGCCCTCTGATATAATTTTTTTGAATGGTTTTTCTTCAGGTGCCCTAATATTTGGTGATGCTATTTTAACTAACATCTATGCACGCAAAAACAATTATTAATCTCCTATCCATATACTTCCACCCAAGAAATTGTGATGTACCATTTTGAGAATCCTTAGCGAAAGTTGGTTTCTTTTTAATTTTCATTCTTTGATGTTTATAAACTTGCAACTTTTATAGCCAATAACATGAATATCCAATTAATTGTCAGAAAACATTTTCTAAATCTGTATTCAAGGCTAAGTTCCAAATTATTCACTTTTGTTTAGGAGTAGTATATTCAAGGATTCTATCATAATGGACTAATTTTTCCTAGAGAGAAATCTATACCTTGAAATATGTAAATGGATGATGGTGAGGTGAGGCCATAGCCTATTAGATAATGAAAATCCATAATACATGTCTGCGTTTGCTGAATATTTTTATTTTTTGAATGTTTGCTGCAGCTTCTGCTGTGAGATTTTTGTTTCAAAATATGAACTCACCATCCCAGCTTGGTTGGCCTGCTAATGGTGATGATCCATGTGGACAATCTTGGAAAGGCATTACTTGCGCAGGCAACCGTGTTACAGAGATGTATAGTCCCACTCTCCTCTTTACTTTATATGACTTGATCATTACCTTTAGGCTTTATTGCTTATTTTTAATGACTATTGTTTGTGACTTCTCAGTAAGTTATCTAATCTTGGACTAACTGGGTCGTTGCCTTACGGATTACAAGTCTTGACATCTTTGACCAGCCTGTAAGATTAATGGTCTCTTCCCTTTCATATATGCATTGCTATTATTGTGTGACCTTATAAACTTTTGTAGAGACATGAGTAGCAATAGTCTTGGCGGCAGCATACCATACCAACTCCCTCCATATGTGCAGCGATTGTATGTTTCAATTTATATGGGGTTCTTACTCTTCAGTGTACATTATTTATGATACGATTTTTGACGTTCTTAGTGCTTTGTGTGCAGAAATCTTGCTTATAATAACATCACAGGGACAGTGCCTTACTCTATTTCAAACTTGACCGCTCTTACAGACCTGTATGTTATTTTCTTGTTGTAAATTTATCATAGCTGTACTGTATCAACCACCATAACAAACACCTGGAATAATTTTTAATTTTTTTATGCAGGAATCTTGGTCACAATCAGCTCCAGCAAGGACTGGCTGTTAACTTTCTTAATCTTTCTACCCTCTCCACATTGTGAGAATTTGTCTTATCCTTCAGCTGCATAAAACAGTAGTCTAAATGGCTATCAAGTTATTATTACCTTTCTATAAAGTGTTGATCATTTTCATCTCATGCGTGTTTTAATGATGATTTTTTAGATGAATTACTATTATGCATCTAAATAGTTTTACAATATTATTTCTTTCTGATTGCATTTCAAGACGTTTTGCATGTGAAAAGAAGACATACATATGTGCTGTTGAAATATGTTTCATGTCATATGGTTTTGTTAATTTCATTATTTACATGCGGCTACTTTTGGTCCTTGGTAGTAAAAACCAATTGTGAGCCAAGTGGGCTAATATTTTTTCCTTGTTACAGGGATCTGTCTTTCAATTCTCTAACAGGTGACCTCCCTCAGACTATGAGCTCACTTTCACACATAACAACCATGTAAAAATACTGACTGTTGATGTTTTCTGTATTACATTACATTTTATTGATTGCATTCTTAGTTAATTTGTTTATATCTGAGCAGGAATCTGCAAAACAATCAGTTTACAGGCCCTATTGATGTCCTTGCTAATCTTCCTCTGGATAATCTGTGCGTCTCTGTTGTATCATTTGACATAGCTGGAATATCCTTTCCTATATTTCCAAAAAGAAAAACTTGAAGCCTATTGTACTTATTGTCTTAAATTGTTCTCAGGAATGTGGAAAACAATAATTTTACTGGATGGATACCGGAACAGTTGAAGAACATAAACCTACAGTAAGCATTTCCCATTATCAGCAATTTGGTAACTTGGAATCAGATTTTCATCATAAATTTCTGTAGAACTCTAATATTAGAAAAATCTAATGTCAGGAGCGGTGGTAATGGATGGAGCTCTGGATCTGCACCCCCGCCTCCTCCTGGGACGCCTCCCGTTCCTAAAAGCCACAAACACAAGTCTGGAGGGGGAAGCACCACCTCGTCAGATGTTGGCAGTAGCAGCAGCTCAGTTGATGGGGGCAAAAAGTCTGGTATAGGAGGTGGTGCTATAGCTGGAATTGTAATCTCTGTCATAGTCGTTGGGGCAATAGTAGCATTCTTTCTGGCAAGGAGAAAATCCAAGAAGACATCTTCAGATTTAGAAAAGCTGGACGATCAGTCCTTTGCTCCACTTCCTTCAAATGGAGTGCATGGTATGCATCTTGCATACTATTTCAGGATATTTTTTCTTTAATGACGAGGCCATCCTTATTTGTTACGCTTTTCTGGTTCTTTTCCTTTGTGAACATATTCTCAGTTTTCTGTATTTCAGAGGTCGTCCTGTGTTCCAGAGCTAGTCACCTAATACATATTATATTTTCACTTCCTAGTAGTGGATAATTTGTTCTGCAAAACAAGATAGTAGCAGTTACTTTAGCACTTTTTTCCCTGGAACAGGTGCATGGCTTGACACCATGCCATGCATCTTTTAGCTGCTACTAGATAAATTTATTATGATATTACCAAACTTTACAATTCAAGAACAAGACCAACTTGTCCTTTATTTGCTGTTATATACTGCTGGTATGTCCTTTTCTCTTTAGTAATCTGGTTATTACCAAATTAAAGTTTGCAATTTAAAATTTGGCATATTATATGTGCCATAATGCAGAAGAGAAGTCTGAGCAAACATCCTCTGTATCTGACTTGAAGACATTTGATTCTTCCGCCTCAATAAATCTTAAACCCCCGCCTATTGATCGACATAAATCATTTGATGATGAAGAATTCTCCAAGAAGCCCACAATTGTGAAGAAGACTGTAACAGCTCCTGCAAATGTGAAATCATACTCTATAGCTGACCTGCAGATTGCTACTGGTAGCTTCAATGTGGATCACCTTGTTGGCGAGGGGTCATTTGGGCGTGTGTACCGTGCTCAATTTGATGATGGAGAGGTATTTCTTAACCTTTATTACACTAATTTGACTGTCTGATTCCAATGACAAGGGTTAGTATATCCAGATTATTGTCTAATATTTAATATTCCTGGAAGAGGATCAAATCTGTGTTATTATCTATGCACAAGCGCACAGATGCATGCCTTTCTTATATTACACAAGATTCTGTTAATGTCTCCCGTCACTGCCTCTCCAACATTTCCCTCCCCTAACCAAAAATAGAAAAAATGCAAAGATGCCTAGAAGTCATGGCCATGTAAACGCCACAGATAAAGCTAATATCCCATTAAATGCCATGAAATTTTCTACACTGGACCAAAAGGTGTTAATGATTGACCTTTTTTTATTTATAATTATGTTGTAGGTTCTTGCAGTGAAGAAGATAGATTCATCTGTCCTTTCCAATGATTTGTCAGATGATTTTATAGAAATAATTTCAAACATCTCCATTTTGCATCATCCAAATGTGACAGAGCTTGTAGGTTATTGCTCAGAGTATGGACAACACCTCTTGGTCTACGAATTTCATAAAAATGGATCACTGCATGACTTCCTTCACCTATCAGACGAATATAGTAAACCATTGATATGGAATTCCCGTGTCAAGATTGCTCTCGGTACTGCACGTGCTTTAGAGTAAGTTAATTGTGGACGAATGGTATTGTAAGGTCCTTATATTATACTGCATTTTTTTTGAGTCAATTCTTAAACAATATTTCAATAATTTTTTTGCCATATTTATCAGCTCCTCCTTTCTTTACTATCTTTCTGTTTTATTTATTTTGTTTGGCATTCTACCTAAATTGCATGCTGACCTGACCTTTATGGCCTTGACTGATTTAAAACTGAAATTGAGGTTCTAGCGTGCTCTTTTATCCAAATAAAAATTCGTTAGAACTCTGGATTAATACTTTATGTAATGTTCATACTTGGAAATATAAACACTGGAAGATTAGTTTGGCCTACAAAATAGGAATTGAGTTTATTTTTTATCCACTATCACCTTGAAAATCAGTGCAATATCAGTAGATGGGAAAGTGCCACTTTGAGGAAGTAAGCATTTTGCTTACAATTCAAGTTTTCTTTTCCCCTGATTTTTGTGTGGCAACATGTGGTTGGACATCAAGCATAAATCTCAATATTTTATCCTTAAGACTCAATGACCAGACTTTCTCCAAAAAAAATTGTAGGTACCTACATGAAGTTAGTTCTCCATCAGTTGTTCATAAGAATATTAAGTCAGCCAACATATTACTTGATGCAGAGCTTAATCCTCATCTTTCAGATAGTGGATTGGCAAGCTATATTCCAAACGCGGACCAGGTGATGTTATAAATCTTTGGAACTTAGATTTTTATAAGCGAACGTGATTGTGTTTGGCCAGCATGGTTTCAATATTTTTGTGGCTAGTTTTGAACATATTTTTAGGCTATGCTGATCATTATCAATTTGTCAATTCGAATTTCACCGTTTGTTGTGGATGCTTCCAAATATGTATAGTGTACATTTTAGAAAACAAATGATTGGTAATTTATTTTCTGAATTACCAGTGGGACTAGCTTGGACAAGCTTGTGGTTATAATATATTTTAGCGGTCATATATGAACATAAGTACACCAATAATTTTCATATTGTGAATGCAGTTACTTGTAAAGTTGAATCAGTTCAGCTTATTAGCACAGAATAATAAAAGTGCAATGTTATTTTTTTTGTCAAATTTCTAAATCTAAAGGTAAAGGGCTTAATTGCATATTTGATCCTCTAAGTATCACAATTGTGCAATTTTAGTCTCTTGAGTTTTAATTCTACAAATTGGGTCTCCCAACTTTGGAATTGTGCCATTTTAATCCCGCGGGTTCCAATTGTGAATCTTAGATACTGCAATTGTGCAATCTTTGTTTCTCCGTCAGTTGAATTTGTGAATTTGTTGACGTTACATTTACATATGACATGTTTGAAGAACTAAAATCACAGACTTGTAATATTTGGAAGATCTGGTTGACACAATTAGAACTTAATAAGAGACTAAAAATACCTCAAGGATCTAATTTACACATTTGGGATCTGGAGAACTGAAATTTCTCAATTGTAAATTTAAGGGCCAAAAGGGCAATTAAGCCCTAGGTAAACTTTGTACATCAAGGGTTCAAGCCCACAATATACTCTGCTTCTGCTTCTAGCCAAAAACTGGTTTTTCCTTTTACCCAGTGACACCAAACCCAATAAAATTATTATTCTAACTTTTGGTCTCAAATTCAGATATTGAGTCATAATGTTGGATCTGGATATGATGCACCTGAAGTTGCGTTGTCTGGTCAGTATACTTTGCAAAGTGATGTCTACAGCTTTGGGGTTGTCATGTTGGAACTTCTCAGTGGACGGAAGCCATTTGATAGGTGAATGATTGTCACACATTTATCTTGACAGTTTTCTACATTTGATAGATATATATTGCATAAAGTAAAACAATTGAAATATTAATGTAAATAAATAGATGTCTTAACATAATTTCAGATTATGAATTCTTGGTTTGTTCTCGTTATTTAGCAATACTCTGCAGCATTTCAAATTATACACAGATCACATATATGTTACTCTATGAGTCCTGATTGTGAAAACATTCTGTAACAGCTCAAGGCCAAGATCTGAGCAGTCTTTGGTTCGATGGGCAACACCTCAACTCCATGATATTGATGCATTGAGTAAAATGGTTGATCCTGCATTGAAGGGGCTATATCCTGTTAAGTCCCTTTCTCGATTTGCCGATGTTATCGCCCTTTGCGTGCAGGTATACTGATTTTGTATATATGAATTGGATGCTTTTGGGAGAGTTTTTCTCCATCCTTAACTGCTTCTGCTGTTGAGAAATTGAGGTGGAAAGAGTATAATGTTAATGTGTTTATTTTTCTTTTTGGGGCAGCCGGAGCCTGAATTCCGACCACCAATGTCAGAAGTGGTTCAAGCACTGGTGCGATTAGTGCAGCGAGCTAACATGAGCAAGCGAACATTTAGCAGTAGTGATCTTGGAGGATCCCAACGAGGAAGTGATGAAGCAGCTCTACGGGAGATCTAAATTCCCTTGTTTTACTACAATGGCTCCCAAGCAGATGTAGTTATATTATTCTCCCTTTTCTTTAAGTTAGACACCGGGTGATCTATGTCCTTTATTTCTCATATAATTTCTACAGTTACAAATTTTAAGCTCAGGTTAGATTGGTGCCTTCAATATTCTGTTAATAACAACTGCAAATAATGAAAGGTTTCCTAGTTTATGCAATTTAACTTTTTCTTCTTGAGAGGAAAGAACGAAAAGAAAATCAAGATTAAATAAAAGAAATTTTCAATACAAGAATGAGAAGAAAAATGCAAAAAAGTTGAGAAAAGATGCAACATAATTAGTTATATCGTCAAGAATAGAAAAATTGCATTTGAAAGTAAAGGCATATACAGAATTAATTATGTTACCAAGGATTGCGTTTGAAAATTAAAACACAATTAATTATGATGCCAATATAATCAATTGTGGTTATTTTTTATTTTTTTTTCAATAAAAAATCTTCATTTTTATTTTCTTTCTTTTTAATTTCTTTTCAACCGAACTACATCTATTTTCACTCATTTGTCACCAAAAAGAATTGGGATGAGTTTGGGATAGGGAAGAAGAGTTATACACATGGGAACAAATTCAGGACAAAGCTGTACTTATTGTGTGGTAGAATATATATATAAACCAGTAAAAGTTACAAGTGAAATGGCAAACTCTACAACATATATTGACAAAATCCTACTCAAAGTCAAATGTTTGCAGGATAAAGATCAGAGTTATTTGTCATTCTCATTCAATCTCCGCTACTACATTTGGCTCCTCACCTTGGCAAAGGTACTCATCGCACAATGATGCGGATCCCCAGTCCTTTCTCAGCCGTCGAATGTCTTGGGTGAAAGTTGAACCGGATGCTCCAATGAATACACTAGACATGGCACATATAGTCTTGTCCAACATAGCTTCCACCTTAAGAATAGCAATGTCCACAAGGCAATTTAGCAGAGGAATTTACAAGGTGCACACCGCACCACTAAAGACTTCTCACTTGTCTTAACGAAATTCACAGCACAATCGCACAAAAAACATGAAGAAAAGAAAAACTATACATGGGAAGTATCTCATTTCGCTGTGAAAGCAGGATGTTAGGCTTGAATGAATGACAGGAGAACTATAGGATTTCATAAAAACAAACAAACTCATAAAATGGCGGTCATAATGATCTGAAAGAGCGTATGAATAATAAAAAATCATAAATTTTTGCACATAAGGGTACAAACTAAACAATGAAGGGATGCCGCAAAATGAATGGATAAGTCATAAAATTAGAAATAATATTGACCCAATTTGAAAAGCGGTAGGAAGAAAAGAAAGTAATGAATGGCATTGACATATAATGCATTGTATTCTGACCTGAGGGTCTCCTTCAATATGATGCCTGTACAACAAAGCGTCCCATTTTTCTGCTGAATTCCGAGGTGGGCGTTTGACAAGTGGAACGTGCCGGCCCTCTAGCACAAGCAGTGACTGAAGAAGCCGAATTTCACTCTCTGCGGCGTCTGTAGAGAGATAAATGAGGGGTGCATTGGCTCTTTCAACTACACGCAAGATACAAGCTGCTGCTTGAGGAATAGGATAAAAGCAACTTGGTTTTTTACCATTACTGTAAACAAGAAACAAAACGGATCATCACACGTAACAATCACAATCACATCGCACACAATTATTCACTCAATTGCGTTGTCATGATAGATGGTGATTAAGGAGGCGAGGCGACGTAGCTACCAGAAGTTCAAGAAGTCGTGTCTTCGAAAATGCAATGCAAGGAAGTTCCTGCCGAGGAAGGTTTGGATAAAACGCTGAGCGGTGAGGAAAATGAGACGGTTGGGTTGAATCAGAGTCTTGCATCGGTGAGCCAGTGGGCCACCTGCTTGTGTCACCCATTCTTCCTCCACATCTGCATACAACACATCCCCAATGACTAAAACATCCTCCTTTTCCTCCCGTGAAAACCTTGACACAACCTCTTCCACGCTCCTCTTTCTGGGCTTCCTTGCATCTTCATCCCATGCAGCCGCAGGCTTATTCGTGGACAACAGCCCCAACGATTTCAACTTCCTCAAATGCTCGTCATCCAGATAACACGGTCGAGGCAGCGAAAAATAACACAAGAATTTACCCTCGTGCATGCCATTCTTCTTCATGCTAGAAAACTCTTGGAAGGAGATCACCGCTTTGACTTTACCTCCAGCGCATCTATTCATGTGCTCCACATCCAACACTCTCTCGTACTCATAATCCACCTTGGAGCTGGGAATAACCAGAACCCGGTGAAGGAGAGCCGCGAAGAACATGTGCTTCTGCAAGCACATCAGATGGTTAGACATCTGGCCGGAGACGCAGACTGCAACCAAAAATTTATTAGCCTTGGGCTTCCACTCCATGGTCCTCCTTTCTAGCAGCTTCTGATCCACTGTTCCACAGGCGGCGTTCCGAAAATGGAGAGAGGTAGCAGTGGTGTAGGGACTGAGAAGAAGGTGTTGAATCTGTGAGTTGAGGGAAATCTGGTTGGAGAGAAGGGATTTGAGAATGTGCGTCTGGGAAGTGGAATTGAGAGCGTGGAGAAGCCCTGATTGCTGTTGGCGCAAAAGGTAAAGGGCGCGCAATTGAGATTCCTCGGGTTGATCATGGCGGAGATTGAGGTTGACGGAGGAGAGGGAGAAGAGGGAGGGGGAATCGGGGAGGAGATAGTAGAGGAGGATTGCGAAGAGAGGGAGAATGGCGAAGAGGTATCTCTTCTGAAAAGGGAACTTGAAGTTGAAGTTGAAGTTGAAGTTGGAAGTGATTCGCGAAGTGAGGGATTGGAAGTGGAAGGAAGAGGGAGACCTTGGGGCATTCCCCTGCTTCTGATGGATGAGCTCTTCTTCTTCGTCGGAAGACGAATCCCTTTCCATCGCTGCCGGGCGGTGACTGGTCACCGGAGGAGGACGATGACTGCTCTGTTACTGTGCAAGTTGAAGGAAGGAAGGAAGGAAGGAAGAAAATAACGTCTCGTCTTGTGAACGAAAACGACCTCCTACCGCTCAGGCCCATCTCAGCCCATTGCTTATTCCACTAATTTAATCTTCAACTGGCCCAACTACCACAATAATCACGCTTCGTTTTTTCCCTAATAATCACGCAACAATAAGTATAATAAAAACTTCTTTTACAACTCACAAGTTTTTATGGATGCATTTAACATATTTGATATGTTTCATCCAACAAAAGAAGCTCCCAACACACCATTACACGATTGAATCATAACATATTATACCTTTGAGTAGTAAGAAAGTTGCATGGAGAAAAGAAGAATTGTATTTTGTTTTGCAGCAAGAGATTCTGAAGGCCAAAGAAGAGAAGGAAGCCCAGATTAAACAGTACGTTAATTATTGATTGAAGCTCACAAAATAGGTACATATTTAACAACTTTGTTTATACTGTTTGACAGTATATCCCCTTTAAATCTTTTATACGTACAATTTTTTAATCATCTTAAATTAGAATTATATTACTAGTATTTTTAAGACGGGTTATATCAAGTTTGTTTGATTTTTCATTCTGTCTGAGTTTTAATGGGAAGTTAATAAAAATGAACATTTTTTCTTCCAAAAACTTTATTATAAGAGAATAACCTTTGTATGAAGTGTGTTACAAAGATTTATCTTCTCCTTAAAACTAATCATATAGCTTAAGTTCAACTATACTACCACAGCCTTAAAAACAGTTCTGCCGAAAAGGAGCAGAGTTAGAGAAGTTTTGGTCAATTGACATACAGTATTTGAAGGGACAATTTGAAAAAATAAATGTAAAAGAAAATTTCGTTGACCCTTAACCAACACTGCCCAACTCTTAATGATTCGGGTGGGATCCCTAGTCTTGTAATTGATTATCCTGCCTAAGCGAAAAATGGTCACTGCTTGGGCTCAACTGTGCAGTGGCTACAAAACTACAACATAAATTACTCACAGAATCAACTCATACGCTGTAATGTAACAAAATAATCATATGATTAACTTAGTTTAATGTAACATGATTAAGAGAAGTATCCTGTGACCTAATAAAAATGTGCCCTTTCCGTGGTGATTGCTATTTTAGTCTTCCTCAATCTGTCTACACGTGGTTGGCTGTTGCGAGGCTGATTCAACTCACCTCTTGATTTCAAAGAGTGAAAGGATGAGTAAGCAATGATCACAAAATTAAAGCAGAAAATATTTGTGGCATTTATGATCTATATAATATGCAACAAACAATGTGACACTGCATTGTATTAATGTTTGAAAACTGAGCTAAGCTTTACCCATTTTATTGCTTCTCTCTTCAGCCACTTCAACGAGCCTTCCGCGAACCCACCTTTTAGTTACTACGATAGATGATCTAGACACTGTCTCATTTTCAAGGGACTGAATTCCCATCACTATTGGAGAAGGCTCTGTTGCGTATTCACTTCTCAGATGCTGTTCAGCTTCCCTTTGTTGATTTGATGGACTAGACTCGCGTATCTGACCATTCAAACTAAAAGGTAAAGATGCGCAGCCATTGGTTAAATGAAGTTCAGGTTCACCATTAACTGGCTTCTCCAAAGAAAATTTGCTAAAATCTCCAGAGAACTTGTAGTCCATTGATGATAATGTTGTGTGTCCATTTACTTGGGCCATTTTTGATTGGTTTATAACTTCAACTTCTGATTGTTTTTCCTCATTGACCTCACTCAAACCAACCAAAGAAACATTACTGTCAGTTATAGCTTGTGCATCAATGGATTCAAGTGATTGAATAGCTTCAGCTATAAGCTTTCTAGTCTCTATCAAAGAAGACTGTGCAAAAGGACTCTTTATCGCAACAACCTCCAGTGCCTTGGCAGCTTTCTCAGCTTCAGAAATCAATAGTCTGTGACATTTCACGAATGTAAACAGGATGACTACTACACAATAGCGATCAAATAAACCAAAACAAGCATTTCTACTACCCAATCTAAAAAAAAAACAGAATTAAACAATGTTTGATGTTTTGTGCATCCACCATGACCACAGAAAAAAGGAGGTCAATAAGTTCAAAACAAGGAAAAAAGCAGGTTCTGTGTGTGTTAGGAGAGGGGGTGGGGTTATGTACTTATAATTGAAATAATATAATCTTCTGCACTGATCCTTGTTAGTAGAAAATGATACCTTGCTCGTTGAATGGCTTGAGTTTGTGTGGTTTCCGCAGCAGCTCTCTGCGCTCTAATATTCTTTATCATTTCAAGCTTAGAATTCACCAAAGGATCCTTGTAGGCTGGAGATTTACTTTTTTTCAACAGGATAGGCTTACGGGTTTTTGAGTCATTCTTAACATGAACACTAGTGGTAGTAACAATGTCTCTTGTTTTTGTAGGTTTCTTCTTGGTAGGTTGGGTATCATCTCTTGGCCTTCTTCTAAGTTTCCTTTCAACTCCAACTTCAGTGCCATGATACTTGGACAATGCAGAATAAACTCTTTGACGGTATTCCTGATTAACAGAAAAATAAATTGCTCTTTCAGAGGGAAAAATAGTCAAAAATAATTTGCTCCCAAATCTGCTTTGATTCTTAACAGGAGTACTTTGACAAAGCTTTATTTGTTAGGGTACAAAATTTTGATTAGACTTATCTACCAAAATTGCGGTAACAAGTTATTCAAACATATATAAGAATGCAAGTCAAAGTCCACATCAAGGATATAGCAAACACATACATATCAATGTTCACCTTTTAGATAAGGCAACAAAGATAGACATACAAAAATTAGTGTCATTTGGTAACAACATATCCATCTAAAACATGAAAATCATGATTTGGTCCTTTGACTATTGTGACTGCAGTTCCTCCTTCCAGCATTTGTATAATGGAGAATTTGCATCATGGGCCTTCAACCTAACTTTTACCAATACTCAGCATTTATTTAAATTTGGAAGACAATTAGGGTAACAGGTCAACATAGAAACATTAACAACTAAAACAAAAAAAGCAAATTAAAATTTTGAATAGGAGAAAACACCTATACTATGTTTTAGAAAGTGGACCTCAAATTTAATTTAACCCTACAAAACTGACTTACAAATGAAGTTTCCACCTATTTATATACTACTATAATTTAACTATATCTCTAATTCATGTAAGGTATCCAACACACTGCCTCATATTCTAACAATCTATGAGCATACACAAATCAGTACAAGAGCTTCGTCTTCAATAGACAACTTTTAGACATAAGGAATTTATAAGAAAAGATTGGTCATGGTAACAAACTATCAAATACAAAACAAGCTAATGAACATACAGGTCTAAAAAAAGCGATACATAATACCATGTCTTTCTAATTAAACCAGAAGGGGGACAAAGTTGAGTATTAACTGTCAAATTAGGCATGTGGGCCAATTTAGAAAGAAAAAAATCCCCAGCAGTTAACTTCTTTAGTTGTGTCCATGACATACAACTTTTATGTGAATCAACTAGTGTGCAGGATAGGTGAAAGATCTAGGGAACATTTAGTGGCAGCAAAGCCATTAATTACCCAACCTCAATGTATTTAGAAGCACAGACTTACAGGATCAGCCCATTTTGCAGTAATGGCTTCTGCAATTTTCCTTCTCTGCTCAGGGGACTTGGGTGCTCTTTTGCCACTTGGATTCTTTATCATTTGTTTCCTTTGGTCAACACTCATCAACCACTCCTGCTTCAGCTTTTCATCCAAGGTTTCATAAGAATCCCACTGCAGCTCTTCCTGACCAACATAGCCTTTTCTAGAAGCTTCTGCAATTAAATTTTTCCACTCAAAGCAGCAAGACTCCACTGCCTTCTTCGTTTCACGCCTCTTTTCCCATCGCTTTCTCACTCCGGCACCAATCTTCAATCTTGTTTCTGTACTGTGCAATCAATGAAGAAGGCATATACTTATTAGCAACAAAGAAGCAGCATTCATTTTGACAAACACGGGAAGCAGTGTTTTAATTAACAACAAAGAAGCAGTCTCTACTAGTAACAGCAACCAACATGGAAAGGCATTGGGCATATATACTTACGTTTGTGCGTGGCCAAGACTACTCAGCTTCATTTTAATCTGCATTACCAAATGTTATTAAGGAAATCAATACAAATGTTATATAAGCAAATATTCAAAACATCACTTCACATGCTCATTTACAACTGAGTAATCATGATAGTTCATGTTACGGGACTCTAAGAAACAGTTAGGCGAAGCAGAGAGAGGATAAAAAATTAGGAACATGAGATATTGTGTGCTTTGCTTTGCTTTGAAATAGTGATAGAATGAAGGTGAAGAGAATTAAGATGGATTGGATGTTGTGTTATTAATTAATATGAAAAACGTTGTTGAACAAAAGACGTAAGAATATTCTTACATGACATCACCTTAGGGTTCTGCATCGCGAGCCTTGTTCTTTCTTTGATTTTGCGCAAAGTCTCTGGTGGTGGTGACACATACAATTGAAAATTAGATGGAATGTTGGAAGAGGATAAAAGAGAAGAAAAGAAAGTAGGGCATAGCATACCAGGAGTGTGTTTTCTTCCTTTGTTCCAGGGCGTGTTTCCTTTATTAGCTTTGGAAATCCTCATTCTTCTCAACTGCTCCCTGACATCGGGTTGAGGTTGTGGTGTTTCTTGGTCGGAAAATTGAAGGTCAAATGCAGGAGGAGTGAGAGGAACAACATCCAAGTGGTTGGAGTGCGGTTTTGCAGCGATAGTGTTGGGTTCGAAGGTGGCAACAGCCTTAATCAGATTGAGCTTAGCATCCTTTCTGTTTCTGAGGTTGTCCAGGGAAATCGAGGAGCCTCTGGGAGCATGAAACGGCATTGGAGCCTTCAACGTCAGAGAATAACGGAAGGATAGTTGCGCATTTGTAATCTCTGTTCACAACGCAAATTGAGAATAATTTATCATGCTATGAATAAAAATGGTGTAGAGTAGGAAGAAAGGTGAAGTTACCGAACATAGGCATGGGAGCTCAGAGAGTGCGTGCAATTCAGGGAAAGGAAAAGTGCATTTCCTCTCCTTTTGTGGGAGGAGGAAGAGGAAGAGGAAGAGGAAGAAGAAGGAGCAGCTTTGTAAGAGATTGTTCGCTCGCACACCACAAATTGAAATAGGATAATGGAACCAATCGGTTAAGACTGAAGCTACAATACACGTAAATTCTGAAATGTAATCACTCTCACACTCCGGGTTGGGCTTCACCTTCGCCTCGCTCCAGACCCATCCCTTTTGGGCCTCGCACCTCCTTTTCAAAATAACATTAAATAAAAAAAAAAAAAAACGCTGATTCGATCAATTAAATCTTCATCCAAGAAATTGACATCAAATATCCGTTTTACCGCCGTAGACAGTGAAGTAAAATCCAAAATCCACGAAATCATTTGATTTATGGACAGCATTGTTGTGGTAAAAGTAGTAATGTCAGAGGAATAATTACCGCAGGACATAGAGGGGAAGGTCATAAGCGTCTATACCGTCAAATTGATTTTCGGCAGAATGAAAAAAACATATATAGTAGAATCGTAACCATAGAATATGACCCTAATCGAAATGCATCCATTTGTCTCATACACTGTGGAGATGGTGAAAAAAAAATATATTTTACACCCTCTATTAATGATTTAAAAGATTTTATTTTTGGGATATCATATCGGTAAGTTAAAAGTGATATTTTTGGACATGTAAATTCAAAATTCATAATTTACTTTTCGATATGACCATCTAGAAGCTTAAATAAAACATAAAAATAATCTTTTGAATATCAAAATCCATAATATATAACAACCAATTCTAAATTTTTATATCCTAAGAAAAATAAAACCATGAACAATGTTGAATTTTAAATCTTATGTTGAGTTCATGTTAAATTATATAATTATATGGTGTAGGGAGAAATTGTCTAAAAAAAATTGGATTTGGTTGGTTATCTGCTAAATGATGGATTTGGTTGGTTATCTGCTTTTCTAACTTTTTATAATTTATTTCACTACAATCTTCTGAACAACTAATGCAATGAATTCACAATATATGGTGTTAACTAGTAGTTATTATTTATAAAAAAATGTCACACTTAAGTAAGTTTATTTTTAATTCAGTTTCTGTTTAAAGAAATATGTTCTATCGAATAAAATGTTTTCTTAAAAATATTTTTATGTTTAATTTTTGTCAACTAAATTGTGTGCTAGTTACTTTTATCTTTGAGGAGTTAAAAGAAATTGAAGAAAGAAAAAGTGAGTGATGTTCAGATTAAAGACAAAAAGACGAGGAATGAAACGGCATAATATTCAAATATTGAATGTGAGATGAGTTATTTAAAATTTAATTAAACCAAATTTATATAACATTTTGTTTTTTGTTTGATGATTTTTTTAAGATTGTAAAAATAAATTGGATTACATTTGGCCAATAACACTGAGACAAGGAAGTGATTATTGAAAGCCGGCATGCAGGCGGTGGTGTCTCAGTGGCCATTAATAAAAATCCATGAAGGTTGCTGCTGAAGAGTGAAGAGAAGAGAAGAGAAGAGAAGAGAAGAAGCAACAACATGATCACCACCCTCATCTCCATGCTCACTGTCACAACCATTGTGCTTGTTTTGAAAATTCCAAGGTTGCTGCAGAACAATAAACTCTATAGAAGAAATTATAGTAAAGGAGATTGTTGTTCAGTGTGTCTCTGCCAAATCTCTGATGGAGGGAAGATAAGGACCTTACCGGGATGCCACCACAGTTTTCACCTTCATTGTATTGCTCCCTGGTTCAACAACCATTCTACCTGCCCTCTTTGCAGAAACAATATCACTCTCCTCGACAACAATCGCACACACTCTCTCCTTCATTTCTTCAGCACTTTCTCTGATATATTCATTGCTCTTCATTACTTGGTGCTTCTTCCTACAGCTACCAATCGTGACACTTTCCCCTTATTTCATTAAGAGGGTCTCTCTGTCCATCACTTTTACAATCTTTCATACCTTCCATCAATTCCTCTATATGTAATATATGCAGATTAGCTCCTTATCCCTTCCACTCATTCAAAACAATATATACAGTTGCTTGCATTTTAACTTTTATTTAATTTCGTATATGATCATTAGAAGTGTTTTTATTTTATATATATATATATATATATATATATATATATATATATATGGGTGTGTGTGTGTGTGGTTTTAGATTTATTCCTGTGTCACATTTCCATTATATACTGTTTAGTTTTTTAAAGATTTGTACCAAAAAGACACATGCGAGCAGACTTTATATAATGTAAAACAGACATGTTAACATCTGCAGTTGTCTGATTGAGATTCAATGAATTTAAGAAATACTGAAAAGTGATGTGATGGTGGGAGGTTCAGTGAATAAATGGCTAGAGTATTATCCACTAGGGGTGTGTAGAGGGACATTGATAAACAGCTGGATTTGGATCCACCAACTGCAAGAACATGTACGGTTTTTCTTTCGTGGACAACCTTTTTATGCCAACTTCTGATCATCTAATAACCAACCACCTTTTCTTGCTACGAACCAGTATTCCACTCATTTACCATCAAATTTGGCATAAAAACTAAATGCACAGCAATGGCCTATTCCCCTGTCAATGAAAAACAAAATCAAGCTATTAATGGCTTTATGACATAATCATGCAACATTCAGATAAGTTACAAATGGAAAGGTTTTGTTACATAAATGCTTGTGTTAATTTTGAACACAAATGGATGTTTTATTTTACAATTTAGTTATTTGATAAAAAGAGGGTATTTGTTAGTAGTTTAAATTTCGTTTTCTAAGATAATTGTTGGTTGAATTGAATTATGTGAATGGAGCGTGTTTGAGTTAAATGATTGGAATGGTCAAAAGTAAAAGGTTGGTTACTGCAGATTGAGTGGTACAGATACAGTGGCTGCGGCCAATGTTGTGGTTTGAAGGAGAAAGTATGAATAAGAAGAGAGAGATGGCAGAGACGTGGAAGGAAGGTTCTTCAACATTTAATCTTGAATCTTCTTGTTTCTTCAATAGCTATTAAGATATTTTCGTATTTATGTTCATGTGTGAGTCAACCCCAAGTTCAACTTAGACCATTCAACGCCGTGGTCACCAAGTCCATTGTGGAGGTTCTTCTTCTCTCCATTCCCATAAATCTATTTTAACTCCCACCCTTCTCACTCTCATTCACCCTTCCAAACCCTTTCAAAGTTCTTTTCTTCTGTGCTTTCAGAACAGAGAACAGAGAAGAAAGCATCATGAATGAGCCAACTGACACTCTGGGTGAATCCCCCGCCGTCGAGTTAATCGGAAAGATAATGATAATCGTTATAGTCTTCTTCTTCTTCCTTGTTGTAATTGCTCTCGGCATTCATCTCTTCACCAGAAACTTCTGGTGGCGCAACCCTGCTCCCCAATCTCAGCGCCGCCGCCGCCGCTTTGTGTTTTCCTCCGGCCAAGAGGGTGGTCTCCGAAGCGGACTGGATCCCTCCGTGCTGAGCTCCATACCCGTGTTGGTGTTCCAAGGGCAAGACTTCAAGGACGGTTTGGAATGTGCGGTTTGCCTCTCGGAGGTCGTGGAAGGAGAAAAGGCGAGGCTTTTGCCCAAATGCAATCATGGGTTTCACGTTGGTTGCATTGACATGTGGTTCCAGTCCCATTCTACCTGCCCTCTTTGCAGGAACTCTGTTGCTGTTCAATCCGATGAAAGTAGCTCAGAATCAGAGTCTCCAACTTTTCCCACTAATGTTTTGGTTTGGGGGGATCAAACTCAGATAACTTCTACAGGTGGTGCTTCTTTGGAGGAAGGTGCTTCTCAGCCACCTTGCCCCTCCTCATCCTCTTCTTCTGCTACTTGTGATGATGATAGTAACAACAACAGCAGCAATAGACGTCACGGAACCTTGGTGATTGACATACCAAGTGATATCACTTCGACTTCTGCAAGCAGGTTTGGTGAAGATGACTTGAAATCGCCAATGACAGGAAGACTGAGGTCATTGAAGAGGCTTTTGAGCAGGGACAGAAGGTTAAATCCTTGGAGTCCTACTTCTGTAGATGTAGAACAAGCAGCTAATTCAGGAGGAGGAGGAGGAGGAGGACAGAGTTGAGTTAGGAATTATTTGGCAGTTCTATTCATTATTTTTTGTTTTTCTTTAATGTGCATATTGAGCATTGAGGTAGCAAGTTGTGGGTGGAATCTTTATCTGATGTCTGCAAGTACACTGATGGGGTGTCTATTTTTTCTGTTCTTAGGTCAGAACTCTGGTAGATATGGTAGCTGTTATCAATACTTGTGCATATAATGGCTGAGGAGAGTAATTGTTTCAAGTGGCTTTGTTGTACATAATATAGGTTTCAACTTCTAGCAATACAAAAGAATGACCTCTTTCTTTTATTCATGATTTTTGCTCCACTGCTTTTAGTCCATTGTGATGTGAAGTGAAAGGTGTTCTTACAAGGGCTTAGAAACAATTTGAAATATGGTAATTGAATTGGAAATGTTCAGTGATTCAGACCTCTTTGTTCTGCTGAATCTTGTTGATAATAAACAAAGGCCACACTGTAACTAGATTAGCAACAAGATATGAATGAAGGTGATGTTCTTGTGTCAATACCTTTTAAGACTGAGTGTGCATGGCTTTTGATTGTATGAACTGGTAGATTTTTTTTATTAAAGAAAAAAGGTGGTTAATCTTAAAGAAGAGAAAGGTAGATAAGACTTTGGTACATCAGTGATGATGTCATTGACTGTGTGAGCATCCTGTGCTAACTGAAGAATCTTGCAGAATATTGGTTCTAGTTTACTTTGAAAACATGGACTCAATGGGGGCAGGCAAATACTCTAATGCTTCTCTTATTCACTTCTCCCTTTGTTTCGTTTCATACGAAGACTCATATTATATTATAAATGGTTTGTTTATAAATCTTTATTGTCAATTTATATAATTATATGATATATAGATTCATGTACTTATATCTTACTTTTTGAAAATGATACGTTGTAAAGTGTTCATATCCGTATTGTATTAATGTCCGTATTATAGAGAATAACTCATTATTTTAAGATCATAGCTTTTATTTAGACTGGCAAAAGTTCTTTTTATGAGAATTTTTTTTTTAACTTATTTTACGTATAAGTTAATTTATAAAAAAAAGAACTTTTCTAGAAGAAGTTTATAAGTTAGCTGATCCCTATAATATGTTACATCTTTTGAAATTTTGTTCTGAAATTGAATTGGGCATGGAGAGAATGTAAAGGAGAAAATATGTAATAATGTACTATTATAATTACTATTCCAGTAGACCGAAAATGAGAATTGGGTTTGAATTTATGAGCTGCTATAAATTTTGAAAGTAGTTGATAAGTAGTCAAATCTAGTGGCTTGAAGGTTGAATGAACCTTTTCACCATCATGCTATCACATTACTTTTGCATTATTTCTTCTCCTTTTCAACTTTCTCCAATCCTCTTCTGCATTGACTGACTTTTCACTTTTGCTTCTGTTAGGTTTCTCTTTGCTTCCTCCACCAACTAATCAAACCACATTTGTTACATTAAATGATCAAATCAAATGCAACTAAAACACATTCCATACACAACGTGCTTGTTTAAATCATCAGTATTCAAAATCACATGCGTCAGCATGAACTCTATGATGAATATGCAAGGTTACGTAGCAACCCTTTTTCTTACAATAATAAACGTAAACTGTATTGAAAAGTGAAATAGGTGGTAGAAAACCAACAATCAATCTGTTAGTATCTGGGAAAAGTCCTTCTTCTGCAGATCAAACCCACGGACTTTGTAATAACATGCCTCAGATTGTTCATGTAGTAGAGATTTCTTCATCACAAACAAAATTTTCTTCATCTAGAAAAATGAAGAAATTGGTTCAAATTTTCTCCATATTTACTTGTTCACGTGTTCTTCTACTCTTAATAATCTTCAAAGACCTGATACTCGGATTCTCGGTATTATGAAAAGTCCTCTATAAAAATTTGGAGTATATCTCTCAAATACTTAACTTAATGTTAACTAAAAACGTAAATTTGATGATGTCGTCTCTCTAGGTTAATTAATTGTTCTTGCCGATTGACTTGCTCGCGGTTGACTCTGATAACAAGTTTTAATTCCGTCTGTTTTTTCACGAATCTATCTTTTACTCTTGCTGCTATGGAACGTATCTCCGTTGAAATAGAGGGGGGTCCATGATGATTGCACTCCAACGATCAAGTCAAGTCAGTACAAGGCTTATAAGAATTTAAGAAGTAGTCAGTTTCAGTCTCAGCACCGAATCCTTTATCTAGGGAGTGCATAAAATAATAACAGAATAACCACCAAGGTACCAACTCATGTGCCGAAATCAGGGGTCCAATATGTTTACATAGACACCCTCTCTGTAGTGCTACACTACCTTTCATCATACACGCAACTTAACATCTACGCGCCCTAACACACATGGACTTAAGTTTAAAAGAAAGCATTTACTTGAACTGGACCATATGCGCACTAAGCACACCCTTAGGTCCATAATTACCTCTCGCTAGCTGTCTAGGCCTTGGGTATGAAGGATTACCTTAATTATACAAAAACGAACTTATACATACAATTGGGACCCAATTACATGATCCCGCTATTCTGGCCCAAGAACCGAATTAACCTATCTGCGCCATGTACCAAAGTTCAACCACCGAGTATTTAATTCTGAACGCTCTGACCCAATACACATATTAAGATTTATATTATTACGGTATGTTTCCATATAAGGTCAAAGATATTTTATATAAACTTTTCTATGTATCTTTTAAAAATAAAATTGTGAAAAAATCTGAATTTGAAAAGAAAACAATAACTCAAATATAATAATTAAACCATAAGAAATATCAGTTACACATCTCTATTCACACATCTCGATTTACCATGTCGGCCTCGTCTCTATTAGCAAAAATTCAGACTAATTTCAAATATTTTTCTAGTGGTAATTAATTGTATCGGAATATCTATCATCTTTGTAAAAAAATGTTCAATCTGGTGGATTGGATCTCAGTTAATTTGTTCAGGCTGCGATTTAAAAAAAAAACAACCAAGGCATATTATTTAGATATTTGTATTTGCTACTATAACAAAAAAAAAGTATAAAATACATTAAAAAATTGAAATATCTGAATAAGTAGCCTTAAAATGATTTTAAAAGAGAAATTATTAAAGAAAATAAATGAATCTCAGATCAGGTTCCATACCAAGAACTAGCGATGAAAGATTTATTGTTTTATTAATCATCAGGCTTCATGAACTTGTGTCTTCACTATATAAATATTTGTCAAGTGATTGGGATAATACAAACCAATTTGATTCGATTAATTATGATTGAGATCCCAATAAACTAATAATATCTGAGTAATAACTTTCTAAAATGTGCAACAAGTTACCCACGTGAGCATCATTGAAATTAAAAACAATCTGAGAGCATAAGTAAAATATTATCTGAAGAATGGAAGAAGTAATGTTACAGTGTGACTGCTGTCCTCATGGCCAAGCTGGAAAGCTCTTTGAAACAGTCATTAAAGTTGAAACAGTGACTGAGCAAGACTGATCAAATAAACAAACACAACAACAAATACATTATTTCTTCTTTTTCATTGTTATTGTTGCCTTCCATTCACATAAGCTAAAAGCAGGAACCGTTTGGCTCTTGCTGATTTCTCAAGTCACTCTCTAAATATCAGTATCTATCAAAAATATCATAACCAAGAAAGTTCAAACTCAAAGTTATAGTACCATCACGTGGCTTATCACATGACCTCTCTGAAATTTCTGTCTCCATTTTCACCAAATTCAAAGTCCGGACAAGAAGGGATGCAGCAGCAGTCAAAAGTCGAGCACATGATCCCACATGAACCCAAAATGGCATCGGATCCCAATATCCTTAGCATTTCTGACAGTAATAAAAAATGATTCAAGACTGATATAATTCACATTTCACTTACTTGACTCACTATGCTTCCAGCATCGTCACCATAAGAACCAAGATTCTCCCTCCACTACCATGAAGAGTTGGTTCCCAGCACTCGCTGCTTTTGCTCTCACACTGTCACTGCTATTGTTAACCTGGTCTACCAGAGCCACAGCTGAGGTTTTCCCAACAATACAAGTGCACTCTTGGCCATCAAGCCAAACATCATCTTCTCTTCACGCTCATCGGAAGAATCTTTCTAAGCAGCTCGATTCCAGTTTCCGAAGGATACCTCCAAGCAAATCGAATCCGACACAAAACAAGTAACTCTTAGTATTAATAGTTTCTAGCCTTTCCATTATTCGGAGCTACCCCGTGACTGACAAGAGAAAGCATATTTCTTTCGCAGGTTCAATCCTCCAACATACGGTTGACAGAACAAACAATACAACATTATCACCCGTTTCCTTTCTGATCTTATTTCTTTAATTTTGTCACAACTGCGCCTTCCAAAACAATAATAACTGTTTGTGTATACTTGTATCTTACCTTCCAATTGCCAAGTCCCAATGTTTATATGTATTGCAATTTACATTGAATTTTACAGTTTTGCTAACCAAGCTTTTTGAGTTCTAATACACCTAAAATCTACAATAATCGTATTCTAGAAACGAGGAACGATGGGTTTGTACGGAAAACATAAATCCAGCAAATCTCAGTACATTAGGGGTGAGGGGGTGTCAAGCAAATCATAGGAGGAAAAAGAATCATATTTTGCAGTAAATACCTTTGTTAATGCAATTTTCCAGTAACATAGTCTGTGACATAGTAAAATGATACAAAATTACTAGCAAAGAGGAAATCATACAAAATCTTCAAGCGTTAAATCATGGGGGCCCTGCAGACCTGCTTAACACCATTCCCTTTAAAATAACTTCGTCTTTGGGGGGAAAAATTGTCTTTAACTCTATGCCTTCACTTTCTTCTGGGAAGCCTCGGAAAGGTCATCTCTTCGTCGTTTCTTCAATGTCTTCCCGGTTGCTGCAGTAGCAGCAGTATCAAACCCACTTTCAACCTTTTCCTTTTTAGACCTCTTCTTCCTATTAGACGACTCATCATCGTCTCCACTAATATAAGCATTTTTCTTACTTTTGTGCTTTTCTTTTTTTGGGTTCTTTTGGAAGCTCAAGAAAGATGCACCAGAACCTAGAGATTGGTCAATTTCTTTCCTCATTTCCTTTACAGCTTTTGGATTAGATTTATTATTCAAGGTGTCACTCAGAAAGGAATCATTTTTCGTCAACTTTGTATCATTGGAACCAAACATAGTGTAAAAATCATTATAAGTAGATTCTTTGGATACTTGTTTTGACCTCCAATGATCAGGATTCGCAGCAAATCTGTTGTAATAAGGCAGGTATAAATCGTGAAGATTAACTTCAATAAACTTGTGAACTCAAGAAGTTAAAAAATATGTTCTCAATTGAACGTAATAATCTGAAAACTCTATAATTAAGTAAATAGCCACCAGCATACCCGTCAATATCTAGTTTCCTTATTAGGTAAGAGCCCTGCTTTGTCTTGGAAAGATCACTTCGCACAGCCAACACCTCAGACACTATAGCCTCTCTTAGTGACAGATTACTGGCAGTGAAGCACTTATCAATGGTAAAAGCACCAGATGAGTTGAGTGCGACCTCCCCAAAATGCCCTTTCAGTCTACAAAATAAGTTATGAAAGAAAACAAAGGGAAATTATAATGACAATAACGTAGCAATTTTCAAATCCATTAAACACAGATTTATTAATAATTTCAACCTGAATTACGGAAAAAATATTAAAAGGTAAATTAGACTGGGGAAAAATACATACCCCCTCCAAAACTTAGGCTTTGGCAACTAGAGTCGTTAGGTTTCAATTTTGTAATTTAAAACCCATTCAATTTAAATGTATGTCAATAGATATTTCATTCCATTTAGTGTTAGTCAAAAGAAAGCATTATCTAAATGATCCTAAACCACAAAAGGTAAAACTCTAACTATGAATAAAATAAATAAGACTCCCACAAAATAATTGCTCTTATTTCGTTAACTTAAGCACAGATCCCATAATTATGTGGAAAAAAAAAATGGAGTTTAATATAGAAATAGAAAACATAATCTAAAAATCTTGTTTATGACATTAAGCCCTGCCGCAGAAATAAGCATTTCCTAGAGAAACTAAATGGTAGATGTATAGCTGAAAGACATACTTGATAACCAATCTGCGCTTCTGTTTCCCAGAAGCTCCTGAACAAAGAAAAGCCTCAATAACATGTGATCCTCTTGAATCTCCCACTGCTTCAAGTACATGAGTTGCCTCCATGGAAGTTATACTTGTGATATAAGGTTGTATATATTCCTACGAAAATAAAATGCCGGATAATAGAATTGAGCATATCAGTAAACTATTTAATGTAAACACGGTATAAAACTATCAGACTTAAATAAAATAACAATGATTAGCATTGAGCAATTTATGGCATAGTGCTTCCATCAACTCCCACAGTAATCCTCTGTTTGGTACAAAGGAAAGAAAGTGAGAAGAAAATTAAAATTTGAATCATTATTCATGTTTTCTCTCATCTAGTCCTCTCTGTTTTTTTTCTCATCCAATCATCAACAATACTATAAAAATTTCACCACACTATCAAATGTCATGTCAGACTGTGTATTACTATCTCAGACAAGATACACATGAAAAAAAACAAATTGACTCTAAACAAGGAGACCTTTAATATCTTAGAATCAAACAAGGCACAAAAACACTTGAAACTCATCATCATTTTCAATATTTATGAGAAGGGACGAAAATATTTCTTTAGGAACAACAAATGCCAGATCTGTTCCTAAGGAATTAATTTAACAGCAGTGTTATGACCCATAAAATATTATGCTGCGACATTAAAGGATTTCAACAAAATGCTGCTTCTAATATACCTATGGGCTAACAAAACCCAAAAGAAAGCAGCCAAGAGATCAATTTTCAAGAAAGTCACTTACACTTCTAAACCGGAATACTGTCTGTAAGATCAGAGAACCCATGACATTCATTCTAGCACCACTTTGCCAGCTCCAGTTGGACTTGTCTTCGTATGAGAAACAGCTGTCAAGAAACATGAGTCGTGGAACAATCCCTTTCGGAGAATCATCTGGTGGACATACTGCATCAGCAAGGACTTGACAGCACTGCCCCAAAGTTACAAAAAGGCCATTAAAGTTTTCACAAGGATGAAAAACAAAACAAGGAAGGTAAATTAACTTATGAAATGCAAGTAACCCCATTTACTTTTCAATTTTGAAGAAATCATTATAGACATGAAGTGAGGTTTCAGAAGCAATCAATTAATTGAGAATCTCGAATACACAAGAACATACAAATCTGCATATTATAGACAATGCAACCAAAATGCAAACCTTGCGTTCATTAACATGAAGCCTTTCACTGGCAGCAACAAGTGAAGCAATAACCCCTGACCTTCCCATTTTGAAAAGATCCTCCAAATTTGGCCCAAGTTCTTCCCATATCAACTCCATCTACCAAACAATAAAAAGTCATAAAACAAACACGGTAAAAAGTTTGCAAAGAGAAAATTATATCACAAACAGGCATTGTTAAAGAAAATGCATGAGACAGATGCCGTACATGCAACATTCTGCAACCAATCTTAAAGTAGATAAACTTAATTGGTCACCCTTAACAAAATGTAGAAAATATTCAGTATTGTAAAGCAGAAAGGCAAGTAGGCACAATACCAGATCTTGATTGCTTGAATAAGAAATTAATGCTTGGACAACAAAGTTCCCATGTTGATGAGATGATAACTCAAACAAGGAACTCCTGAATACTTTAGTGAATAATTCATTGAACAACGCCTCAGGGGACACTTCCAAAATGACCTGAAAAAGATTTACAAAATTTTATTACGCCAGAATCTCTGTAGAAAAAAAGAATTTCATAATGTCTCCATAAAAAATCATTGCTGCCTCCATAAAAAAAATGCACAGGCATAAAATGGTTATGTATATAATGAATGCCACATGAAAATATGTCCTATGAAGCTAACTATCACAAAAGAATTCACATGCATAACATGTCTAATGTTCATATCACTGTCAGCCAAGAGATAAATTATTTAGGGATTAACAAAAGTTGTTGAGATTATATTATACCTGTGGAAAGGTTACTATGATGGTAGGTATATAATGCTTGTTTGCTTCTATACTAAAATTCACATTTACTATAGAAAGTACGAAGGGAAATGAGACTTATTTTTAAATATCTTTAAAATAAGAACTAGCTAATTACATGTAGTTTCTATTGAACTTCTCTTAGTATTTTTCAAAAGCTCCTGCACTACTGTAGCTAATTATACAGTTTCCCTTCATCTATATGATACTCACCTCCATTAGATGGCTAAATTTAGATTCTTTTAACAAATTCTTGAGATCTGCTACTACTTTCGTGTTTATAAAACTTTCCTCTGCATTATACTTATCCTTGCAGCCAAGAAGGAAAGGAATCACATGTAGCAACTCTTCATCATCACCTGCCAAGACCCTCAGCACTGTCTGCCATTAATTAAAGAGATCCCATTAAGATGAGAGGAATAAAAGACATAAGCTAAAAGTAAAATTAACAGTAAGCACATAATGGCACCACAGAAAATGTTTTTACCCAAGAGGTAAACTAATAAAGTTAAGAATGAATTTATAATCTCTTTACAGTATGATAAAGTTCTAAAGCAAGCAGATCAGAAATTACTGAATTGAAAGGCTATATCTCACAAAAGCTCCATCATAATATCAGCCCACTATGGAATGGAATTACAAGACTCTAGAGGCTAAAACAATATAAAAAAAACTACACATGTCCCCCACCAACCAAAGCAAGAAAATAAAAATAATAGAAAATAATCGTATTCATTTAATAACAATAGACTGCCCACAATCTAATAGTAAATACTAAATGCCAAGCACTGAGGAATACAATTATTCATTTAATGCAGTATATATAGGAGGAGAAAGAGGGAGATGGAAATGATACCTGAAAAACCAAACTACTGAATTGGTCAACTTGTAGTGTCTTGATACGTTTTTTAGCATGCTTTAACATATCAGACACAAGTACTTTAAGTAAATTTGGAAATCCGGGCTCAAAATTTGTTTCATCATCTTTCTTTGAAAACTCCTTTGAATTCAACCGCTCTGCTAACAGGGTAGTCGATTTTGATAAATAGTATGCAGACTTGTCTAATGGTACTCCTCTACAAAGGCAGAGAAGAGTCCGAAGCACATGAGAACCATAGCAGTTACACATTACATCAACAGAATTTGCTGCAATCACCTGCCAAATGACATGTATACGTATAAGAAATCACATTTTAAGCAGAAGAACATCCTTCCCGGCCATGTCTTCCTCTTCTCTCCCCACAATTAACATTTGTTTTCTTTGACTATATCTAGACACAGCCTGACTATATTAGTTTTGCCAACATCAACTACCTTTGCTGGTTAAAACTCAAGCTTACATGCATAGTTTGAAAACATTAAAGCAAGAGATAAAGTTGGGGAACAGTAAGTGGCAAGCAATATAAACATTGATTTCGACATTTTAAACTAGTATGAAATACAGTCCACCTTGCATATGACGGTTAAAGCCTCCTCAACCAGAGGGCGAGCCTCATCATGTTGGAGATGAACGGCTAGAGACTTGATGGCGGTCTCAGCAACATGAGAACCAGATCTATCCATTGCAATATAGGGGAAGTCGTTAGCAGAAGAGTGAAGGAAATCACAAAGGTGGTCTACATCACAACCCTGGAGAATGGTCTCCAAAGTGTGGCTAACAATATAATCCGACGCTATTTCGAATTCTTTCCCCTTAGTTTCTTGGAGAGCATTAGCACATATAAGTGATCGTTCCTCCAATTCCACCCCCTCAGTTTCAAAAAGATTAGCAATTTCTGAGAAGTATTGGGTTGTTTCAGGGTCAAGCTGTTTCCTACAAAACGAAAAGGCATTGAATGAGTTAAGGGAGGGGAAATAAACAAGAAGAATAGATATTGGGTTACCTAACGCGGGAGAGTTGAGGAGGGGAAGTGAAGGTGTTGGAGTTGGAGTTTGAGTTTGAGTTTGTGTGTTTGGGATTGGAATCGAATTCATGAGCGGCTCCTCCTTTCTTATGCTTTCTCCTCTTACTTTTGGCTTGCTTGGGGGATTCAGAATCGTGGTCCCCCATTGAGCTTCTTGAAACCAATGCTTTTGAACCAATAGAGACCATCAGCACGCTGTCACTGTAACTGTGTGTTCAAAACGAATGAAACGACCATTATTGTTAACCAGAGACAGAGAGAGAGATAGAGAGCATTACCTTGAGGTTGTGGTTGTGGTTGTGGTTGGGCGAACGGTGCTGCTGCTATTTCCGCTGGTGCTTGTCTCGGTGGCGCGCGACGGAAGGTATGAAATCAAGAATGAAGAAGCATAGTTCGCACAATTTGAAACGCACCGTTATAAGCCATTACCTAAAACCTAGTACTACTATCTTCTCTTCAACGCAAAACCCTTTTTACATTTTTTAAGAGGTATATTTTTTTTTAGTTTTTTTAATATTTTTGCAATGCTAATATATTAATAAATTTTATTAAAATTTTAATTATTAAAACTAAGGTTTTGTGTTATATTTTGTGTAAAATTTTATCATTCCAACAATCAAAGTTTAGGAAAATATTTAAATATAAAATTATTAATTAAAAGATTTTATAGAATATTTGAAATTTAAAAGAATATAAATATTTAAAATATATTGAGATATTATTTGTTTTGAAACTAAAATTTTATTCTGATTTTATCTTTTAAAATCACATTAATATTAGATTAAATAAGAAAAATATATTTAAACTGAATTTATTCTTTATTCTTAAATAATGTGAAGGTATATTAAAACAACAATGATTATAATTATTTATTTTAATGTGAACAGTATTTTTAAAAAATGTGTTTGAGGTGACACTGTAATAACATACAATTTATTCACGTTATATTTTAAAAATAGGATATATTACAAATTTTAAACCATAATATATTATTAAAATTATTATACTATTAGTGAAAATTTTAAATTGTATTAAATTTTATTTCTGACTATAATAGTAATTTAATTTTAGAAATATTTTAATTCGTGTAGTAGAAATTTTATCTTGAAATTGTAGAATTAATGTTTATAAATTAATTATATTTTGCGTGCTTTAATAATTAATAATATAAAATAAAATAATTGTATATTATTATTAAAATAATTAAAAATATAATTTATTAAATAAATAAGTATCTTTATTTAATTAATGAGTTGGTTTGACATGGACAATCTTTCGCTTTCGAATATCTTGATGTAAAGACCTTAATAAAAGTCTTAAATTTAATACCTAAATTTTTATAAGAAACTTTTATTAGAGCATGTACCATGAGAAGGGTATATAATTAAAAGTTGTGTTTGTATAATTTTGAGTTTTAAGAATAAAAAAATATTTGTTAGTATTAACATGTAGAACACTAAAATTAAATCAATATTTAACAATAATAATTAAATTAATTTAATTATTTAAAATTGAAATGAAAAAAAAAATTATAAATATGTAGGTTTGCTTAAAATTTATGTTAGGTTATGAATCCAATTTAAAATAAAATAAAATCACACATAAATATTTTTGAGATGATTGTATTGTAAATGGAGTTCGCCAAACACTACTACAAATTACCCATATTTTTTTCAAATTTGGGAGAATTTATTTATTGTGTATATTTTCTTGTATTTTATTATATTCATGTTTGTTGTGGATTTAATAATTTAAAGTCTACATGCAAATTTCCTTACAATTTTGTCCCATGAAAAATAAAAGGGTATTATTTAAAATATTGTTTTATTAAGTTAACTATAATTATCTCATTAAATTAATTACATTTATTTAAAAGGTTTACTATGTGCTGTTATACACGGAAGAAAAAATCTCTAAAATATTTTTAAGTTAAAATATTTATTAGTAAAAATAATAAACTATCATTTTAGCTTTATATAAACTGAATTATTTAATAACATTTATCATTATTCAAGAATAAAATAATATATATTCAGATATAATATGTCAACTAATGAAATTACTTGAGGGTTTAAATTTTGCAGGAAAACTTACCTTGGAAATTGAAATTTGCAGTAAAATATTCTTGTTTGTTTTCATGTGATTTCTTTAACAAAAAATTCTTGAAAAATTCAAATTCCTAACTAATTTATTATCTGAGAACAAATAATGTACTGATTAAAATCAGAAACTTGTATTAAAAAAAATGCTGGTATTCTTATAGTACCATCGTATTCTCAGACCTCAGAGACAGTGATAGCGTATTCAGGTATTAAAAATATGCTGGTATTCTTACAGTACCGTCATATTCTCACACTCCACAGACAGTGACAGCGTATTCAGGTTCATGATATGTTGAAGTCTGCAGCATAAAAAAACCAGTGTATGATGGTTTTAGAAGAATAACACAAAAGCCTTGCATATATATATAGTTCTTGCTAATCATAGTTAAATAACAGATAAAGCAAAACATATAATAAGTTCAACACTTTGCATTTGTTTCCTCGTTGAGTGTCACGCTAATCAATTGGATTGACTATACCTAATTAAGTTGCAGACCCACCTTAAATCCTGAATTATTTATTTTTTTAGTTGATTTGTGTGTTGCTTCCGCATGTATTTATGAAAATGCTAGCGACCAACCCCTCTTTAAAAATCGAAAGATCGCGTGTTTGGTTGTGCGCATGGCTTATCGTTCTTTCGGCTAAAAGAGAATTCACGTCACATCACGGGTTAAATACACTAATCTCAATTAAGATTAATAAAATATGATTATACATTCATTACGTCTATTTTAATCATTTTAACAAGACAAGACTCATTAGAATAGTCTAATCAAAATTATCGTGATTCTAAAATCAAAACTTGACCATTCGGATTGAAGGTAACTAACTTGAACGTAGAGTGCCTTTACTCAGACATTCAGAAAAGAAAAACATTGGAGAAATTCGATGAGAGATGTAAGTTTAACCTGTAATAATCACTTTAACTTGTAAGAACCACAATAGTAAAGGAAAATAATGGTGTATAACTGGGATCATAAAACATGTTTGAAATTTTATGAATTATTGAAGGGTGAAGACAAAAAGAGGGTGAAGAACTTGAATTTATGCAGTACAAATTTATTTTGAGAACCCCACAGGCAGACCAAACCAAATTAGGACCAGTTATCATTAACTCTTCTACTGTGTTGTGATGTGCACACACACTCCATTCATTTCTCAGCATATCTAAAGCAAAACAAAACCACTTCTCACTTATTATCTCTTACGTGACTTTCCTTTCCTTGCCTCAAAGTCAGTTGGAATCTGGGATCCATGACAAACAAAATCAGACAAGCTCTTCCAACTATTTCGGATGCCCTCACCAAGAACAAGACCAAAACCACACTCTTGTTCGCTCTTGCTGCCACTCTCTTTATCGCCCTCGCTGTCGTCGCCGGAGTCAGCTCTCGCAAGAACTCCGCCCACAATGCCTCCTCCACTTCGTCACATGCCATCATCAAAAGTGCCTGCAGCAGCACCTTGTACCCGGAGTAGTGCCTCTCAAGCATAGCCTCTGAACCCGGCAAAGCCGACAAAGTTTCCACCCACAAGAACGTGATAGAGCAGTCGCTGAACATAACCGTTGGAATCGTTGAGCGGAATTACTTCACCGTGGAGAAGCTCTTACGCAAAAAGGGCCTTACCAAGAGGCAGAAAACGGCCCTCCACGATTGCTTGGAAACCATTGACGAGACCCTCGACGAGCTCCACAAGGCCATAGATGAACTCAAAGAGTACCCCTCCAAGAAGTCTCTGTCGCACCACGCCGAGGATCTCAAAACTCTCATGAGTTCGGCCATAACCAACCAAGAGACTTGCCTCGACGGCTTCTCTCACGACCAGGCCGACAAGAGACTGAGGCAGCATCTCCAGGCAGGGCAAGTGCACGCAGAGCACTTGTGCAGCAACGCATTGGCCATGACAAAGAACCTCACTGACAACGACATGGCCATGGCCATGTCCAACAACGTCGAAAACGAGCGCAGGAAAACCATGGAGGACCCCCATGAAATCGTGTGGCCCCACTGGATTTCCGCCGCCGACCGCCGCCTTCTGCAGACGGGTACGGTCAAACCTGACGTGGTGGTGGCTGCGGACGGCAGCGGGAACTTCAGGACGGTGTCGGCTGCGGTGGCTGCGGCTCCTGAGAAGAGTAGCAAGAGATACGTGATCAGGATCAAAGCGGGTGTGTACAGGGAAAACGTGGATGTGTCGAAGAAGAAGACCAACATAATGTTCCTCGGCGATGGAAGAACCAACACCATCATCACAGCTAGTAGAAACGTGGTTGATGGCAGCACCACCTTCAATTCTGCCACAGTAGGTCAGTTCCTTAATTACTCTTCTTCTTTTTAGTTCCCTCTTTTCTAACATGCTTCATTGCTTATACCTTCAGACATTATCATTATTATTATCCAAATCGCTTGTTTTTGGCCTTTGAATCATATTGTGCTTGGTCCCCAAACCGACCTTAACATTTCTAAACTAATGATTATTTTAAGGATGCTTTTTATTCTAAAGTTAAAGGTGCATTTTTCCATTATATCAAGTTCAAACACTTGATAGAGACAATGTCTGTCATTTGAAGGAAATGGGTGTACTAATGGAGAAATAAAGCATTAAAAATTAGTAACTTTCAAACCATTTAAACAGAAACACGACACAAATAAGCAGGCTGTCCCACCAATTAAGCATAGATCTAGGAAGTGAAAAATGAATTCTTTCTTCTCTGACTTGTTCTGCATCATTATTTGGGTCAGCAAATTTAGGTGTGACTTTAAAGTGTTACAACCATTGACGATACCTTTAACAATGACAACCATAAATTCTGAAAACAGTTTGAGAGAAGCACACATGGTGACTAGTGTCTTCATTTGATTCAATCTTAACCATTATTTTTGAAGAAAACGTAGCTTTATCTGATTAGACCCTAAAATTGAACTTAAAATAGTTGCAATATATATAAATAAAGAGAGATATTTAATTTAACAAGTGGTTGGTTTGCAAGTGCAGTGGTGGTGGGTGAAAGATTCCTGGGAAGAGACATAACCTTCCAAAACACAGCCGGTCCCTCAAAGCACCAAGCGGTTGCCCTGAGAGTTGGAGCTGACCTCTCAGCATTCTACAGGTGCGACTTTCTTGCATACCAAGACACCCTTTACGTCCACAGCAACCGCCAATTCTTCAGCAACTGCTACATAGCAGGCTCCGTCGACTTCATATTCGGCAACTCTGCAGCCGTCATTCAGAACTCCGACATCCACGCAAGGCGTCCCAATCCTGGGCAGAAGAACATGGTGACCGCTCAGGGCCGCGTTGACCCCAACCAGAACACGGGCATTGTGATTCAGAAAAGCAGGATTGGTGCGACGAAGGACTTGGAATCTGTGAAGAAGAGCTTCCCCACGTTTCTGGGGAGGCCATGGAAGCAGTACTCTCGTACTGTGATCATGCAGTCAAGCATAAGTGATGTGATTGACCCTGCTGGGTGGCACGTGTGGGATGGGAACTTCGCCTTGAATACGTTGTTCTACGGGGAGTATCAGAACACTGGGCCTGGTGCTGCAACCTCAAGGAGGGTCACTTGGAAAGGGTTTAAGGTGATCACCAGTGCAGCTGAGGCCCAGAGTTTCACTCCTGGCAATTTCATTGCTGGTTCAAGCTGGTTGCCCTCCACTGGTTTTCCATTCTCTCTCGGCCTCTAGTTTTTCTTCTTCTATTCTCATCTCTTAGATATAGTTTCTTTGAGTTGTTGAGCTCAGGTCAAACACTTGCTAGTAAATAAGTGTCTTCTCAACTCAAGCTTCCCTCTTCCCTTTGCTTGTATTAATTAGTAGTAATTATATGTTAGACTTTGGATTAGTCACTAAGGCTCCTCTCTTTTCATCATTAAATTAACAGGGTAGGATGTAATTAAGGAAAAAGATTGCATCTGTCAATGCTAGTATCCGTAATAGGTGAAGTTCAACTAAAAACAACTGAACCTATAATCTAGATTATAGTACCACTTACACGAAAATACGTAATTTTTTAAAAAAATTAGAACATGAAACACGAAAATTACGTCTTTTATAATTGTTTTACGAGTGTCCGTGTTGGACACGTCATTACAATTTACGTATTAGTTATGAGAGCCATTGAAGACGAGGAAAATCTTTTGTAAAAGGATAGGGAAACAAATGTTTTCAAGAGTAAACTCCGTGCAATGACAAGGGATCAGTGTTATATTATGTTTGGTGATGAATGTTATTGGAGGGGAAGCAACCACATGATTTGTGGCCTAAAACTAGAGGGTTATACTGGTTCTTAATCTTTTGTTCTTGTTCAGTGGTCTTCTGGATTTGCTCCAAGTGCTGCTGTCTGGCTGCTGCTTTCGACTCCTCAGCTTTTCTGTGAACCACTGCCATCTTCTTCATCAACTTCTCTTCCAGGGATGATCTCATCTTTTGAATTTTCACCTAAACAATTGTTTCAACAACATTTCTTAGTTTCGTTGCTTCTTAACCTTCTTTTAAGTTAACAAATTACTAGGTAATGTGTATATTTTATTTCATACAGGTTTAGGTAGACCACACCACCCTGCACGTTTAATACTGAATTAATTTCACAAGAATCCTGAGAACTAGTGTGTACAGTGTTTTGTTAAATGAATCATTTTGGGTTACTATTATTCATGAACATAGAAGTTGGTCAAGATCATGTTGCATGCCAAAAACCAAAAAACTAGGAAGGATAATTTGTACCTAAGCTTACTATTATTTACGATGCAAAAAAACATGAACAAGAAAGTGGAGGAGCCAATGGACCAACAATAGGAAAATTTCCTTTTCATGTTGAATTAATCTAAGCTCAAATAATCTCCTGATTTGATAAATTACAGTCACTGTGCTGAAAGCCTAAAGTATTTTATTTTAGGAGAATAAGAGACTTAAGCTTAAATGATTTGGTCATCATAACTCCTCAGAAAAGATCATTAATGAAGTACCTCAAGCTTCCTTGATTGTGCTTCTGCTTTAGCACTATGGAGGTCTAACCAAGCTTGAATTTTGGCTTCTTCTCTATGATACCTGCAACACATTACAATTTAGTCTTTCCATACAGGCATACACTGATACAACATCAGATGAAACTACAATGTTTGACTACTGTAAGGTTTATTTACCTGAGACAAGAGTTGGTCTTTTCTTCTTGTTCCCACGTGCTGTCTGAATCAGCTTTCTGGCTAGCATCATGTCTCAAGCTCTTTGATATTTCCTCTTCCTCCTCTTCTCTTGAGCTCCAGTGTGATGTGACCGAATTATACTGTGTTCCTACTTGCAATTTAGCAAAATGGCACTCCTCCAGCCGAATAAGGTCAATGGTGCAGGTTGTGTCATTGTGGTTTGTCAAGGACAATGGTCCTGACTTACTTGCAGGAGTGTTATGGCGGGCAGGAGATGAACTCTTGAATGGGGTGTGGCATCTTGAAGTTGTGCAACTTCCAAGAGGCGTCATCTCCGTCCCAACATCCTTACAAACCACTTCCTTGCAAGCATCTTTCACTACCTCTGCAACTGGGTCTCCAAACAAAAACCCTTCACCAGTTGGCTCTGAATATTGCAAATTTGGGAAAATGGGCACAGTGTTGTCCGTGAACTTATCTGCATTGCAAATCCTATCAGAATCGGCAGCATTAAAAAAATCATGAAATGTAATAATTCTAAAACAAGTTTTACACAAGATTATTATCGTGGAATGCGAATAAGCAGAAGTTTGAAAGAGTAGTAAAGAGAAAGGAGAAGAGAGAGAGGATGATAATGATGAACATAAAGGTTGGTTGAAAATAACAAAGGCATGTGGAACAAGAGCAAAGTTGAGAAGGAACGATGCTGATAGCACCTTTTAGCACAGTGTGCGTGGAGGATGAGATCCCATTAGAAGCATTGAGTGTGTGATGGTGGGAGGTGATGAGCCATTTCTGTGCATCGTCCCATTTGGAAGGGAAGGTCTTTCTTGAAAGATTGGCAACAGTGTTGAAGCTGAAAATGGGCCTGGTGGCAGCAGGGATAGAGGGAGGGTCTAGCCTCCTGTGTGTGGTAGAGCAGCGTCCTTCTCCTACGTTGGCTGAAACCTCTCTGCTATCTGAGTTACCGTTGTTTGGCATTGGAAAGGAGCTGAGTTAACAAAGTGAGATTGAGGTTGTTGGTTGTAGCATTAGCATAAAGAAATGTTTTCTTACATAATGGATTAAGAAGAGCTTAATGGGGTAACTGAGTGGAGTGGGAGAAAAAGGGAGTCTAGTGTGACTAGTGCCTAAGCCTATTCTGTGTTGTCTGAGCTTGGGTTATGCCAAGAGTGTGAGTGGTGGAGAGTCAGAGAGAGGAACAGCATGCTGAACTGAACAAGGAAAAGGCACTGTTGAGTTGACTAGATAGATTGGAACTTGGAAGAAGCATCACTGATTTTCATCTCATTTCATCAAACACTGTTAGTGCTTCATCAAAAGAAGAGGGAGCTTCAGAATTGGCCACTGTCATACACTATTACCTCACTCACCCTGCACGCTTTACTTTCCCTAATGCTACATCAAATTCAACCCAACAACATTATTTATGGACACTTATTATCACCCATTTGCTACCAAGACAAAAAAAAAGCTGAAACTTACTATGTAAGTGCTATCAAAAGTCATAAACAAACTACATTCTATTGAGTTCAGATATTCTATATGCAGATTCTTCATATATAAATTATTCTCACTATCTATTTGCTCTTATTTAAGTATTATTGTTATTTTCTGTTTTTCTTTTTATGTTTAAACACCCATTTACATGATTTTTAATAGGATAATGATATATTAACTGTAAAAATATACACTTTATACTTTAATAAATTAATATTTTATTTTTAATTTAAAATATTATTATATTATTATAAAAACCGTGTGAAATGTATCTATTTTACTGTTCACGGTGTAAAAAGAAACTTTTCTCTTTTTAATATCGATATTAACCTTTTACGCCAAGGATTGAATGACGTTGGTTAGCTTTGTTTTTAACCTTTCTCTGATTCAAATAAAATATTTTATATTCTGAAGGATTAACAGAATATTAACGTGATTTAGACTTTTATATATGAGAAATTATTGAAAGAGTATTTTAGCAGGTTAAGGTGACCTTGAATAAATAAAAATAATTTATATTGTATTCAGAGTACTTTTTTTTAAGTGAAGCTAAGAACCCACCACAGTTTATATTCCATATAACACTTATTTTGCTCCTTCGAAAAATATTCTCTTTCAATTTGGTGGTGTTTTAATTCTTTTAAATAATAACTTAAATTGATTTTTTTTCCTTCAAATTTACAGAAATTTCTATTTTGTTTTGAGCATTTATTTTATACAGCCTATTACAAACAAAGTCATCAACGAAATAACATAAGAAGTTACGAATGAAGTATAAAGTATACTGGAAAATAAGAGAAGATGAATGAAGAAAAAACACTAAAATAACAGTGAATAATTAAGTTGAATAACCAAAATAATCATTGTGGCATATAAACAAGAACATCAACTTTAATAATATCCTCGTGCAGGATTAGAATAAAGGAATATAAAACTTTTAAAATATTTTTAAATTTTAAAACTTTTAGAATGTTCCTGTAAGTTACACTTTCGATAACCAAACTAATTATTTAGTCAAATATGTTTAAAAATAGTTAAGTTTGATTTATACACGAAAGATGGTATCTAGTAATATGCACAAAATGTAGATACTTATGCTCCATTGGGTGAATTTAATAAAAGCAAGATGATACCTTAAACACAACGAAATTCAAAGGTACTGCAATTTATAGTTAATTTTAATTTGATAAAATTTTGATGAAGTTAGAAATTGAATGACTGAATTGGTTTGGTGTGACGTGACGTTTTTATATTTAGTGAAATCATGGTTGAAGTTGGTAACCAAAATTTTTGAAAAATGTTTGAATTGGAAAGACTCTTTATTAAAAGCATCATAAGCTGGTTGAAAAACTATGTAAATAATATTTTTATCTTTACTGTCATGACTTTTTACCCAGGTGGACATCAACTAATTTTCTTGATTCAAACACAGTTCGTAAAAATATAATTAATTAAGTTAATTTAGTTCTAAATAATGATTAAAATATTATTGGATCTTTTCTTGAACTTACGACAGACCCATTAATGCTTAGAAGATCCAACATTAAAGATAATTTTTCTATCTCAACCTACCTGCAAATTGTACTCGGACTAACTTGATTGTTGAAGTGTCTTAGTAGATTCTCCACTTATCTCGATAAAAAGAAGAACCAATCAGATACCACCGAATCCGAGTCCGAACATAAAATGAGTCACTATGGAAGAAAAACCAACCTCACCAACCTTGTAAAATCAATATTAAATAAAATTGAAGAGTTAATTTGAGTATGGAAATTGTGAAGTGTTATTATGGAGGAAGAGCAGGAGATAGTGAAATGGTGAATGGACGAAGCAACAAAATGAATGATAAGCCATGAAGGTGATGAACTGTGAAGCTAGTTTGGCCCTACATTACTATTTTATATTATAACATTTTATCATGATAAGACACACCCCACCAATAATTCAATTTATAACATTTTATAATAATAATATATATAACCAATGCTTAATCATATCATTGCGTTACTATATAGGCACCACTTTTATTCTTCTTCTGGGACAATCACATTCATGGCTGCTACCTCTTTTTCTATTTCCTCAATTCAAATCCCTATTTACAAATATGGATCATTTCTCAACAAAAAATTCATCTCCAAATCAACCTATGTCCCACCCAAAAGGGCATCATCATCATCATCATCGGTTCTCAGAATCACAGCATCCATGAAGAACAAGGTTTGATGTTTTTAATGATGTTTTTTGTTTTCTCTGAGCACTGTGTTAATTAAATGTGTATTCTGTTAAACAGGTTTATGAAGATCGTTCTGAGGGCATAGTGTGCTACCAAGATGAGCGAGGAGAAATCATTTGCGAAGGGTATGATGAAGGACCTTGTTTTCAAAGAAATCATCCAAGGTAAACCCAATTACTAAATCACACTTTTTCTTACTCCAATTTTTACTGCTTTTAATTCTGATATGCATGCCTTCACCAGAGAGGCTCAAATCACCAATCTTCTTCTTCGACAAAGTTGGCTTCAGATTGTTAAAGGAGACAAGAACTCCAACGATGCTGCTTCTGAAGAAGGACTTCTGAAAAAGGACTTCAACTGTAATGGCTTTAACTCACTATGCTGATTCATTACCTTATGAGATCTCATAAGGCATGAACAAAGGTATCTAGACTTTGTATGAAAAAGGCATGAACATGAGAAACAAGAAAAGATGGTACTTGTAACTTTGAAGGCTTCATAATGCAATGCCACCTTTACTTAATTGGCTCTCCTTTTCGTGTAGATTATGAGTTCATAATTTGTCTCCATGTCGTTGTATTCTAAAAGAACAACTTGGTTGTCTGATGATAAAGACAATTTGTAAGAAGCAGAAGAAGACAGCCATGTTTGAGCAAAGCTCTGTTAGCTACTGATTAAATAAAACACACTTTCAATTCAGATCTCACCCCCATAATAGGGATAAGATAAGCACATCAGTGGCTAACATTAAAAGTTATTTTCTTATTAATGGCAGAGATTACTAATTTTGTCCTTATTAATTTAAAAAAGAGTGTATGATTAACAGATAGATAAGTATGTTTTGGTAAGAACTTGGTTGATGATGAGGAACAAATCCACCACTATTTTGTTGCCATCAGAATCAGGAGAATTTGAATCATCTGCTACCATGAAACAAGTACCAAAATGCTGGATTCTTAATAAGAGTGGGGTTTTCATGTTTGCATTTATCACTACATTTATTAAGTTTTAATCAAATTTATTTTAACTCTCTCTCAATTTCTTCAACTATTCAAAACTTTACCTCATGTCTTATTTAAAATCTGCCCAAAAACCCTATTTAAAATTTAGTTTCTTAGTCTATTTATGAAGAAAAAAAATCCCTAAATCGATTAATAGGTTAGATCAGACTCTAAAAAAATGTCTTACTAAAAAGAAAACACTCTAATAAGATAATAACTAAAAGACAAATATTAATTTTTGAGGTGAAAGCTATCTTATTTACGAAGTTTAACTTCACACCCCTGTTTGTTTGTGTATATCCATCCTTGCTTATAAAAAAAATAATAAAAATCCTTGTTGCTCTTCTTCTTCTTTTCCTTTGCCTTTTTATATTTAAGCATTACAAATAAATAACTAAAAAAAGTGAGAATAATAAGTTATATATATAAACATTTCTTTATACAATTTTTATTCTATCTTTTAATATCTCATACATCAAATAAATAAAGAAGAGAAATTAAAATATATTTCTAAGAAAAAAAATTATCTTTATAAATCTTTAATTAGGACTTTTTATTTTATTTTAAGAAATAGAAAACATGTAGCCTTTTTGTGCATAGGGTGTGTTAAATTAATTTTCTTTTATAATCTTAGGTTTAATTTTGCACAAAATATACCAACCAAGTTCATTTTTGCATATGATATGCATTACGTTAATTTAGTTTTTGTGTACAATATAGAAAACCAAATTTGGCGTATTAAATTTATTTTTGCTCATATATTGAAACTTTAAACATAAAAAATTATTTAACTTGTTATTGATTAACAGAGGTTAGTTAAGTTAATTTAATTTTTTCATTTAAATTAAAAAAGTAAATTTCAATACTTTAGTGATTATTTTTCAAATATTTTTTTAAAATGCAAAAGCTGAGTCATTGTTATTTATTTGATAAGAGGAGGGAGAGAGTGAGAAGGAAAATGGTGGTGATAAATGCAAATTGAATTTGGGAATTACGAAACCCTAGTCTTAAGTGTTGTTTAACCCCAACACAACACAGGGTATCTATTCTTGTCTGAATCGAATCGAATCGAATTTATTGCGTTGCAGTGGGAAGGGAAGATCAAAGATGTGGTGGAGATCAGCATCATTCATCATGGACAGGCAGCAGAACGAGGCTGCGCTCAAGGGAGACACCGTAGCTCCTACAGACTCTTCAATATCAAACCCTAACCCTAACCCTAACCCTATGACCTCTGCATACTATGAGACCAGAGCAGCACACCACGGCGTTGTCACCAGCGACTGGCTGGCCCAGGCTCAGGCCGCCATTGGGCCGGACCCTGATCCTCTACCTCAACTCAGGCCTGATCCTGACAAGCCGTTCAGCGTCATCAACGAGTTTAATAGCTGGCGGAAACAGCCCCATTTGGCGGAGGCTGTCGCCGCCATTCGCGCCTTGGCCGCCGTCATACGGTCCAGCCAGGCTACCACCATGATGCAGCTGGAAATCGAGCTGAAGAAGGCCTCCGATTCTCTCAAGGTACTCTCGAGTCACTGACTTTAACTTTTTTTATCTGTTCCTTCATTGATTTCAGCACTCTTTGTTGCGTTATAGTCGTGGGATGCGACCTCTATCTCTTTGACAGCGGGCTGTGATCTCTTTATGCGATATGTCACTCGGACTTCTGCTTTAGAATACGAAGACCTCAATTCCGCTAAATCTCGCTTGATTGAGCGTGCGGAGAAGTTCGGCGAAATCTCCTACAAGGCAACTTCCTCATTCCTTTCCACTCTCTCTGCCCTGCACTCTAATTCCCCCTTTTTCATTTTCTCACATTTCTGCCCAAATTCATTTTTTCATCTGCAGGCCCGCAAAGTTATTGCAATGTTGAGTCAGGATTTTATATTTGATGGTTGTACAATTTTGGTTCATGGCTTTTCCAGAGTTGTCTTTGAAGTCCTCAAACTGGCAGCACAAAACAAAAAATTATTTCGGGTCTTCTGCACAGGTTTTTTGTTTTTTTGCCCTCTTACCTTACTTGTATATGTGTGTGTGTGTATATTATAGGGGCGCATTATTTCAGAGTTGTAAAAGATGGCTCATATTCATATTTAGTTCCAAAATCCAAATAACACAATTGAGCAACTTTGTAAATTTTTTAAACTTTGTTATTTTGTTAGCATATTTTCTCAGTCTTCTTTTGTCTGAAAGCCCTGGGAGGGATCAAGGGATCCTATTTGACTTCACTTGGTCAGTATCTTAGCCAGCCTATGGGTCAGATGTTTTTGGAGAGAGGCTCAACAACCCACTACGTCCCTATCCCTCTCCCCAGTACTTAGGAAACTGTCGTCTGATATCTCAAGGAGTGTAACTTTAACCTATGGGTCAGATGTTTTCAGAAAGAGGAGTCTCTGATGATGAATGGGGCAACAATCCACTACGTCCTTGTTCCCACTACTAAGGAAACTGTCATCTAACGTTGCCCTAATACCTGAAATGTATGGAACTAACATTTGAGATCCTAGGCATGACGCAAAATAACGGACTCCAGCTCAAGTAAATTGGACTGGGTTTGTTAGCTTTGGTAGGATAAATAGAGGAGGGTTGGCAGGTCTTAGGCAATCAGATAACAAAAAGGCAAAACACACATAATTCGAATGTTGTGATTTAGGTCACCTTCAGCTAAAAGTAATTTTTTTCTGGAACAGTTTCAATTTTTTGTCGACATAATTTCCATTTATGAATCCCATTTTATACTCGTGGTGTGTATATCTTTGGCATCTTCTTCATTGTGATCTGGACTTCAGCTTCGTGTCTATTAATTTGTAGAGGGAAGACCAGATCGAACAGGATTGCGGTTGTCCAATGAGCTGGCCAAGCTTGATGTTCCTGTGAAACTACTAATAGATTCTGCTGTGGCATATACTATGGATGAGGTGGACATGGTTTTTGTAGGTGCAGATGGAGTTGTGGAAAGTGGGGGCATAATCAACATGATGGGGACCTACCAAATTGCACTGGTTGCACACGGTATGAATAAACCAGTTTATGTCGCTGCTGAAAGCTACAAGGTATATTTGCAATTTGCTGCGTTGGACTTTGTTAGCTTGCACTCATCTTTTTTGGAAGGTTGCTTTAATTCGGAATTTGTTTGTAGTGAATGTCTTGTTTATGTTTTTATGCAGTTTGCTCGTCTCTACCCTCTTGACCAAAAGGATTTAGCCCCTGCTTTACGCCCTATTGATTTCGGTGTACCTATTCCTTCCAAGGTTGAAGTTGAAAGGTCCGCGCGGGACTACACCCCTCCTCAATACCTGACTCTGCTTTTCACAGATTTAGGTGTTCTTACTCCATCTGTTGTCAGTGATGAGCTGATCCAGCTATACTTATAGTAATCCATGTATATCTATATCTTCTTTTTTAGTATTCTTTACAAATCTTGGCTTCAATTCAAGATCATGTATTTTACATGAAACAATTTTGTGACATAAACTTTCAATTAATTTGGGGTGGCTTTTAGTATCAGGGCATTGTGCGTATCTGTGTAGCAACACGTAATCTCTTCATTCTTTGACTGATTTCGAAGCATAAAGCGAGTTATGCCAGTGGGAGGAACAGAACTGCATTCCGTATCTGTGTAGCAACACCGAATTAGCTCAGTCTTTGATTGAATTTCAAAGCATAACGCGAGTTCTGTCAGTGAGAGGAATAGAACTGCATTCCGTTTTTGGTTAAATGTCCTTTTGGAACTTCGTAAATAATGACATTTTAAAACAGTCTGTGAAGTGTTATACCCGTGTTATTCTGTTCTGATTTTCAGAGGATGATGAAACTTCTGTCGTGATTCTTAATGCCTTTTATTTTATAAACATTTTATAGTTAATATTACCACGTCATTATTCGCAACACCTATTATTTATCGCGCACATGATGGCCCAACCCTTTGCGAATTGATATTGTTGCAAGTACCATGGTTTTCAAGATTAATGATTATGGTTCATGGATTAGTTTTAAGAGATTGCTGACTTTTAGGAAGTAAACTATATTTTTTATTTTCAGGGTAATATGTTTAATTTTTTTAAATATTTTTAATTAAAATCTTAAATAAATTACGCAACTTTAAAGAAAAACGGAACATTGTTAAATTGAATTGATATCTAATGTAGATGTAGATTCTAGTGGAATCTCGTGAAAATTCTAGGGTGTTGATTATATTAAAAGATTGTGTAAAGTGGACTTGGATGACCTTCACTAAGCACAATCATGAATGATATAAAAGCAATAATACGACTTTTGAGTTTAAGAAAAACCAAAAAGAAAAAAAAAGAAAAATTAAAATACTGTGGAGAAAAGTGAAACATTGTTGATAGTTAATAAATGAGGGAATTGTGGCAACACATGTTTTGTGTATCTGTGAATGTTTTGTCAGTGTCTTGGTGAATTTGATAGACATTATTATAAGGTAGCCACATACAGTAGGTCCTACTGTTTCAGTGGTGTTCACCTGAGAGAGAAAGAGAGAGAGAGAAGCATCATTCACTTCACTTGAGCTGAATCTCATTCATTCTCCATGGCTTCTCCCTCTCATCTCAGCACCATCATTCTGGTTTTGGTGTTGGTGTTGGTGACAGCCTCAGCTTGGGAAGAAGAAGAGAAGAAAACATTCATAGTGCAAGTGCAGCACGATGCGAAGCCTTCTATCTTCCCCACGCACAGGCACTGGTACGAATCATCCCTGGGAGAGGCCACCTCTATAATCCACACCTACCAAACAGTTTTCCACGGATTCTCTGCAACTCTCTCAGCCGCGGAGGTGGCCAACCTCGACTCACTCTCACACGTCATAGCCCTCATACCCGAGCAGGTGCGCCAACTCCACACCACGCGCTCCCCTCACTTCCTCGGCCTCAACACCGCCGACAGAGCCGGCTTACTAAAGGAAACCGATTTCGGCTCCGATCTCGTCATCGGACTTATCGACACCGGCATTTCACCCGAAAGCCAGAGCTTCAACGACCGCGATCTGGGCCTCCCTCCCCCCAACTGGAAGGGTCAATGCGTCGCCGGGAAAGGCTTTCCCCCCACCTCCTGTAACCGCAAGCTTATCGGAGCCCGCTACTTCTGCGGCGGTTACGAAGCCTCCAATGGCAAAATGAACGAAACACTCGAGTACCGTTCTCCAGTAGACTCCGACGGTCACGGCACCCACACCGCCTCCATCGCCGCCGGCAGGTACGTGTTTCCGGCCTCCACCATGGGCTACGCCAAGGGAATGGCCGCTGGGATGGCTCCGAAGGCTCGCCTCGCCGTCTACAAGGTCTGCTGGAAAGGCGGCTGCTACGACTCCGACATCCTGGCCGCATTCGACGCCGCTGTGGCCGACGGCGTGGACGTCGTGTCTCTGAGCGTGGGGGGCGTAGTGGTGCCCTACCACCTGGACATCATCGCTGTGGGGGCCTTCGGAGCCTCGGAGGCGGGTGTGTTCGTGTCTGCCTCGGCGGGGAACGGCGGTCCCGGCGGGCTGACGGTGACGAATGTGGCACCGTGGATGACGAGTGTGGGGGCGGGAAGCATAGACAGAGATTTCCCGGCGGATGTTATTCTGGGAAACGGAAAGGTGATTGATGGAGTGAGTGTGTACGATGGGCCGGGTCTGAGTCCGGGTCGGTTGTACCAACTGGTGTATGCTGGGTCTGACGGTTACTCTTCCTCTCTTTGTTTAGAAGATTCCTTGGATCCTAAGTCTGTGAGAGGTAAGATTGTTGTCTGTGATAGAGGCGTCATTTCAAGGCCTGCAAAAGGCCAAGTCGTTAAGAATGCCGGTGGAGTTGCCATGATTTTGACCAATGGACCCTTCGACGGAGAAGGTCTCGTGGCTGACTGCCACGTCCTCCCGGCAACCTCTGTCGGTGCCGCCGGGGGCGACCAAATTCGGAAATACATCTCTTTGGCCTCCCAGTTACGCTCGCCCCCCACCGCCACCATCTTATTCAAGGGCACCAGGCTTGGGGTTAAGCCGGCGCCAAAGGTGGCATCTTTCTCCGCCAGAGGGCCTAATCCAGTCTCCCCAGAGATTTTGAAGCCCGATGTGATTGCTCCTGGATTGAACATTCTTGCGGCTTGGCCCACCACCATCCCCCCTTCTTCCCTTCCTTCCGACCATCGTACCACTGACTTCAACATTCTCTCCGGCACCTCTATGGCCTGCCCTCACGTCTCTGGTTTGGCTGCTCTTTTGAAAGCGGCGCACCCTGACTGGAGTCCCGCCGCCATAAGATCTGCTCTCATCACCACCGCTTACACTCTCGACAATGGCGGAGGGACCCTGTTGGACGAGTCCACTGGGAATGTCTCTTCCGTCTTCGATTATGGGGCTGGCCACGTTCACCCGGAGAACGCCCTCAACCCCGGCCTTGTCTTTGACATCTCTACCTACGACTATGTCGATTTCCTCTGCAATTCCAACTACACCGCCCACAATATACGAGTTATCACCAGAAAGGCTGCAGATTGCAGCGGGGCAAAGAGGGCCGGTCACGCTGCCAATCTCAACTACCCCTCTTTATCTGCGGTCTTTCAACAGTATGGAAAGGAAGGCACGCGCATGTCCACACACTTCATCAGAACTGTCACCAACGTTGGAGACCCCAACTCCGTTTACAGGGTCACTGTTGCAGCCCCTGCCGACACCGAGGTCACTGTCGAACCTGACACACTAGCTTTCAGGAGGTTGGGTCAGAAACTGAACTTCCTTGTGAGGGTGCAAACCCGCCAAGTGAAGCTTTCACCTGGGAGTTCCACTGTGAAGACTGGCTCCATAGTTTGGTCTGATTCGAAGCACAGTGTCAGCGCTCCCTTGGTTGTGACCATGCACCAACCTCTTTGATCTATGACTAAAAGTGTTGCTTAGATCCGGGTTTGGTTTGGGGTGGGTGTATAAATTTTGCACTTTTTCCATATTCTTACCTTAGGAATCTGTTTATTCTTAAGTTAGTTGTTATTCCTCAGAAAAACATGTATGTATGTATAATGGTGAAAGCGAAGCTGCTGAGAAGAAGGATGCATGGTAGGAAACAGTGTGTAGGTTTGTAAAATTAAGAATGAATGAATGAATGATGTGTTGTGAGAAGATGAGGAGAATGAGGAAAAGATTGATTTTTGTTGTATGGTTTGGGTTTGATTCTTTAGTTTGATTAGTCAAAGATTTAGCAAGCACATGTGCGCAGACACGGTAATGTTGGATGCATGTGAATCTTTGTAGGCCATGATGCTATTCAGACACTCAAGTAACAATTTCTCTCCCTCATTATCACAAACTGGACATACTCCCATTATTACTTCTTTTTTTGTTTTTTCTCTATTATAATAACACACTTTACTTACTTTTAAAAAGGAAAATTATATTTAAATCCTTTTCAAAATTACCATCATTCATTACCTTCTTATGCATTCAACTTTTACAGACCACTAAGATTCATTTCATCACCACTGCATCTAATTATGGATTTAGTAAAAGTTAATTATCTACAAAACATTTCATTTTCACTATTTAACAATATATTCACACAATCATTTCTTATGAATTTACTGGATTTGTTAATAATAAATAATTGATTGGAGAGATAAAAAACACATGTTTTTAAATTATTAAGACCAAATATATATTTTGTCTACAATAATTTAATTTTGAACATAGTTGTCTCTCTAATTCCGAAGGTGTAAGATGATTTTTAAATTAGTATAGGTACACAAAGAATTTAAAATAAATTTTCCGAAAATATTTCCATATTTCACGTATATAAAAAGTCATTAAAATAAAATCTAGATGTTGCATGTTATGGGTGTATCAAATTAAAATTTTAAAAGACGGTTTCGAAGAATGTTATAATTTATAAGAATTTTTTAAACAACTTTAGATTTCAACTAATTTTTTTTATCAGCGGAATTTAACTAATTTACATTGTAAGAATTAAAAAAATTGAAATGACTTGATGAATTTACAAGATTTGAAAGAATTTATAGGAAATATTCAAAAGATTATAAGACTATAAAAATAATAAGATTTGGATAAAAAGTAACTCAAATACAATTTGTTTTTATATTAATTGATTATGACTACTTGTCCTTGTATTTTAGTCTTTTTATGCATCAATAGTTTTCATTCATGTTTCTTTCAAAAATATAATCAAAATTATGATTTTTGTTATTTGGTAAAATTGAAGATAAAGGTTCATCATCTATTAGAATTCGACTAAAACTTAATCATAAGAACATTATTCAAGAAGAGAGTTATTAAATAGTGTATGTGGACGTCTCTACTGTATTCAATAAAAACCGAAGAAATAATTTATGACTAGCAATGAATATTTTGCCTTTTACTAGAAAAAAAAACATGAATATTATATTTAAATTATGAAAACATTTAATTGTTATGGGTTGGTTTATTTATTTTTATCTCATTCTTTACTCTAAATTTTGGATCATATACTCCACGTTCAATTAAAATTTCGATATTCGACACTTAATATTATTAATATTAAATGATGAAAACGTAGATAATTTTTAAAATTTATATTTATTTATATAATTATCATGAAATCGGATTAAAAAAAAATTATTTTTTTAAGTTTTTTTAAATGTAATAAATTATTGTAGGTTAAGTTGATGAGTGAAAGGTGGTGTGAAAAGAGTGTAAAAAGGTGAGTATAAAATGAGAAATGTAACTTAGAAAACGCAGAATTGAAAAGGAAAAGCCTTCATTTGCAGCATTCAACCAAAACCGACTCTTTCTTATTAAATTATTTCATTCATTCATAGCTGTGTTTTGTGTTTCACGGAGCCATGTGTGGAGGAGCTATTATCTCTGACTTCATTCCGGCGGCGGTCACGGCCAGGTCTCGCCGGGTCACCGCCGATTACCTGTGGCTGGATTTGAAGAAGCGGGCATCTCAGGTCATCCACTCCGACGATGACTTCGAGGCTGATTTTAGGAATTTCAAGGACGATTCCGACAGCGACGCCGACCACCAAGTCAAACCCTTTGCTTTCTCCGCCTCTTCTCGTAACTTCTCTCTCCCTTCTTCTCATTTCTCTTTTTCTTTCCCGTTTATTTCGTATGCAAAATCATCACTGTTTACTCTTTTTTCTTTATTGATTTTTGGAACATTTGTTAGTTGCTCACCGTGTGATATGAATTTCTGGACCCTCAACTTTAAAGTGAATCTAATTTCTGATTTTCGTTCATGGAGTTCATAGCAGGGAATTTTATTTTCTAGATCTGCTAGAAACTCTTTAATTCGTTACGGATCCCGGGTTGATTTCTGGAATTATTTGTTTTTGGGAGAAATACTTCTTCTTCTTTGAGTGTATGTTTATCCATTTTTCGTACAGGAGTTCACTTTCAACTCAAGGATGGCTTTGTGGATTTTGTTGAAATTGATAGATGTTTCATTTTCATCACGTTGTTTTGTTGTTATTACAAGCTGTTCTGATTCTTGGTAACACCCCACTGCAACTGCTCTTTCTCAGTATATAGAGGGTGGTAACCTCACCTTCATAAAAAATAAATAAACTACTACAATGCTTTTTGGGAGAATTGAAAAATTTCTTGTATGATCCATGTATGACATTATTATTGTTCTTTTCTTTGTTTAATTTCTGTATAATTTCTGTGTTGTATTCTTTTCCAATTGTATTAAAGGGCCGGCAGTGAAATCTGTGGCATTCAATGGTGGAGCTGAGAAGTCTGCAAAGAGAAAGAGGAAGAATCAATATAGGGGAATTCGTCAACGTCCTTGGGGGAAATGGGCAGCTGAAATCAGGGATCCAAGAAAGGGCGTTCGTGTCTGGCTTGGAACCTTCAACACTGCTAAAGAAGCTGCTAGAGCTTATGATGCTGAAGCACGGAGGATTCGTGGCAAGAAAGCCAAGGTGAATTTCCCTGAGGAAGCTTCCGTGAAACATTCTAAGGTAAATCAACTGGGAAATCAGAAGACTGTTCAACCCAATGTCCACATGTTCAATGCTGGGAACAATCAGAAGGACCTTTGTTGTCCTATGGATCTGGTGGAACAGAAACCCCTAGTTAACCAGTTTGCTGACATGGGTTCCTTCTCTAGCAGTGGAAATGGGCTCAGATCTCTTTCTTCGACTGATGATGTCACCCTTTACTTCAGTTCAGATCAGGGGAGTAATTCATTTGATTATGCAGATCTTGGGTGGAGTGAACAGGCCCCCAAAACTCCTGAGATCTCATCCATGCTTTCTGCTCCTTTGGATTGCGATTCTCATTTTGTACAGGAAGCGAACCATCAGACTAATTCTCAGGATGTGGTATCTATGCAAGATGATTCTTCCAAGACACTATCTGAGGAGCTCGTGGATATTGAATCTGAGTTGAAGTTCTTTCAGATGCCTTATCTTGAAGGGAGCTGGGATGATACTTCATTGGAATCCTTGCTATCTTGTGATACAACCCAGGATGGTGGAAACCTGATGAACCTTTGGAGCTTTGATGACATTCCTTCCATGGCTGGCGGAGTTTTCTGAGCAGCTTTTTGTTGGCCTCCTCCCTGTGTATTTAAATAAAGCTGCACATTATTTTTCATTTTCCTTCGCAGTTCATTAATTTTGTTTGTGTTTTTGTTGCATTTATTTCTCCCAAGGACACATACCGGCTTGTGCCTGACAAGAATAGAATGTTATTTCCATTTTTTTTGCTCTCTGGAATGATTGTCATCTCTGTTGAAGATAGAGTTGAAAACAATTAACTCGCTCAGCAGGAGTGAAGTTTATTACATCTTGTTTTTGAATTATGGGACAATATAGTAATTTAGGTGCTATTTGCCCATTCAAAGTCCTTAGTTTTAGCCTTTGGGAATCTCGACTGATGTTGGAGGGTGATTATAATATGATCTGTGACACAGTCTTTGGCTGCTGATGTGTTTTTTCTTACTCATTTGTTTCTCTGCGGTTATATCCTCTTATGAGAAAATTTGAAGAATGAAAAAGTGAACTATGATGAGCAAGTTGCAGAAAATTATAAATACTTGATTGCAATGATTTTGTGTTAGGATGGTATGGAAGAGATGGAAGTTTACCGACCCAAAGTTCTTCCGTACTCCAACTCAATGAAGAGTTCATTGCGTGCAAAATGACGTGAATATTCTTGTTACAATCATTATATGATATGATGTACAAATGTGGTGTTATTTAAACAATCATCTCCAATGCCATGACCAGTAACACACTCTCGTATACTGAATAAATTGTAGATGAAATTTAGAGGATATAATGTCAAAAAATATCTTTAACAAAATCTCCCAAAATAGTCTTTCACAAAGGTACTCTTAATCTATCTTTTTAACACATTCTATAAAATAATATTTGAGTAATATTAATTTTAAAAAACTACTTTCAGCAATTATAGTAATAAAAATATGTATTTTCAATAGTCTTTTAGAAACAAAGGATGTATATGAAAAACAACATACGTTTTTATATAATTTAATAAGTTTAGTAGAGTATTCTTTTTTATTTTTAAAATAAATCAATAATTGAATATATAATACTCATAGGTGCTTAATATTTTTTAGAATTTATATAACATTTTTTTAATTCATCCTTTATCCAAATAGTTTTTTAAAGCAACCATTGCCTATCACTCTGAGACAGATGGTGAGTGAGATAAACAAATATCTGGAGATGTATCTTAGATGCTTCATTCGTGATTTTCCTTAGGATTGAATTGAAATTTGGTAGAACATGACATATCAGAAATAGTAATGACATGACACCTTTTAGAGCAATTATGGAGGTGATCTCCCAAAGATAACTAAGTGCACAATTGACCAAACAGATTATGTGTCAATCCAAGAACAATTGTTAACCAGGGACATCACAATTAACAACCTGAAACATAATTTACTCAAAACACAAAATCACATGAAGAAATATGTACATAATCTTCTTAAAATTAATTAAAATAAAATTCAATCTTCCCCCATTATTATGTTTTTCATGATTTTCACAATCTATAAAATCTAAAAAAAACTTACATGACTAATTATTAGATAAAACTAATTCCAAGTGAAACATACCAATCCAGGTCAGCAATACACATTTTAACATTATATTTATTATTAGTTTAAACTTATTAAAAATTACAAATATGCATAGATTTATTTCTAATTTAACTAGTCTCATCTACATTCATCGTTTCAAATAAATTTAACTAATAATAAAAACATGTTAAAATGAATATTTTAAAAAATTATGCAAGCTACTCTTTAAATTTAAATTAATTAATATAAAAAACATTATATTCTATATGTATCAAGATAAAAAAAAATGTAAACAATATGGATCATGTGGGGCTCTATAACTTAACATAGAAGTTATATTTTTGACTAAAAGAACTTTTATTAATAATTAAACAAGGAATAAAAATCAGGGAAGACCAATTCTCGATTGATTTAAATGTGTGCACATGTTTCCACCATACATGTTCAACATATAAATTATTTATTCATATAATGCTGGAAATTTAGTTTCCATTGTGCATGAAGTCAAAGTAGCCTATATGAACACAAGTTGCATACTGTGATCATTAGAAAATTGAAGTGAAACTGATATGAGAAGTCCAAAATTGAGTTTGTGTTTTCTAGTGTTTTTGGCAAGCTATGGCATAAGTTGCTGCCTAAGCCTTGGTGATGTATGCCGGCCAAAAGAACACGCAGCATTATTTGTGTTTGGAGATTCATTATTTGATGTTGGAAACAACAATTACATAAACACTACTGCTGATTATCAGGCAAATTACTCTCCATATGGGGAAACCTTCTTCAAGTATCCAACAGGCAGATTTTCTGATGGTCGTGTTCTTCCAGATTTCATAGGTATACACTACAACTTTGGTTTTATGTGTTTAATTAAGATCAACCAATACCTCATATACCTACATTATTATTGCAGCTGAGTATGCTAAGTTGCCTCTAATCCCACCCTATCTATTCCCTGGTAATCAACGATACGTTGATGGAGTGAATTTTGCATCAGCTGGAGCTGGGGCTTTGGTTGAAACCCAACAAGGACTGGTCTGTTTCATGTTATTGCTAACTATTAGTTGTGAATGAAATTGAATGCTTGGTCATTCATTAGCACTGATGCCTACCTACTTAAGTCCATGCCATCTACTTTGATCTGAAAGTGTTGAATTTGCAGGTGATAGATCTAAAAACTCAGCTAAGTTATTTCAGGAAAGTCAGCAAGGAATTGAGGCAGCAACTTGGAAATGCGGAAACCACAGCTCTGCTTGCCAAAGCTGTTTACTTGATCAACATTGGAGTCAATGATTATGAAATCTCTCTGTCAGAAAATTCAAGTAATTCACACACGGCTAAGAAACATGTAGAGATGGTAGTTGGTAATCTTACATCAGTGATCAAAGTATGTAGAGGCTTCTTACTTTGCTCTGCATTGAAGCATCAAAGTTAAACTTTGTATAATGAGCAAATAGAATAAGTCTAACTTTGTGATATGATGGAGTGCATTAATCAGGGGATACACGAGGCAGGAGGGAGGAAATTTGCAGTGTTTAACCTACCAGCTGTGGGTTGTGTTCCATTGGTGAAGGGTCTAGTAAATGGATCAAAAGGGTCCTGCGTGGAAGAAGCTTCAGCACTGCCCAAACTACATAACAGTGTGCTTGAGATGGAACTTGGGAAGTTAAAGAAAGAACTAGAAGGATTTAAATATTCGTACGTGGATTATTTCAGCATATCTTTTGATGTTATAAACAATCCTTCAAAATATGGTAAGTAGTGCATATATCGAGTGAGTGAGTATATGTGATTTTTGGTGGGTTGGCTTATGTGATTTAGTGTTGTGAAAAAGGGTTGAAAGAAGGCGATGTTGCATGCTGTGGCAGTAGAAAGCACAGGGGAAATAACAGCTGTGGAGGTAGAAGAGCAGTGAAAGATTACGAGTTATGTGAGAATCCAAACCAATATGTGTTCTTTGACTCGCTTCATCCCACCCAAGCTACTCATCACATTGTTTCTCAGCTTGTCTGGAGTGGAAATCAGAGTATTGCAACCCCATGCAATCTCAAATCACTGTTTCAATCATAATTACCATCTTATATAAATGTTCACATCAATCTCATTCTAATAAATAACCATCTTCCTTCTTTGTTGCAATAAATATATATACATTCCATATATACTTTGATTAAGATGTGTTTGTTGAACCTCACCTTGTATATTATACTTTACACATTCCCATCTGCATTTGTTAATGAAAGTACACTTAGTTTTAAAAGGAGTTTATTAGTAAATTATACTTTAAATGTACTATAAAATAATCATAATTATAACTTATCGTTTCATTCATTCAGTTCCTAATTTTTATCCCATAATTCAAATTAAACATTAGATCCTCTAGTATAGAAAATCCATATTTTTAATTCAATTCTCTAATTTACAAATATTTGATTTTTTATTATTTTGATTGAATGGAACACCAGACCGAACATATATTTATTTAAGGTACATAAAAAATATTTTATTTACTAAGATCAATGAAATAAATTAACGCAAAATTGAAGATTAAAGCAAAATTATTAAAGGGTGTGTCTCTACTTGGTGATTTGTATGGATTCATTCAATTGATTTTGTGCAGAGGAGAGCAGAGCAGAGGAGAGCAGAACAGAGCAGAGTGAGGTTGTTCCCTTGACTTGACTTTGAGTATTGGATTTAGATCTTATCTGGTCTGATGGAAGCTATATAATTGTAGTGTTTTGAGTTAAATACAACAAATCTGTGTTTCTGAAGTAAAAAAGAGGGATCAATATTACTTAAAAGCAAAATAAAGAGTAGCAAGATCCCCAAAACACAACAGTTGCAATAATGCACTATTGAGGGGACTTTTAGGAAGGAGCCTTTTTTTTGGAATTGGAGTTATATTTTCACTACCCTTCTTTGGTGTTAATTGTTAATCTATAGAAGTGACTTGTTCTTTCTCCTCTATTTTGGTTTCGGTTAAGCTTAAGCTTTTGGGATAGTTGGTTGGTTATTGAAGTGGTAGCAAACACTCTATGCCAAGTAATCTAGAGTTCAAGCTTTGCTACCCGTACTCTTCTAATCTTCTAATAATGGAGATTCAACTTTAAGACAAGGTATTGTGTCTTTGCATTATCCATGCTTCACAAAAGTTTGAGGAAATGTGTCATAGAAGTAATGCATAATCATTCGTGTGTCTTCACGCTACAACTTCAATCTTTGGGATTGTTGGTTCCTGATTCCAATACGTGTTACTATATTATTCTGTAAATTTCACATGGGTCTTGCTAAACCTGAACTTTTAGCATGGAGTGAGTTAAAATGTGAACGAAAATCTGAAAAATGTTACAGCGAGAGAGCACAGAAACTGTTAGCCAACATGTGGTATTTATTTACTTTCGTACAATTGATTTTGTCCGTGTGGCTACACAGAACCGAACCTTCTGGAAACACACTCCAACCATATAATATAAAATGCAAACTCATCTCCAATCTCCACCGTACATCATCTTCGTCTACAGTGAACACTAATCTATAATCAAACATTAAAAAAATGGAAACATAGTATATTTTGTAACCTTAGTAAAAAAATGGAAACTACGTAAAGAGGGTGTGCTTCTGGAGAGTTCTTAAGGTGGGTGAACTGCTTCCTCCGAATAAAATTGTTAAAAGTTCCTTCTTCCATCCATGCCTTATAATATTAACAATAATGAATGCATAAATAAATAATTAAAAAGATTGGGTTTTGGTTTGATTTAATAAGTTGGGTTTGAGTTGAGCAGAGTGAAGAAAAGTGGGTTTGGTTTGAATGAAGAGATGGCGAAGGGAGGAGAGAAATGCAGTGAGGAGTTGTATGAGGTTCTGGGAATAGAGAAGGAGTGTACACCGTCTGAGCTCAAGAATGCGTATAAGAAACTTGCACTGGTTAGAATGAACGAATGAGTGAATTGGAACATTTGATTTTAAGGTTTTTGTTCTTGTGTCTCATATTAGAATGAATGAATGAAGGAAGGAATTTGTTTTGTTTGATGGGATAGAAATGGCACCCAGATCGTTGTTCAGGGAGCCGCGTGGAAGAAGGCAAGAAGAAGTTCCAGGCAATCCAGCACGCGTATTCTGGTTGGTAAAATCTCCTTCAATTCAATTCACCTTCACTTTCATTCTTCTCTTCCATTCCATTGTTAATTACTTTCACTCTGTTTATGTCCAGTGTTATCTGACGCCAACACAAGGTTGTTGTACGACGTAGGTGTCTATGACAGCGATGACGACCAAACCGTATCTACTCTCATTCTCCCTCCCCTTCTCTTCTCTTCTACAAACTAAATATGCTTTTAATATCACCACTCCTTCTCCTTCTTTCACCTGATTCCTGTCTTATGGCAACACTCTCAGTTTCGTATCTCTCTTTTTTTTTTCTTTCTTTATTTAAAAAATGGATTTTTTGTTGGTCTGGTGTTCTGTCGTCTGTAGCAGTCTTGTACCGTTTCTGGGCTTGGCACCGTCCATTTTTCTTCTTCCTGTAGAAGGTACCATCTGAGACCAATTGGAATCCTTTGTTTTCATCTTTACATAGAAAGTCTTAATTCTGTTGTAGGGAAAATAAACTAGATAGCCAGGCACAAACTTTGCTGAGTTAAACTTGCATAACACTACTTGTCTTTTGTTGTGATCTATATACCCAACCCAACCAACCGGTGAATCAAGTCCATGCCAGAATTTCCTACAAGGGATATGTATATAAATATAATTAACAGAATCAAAATTTGGTGGTGGTTTCATTTTGTTTTTGTGATGGGGCAATGGTATGTTTGTTTGAACAGGGCATGGGTGATTTCTTGAATGAAATGGCCACAATGATGAGTCAATCAAAACCCAGTGTAAGTAATCTTCATTTAATTCCTTCCAATCTTTCTCAACATTGCTGGACCAAAATTTCCACGCTTTTCACCACTTTTTTTCTTATTATATGGAGAAAGCTAGAGTGTTGGCCTTTGTATGTCAAATACTATGGCTTTTTCTGTTGTTTGACGAATGATAATAGTATTCCTCTGGGTTTTCTTTATAGTTGCTGTGGGAAATGATTTTTGTTGAATTCACTCAGATGCACAACATGCTGTCACTGTCGGCTCTTAATCAGCTAAAAAAGCAAAAGAATTTTGAGAAGGCTATGGATGAAGTTTCATGCTCAATTATTCTAAAACAGAAATTAAGCAAAAGAAATGGAAGGAGATAAAGCCAGATATTGATTGCATTGCGTGTATATAATGTGATAAAGAAACCTATGCACTCGTTCATAATTTCAAACCAGCAATTAATAAATGAATTCATTATATTTGTTGTCATAGTGGTGGGCCTCAATGCCTAAGATGAATCATGTGATAGATATGATAAGGTATTGATTTTATGATTATACCATGAGCCCACCATCTGAGATTCTGAGAGAAATCAGTCTCATATCATATGCTATCGTATGTATTAGTATTAGTATTAATATTGTTATTGTTGCTGAATTAATGCAATGCATGCTGACTGATTATGGTATCTGGGCTTGAACAGCAACAGCTTGCATGCATCTATAATTTGTTACTAGCTAATTGGTGAACTCACATTTAATGATACTGGCTTGTGGTGTGACATAACAGGAAAATGGGGAGGAGAGTTTTGAGGACTTCCAACAGCTCTTTGAAGAAATGTTTCAAGCAAATATTGGGTCAATCGGAAGCACCTCTCATACTAATGGTGAAGGTTCAAGATCAAATAAACGTAATTCCACTGAAATTCATTTTGGAAAGACGGACAATACATCCGAACTCAATACCAGCAACCAGAACTTCTGTTCAGGGGTTAGTAATATACATACACACACAACATTTTTCATTTCGTACAACGAAATTCAAGGCATACATGTTAATAAAACTGGAGAACGCAAATATGGCATTCAATACTAACTGTGCCTAGATTTGCATGCAAGTTTCATGTGTTGGCTTGGGGGCCTACAGTAAATTCAATTGGTAAAACTAAAGCTATTAGCCTTGCCAGTGTGTTCGATATCTTAAAGCAGATGTGACTTTTGATGGTATAGGCACTGCTTGAACATTGAAATTTGCTTGTAAAGTTTCTGAGTTTCGTAGCTGTGCAATTGCAAATTATGCTTGGATAGAGTTAATGCATTAATCAGTTGTTGTCCATGTCACGCAAGGTTGTCTTGTCATGTAATTTTCCCTTAAAAATGAGGATACAAAGCAAGGAAGCATGTGTTTTGACTTTGAGGTATGTGAAAATGATGTGTTTCCCATTGGTCATGATTTCATCTAAATTGGTTATTGGGTTGGTTATGAAATGTTAGGAGTTTGTAAAATGTATCTGCATTAGATATTACATATAAAAGTGGGTGTGTGATTACTACTTATAGATAGTGATTTTATTGTTGATGATGTGTGAAGGGAGGTGGAGCAGGTCCAAGATATGAAGAAGGGAATTCCAGAAGGAGGAGGTAGCATGGTTTCTGTGATCAGCATCATGTTTTGCTATGAAGTCAAGTCTCAGATGTAGCAGCACAAAACCTGCTATTTTCTTACCTTCTCTTCCTCTCTTTTCCATCCAAATCAAACAATCTTACAATCTTATCTCTACTCAATTTCTCTTAATGGAAATCAAATTTGTTTTTATGTATTATCACACTTCAACTTAGTATTTATTTTTTGTGTCATTTAAGAAGTTCTTTGTTATTTTTTCTCTTTCAAAATATGGAAGGAATGTACTTTTTTTTTCAATGTTTCATGGATCCAAATGAATAGTGTAAACGGTTTTTTTTTTTAATAAAAATATTATTTGAATGTGGCCTTTATAAACATTAGTTTCTTAAAATTAAATAAAGTTGTTTTTATTTATATAATAAGCCTATATTTATGTGGTTTATATTAAAATAGTGTTTTTTCTTTATAAGAAAATTTAGTAATAAGTTTTATTTGAAGATACTCTTACTCCCTTGTAATAATGAGGGTTGTGGTGAAGTCTTTAATTGAAGGAAGGTTGATTAGTATAACGAAATTTAAAATTAATTAAAATAAATAATAAAAAATAGCAATTGGTTGTTTTTTCGTGTGGACGAAGACTTTATGATTTTGGTTTGTTAACCTTAAAGTGATGGTGCCATTTTATGGTCTAAAAATGATTACGCTTTCATGATTATTTTTGCGAGTAGGTATTACTATATATTAGTTACAATTATTTAGTATGGCAAAAAGCTTTATCAACATCTAAATTTAAGATGAAAGTTTTATAAAATAAATTATTTAAGTAAACTTGTGAGGTATAGTGAAAATTTTAAAACTAATAATTTGGTTTTATTAACTAGTCAGTGTCAACTACATGTTTTTAGAATATTAATATTAAATTAACTTTTTAAGTTGTAAAAAACCGAATGACAAATAAAAATGTATAAAAGTATTTGTCTTACAAAAATTTTCCATTAAGGAAAAACTTGTAAAAATGACTTAAAAATGATGATATTGTAAAATTCACTTAATAAAATAAGATTTCATGAAAGTTTTCGTAAGACAGAGATTTTCAATAGTTATTTTAATTTTACCATATTTGACAAGCAGAAAGATAGTAAGAATTTAAATTAAATGTAAGATAATATTAATTAAAATTTTGAAGTTTTTTTTTATATAAAATTGTTTATCAGTTTTTAAAAAGTTGCTATATGTTTGAATTTTTTAAATATATTCTACCATATATTTTTTTTATCTTTTTTGTCAGTTAGTTTGTAGAAAAAAAGTTATTTATTGGCACTACAATGGTTTGTTTATTGTCCTATTAAAAAATATCATAAGTTTAACATATCTCTCTTTTTGTATGGAAAGAAATAAAGGGTATGTACATAAGTTGAATGAATGTATTAAAGATATTATATTAAATGTTGAAAGTGTAATATTAAAAATGAATAATAACTAAAATAAGAAGTAATCCATTGATGGTAGGTCATATTGGTAGAAAATGACATGGGAATATCCTTACCTTTCTTAATGTTTACATTGCCTCTAACTTCAAAAATGAAACGCGACCAGATTGAGTCCCACCACAATAAAGACCATAATGTCCAAGAGAGTGGCATAATAATATAAGAGGTTACGATACTCTTCTTAAATGGTGCATACGTATCAGACACATATTACATATTGATATTTGTAGGATACGTATCGGTAAAGTATCTAATAAAAAATATTTATTAGATTTATGATAATTTTAACAGAATTCTTACATAATTTTGAAAAATAGAAATATATTACTTTTCTAAATATTTAAACTTATTATATAAATATTTATTATTATTATAAATATAAGTAACAAATTTTTTTCATAAAAAATATATTTTTGTTAAAAAAATCTGAAACATTCTTATACACAATTTATATAATTAATAATTATATAATATATAGATCCGTGTATTGTATTCTATATTTAATACATATGATATAATAATTATATAATATATCGTGTCATAATTATATAATATATAGATACGTTTTTTCGTGTTATATATTTATACATAATTTACATATGATATATTTCTTTGTTTGTGTGTTATGAAAGGGGTTGATTTGTCATTTTGCGTCTGACAGAATGTGTTGTAAGTATATGATGGTCCCCGGGCTTGGCTTCGAAGCCAAGAGAATTGGATGGTTACGTGCTCTGCATGCAAACCTTTACATCTTCTCTCTTAAGCCATTGCAGAAGCCCTATTCAGCTCACAACTACTTTCTCATCTCTCTAAACAATAACATCTTCACATCTTCACTTCTCTTGCCTTTTTCTTGTGCACTGAAGAAGATCTCATGATAAGATTCAAGTTTCTGTTAGCCACATAGCATTATCCACAAAATAAACATCAGCTTAGGATCAATGTTTAAGGCATGCATTTTTACTAACACTTGAAAAGTATAACGCATGACAGATACATTTTGAGTGTGAAGGGGAAGAAGAATGGCATCCCTGGTGCCTGGAGTTCTGCTGAAGCTTCTCCAGAGTATGAACTCTAATGTAAAAGTTCGCGGGGAATATCGCTCTGTCCTTCTGCAGGTCATCAGCATCGTGCCCGCACTATCTGGCTCTGAATTATGGCCTAACCAGGGTTTCTTCATAAAAGTCTCCGACTCTTCTCACTCAACCTATGTCTCACTCTCAAAGGAAGACATTGACCTCATATTGAATAATAAGCTTCAGCTTGGGCAATTCTTTTATGTGGATAGAATGGAGGCAGGCACACCGGTCCCTATTCTTGTTGGGGTTAGACCAATCCCCGGACGCCACCCTTTTGAAGGGAATCCTAAGGACTTAATGCAGATGTTAGAGCAATCAGAGAATTCTCATAATGATGGAGTCAATGGTTCCAAATCCACGGATTTAACAGAAGCCAAAGAGAATCCAAGTTCAAGGCAGAAGATTGTGATTAAAGAGGAAAAACTAGGCGTTGCATCCAGGTACATGCAGGGTGTTCTAAATCCCAACTCAAAGGCCAACGTGCCAGAGGCTAATGTAGGAAGCAAAAATGATCTAGAAATTGGCGTCGATGGTAAAAAGGTGGGATCTGCCAAAGGAAGGCAACTAGAGATCAAAGGTCAGGTATGATTCTTGCTCTGGATTCCGATTCCTAAAGACTCGAGAGTGTATAGTTGTGGAATTTAAGTCGTTTTATGTAGCTTTCAATGATTGGCTTGAATGAAAATTGCAAAGAATTTCAATGAACTTATTACATACTATGAGTTCGATATTTTTTGCATTATTGTTGAAAAGTAAGCCTAAAACACCCAAATATCGTCAAGAGGAATGCACACTTAACTACATGCCCCAACCTCAAGTGTAGCCTATTGAGACTATTACCAAGTTATAATAGGGTTCAGGTCGATCACCCTCTAATATATCATAAAGGAACAATATATGATAATGGAATTGTCTTTTAAAAAATTGAAATTAAAGAAAAGAAGGGAGTCTAATGATGAAGAATTAATCTTTTTGGTAATAAAGAAAACAGTGCAGTGATAATGATAGATTTTAGCATCACAGGTGCTTCCCATGACTCAAACTGCCACTCGACTTGAAGCACTTTCACCAAAGCAAGATGTCACCCAATCTAACATCCGGGAAGTTGTCACAGCACCTTCTATGCGCACTTCTGCAAAACACAGTAGTTCTACTAAACAGGAAAATTTGAACATGAATTTGTTGTCTCGCGCTAAAGATAAAAGCAAGACCACTGAGACAATTCCATGGTCTTCTTTGCCAGCCAAGCTTCTCAGGCCCGGAAAGGTGCATTAAAATTTACTCTCTCTCTCTTGTATATTCTTATCACACGTCCTTGTATTAAACGTAGTTGAAAAGTTTATCATTGTCATTGATCGCCAATCCAATGCGCGAACGGATTAGCATTAAACGTGCATTGAAACATGTGTTAGGCTTAAAACAAACTACATTTAATTCGATCTGAGCACTTGTTTTTGCGTATTAACATGATTCTTTACTTGGCAATCATTTAAACGTAAACCTAATTTCTTCCTTGCCTACTTTTCTTTCATTTTACCCAAGGTTATTCTTAGAAGAAAACATCTAGCCTCTCAGGTTGTAGTACAAGCCCAAAAAGAAGCATCTGCAGCAACAACCACAGTTAAATGCCTGAGGTATATACTGTCTTTTAATCTAAAAGTTGCTTCACGGTATTACATCCGTTCAGGGAATAAACACACGCCTCATTAGTTCTTCAGTTAATTTGGGCGACAAGTGAATGCATAATTCCTTTTGCTATTTTGTTTGTGCCCAAGTTATGAACTCTTCATCTTTGGTTTACAGTATGTTCGCCAACATCTGCTCTTCTGCATCTTCAGAGAACCCTCATGCCACACTAAACAAATTTTTTGCTCTCCAACAGCTCATGGACCAGCCAAATGGTGCAGCTCAGTTGAATGATAAATCACTTCAACTATACAGAATTTCAACTCCCTTAGAAAAGCATAAATCTGTCTCGACAGCAGGATTGATGCCTGCTAAAAACACGGCAAAGTCTCCAAAACCTTTAACCGAACTATCAGGGACTGACAAACAAGAATGGGCCAAAGGGGGTGGTATGAAAGAGATCAACGAGCTGGGAGAGTTACTTTTAAATGAAACAAGATCATGGTTTCTGATATATCTGGAAAAGACATTAGATGCTGGGTTTTCCGTTGGCTCCAGTGAGAAGGGCAAGGATAGTAAGGATATTGCAGGGAGACAAATAGAGCAAGCCAACAATATAGCTCTAACATTGTCACACCTTAAGCATGCAAACGAGTGGCTGGACAAACAGAGGAGCAGTTCCAACACTGAAAGTGAAGGGCTCGTGGAGACTGTTGACAGATTAAAGCAAAAAGTTTATTCTTGTCTGCTTGTACATATTGATTCCGCTGCATTAGCATTGGGGAACCGAGCCTGATTCAAGGTCAAGAAACTGCTTCGCAACAATATAACTCTAATGCTATTTATTAGTTAAATTATTAAAGGTGATTGAGCCAAACATTGATAATGGAAGCTTGGACTTCTATTGAGTGCAATGTTGGTCTGTACTTGTACCCAAAAACAAAAATAACAAAGGTACTGACTTGATATTAGATTTCAATTTGTCTGGTAGATGAAAATAAAGTAAGCCGTTATGGGCTCTTGGACACATTGAAAGTTGAGTTACTACACCATTTTCTTTTTTATATGATATCAGCGGAGGGATAGTATGCTGTTTTGACTAAATGCAATAAAAGTAAAAGTGTAAAACAATACTTGGTTCTAGAGGAAATCCAGAAAGAATTTACCTTGCGGTAACAAAGTGAGAAATCCAAGCATTATGGCGGAATTGCAGTAATAAGAGAGCGGAACCATGATAGATAAACAAGCAACGTAACAAATAACGAACTATAGTGAAGAACAGACCATTTGGAAAACAAAAAGAAACCTTAAGTATAAAAATGGCTACAAAATTGGCATTGCATTAAAAGCATCGATTCAGTTAATAGGAGGGTACTTTAGAAAATACATAGATAGCATAGATTAGTGAGAAGGGAAAGGCACATATATGGATTTAACTTAGTACTGTCTGAAAGTGAGATTCAAGCGACCAGGGCGTAGATTAATGTGTTGGAGCAAGTTGGGGGCAGTGGTTGTATCAATAGCGGTAACCCCATGGAATACATTTCTAGAGGGGCCACCAAAGATCAAAACATCCCCAGATTCGAGTTGCAGTTTCTGTGCCTTGTCGGGATCCCTGTGATCTCCATAGAGGAACTGTGCAGAGTATCCAATGGAGAAGGATACAACGGGCAAGCCTCGGCGAAGAGAGTCTTTACTTTCATCCTTGTCTTGATGAAGACCCAGACGGCCAGTTTGGGAGTAAAAATTGACAATGCAGATGTCGGGTGAGATGGAGGGAAGGGGATCATGAGGAAAGAGGGCGTTGGAATCACGAAGTGCATTGCTGACCAATGTATGAAACTCGGGAGGGATGAGGGGGGGTTTGGCTCCGTCGAATGGCCGTTGTTCTCCGTATTGAGAGGTGTGAGGATCCCAGTTCTTTCCGAGGCACATCATCTTCAAATGCATTTCGACCCCTTCCCCGTAACCAGGCTGGTAGAAACCTCCCACTCCCACCCCCAACTCCCTGCACCTTTCCACTATCTTCTTCTGATCGCTCAGGGAAAGGTAACCCCTCAGAAGGACCATCCCAGGCCTCAACAACAAACTACTACTATTACTAGATCTTCTCCTTTCTCTGTTCTTTACAAGCAAAGAAGGTTTCAGAACCACGGTTCCAGGTTGTTTACGGGGACATATATCAAACACTCCTTCTCCTACTGCTGCTGCTGGTGGTGGTGGTGGTGATGGCTTATCAACGTCATCGCAAATTTTTAACTTTGCCACTCCAATTCCAACTGAGTCGGAATCAGAATGACAATCGGGAGATGAATTCTGCGGTCGATTCTTCTCCTCGCTGCCTCTAACGCACCCACATTGCTCTTTCCCAACAACAACCTACACACAACCATTCATATTCGCACAATGCATCGTAACACCCCCAAAGTAATTGTTTTTTTAAAATAATAACCTAATTACCTTCAAAATACATGCAAACACGAATTACCGGTGGAGTGGATGGAGAGCGACGGCCACGACCGCCACCACGACCACGACCGCGGCCACGACCGCCACCGCGACCAGAACCAGAACGTTCCATTGTCTCCTGCGTTGAGTGGCGCTGCGTTCACAACACTTGCTGCTGCTGCTGCTTCTATTTATCGATTTTCCAATGTCTTTTAGTCTTCCTCCTTTTATTCACATCAACCACACCAACCAAATTATTCATTTATATCATATTTAAGTCTTTTCATTTCATCACTCCAACAAACAAGTAAATTGTGTACGTTCTACAACTAGATTCTTTAACTTCTGTACTTCCAAGGATACATATTTTTTTATATAATTCAAATTTGTAATAAACAAGAATATTTCAATATATAAACTATGAAGTATACTGTGATTAAAATTTATAATACATATGTATTTAATTGTATGAATTAAATTTTATATTTACTATGAGTATTTTAAATTATGATATAAGATTATTTTTAAATATTTTTAAAATATCAAATTTAATTTAGAGAGTGAGATAAAATTAAAATATAGACAATTAAAGAAATCAAATATATGGATAAAAAATAGCAAGGCCCATTTAGGAAATTTTCTAATTACATACGTGTGAAAAACACAAAAAATAATAATAGAATACACAGAGTGTGATGGTGAAATAGTAGAGCTGTTAGTGTAAAAATAAATAAAAAAGTTTAATTATGTTTTCGAAACTTTCTGCACTAGAAAACTTATTATTAGCTAAGAAAAAAAAAATTGGTAAAAACCTTTTGCAAAAAAAAAAAGACAAAGATAAACACATATTTACACTAAATTTGTTTGCTTGAGCTATTGTATACTTAATAGTTGTATAAGATTTTTCCACCCAAACGAATAATAACATTTTTTTATAGTATAATTTTTTTAACTGAATTAGTTATTATTTGAGATTTCTTATTTCAATGTATATTTTATCTCTTGGTATCATAAATAATTTTTCTCTTTCCATATTAATTAAATTAAGGATATTTTGAAAAAGGACATTAAAAATAATAACTGAAAAGGAACAGATACGGAATATTTTAATAAGATGAAAAGTCCTTTTGAAGAAATCTTGAAACATAAATTAATTCTTCCTTTTGTTTCCAACGTTCTACATTTTTCCATATTTTTAATATTTATGCCACATTTGTTTTCATGATTTATTTAAAAATGATAAGAAACGAAAAGTTAAGAACGGAAGAGAGAAGAGAATAGAAGATTTTTACAAATTGATAAACATATTAATTTTTTAAAAGTTATTGTTTTAAATTATTATATTATATTTTTAGTGTTTATGATATCATAAGTACCTAACACTTTATACGAGCATTTTTACTATCATTTCATTACCAGTTTTAAAATGATTAATCTCCATAAAAAAGTGTTATTTTTTAAAGAAATAATTATATGAATTTATTAAGAAATTGGCATTTGAGTTAGAGAAAGAAAAAAGGAAATATTTAGAAAAATAAAAGATCCTAGGAAAGTGTGTGTGGATAGTAGAAAAGGCCGTGAATTTAGAAGTATGGGAAGGTTGTGGTGTGTTGTGTTGTGACATAACTGAGAAGAAAAAGTGTTGTTATTCTGCTACACGTGCTCACAGAATTCACTATTCACTGTGATGACTAATGAGATCTGCTACACGTGGCCCATGCATCTTCCAACAGTTACACGTGGCCCATGCATCTTCCAACAGTTACAGTGGGAAGATTCAAACCTCACTCTGTTTTAAGATTAGGTTGGTGAATGCATAGGGAACAGGGATTCACCTAACCATTTCCCACTTCCTTTCCAACAAAAATATTAACCAATTTTATTAAAATATCTAATTCATTATCTTTAATAACATTATTTCAATTTCTTTATCTCCATTTATGCATTTCTCCTCAAACAAAAAAAAAACTATATCTAAAAACATATTTAATTTAAATAAAATACATATTATGATGATGTAACGAAACTCAAACCTTAATTAAAATTGAGATATTTTATAAAAGTACGGTTAAATGAAGTAAAATTAGTTCAATATTAATTATGTTAAGAACAAAGTGTGATATTTTCCTAACGAAAATGATAATATTTTATATTACAATAAAACTTATTTTGAGAATAGGGAAAGACGGTAAGTAAAAAAAGAAATAGGCGGAAAAATATATTGTGGTCCCATTTTCTTTTAAATATTTCCGCATATATAAAATAAATGCCAGGGGAATGCTTCATAGGCAAGTAACAATACTTTTGAAATTTTAATGCCACTTCACTTCCTTTAAGATATTTTATATTCAAAACATTAATATGAATAATTAGGTCTATCTTAAAATAATTTATTTGAACATATTTTCTAAAATTAATAAATTATGTATAATTTTAGCAAAGTAATTTATACAAGTTATTTCTAGTGGTCTAGTAAAAAATTGAATACTTTCTGACTTTACGAAGCCAAACTATCCACCACATCTAGCAGCATGCGCATCCAACTATTTTAATTTTAATTATAATTATAATTATAATAAAAAGGTCATTGTCTCATTTATTTTCTCCTACATACTTAATACTTTATAGTTAATAATTATAATTATAATAAAAAGGTCAAATGATAACCTGTTAGTAAAAAACAATTTTGAAAATGTCACAATTGGAACCCGTTTCTACTGCTGCATTTTAATCAAACACGCAATTGTTGCAATAATGCCAATATTTTTATTATACCTTTATTTCTTCATCATTTATTATTTTTATATTATATTTTTATTTATTTCACTCTTTGTTTGCAATAATAAAAAATTGAAAGAATTAATAAAAGAAGGAGTTTCTTGGTTTCATATAAGAATGGGTAATGGAAGAAGAAGCTAAAGAAACTACGACTTCCACTTTTTTACATTAAACTTAAAAGAACAGTTTGCATATGAAAGAAAATTATTAGTTAATCCATGTATCTGTATAAAAAAATATATGCTTTATTTTTTATTAAATACTAAAATTATATTTTTGTTGATTTTATTTTATTTTCTTTAATGTTTTTTAAAATAAAACGTATATTTAAATTTTGTTTGTAACGAAGGAAAAGTATGGAATAGGACAGAAGTAAATGTGTCTCCGTCTGTGATAAGAAAAAGCAAAAAGCAGGGCAAAAACGGCAATGAGATTTAGTCAAATATTCATCCTCGATTTTGGAGAGAAAAATAATATAAAAAATTAAGTGTAATTATAAAAATATCGCTATTTATATATAATATACTTTTTATACAACTGTTATTGTTTTTTTTCTTTATCTACGTACTTTCTTAAAACAGAGAAAGCTTTATTATACAACTTAATTAAATAATTTTGGAGAAAAAGGTTTAGAATTTTAAACCACTATTATTTGTTAGTACGAAAAACTTTTGATGTCGCTATACAAAACAAGTAGTTGGCGTGATTTTCGTCAAATTCCTTTTTTTTTTATCTCTTGACTTTTCACTAGTTTAATGAAAAATATAATAAATGTTTTTTTCTTAGACTTGTGTATAGTTTTCTCTCATTCATATTATATAAAAATTATTTCATAAAGTATTTTCAAAGTATAGAAATAAATTTAGAATATTAATAGACTTTATAATAATTTAGAATACTATAATATTTCCATTCTTCTGAATTTTTTACAAAATGGTTAGGTTTTGGATGAGAAACCCGAACTTATATATAATAGTTTTAATTTGCTAATGCATTCTTAGGTGGCAGAGTTGTCTCAGTAGTCTTTTTATACAGTTTTCTACTTCTCTTAAATATTATTCAAGTGAATTTTATTTATTCTTTCTTGATATAAAAAAACATTAATGTCTCATTTAGTGGAAAGTGCACGTTTGCTATTATTTGATTTTAAAAACATTATCTACTTATCTCTAAAGTCATCTGATTCATAATTAATTGAAGTGATTTGGATTATTAGAAGTTTGTTTATTCATAATATTATGTTTCCTTAAGTTCTGAATTATTCATAAATTAGATTTTTGGTTGATAATTGATAATTGTATTTATGAGTTTAATATATACAAAACTACATGACCCTTCACTCCTAAATTCTTTAATAATATAAAATTTTTACTTCTAATAGACTAACATATTATTTCACAGAAATCAAACTAATAAAATATTTCGAACTTCAAAACAAAAAGTAAAACACGTTTGTCCGTTATTAAATAGAAAGTTTTGTTTTATAAATTTTATTTTATTTTGGCATTCGATGGGCCACTTTTGTGACAACATGATAACCATAAATGAATTATTGAATTATTTATCATTGAATACGTTAATTCCATAGTTTTAAGGTTGTACTGATAATTTATCAAATTTAAGTCATTCTATGATGTAGACATATTGAAAATGAATTAAAAAAGACACATTGTTCTCCAATGGTGACGCAGCAAAATACAAGTAAAGCAAGCAATAATTGAATGAATAAATGTTAAACCTGGGGAATAAATAATTGATAATTGCAAATAAAAGTAAACTAGGAAGTGTTTTTTAAACCTAATGAGAACAACATTAAAAAGATTTAGATTTTCCTCTTAAATATTGAGAGGAAAGTAATAGAAAAATAAGTACTAAGAATGATAACGTTGTACTTTTTTCTTCAATTTTATAATATTTTATAATTATAATATTTCATAACTTTATCTTTATTGGAGATTTTTATTTATATATAAATATTTCATCTTTAGTCACTACTATTTTATTTAATTTTTTAAAGTGATTTATATAACATTTATAGTTACATCACATAAAGACATTATATCAATACAATAGAATATATATTTAAATATATATACATAAAGATCATTATAAAGTATTACAAAAATATATTTCTCACTATTAGGAATTTTATATATATATATATATATATATATATATATATATATCAAAACAAATATTCAAAAGAAAGAAAAAAAAATCTTTTAGATTAATTTGGAGTTCCACATCTTGGACATAATTTGTTTTCGTGTAAGACACAATCATCAAAGATTTTAAAACATCACAAAATATAAAGTATGGTAAGCTAGCATTTTTAAAGCTTTCAATAAAACTTTAAATTTGAAAGAATTGCCAAAAACTTGATGACTCTTACCATGTCAAAAGTAATAATTTGTCCCTAAGGACGCATATTGAATGCACAAAGAACATTTGAATTATCAAGTATAAGAATCACTGAATAGAAAAGAATAATTAAAAGTTGGTTGGATGTTTGTTGTGTATGAGATTGCAAGAATGTAAATAAAGCAAATTAAAGAGTTGTTTGATTCAATTGGGAAAATTGGGATTGGGGTTCATCCTTCTCACTCTTTTGTATTTTAAAAAACATAATAATATTCTATCGTTGATTGATATTGATGGTTACATAAAATTCATTTATATTGATTTCTCGCATATAAAATTATTAAGATAGTCTCCTAAATATCAATTTCTTGCATATTTATAAAAACTCATTATCGCTACGAGTAGATGTTGATAACAATTAATATTTCAAATATGTTAAGCATTATCATGTAGGCCAGATGCTTATAATATAAGTACTTTTCAGTCAAATCTAATTATCAAAATCATGATAAAACAAGCGCTAAGAATAAAATGACAATACCAATAATCAATCAAGAACATAATATTATGTTTAAATATCACCTCAATACATAAGAGTTTAAATAGATTACTTTCAATCCTAAAGGGTAAAATTAGTCCCTCATGTTGGGCATTTCAAGCATGAAAAATAAGAAAAGAAGATTTTGGATGGTTGCCTCCTCTAGGGTTTTCCATCACCTTTTATTCTCTAAAAAATATGTTCAGGGTTATGTCTCACACCTCACAATTAACCTAGTTGGGTTTAGGTTAAGTGACTTCTCGTTTGGACGAGTTTGGGGTCACTTGGGCGAGTTAGATGAGAAAAGCCCAACTTCTCTGGAGTGATCTCGCTTGGGCGAGATTGGGCTCACTTGGGTTTGTTCCTCTAGATTGATCTACTTAAGGCGAGTTTTTTTTTTTAGCGTTCCAGCCTTTCCTTTAGCCCTTTCATCTCCATTTTCGCCTAGAGTCATGAAATTAACACAAATTTGGGTATAAATAGTTATTATTCGTATTATAATCACAAAATATGTAAAATGGTTTAAATTTATAAATTAAAAGTTAAATTATAGTTATTTTATCAATAAATATCCATAAGTGTGTCTTTTAATATAAAATATTACTGAAATAGGACATTTATAACAAACATATCAATCATTATAAATCCTCCATTCTCAGGTTCCACATCACTAATGTAGAAATCAACTGACACCAACACATAGGCATTCAAATATACTTCCAAAAGGCTAGTATATTAAAATTAGACTCAGAGACCTACACTTGTCATATATCATGTTCTTACCACTACATAGTCTCTCATTCAAAAAAATTTATTGTCATATGACACGGATAAATCCATATGATATGCTTTTATTAGTACTTTCAAAGCTTAGATTGAGTTATGTGAATCTCCTTCTACTCTCAACATTTGACACTCTTTATCTATATGATTTCAATATATTAGGAGAGTTAGGATAATCTCTTTCACATAGTCTCACAAATCAATACACTATCTTAAGAATCTCAATACAATATTTAGTCTAACGAAGAATGAAACTACAAATTTAGAGAGAAGACAAGAAAAAAAAAATTCTAGAGAAATAATGATTATATTAAAATAAAACCTAATTTTTACATTTATACACACTTTTCATTTTAATAATAAAATATTGAGATTTGAATTTAATTATACCACTTCTATCTCAAAATTATTTTCTGCGTCCTTACCATTTATATTTACGTTGACTTTAAACAAAATAATACAAAAACAAAAAATTAAGATAAAATTAAATATGATAAAAAATATATTACACATAAAAATATATTAGTGTAAATAATTTTATGATATTTAATCTATCTATCTATATATATATTAAAATAATCAATATTGTTTTTTATTCTTATTCGAAAAAAATCTCGATTTCTTTTATTTGAAATTTAAATAAATTAATTGAATACTAATTTAATATACCGAGTTTGATTTTGTTTTGTTTTAAAATAATATTAATAAAATGAATAGAATTTATATGAAGTGTAAAATTATATTAAAAATTTAAATATTTTTTTAAATTCTAAAATTTCATTAAATTTTATGGAAAAAATAAATTTAAATATTATTTTCAATTTATAATTATTTATTTCATAATTAATTATCTTTGATTTTAATTTATACTTAATTTTACTAAAATTAATTTAAAATATTTTTTTAAAATATATTATTATTGAATTAATTTAACTTTTTAGTTATATTAATTAAATTCATTATAAATTTTTGAGTCAATTTCTTTAAATTCAAAGCAGCATATTTTTTGAATTATTTTTGTCCAGCTTCATTGCCTTTAGATGCTTTCCATAATTTAATAGAAAGTCAACTGAAGTGCTGGTAAGGGAGGCGCAGTTTAAAGATTAAAAAAAAGTACAATTATTGATCATAAAATAAGAGAATAAGAAGTTATGAAGATCTGACTTGTGTGCCTATAAAAACTAAAGCAAAGGAACACAACTTGAATATCCAAGAGAAGGTGGAGTGTGAGTGTGAAGATGTCTGGAGCAGAAGCAGAAGGAAAGAAGATGACGGAGGAGGAGGCGGTGGCGGTGGCGGAGAGCGGTGGAGCAGCAGACGCAGAGAGGAACCCGAAGCTGAAAGAGCGAAAGGTGTCATGGGCAAAACTGAGGCGAGTAGATTCTCTGAATTTAGAGGCTGGAAGAGTTTCTATGACTGCACACAATCCTTTCAAGGTATACATTATTATTTTCTAAGTTCATAATTAGTTTATGAATGAATTATATATTATATTATATTGGTTGGGTTTGAACAGATGGGTTGGAGGACAACGCTTAGCTTAGCATTTCAAAGCATAGGGGTTGTGTATGGTGATATTGGTACATCACCCCTTTACGTCTATTCCAGCACCTTCAACAATGGAATCAAACATGAAGATGATATTCTTGGTGTCTTGTCCCTCATCATCTACACCATCTTCCTCATACCTTTGCTCAAATACGTCTTCATCGTACTCTGGGCCAACGATAATGGCAACGGTAAATATATCTCAACCGCCTCACTTTCTTCCTCTTCAAAACAAAAACCAGATCTATTTGCTTTGGTTTTCGTGTCAAATTTGTCCTTTTTCTTCACATGTTACTAGTTTTTTAAATAACAAATTTCATATATAAACAAATTTTAGCCATCTTCATCAAATTCAATAATGTTATTTGAAAAATAGTCTTGAAGATGATGATGATGAAGATCCTGATTAACAATGACAGGTGGAGCTTTTGCACTGTATTCGTTGATATGCAGACATATAAAGATGAGTATGATTCCAAATGAACAACCAGAGGACAGGGAGCTTTCTAACTACAAACTGGAAACTCCGTCCAGTGAGGTAAAACGGGCACACAAATTGAAGCAGAAGCTTGAAGGCAGTCTTGTTTCACGAGTTGTGATTCTGTTTCTTGCCATAATGGGAACTTCCATGGTCATAGGAGATGGGATTCTTACTCCATCAATCTCAGGTTCCTCCATTTCTTATATCAAATATTTCACAAATTGATGTCACAACACACCTCTCATATTATTATATTGCTTCATATATGTGCAGTACTTTCAGCAGTAAGTGGGATCAGTAAATCGTTAGGTCAAGGTAAGTCATCAATGCCTTAACATTTTTCTGTTTCATCTCAATATTATTAATATTCTTAATGTGATTAATATAATATTATTAATATTATAATAATATAAATAAAAAATATGAATATTAATAATATTTTATTTTTGGATACAAAATTGTGAATAATAATCCATATGTGATGTTGAATTTATTTACCGAATATAAATTAATGGATAAAATTTATGTGTAATGTTGAATTTAATTACAGATAGAAATTCCTGAGTAATAATTGATAGGTAATGCTGAATTTATTATAAATTCATATTTGTGGAGAACAATCTATAGGTAGGTAATGTTGAATTTTTTTATAGAGTATGATCTGTGAATAATTTTTTTTTCTATTCTATTATTAGTGTTATTAATATTATTAATATGATTAATGTTATGAATATTGTTAATATTATTAATAATTTTAATATTATGATAACAATATAAATAAAAAAATGTATATTAATAATAATTTATTTCCGGATACAGAATTGTGGATAATAATCCATATGTAATATTGAATTTATTCAAGGATCTAAATAGGTAAAATTAATGGGGGAGGTGTTGTTTGTTTCTGTGTGATTCTGTATGAGTTGGATCACACATAAAGTGATTCTTATTTATTTATTTATTTATTATTACTGATAAAAAAGATAAAAAAACGTAAAAACAAATTCATATTTGTGGGTAACAATCTATAGATAATGTTGAATTTAGTTATAGAGTATGATCGATAGATAATATTTTTTTCTAGTGTTCCTTCCCTTGTTTGCTAAATTTGTGGATGTAAAATTTCTAGACTAGGTAGCATTATCCATGTCCAATTTGTTACCTGAACTAGGGTGAAAATTTGCTCAATTTACTCATAATCATGTATACGATTATTTAAAATGATATTACTTTTGTGTGTCAAGATATTCCACACTAATGTAATCCATAGAGTTTTCAGGATTTGATTTCGTTTTCACTCAATTTATTTCTACATATATCTAATATTCTATTTCTGTTTTTTCAGATGCTGTTGTGGGAATCACAGTAGCAATTTTGGTAATCTTATTTTCTGCTCAACGATTCGGTACCGATAAAGTGGGATTCTCATTCGCTCCAATCATTTTGGTGTGGTTTTTTTTCATCAGTGGAATTGGGCTTTACAATTTATTCAAATATGATATCAAAGTATTACGTGCCTTTTATCCCAAATATATATTTGATTATTTCAAACGGAATGGCAAAGATGGATGGTTATCTCTTGGTGGAGTCTTTCTCTGCATAACAGGTGATTAACATCTCTTCTTAATCTTTCTTCATTAAATTATATCAACCTTTTATTCCAACTAACTAAGATACATGTAATTTTAGGATCTGAAGCCATGTTTGCTGACTTGGGTCACTTTAATGTAAGATCCATTCAAGTAAGTAAATATATTAATTCTTGTGCTCAATTTCTTCACAAAAATTATTTCCAGCTACAATTGATTGAATAGTTGCACTTAAATTGATGATGCAATATAATGTGTTGCAGATTAGCTTTTCTTGCATTACATGTCCATCAATAGTGGTTGCATACATTGGGCAAGCAGCATATCTGCGAAAGTTCCCTCAGAATGTGGCTAATACTTTTTATGACTGTATTCCAGGTAAATTGCTTAATTTTAAAAGTCCATTTTTTTAGTATGATATTGTTAATAAACGCAGTTAATCAATTAAATTTTCTTCTGAGTGAATTACAATTGTGAATAACATGCAGATCCTTTGTATTGGCCAACATTTGTTGTGGCTGTTGCTGCTGCCATTATAGCTAGCCAAGCAATGATTTCAGGAGCATTCTCCATTATATCCCAAGCCCTAAGTCTAGGTTGTTTCCCAAGAGTTAGGGTGGTGCACACTTCCGTCAAACATCAGGGCCAGGTGTATATTCCTGAGGTCAACTACATGTTCATGATCGCATGTATTTTGGTCTGTGCTGCCTTCAAGACCACAGAGAAGATTAGTCATGCATATGGTAAGTATTCCTGCTTGTTCTTCTTATGTATGTTATGTTAGAAGGGATGACAAAGAAGTAATACTTACATGCATGTTTGTTTGAATATGTGCAGGGATTGCAGTGATTGGTGATATGATGATCACAACAACTCTAGTTTCACTGATAATGCTTGTTTTATGGAAAAAGAGTCTCTGGCGAGTGGCTTTATTCTTCTTCGGATTTGGTTTCATTGAGATAGTTTATTTCTCATCTCAACTAACCAAATTCACAGGAGGAGGGTATCTTCCAATTGTACTAGCTCTGTTCTTGACATCGGTGATGGGAATTTGGCATTATGTGCACAAAGAAAGATACATGTTTGAATTGAAAAACAAGATATCAAGTGCATATTTGAATGAAGTGGCGAACAATCCAGATGTAAGGCGAGTGCCAGGAATCGGACTAATGTATTCTGAGTTGGTGCAAGGCATTCCTCCCATATTCTCACACCTCATAGGTAGCATTCCATCTATCCACTCAATTGTTGTGTTTGTGTCCATTAAGGCTATTCCGGTGAGCAATGTTGCATTGGAGGAAAGGTTCTTGTTTCGACAAGTGGAGCCAAGAGAATACAGAGTGTTTCGGTGTGTTGTGAGGCATGGTTACAATGATGTGCTTGAAGATCCTGTAGAGTTTGAGTCGCAATTGATACAAAATCTGAAGGCATACGTTCAGGAAGAGAACTACTCTACGGTGGAGGCAGAGGTAAGTGAAAGTGCAAATGAACAAGCAACAATGGTTGAGAGTAGTGATAAGAGGGAAACACATCATTCCTCCAACAGAATAATCCCAAATCAATCAGCATCGGCCTCATCCAACTCCATTCGGTCATTGGGAGGGAGTGCCGCCAAGTCATCTGCTAACTTGCTTGCCCCACCCATCCATGGAGCTGAAGAGGAACTTAAATTCATAGACAGAGCATTGGAGAAAGGCATAGTGTATATGCTAGCAGAAGCAGAGGTTGTAGCTCACCCAAACTCCTCCATCTTCAATAAGATCATTGTCAATTATGCATACAGTTTCTTCCGAAAGAACTTCAGACAAGGTCAGAATTCCATGGCAATCCCACGCAAGAGACTTCTCAAGGTTGGAATGACGTACGAAATATGACACATCATTCTTGTCACTCCCTAAACACAATATATATCCACTTTGGTTTAGTTTTGTATTTTACCAAATCATGTTCCTTCTTAATTACTCATTATAAAAAAATAAAAAAAAAACTTTACTCAACCACTTTTTTAACTCTTCCAAATTTCTAACATCTAACAAATCTCAACACTCCAAGATCACTAAATATAAGACAACACGCACATGCACGCGCACACACACCCAATAATTTTTTTAATGTATATAAAATCATAAATATTTGGACAACTCTTTTACATAGTTGGTGATGTTCCATATTCTTATGTGCATAAAGAAAGATGCATGTTTGAACTAAAAAATAAGATATCGAGTGCATATTTGAAGGAAGTGGCGAATAACCAGAACGTAAGGCGAGTGCTATGAATCAGACTTATGTATTATGAGCTGGTGCAAGGAATTCCTCCCATATTCTCACACCTCATAGGTAGCATTCCGTCTATCTACTCAATTGTTGTCTTAGTGTCCATTAAGGTTATTCTAGTGAGCAGTGTTGAATCAGAGGATAGGTTTTTGTTTCGACAAGTGGAGCCAATAGTGTACAAAGTGTTTCAGTGTGTTGTAAGGCATGGTTACAATGACGTGCTTGAAGATCCTGCAGAGTTTGAGTCGCAATTGATAAAAAATCTGAAGGCATACGTTAAGGAAGAGAACTACTTTACGGTGGAGGTGAGTGAAAGTGCAACTGAACAAACAGTAGTGGTTGAGAGTAGTGATAAGAGGGAAACACATAATTCCTCAAACACAATAATCACAAATCAATCAGCATCAACCTCATCCAACTCC
>Ga0123342_1000007_pt1 | contig 177550 bp, 89 predicted proteins | sample Turbeawhitnodule_FD_89960 | JGI IMG/M metagenome (GOLD analysis project Ga0123342, IMG submission 89960) | Root nodule microbial communities of legume samples collected from Mexico - Turtle bean Mexico white nodule | ecosystem: Host-associated > Plants > Roots > Nodule | place: Mexico: Nepantla... | reverse complement strand
TTTTTTTAATATATATAACACTATTTTTTAAAAAATTAAAAATAAATATATATATATATTATATAATAATCACAAAAAATAATATATATATATATATATATATATATATATATATATATATATATATATATATATATGGTTGTATTGTACAATAATAATCACACATGCATTTTCGCTCATTCTTTTTTAATTAAACAAAATATATAGCATAATATAATTTAACAATAATATAAAATTTACAAATACACATAATAGTATAAAATAGATACATACACGAATATATACATACAGCTGCTCAGAGGAAGAATTTTGAGAGGATTAAACAAAATAGTGGTCATAAGATGATATGCATATATATATATATATTGTTTTTTTAGAATGTATTTTTTGTTCTTTAAAATAAATATGTTGTAGAAGGAATTGTGATGAATATTAGGAATATGTCTAGTTAACAGCAGGTTTTTTTTATCTAGTTATATTGATTGAACAGAGTTTTGAAGGAACATCTTCAATTTTGGTTTTGTAATATGATATACAAGAGTATGTAAAAAGTAATTCTTTTCGGTTTTCTAAGATTGGAAGTTCTTGACATTTTTTTTTAATAAGATTCAAACATCACTTATTTCGTAATATACTTTTAAGTTTAATTCAACTCCATAAAACCACTCATGAGGTTGAGGTTTGCATCCATTTATATACAATGAAATGTTCTTATCTATAGTCGATGTGAGATTTCCAACACATCCCCTCACACCGAGAGTAAAAACTCGTGAGTGAGATTCCGATAACGGCCCGATAAGGATGGCCTGATAAGGCCAACAAATACTTGTTAGGATAGACTCGAAATGACTCTGATATCATATTACGAAGTAAACTAACTTAATCCCATAAAATCGGCTCATGAGATTGAGGTTTGCACCACTTATATACAATAAAATGTCCTCATCTCGAGATCTCCAACATTACTTCAATGTTTCATTTTTATTTTTTTATTAATAAAAGAATAGAATATAAAAATTACAACTAAATTAAAAGTACATGCAACTTTTTTTTGCTTTTTATTAAATTTTTGTCCTCTTAGTAGAGGTTAGATGAAATGTGACATAAAAGACCAACTCTGTGCAGTAGGTTTTTAAGTTTCCAAATGAATGAGTTGACATTTGACGAAATATAGAAATAAATAATAATTTAATAGGAAAAGTGTTAAGTTATAACCCAAATAAAATTATGAAGCAATGCACATTCTAGGGTTTATTGCCTTTTGAATTTAGGTGAATGTCAATGTGATTCCCACAAGTTATTAAGTTCAGCAGTTTGCATGTATCTGAATATATGTTATTAAGAAACTGTAACCTATGTTGGGAAGTTGCAGTTTTTGACAATAGAATATTATAAAGTTTGTAATTCTGAGATTGACTATTAGTTTTGTGAGAAGAGTGTTAGTCTAATATTTTGTAAGAATTTGAAAGTCTCTCAAATGTCAGCTATATTTATATAATTCAAAGCAGCAGCCACAACAATCTCCTCACTAACAAATTTATTACCTTTTCACCTAAAATTCATTCAAATTTCTCTCACCTAGGTCAACAAAGTTGGACTGCTTCTTCCTCTAACTTTTATACTACAAGAAAATCATTAAATAAAAACTAATTTTAAAGACAAAAAATAATTAATTACTATAGTGACTAAATTAGAAACCATTTTAAAAACTAACAAAAAAAAATTATTTTTAAATTAATTTTTATTATTATTAAATAATTTTTAAATTGGTATCTAATTAGCTACCAAGGTTTTAACTACCAATTATTTAGATTCTAAATTAGGTAACAAAAACATTCGTAACTAATTAGATATCAATTTCGAAACCATTTAATAATAATAGAAACTAATTTAGAAACCAAAAGTTTTCTTAATTTATAAAATGATCTCTATTTTAGTCGCTATAGCAACTAATTATTTTTAGTCTATAAAATTGATTTATATTTCATTATTTTCTCGTAGTGTTTATCGGTCCCATATTAAATGTAAAAATATTTTTTTTTTATCTTTTTTTATCATCTCTATACATAATTTAGGAGATATTTTCAGATTATATAGTCCAGAATATAAAATTAACTTTTTTTACATAAGAATATTTTTTAAATTCATAAAAAATAAAAAATTTATGGGAGTGACACAAGAGGTGCAGGAAGAAGCACTGACAAAGTTGTTAGCAAGTTGTTTGGTATATACATGTTATAGAGGGAATGAATATGTCCCATGTGGTATGATTGCACTTTCACTCAAGTAATTTGGCCTGAATGAGAATGTTGGAACGCTATGAAGAGAAATTAGGATTTTTACTTATTGTACAAGGTAATATCTTTGCCCCGTGAAGGGATTTTTACTTATTGTACAAGGGAATTTTAACACATCTATTCATCAAACTTGTTTTAAATTATCAAAACAAAATCAAAATCACTATTAAATTGTATAAATAAAATCAAATTCACACATCTCAAATCAAAGTCTCCTTAAATATCACACACATCAATTGAATTCAACTTATCAATCTTAATTATGTGTCTAATATGTGTTTTAAATTAAAATAATACATGTCAGCACTGACACAGGAGATTGGACCAGTGAGTCTAGGGCTGCATATTTATAATTTAAAAAATAATTTGCTAAAATAAATGGAGAAACTAAAATGTAATTAAACCAAATTATTTAAAGCCATTTTATATTTTTACAACAGTTTCCAATATGTGTGATATTTTCTGAGCAAACACTGGCCCCAGAATCCACATGATTCTTTGTAAGTGTGAGGAAAATAAAAATACAAACAAACCTTGTAACATAAAAAAGGTAGTCCAGATAAAAGAATTCATTGGTCTTTTTTGTTGTTAATCAAAATGCTGTTGTACATGTTGTTCTTGTTGTTGAAGGCTGACTAATTTGTAGTATGCTCCATCTGTGATTTCTACAAGTCTTGCATGAATCCCTCTCTGAATTATCTTTCCATCCTCTAAAACTGCTATTTGGTCTGCATTTTTTATTGTGGATAGCCTATGTGCCACTATAACTGTTGTTCTGTTCTGCATCAATTGGTCTAGAGCTTGTTGCACCACACGCTCTGACTCCAAATCCAGTGCACTTGTGGCTTCATCTAGCAGCAAAATTTCAGGGTTTTTCAAAACAGCCCTTGCAATAGCTACCCTTTGTTTCTGGCCACCAGATAGTTGAACTCCTCTCTCACCTACTTTGGTGGAGTAGCCCTCAGGAAGTCCACTGATAAAGCTATGAGCATTGGCAAGTTTAGCTGCTTCAATCACTTCAGCTTCTGAAGCTCCTTCCTTTCCATAAAGAATGTTTTCATATATCGATGTTGCAAAAAGAGCCGGTTCTTGTTGCACTAAACCAATATGTTTCCTAAGGGATTTCAAGTTGAGTTTCTTGATGTCTTTTCCTGTAGGAATTGGCCGAATTACTGTTAGAAGAATGTTTTGTCATTTAGACATTGATAATCATGTAGCCATGGAGTCTTTTAATTATGCAGGCTTATGAATAATTATTTATTTAAAGGATGAGTGGATGATCATATTGAAGTTTTTTTTCTGGCACAACTTAGGTTTGATCTTGGATACCATCAGTGAATTTTTCATTCTGACTGGTGACTAGAATTTCTGGTATGTATGCATTCAATTTAATGTTAATATAAAGATGATGGGGTTGATCCTTTCTATTTCTCGTTAGTTGGTAGTGTTGGGGTAGGCAGTGAGCGGTTTCATTTGGGTTTTTGTTGTATATGGGAAAATGTGTTCTTTGTCTCTCTTGCTGAGGGTTAGACCACTCCTAAGTGGATCCGTTTAATTTAATTGTTTCTTGCTGATAAAAAAAATGCATGCCAGACAGTTTATTTAGTGAAAAAATATTTTATATTTCTTGTTTTGTTTTGTACTAACTATGGAATAAGAGTGACTGGTTAAAGAAAAGTTGTTGAAACACCTTACCATCAATCATCACCTTCCCAAATGTTGGATCATAAAATCTGAGTATAAGGGAGATGACTGAACTTTTACCACATCCACTGTGCCCCACCAAGGCAATATTCTTTCCTGCAGGCACTTTAAGATTGAAATTATTGAAAATAACCACTTCTGGCCTTGAAGGATAGTTGAAACGGATTCCTTTTAATTCAATTGTTCCTTCCACTGTCTTCAACTCTTCTCCAATATCACCCAATATTCCTGTCTTTCTATCCATCACTTCAAAAATGGATGCAACCATTTGATTTCCTTTCAAAAGGTCAGGTGCCAGAGCCAATGTCTCCCCCATAGCTAGTGCTGTTACAATTAAAACCATAAACGACTTCATAATTGATTTGAAGCTAGAAATCTCTTTTTCCATCAACACAGACCCATACCTGCAAAAGATATACAAGTTTCACTCTCAGCACAAAGGCAATCTTGCAGTCTTGTAATTTATTAATAAGTTAAAGTTTGTTTACTTTTTGGTTCTCCCCTGAGTAAGACATATATATGCTATTAAACCAAAACAGAAGCAAGAGAACCTACCACAAGGCAAGGCCATAAGATGAGAAAATAAAGAACTGGGAAATGCCATAGAATATGCCAGCAATTTGACCTCGATTGAATGAACGCTTTGAAGGCTCCACAAGCTCATTAGCATAAAGGTCAAGGACCTTTTGTTCAGCACAAAATGCAGCCACAGTGCGGATATTACTCACAGCCTCCCCAGCCAACATGTTGGCTTTTAGATATGCTTTGCTCAAGTTGCCACCAAAGCCTTGCATGAATAGTTTCTGAAATTTTGGCACCCAGTTGTTAAAACACAAATAAATGTACTAATTTGGCAGTGTAGAAGTATGGAGCCAGAGAAAACCTCGCTTATGTGACCGCTAATGATCAAAGGGTACGTGGCCAGTACAACAAGCGTTATCCTCCAGTTCAACATGAAGGCAACAATAAATGAAGTAACAACCAGACCAACATTTTGCAGAAGAATCGTTGAACGATCAACAATTATAGTTCTTAAAAATGTTGCATCGGTCTCTAAGCGTGATGAAAGCATAGAACTTGTGTTGTTTATGTCATCAAACCAACTAATTTCACTCTTTAAAATAGCTGCACCCACATATACAAGGGAAGTTAGTAAAAGAAAGATCATCAAATCATAACCTATAATAGCTATATTTTTGTTTAGCTGTTCATATTTTAGAATCAGTAGCACAAGTGTGAAGACTTAAAATGTAAATAATGCATCTTAATAACAAAACAGTTTGATTTTGTTACATTCAGTGTAAAGATTTTTACTCTGTCAACTAATAAAAAGGCACAACACATCAATTTTAAAATAGGAAGATTAAAAGGAAACACTCCTTAAAAAGACAAGCACATAAGTGGAAGGCCAAGTCATAAACTCAATCAGATTATACTAATTACCTGAAAACATTTTTTCTCTTGCCCGAAGGGTAAGTCGTTCTCCCATGATTCCAAAGGAAAGATGTTCAATGGCATGGGCAGTGATGGTTAGAACTGCTGCCCCACAGAAGAGGAAAGCAACTTTTTTCACTTCATGACGTGTTGTGTCCCAATCCATGTAATAAGATACAAGAGCATGAGAGATTCCAAGAGCAAAGAGTGGCATTTGTGCTCCAGCAATAAACGCACCCAAGGTTCCAAAAACACCATAAGGCCAATCAGGACCAATCATGGAATATAGTCTTTTTACTGATACATGCCTTGAAGTTCCAACACTTTCTACTCTATCACCAAAAGCCCGACTAGTAGATTCTTTGTCTGAGCGAAAACTACCACGAAAGCTTGTTGTGCAAGATGATGACTCTCCTAGGCGCCTTATGTTACAATCAGAATAAACATAAATATAAGTAACATGCTAATGGTATGTTATCCTAGTAGAACATAGGTATAAAGGTTACAGAAAGTAACAGCTTAATAGAATCATTTGCAGCAACTTTCTCTAATAGATGAATGCCAATGCCATAAATTGATAAGATTAACTCATCTACAAAAGGTTGAGAGTGAAGTAAGTACCTTGATGAGCCTCCCAAGTAAGGATCAACAGAAAGATGGCCTTGAGAAAAGGCTGTTTCTTGGATTTGAACAAGAGATGCATATACATTATTTGGGTTGGAAATGAGTTCCTCGTGATTGCCAATTTCCACCACCTTCCCTCCCTCAATAACAACGATCATATCTGCATTCCTAATGGTAGAAAGTCTGTGTGCAACTATCACGGTTGTTCTACCAACCATGACACGATCAAGAGCCTCCTGTACACTTTTCTCAGACTCTGCATCCAGAGCACTGGTTGCTTCATCTAATAAGAGGATTGATGGATTCTTAACAATGGCACGAGATATTGCAATCCTCTGTTTCTGTCCCCCAGATAGTTGTATCCCTCTCTCACCAACCTGCAAAAGAAAATGAATATCATCTCCCAGGAAAAAATTATCCATCATATTCTACTTGAGACAATGAATAAAATTTCTAGATACATGGTTGAACACGATTTAGAAAAAGGTAAGTTTTGGATCTTTATTTTATGTTAAAAAGCTAAAGGTGCATTCTCACCTGAGTATCTAAACCATCAGGAAGATTGTTAATGAAAGACTGAGCATCAGAGAGCATCACAGCTTGATTTATTTCTTCAAGAGTGGCATCATCTTTTCCGTACAGTATGTTCTCCCTGATGCTTGTAGCAAAAAGTGCAGGCTCTTGATTAACCAGCCCAATTCGTTGCCTTAGCCATTTGAGATCAAGTTCCCTGATGGTGTTCCCATCTAATATTATTTGACCAGAAACTGGTTCATAGAAGCGCTCAATCAATGATATAACTGTGCTTTTTCCAGAACCACTTCCTCCCACAAGAGCTACAATTTTCCCTGGAGGAATCTCAAGACAAAAGTTGTTGAAGATAACCACATCAGGACGAGATGGATAACTAAAACAGACATCCTTAAATTGGATGTGACCTTCCAATTTGCTTAACTTTTGACCATTTTCTGAGCTGACTTTGTTCATGGTGTCCCTCTCTATCATCTCAAAAATGGGATAAGCTGAAGCCTTTGCCCTGATAAATGCAGAAATATCAGGTGCTGCCTGACCAAGTGACCTGAGATTCAAAACATCATACATCATAAACTTTTGAAAAATAATCTCAACAATTAAAATAATTGTTAGTAGGATATTCCTTACTCCTTGGCTTTCTTATGCTACAACTAATGCATTAAACAAAATCGTGGTGAATTTACAGTTTGCAGGGTAATACCATGTATTAGTCTAACGAATGACACTTCATGTAGTTTGGATCATGCAGTAGAGTTAAATACTACCACAGAATTTTAATGCATCATTGATTGCTAAGTAAAATTTCAAAGAAAATTGCAAATCATTTTATCATGAGAAAAGGTTACTTACAGGCCAGAAATGACCACATTGAGCATTGTAGTGAAAGCATCGCCACCATTGGCGATATTCTTGTGAACAACTATGCTATTGAACCAAACAAGGAGAGCCCATGAAAGGAAAAGAACACAATGCATGGAGCCTAATCCCAGACCCTTAGCTAAACCTGCTTTTCGACCATTTCTATATGTCTTCATCAGGGCTGCTTTGTATGATCTCACTGCTCTTTCTTCTCCTGCAAATGCTTGTACCGTTCTCACATTGCCTATCACCTTAAATCCACAAAGAGTAAAACATAGTCATCCTACACATAATGTCTTTTTTACAAGCATTTGGAGGGTAATTTTAAAACAAAATTATCCAAAAACAAGGATAACTTACGGTTCAGCATAATAATTTGTTACACATATATCAATACAAATCTATAATCTATCATATATACAATTAAAATAACACAAGTTTTGCCACGTTTCTCCACCATAAACTTTTCCACAAAACTATTCAAAGCACAAAGTTGTAGTGATTTTTCATTAGCCATTTAAGTTTGAGTGGAAATCTAAACAAACCATTTATGAAAGCAATTGTTTTTAAACCGATACGTTTTGGAAACATGTGAAGTGAAGTTTATCCTAACAAAGAAAAAAATATTGAACATATTTGATATTATTAGAATTTGTAGTTGTGTTAGTTATATTAGAATTTATACATAAATGTCTATTTTTTTCAATTAATTCGCAACCAATTTTTTTATCTTTCAATCAAGTAAAATATAACATCTCCTATTTTTATTTATTTATTTATTTACGTGTGTTAAGTAAAATGAACACACATTCACTTCAATTATGTATAAATTATATGTTTAGATGATCTTTTTCATAAAAAAAATTATGGAAATAAAAAAAAGTTGTTACCTCCTCAGCAATTTCACCAGCTCTGACATATGCTTTTCGAACTTTTCCAATAAGGCCAATGGTGACATAAGCGTAAAGGCCACCAGCAATAGCAATTAATGGCACAATGGCAAGTGTCACTAAACTTATCTGCCACACTCTCACAAAACCAATGATAAAACCACCTATGAAACGGCTTATGTAGTGCATGAAGTTCCCAACCTGTAATTACATCAATTATATAACTTTATTATATTCTTTAATCATCATCTAAATTGATTAAAATATTGGTTTAACTCTAAGTATTTTTTTAATTGTGTTCGATATTAATTATGGAAGGTTTTTGTAGTTTTTTTTTTGTTTTTTTTTACTATTACAAGAATTTTTATTAGGACTATCTAATTTTGTTGTGAAAATTTTATAAAATATCTTTAAAATATTTCTATTTTTTTATGTTGATAAAGAAATATCTTTAATCGTCATCTGACGTTAACTCTACCACTACAAGAAAATCATGAAATAAAAACCAATTTTAGATAAAAAAATAATTAATTGTTATAATGACTAAATTAAAAACCATTTTAAAGACTAAAAAATATTTTGGTTTCTAAACTAATTTATATTATTGTTAAATGGTTTTTAAATTGGTAGCTAATTAGATACCAATCTAGAAACTAATTAACAATAATAGAAACTAATTTAGAAATCAAAATTTGTTTAAGTCTCTAAAATGGTCTCTAATTTAGTCAATATAACAATTACTTTTTTTTTTATCTCTAAAATTGGTTTTTATTTCATAATTTTCTTGTAGTGTAATTATTTTTATACAAACATTTCAAAATATGGTCAAAGTAAAACATGATATTTTAATTATTTGTGAAAAGAAACTAAAAACTAAAGTATAATTAGAAAATTGTATAGTAACCATAAATTATCATATTATACTTACATTACATATGTAAAAGATAACTCTTTAAGTTATAAAATTGTGTATGTTTTGCATTGTTTTGAATTTAAAACAAAATGTGAAATTTATATTTGATCTAACCAAACCAACATTTTAACGGGTTATTTTAAAACCCAATTTTAGTTTAATAAAAAATTTCAAAGAATATATAAGTTTATTTTTAAATAAAAGTTGGAGAGATAAAAAAAAGGAGATCAAACTTGTAAACAAGTTTTTCAGATTTCTTTAAGATTCTTTTTTCTAATTATTTCTAATTTATTAAACTACTTTTCACACCTAGATTTATTGCGTTATAGTACAGTAAGTTTTTACACTTGATATTAGTTTTTCGTAGGTACTTAAGAAACTTCATATTTGTTAGTGTCTTTCGTACTGTAGGATATGTACCTATGCTATATATTCTTTAATAATAGTGGAATAATTAATCTTAAAGTTGATTGGATTATATAGTTTTTAAGTCTGATTATATTTTCTAAAATATATAAAGCAGTTGTTGATAAGAATTTTTAGAATTAAAAATGAAAAAGCAAGAATATATATACCTTCTCAGAGAGTGCATCTTGAACAACGATGATGTCAGTGGTAATAGAAGAAATAACCTCTCCAGTTGAAGCTTGAGTATCAAAAAGAGTTATATCTTGATTCATCATTGACCTTAAGTATGCCATTCTCATTTTTGCAGCTTGACGTTCCCCAGTATGCATCCAACAAGCCACCTCTGTCAAATCAATCAACGTTCAAAAATTGTGATACGATTTGTGAAAAAATCATGTTAAATTATATAAATTTTGTATATATATTTTGCAAATTAATTATACTAAAATTATATTATTTTGATAAAAAGTCGTGTTACATTAATAATTCCGGTTGTTGGAGATCTTACGTCGACTAGAAATGAGGACATTTCATTGTATATAAGTGGGTGCAAACCTTATCTCCATGAGTCGATTTTATAGAATTGAGTTAGGCTTAAAGTACACTTCTTAATATGATATTAATAAAGTCTTTGTTTCTTAATAACTGTAATTTTTTTTTAAAATATTTCATTGATAATACCGAATTTTACACTGATTAAATAGAGCTAAATCACTACACAAACACATATAATAACTATTCCATACCTGTCCAAGATGAAAACAATATTACTATGCTTAGATACACAAAATCCAATGCATACTGCAAAAGATGAAGAAGCAATATTAAAATAATACACAAATAAGGTAATTCAATGTTGTTTACGTAGAAACTGATATATTAGGATAAGTTATTTGATTTTTTTTAATAATTATATTAAAAGGTACATGTGAAGACATAAATCATAAGATTTTTAGGAATGAGAAGATAGATTATATTGAAATCTTTACAATAGTGTAAGGTATGATTGTGAGTTTCTTTCAAAAAAATTTAACTAATTTTTCGTATTCTGATTAGTGTCTTGAACTGCTGATTTATATGAAAATTTTCAAAAATATTAAATAAGAAATAGTGAAAGACTTGAATAACAGATAGTTTGAAGCTTTACTGACTTACTTGTTTAAAGATTGAGGTATTCTTAAAATACTTTAATGTGACGATGAAAGTTTAACCTTATTGGATAAGGGAGGTGATTTGGCAGTGAGGTGATTTTAAAGAGGAAGAAGATGAAACATAGCCATTTATGCATGAGAAGTGGACAAGACATGAAGGTGATATTATGAAACAAAGAGAAACAAACCTTAGCAACTTCGTGGGAAGCTTCTTTGGGAGAAAGGTAAGCGAAGCCTATAACATTGATAATCTTTCCGAAGAAGACAAAGAAAACAGGCACAGAGGCACCATGAACACACGCCCCAACAGATCCAACACCCATCAAAACGCAGTCGTACCAATCAGCAAAGGAGAACAGCTTCAGAAGAGGAACCTTTCGTTCCTTCTCTCTCCCATCTGACATATTCTTCTTCCCCTCAAACACAACCAAACACTACAATGTAAGCTTCACCAACTGCAAGGTTCTTGCAGAACAAACATATATATATATATGCTATGATGATGATGGTGAGTTGTGCTTGAAAGAAGGAATGTGTTGAAAACTTGATGATGAAGAAGAAGAGGGAAAGCAAGAACTATAGGTTTTGGTGGTGGATGAGTCGTAGATTTATATATAAGGTCAAAATGAAGACACATTTATTATATTTTAATGAATGTTAATACCATTTCTTATTTATTATCACATACATACGTTATATAATAATACAATGTTTGTATATAAAATATTTTTATCGTGAACTGCTGTCAAATATATTAGCCACACTGATTGTTTTAATAAAACAACTTACTTTTAACGTAACCATAACTCTTTACTAATCAAAATTTCTTTTATTTTTATATCTTTTACTTTATTCAAATAAAATATACTTTTCAACATACAATAATTTTATATTTAAATTATAATAACTTTTAAGCTAATTCAACCTTATAAATTTGGTTTCCATCGTGATGTAATACGGAGATGGTTAATGTCTCATATCATATGACCTAATAAGTTAAATAAATTTTTACTAAAATAAATTATAAAAAATTATCTAAACGATTAAGTATTATTGATATAGTTTATGCATAATCCAAAACTAATATGACTTTTGGTGATAAAACTTGTAATAATTAGTATAATAACTGTTGACTTGTATAGAGAAGTTATAAACAATTAAACCAGAAAGTGTTTATACAACAAAACTTAATAGCAGCATATGTTTAGAGATGTGTCGGTAAGCTAATATTAAAAAAAAAAATTAAGAATGAATTACATAAACATTTATCCAGATTTCTCAACACTCCAACTTTAAAAAAAATTCTATACAATTTATTTATTTATTTTAAAAGCATATGTATCTTCTCTTTTAACTTACACATATATACTCATTAAGTTTTAAAAATATTAAGGCTTAGCTTGAATGTGGTTGGAATTAGAAAGGGAAAGAAAGGAGTAGAAAGGAAAAGAAAGTGGAAGATTAGGTTAATTAAATATTGGAAAAGTGAATTAAAAGTGAGTAGATTTGAGTGAAAAATTTGGAGATGATATAATTGATATGATTAAAACATAAAAAATATTGTATAATTAATTTATTTACTAAAATACTTGTGTGTTGAAATTATGAAAGATTTAAATTAAAATAAAGATAAATATTTTTATGTAAAGGTTTATACATGTATCGGTAGGTTCATATGATCGAGACTCTAATTCGGTACTCAATCTAGATTGATCGACATGACGATAGCGAAACTGATTAATGATCAAATGTTTGTTGATTCCCTTTTATTAGGCCCATTAATAACAATGAGTCCACAATAATTATATAAATAAGCACAGATTCCAAAGAATCTGGTACACAATCATTTAATCCTAAATACTGGGTGTTAAGTATCGAAGTCTAACTTGAGCGTCAGAGTATCTTTTGCAGGTATAATCCGAGTCCAGAGCTAGCAAGGAGGAGAAGGAGTGGGAGACAAGAGTAAAAGAGGTTCGTCCGAGTGGAAGTTGTGAGGTGTAGATCGACAGACCGACCGACCGAGAAGTGTTCAAATCGTTTTCTTGGTTTCAACCCGAGAACAATACATTTTTGTGTTTGAAATTTGTAATTAAAAAATTGTAATTCTTTTTTAAAACCAATATTATAAGTAAAAGATACAAAATAAAAGAGTACATTTTAATATTTAATTTTAAAAAGTTGTAATAGAAAAGAAGCCTAAAAAATTTAATGATTAGGTTATCGTAGTAACTTAAGGAGAAAGAAAAGAAAAAAAATTCTTGTTGCCAACGGGTGGATCTAATTTAGAAGGACAGGTCCGGCTATGACCTACACAGTTAAGGGACCCCTAAAAATCTAGACACGTTGAAAGAGGGAAAAAATGTTTCATATGATTAATTCCTCTTTTTTATACACATTCAATTGTTTTTACTCTCTACATAGAAATTACTACGTTTTGGAATGTTCGAAAAAATTATTTTTTATTATAATTTGTTTTTTTTTTTTCACGGATCATGGAATCAATTTTATAAAGTAATTTTGTGTTGCTAGATAATAACATGTGAGTACAATAACAATAACATGAAAATATTTTGGGTTTGAATAGGTTGCGATAGCAGCAAAAAAATTTGGTAGTGACAAGTAAAGATGATATCGTGTGTATGTAGTTTGTTTTTAAATAGGAAATTATACAATTTCTAAAGTATTTAAATATATTAAATTGAACTTTATATTATTTTTAAATATTTTATTTAGATAGAAATATTTAAATTTACTAAGTTTAAGTTTCTCTATAAATAATAAATATGTTTTGATAATGGTGGCATTGTTGTTGGTTTATGCGTTTTAACTTAACTGCTAAGAAATTAAATAAGTAATGTGACTTGTGTGGTTTTCCATTTGGGTGGAGACAAAACCTAATTCTACGTACTAAACATAACTATTACTCATATAAATGAGTTACATGCTTTAATATTATTATTTTTTTCTTTTATTCTGTAAACAACTTTGTTAACATTTTAGGTTATTTTTATTAAGTAACCGCGTTATGCAAATAACTATGTTTAAGTTTTTAAGTGATTAAAACAGCATTTTGTACAAACACATACTCCACAAACTATTATTAATAAACTACCATGTGCTTCATATAAAAAAAAAAAAACAAGTATTGTACTAATTGTCTGTTACTCAATGTGGATTTACATAAACATTTTTCTAAATTCCAGCTCCTGCAACATAAAATATACATTCATGTTTTTTAAGTAATTTACGAACAAGTTACAAAAGTGATTTTTAAAGAATTAAATATATTTTTTAAAAATTGTATACATCCTTAGTTTAAACTTAATACTTTCTAAATACTTTTGATAAGAAAATTATTATAATAGATCATTATTAATTTTTTTTTGCTTGAGAAACAGATTTTTAGTATTTATTAGGATGTTAAAATGTTTTATATTAACTTATTATTTATATAAATATTATAATACGTTAAAAAAAATATTGTTATGTAAAAAAATACTAATAATTTTTTTAGTACAAGATCTATAAAGTTTAAAATTTGAATTAGAGACAAAAATAAATTTTGAAGTTATAATATACGTATTTAACCCATTTTTAAATTAATATCCATAACTTCAAACAAACAGAATTATATGTACTCAATTCTCACTCAGCCATGAACCCTAATTTGATAATTCTTTTATTCAGCTGTATCATGTAGCCATGTCCATATATTTGATTTGGAGAATGAATGAAAGATATATAATTAATTGGTGGTTTCTTTACGTCAATGATGGCAAATTTGGTGTTTCTTTGTTCTGCATGGGACAATGTGACCAGCTAGCATGTGTTTTTCCCTTGTTGTTTCATTTTTGTCGTAAAAACACGCTAATGTTGAAATTACGTACTAAATTTTCCGTGGAATTGTGAGAAAGACAAATGAAATAACGTACTGTTGTTGTTGCGACGTTCTTTTCTTATTAATATACGGATTATCTCGCAATTTCATTGCTTACATTAAGCAAAAGAGTTAAGCATTTTTTAAATAAAGAAATATTAACGTTGTTTTATTTTCTTTATTATTTTAATACCGAAGTTATATGAGGAAGGTGTAGAATAATTGTTGGATGTGCTTAAGTTTTTGAAATGTGTATATGTATATTATATGGGATAGGTGTACTTAGGTAAAGACTTCAACCTATAGGTGTTGCAATAGGTAAAGTGAGGAGATTCTCTATAATTTTTCTGAATAAATAGTAAGTTGACATGACTATGCAGCATGTTGTATGTCTTGGAAGGGAGTAAGTTTATGAAAGGGAAAAGAAATGAGGTCATTGTTGTGTGGAGACAAAGTTATATCCTTGGAGTTTGAGATAAGCTCTCACGTTGTGCCCTTAAGTTCCCTTTGCTTGATATTGAGTGAGGAGGTAATGAACATTGTATTTTTTTCAGGTAGAGGGTGAGGTGAATGTGAAAATGACTTTAATATTGTAGTTTATGCTTTAATCACTATCTCCATGAATCTCGCGTTGTAACATTATAATTTTGATGTTTTATGAAGTAACTTCAGCTTTGATAGTATCTTTGTGCGTCCTTATCAATTATTTCATTTCAAATTCCTTCCTTACTTATGTTTATTTGAAAGTTGAAGTGTATTTCTAAACTGCATGAATCACAAAGATTATGTTTGCAGGAAAATGTAGCCAAGGCACACAAAACCTTGGTGTAGACGGTGAAACATGGAGAACATCTGCTTTTATGAACCCCTATACAACAAGGTGAGATTGGAATGGGTCAGGATGACAAATGTAGGGAGGGTAGATATGGTTTCATCAATCAATGGGTGGTAGTGTGTGATGAATAGATGGAAGAGAGATGCTTATATAATGTAGACGGTCTAATGGGATTATTTGATATGGACCGTCTAGGGGTGGCTTTGGGTTGGTGTTGGAACATTTAAAAGTTATGCTCAGGTGACAGTAAAGATGTTTCAATTTGGGTGGGGTGTTGGTGGTAGGGTTGAAGAAGAAGTTGATGATGATGAGGATGACGATAACGAGGGGAGCTGATGATTTTTTTTTTATCAGCAAAGAATGAGATTAAATTAAGAGGGATACAAAAGGGGTATCTCAACCCTTTTACATAAACCAAACCACATTAAGAATCTCCAAGAATAAAGAGATGAACAAACATTATCTATAGCTGGAATAGGATGTCTAGCTTATGCAGCAAACATTATCTATCTATTGTTTCTGGGGGAGATGATGATGACTAGTAGTTTTCAGTGATGGAGGTTATTTTGTTTTTTTCTAGTGATGGTTCACTCTTCTACATGATTTTTTTTTTCAAATTCTATGTGGCTTTCAATATACAGATATTAATTGTGTATCTTTAGTTATTGTCATTAATTTATGTTGTCTGAATGCTTATCAAAGTATTAGAACTAATAGTTTAAGCAAGTGACAATTCTCAAAACTAGATTCTACTAAATGCTAATCTGGAATAAATTTAGTTCCATTGTTTTTACAGACACTTCAATTAATTATCCAGTTCCTTGCTTCAGTCAAAAGCAAATCCATCCTAGGCTTAACTGCATCATCATGCAGTTGATGGGTGCCAAAATATATATTGTGTGGACTTAGTTTTACATGAGTGACAAGACAAGATTATTGTGTATGCTTGCATATGTATTCAATAAGTACTGGTATTGGAATTATATGGGAACATTATAGCTTTCCTGTAAAACAATTACAATAGCAAAGTCTGATAGCAAGAACACAGTTGCATTTGCTTCAATTGACCCAACCCTTCAGTAAAAGCATGTCCTAGATTTCCTTTGGGTAAAATTTAGTTGGAAAAACATAGAAAAAGGAGTTCTTTGTAGCAGTATTTTCCATTAACAAAGTGGTTAAGCTTGCAAATGGCTGTTAAGTCCATAACTAGTTGCCTTTGGTTTTATAGGCTTGCTTAGCTGAGGTTGAGAAAGGGCCATCAGTGTTCAGAGTTATGCCCTGCTTGAATACAACACTAAAAACATGTCCTCGCTATCTGTTTCAGATAAAAATAATTGGGAAACAAAACAATCAAATTCTTGATTTGGTATTTCATGTTTTTGGAATAATTAACTACATGGTCAGTTCTGTTAATGGTTACACATTAATCAGTCATTAGCCATTTATTTGACATTGTTAATTAGTGGGGTGGTTAATTGTTCCTAATAGATAATGAATTAGTTGAAAACACAACTAAAAATTCATGAGAAATGAAGTTAAATCTAAAACTTATTTCACTTTGGTCAAATTAAAGTACCAAAGTAACACCCTACTACATATTAGTTATAGTTAAAAAGAATAGAAAAGTAACATCATTAATCATTTGTTAACTAAAAATATTTCTAAGTTTCAGAAGGTACTGTAACATCATATCTATATTCCCCTGATCTATTGGCAGACAATATACACATATTGAATTATCATTTAGAATCTCTACATACAAATATTGGAATAGTTCATATCTAATTCTCTAAACTGTGTGCTATGAAGTTGCACACTTGGACAAAATATAATGATGCACATTAAACTATAAAGGTTAATGATTAGAACTCTCATAGGATAATTAATTTTTTTTTATCCGCAATAAGAATGGAATAACAGGAATCACTTAAGGAGTGGTTCAACCCTTATACATACCTATATAATAGAATCAAATTTCTCTGATCTTCCAAATCATCAAAATAAGAGAGTCAAAAATAATCTACCACTATAAATCCCGTACAATCTCAAAACAAACTCATTACAATCTCACTACAACCATAAGGAGCAAAATAGAACAAAAGAACTTAGATGCATTTTACTTGTACAACATACCAACAAACCTCATAGGGTAATTAATTACCATTACATGCACATTTTACTTGTATGACTTTTCAATATAGATATTAACTTACAACCCAATTCATATGGTTAGTAATAGTTAACTTTTAAAATCATAAAAAAAAAAATCAAAACCCATAAATTCTGTGAGATCCAATTCAAATAGAATTAATAAAAAATAATAAAAATAATCCAGTAAAGAAAGTTTGGAAAATTTGATGGATCACAATGACAAGTGCCCCACTAAGGTCAAAAGAGTGCTACAGTTATTCCAACGCTGACGGCGGACGGCGTTCCAGCAAGCATAACGTGGGAACTGCTCACGCAATTCCCGCCATTCTGCCTCCAATTTCGCCCTCAAACTTTCTAAAATTCATAACATTATTTTATTAAAAATGTTTCCATTAAAAATCATAGGTGTTAGCTCATATTTAAATAGTTTTAGATATTAAAATATACTTAAAAAAATATATATTAAACTGACATTATAAGAATAAAGATAAACAAAAACAAGATTTCATGTACAAAGATAATTTTCTTGAAGTTCCAAAAATTAAAATAACGAAAAGTTGGAGAAGTTCATGGAAAAATAATGAATTGTGAACCAACAAAGCAAGGCAATTAATTATTAACCATCATTAATCACATACCACCTTTTCTATATAGTTTGACTTTGAGATGTAAAATCCACACCAATCATAGAAATTGAGCTTCTTCATCTTTCTTTATTTTATTTATAAAAAATTCCACTAACCTTTGAACTGTTCTTCTTTGGAACATTCAAAGCAGATCCGTTATTTGGGCAAACTCCTTGGAAAAGGAAGCTCAACCGCATTCAATACCCTGGACAAAACACAAACACAAACACAAAACACACACACAAGTGCCCTAGATCTACAATCAAATCAACACTGCATTTCTTCAGCATGCATCTTAATTGAACAAACAAATATATTTTAATTGCTCAAAACATCGATCGAAAACATGAGCAAGAAGCACGTGGTGAAATTGGACGAGGAACAAATCGCGGAGTTGCGAGAGATTTTCCGCACCTTCGATCGGAACAACGACGGGAGTCTCACGCAGTTGGAGCTGAGCTCGCTTCTGCGATCGTTAGGTCTGAAGCCGAGTGCGGACCAATTGGAGGTGTTCATCCAGCGAGCGGACACCAACAACAACGGCCTGGTGGAGTTCTCCGAGTTCGTCGCGCTGGTGGCGCCGGAGCTGCTTCCGGCGAAATCGCCCTACACGGACGAGCAGCTGCGGCAGCTTTTCCGGATGTTCGACCGCGACGGGAACGGCTTCATCACGGCGGCGGAGCTGGCTCACTCCATGGCGAGGCTGGGGCACGCCCTGACGGCGGAGGAGCTGACCGGGATGATCAAAGAGGCTGACACCGACGGCGATGGTATGATAAACTTTCAGGAGTTCTGCCACGCCATTACTTCTGCGGCTTTTGATAATTCCTGGCCTTGACAGTTTTGTCTCTAGGTAAACTACGTTTCAATTTTTTTTAGAATCAAAAAACAAACTGTGTCTGTGTTATTCTGTTTCTCCATCAAAAATATATAAAACGTTTTTGTCCTTTTCCTTTTTCACCTCTTTCATCAATCTTTGCTCCTTGGATTATATGCAGAATCTGAATCTAACTTTCTGTCATGTTACTTTCTATATTTTGTAAAACATTAATTGAGATTGATTCAAAATCAAAAACATCTTTCAACTCATCGTCACTCATATTCGTTCTAACAACATCTTCAATACTTAGATTTAGAGTGTATTTGTTCTAATAGAAGCTTAATTATAAGCTTTGTAAAGAAAAATTATTAATTTTTAAACGATTTTGTATGCATGAATTGGATCATCTCTGATTCTTATTTGTTTATATTTTATTACTGATAAAGAAAAATACTGAGATTTGAAGTTGAATTATTCAAGGAGCTCAAGTGGAGTAACCTTCAGATCAACTATATGTTCATAAAAAATTATAAATGTACATCTTATTTAAATACTTTTTAATAAATTCTAATTTATGAGGTTATGGTCTTTTGGAAATGAAAAAAAAAGTTTTTGGAAACAGGAAATTAATTTAGTTCGTGATGTTAATGTCTGCCAATTAAATTGATTTGGTATTAACAGTAGTTTTGGGATGAAGTTAAATTCATAAATTTCAAATTAATAGTTATAATTTTAGTTAAAAAATGTGTTCTTTATCTTCGTGTGTACATTTGATTCTTTCCTCATTTCACTATACAATGTAGGAAACAAATTAATAGAGTGAACAATACTTGCGTACAATAAAAATTAACCTATTAATTTGTACAGTAGCTCTGTATAATTATTTGTTTATTGAAATTGTGTCAATTAATTATATAGGGTTAATTAATTATATATACAACATTTTCTAATTGATTAGCGATGAATCTAACGTTACTAGTTAATTATGTTATAACTAAAATATAACGTTATTAGTTAATTCACTCTGCTCGTTTCTCTTTCTCTGATTAGTGTTTTGTTTCTTTGATTTGTCTGAATATGATTTAAGTTGTTTGTTTATGTTAGTCTCTGGTTGTGTGGGTTGAGTGCTGGTTGTTTGTTTTATTGGATTGGGTGTCTCTTTTATGTGTTTTATTGTTTTGTTTTGTCTTTTTGGATTCTTAATTCCGTTGTTTGAAGTTGAGGTTGCATTAGCGCTCTAGTTTCTTTTGTTAGGTGATGTTTTTTTTTTCCTCCGTTGGGGTGGATAGCTAGAGATGGGGTGCCTTATTTTCATGATATGGGTAAGGGTTGAACCATCCCAAAAGTGATTCTATTTATTTATTATTTCTTGTGATAAAAAAAAAAGAAATTTCTAACCATAAAAGATAATAAAATCTTATTGATGGTGAAGATAGCTTTTCTTGCAAAATAGATAGTGAAACTTAGATTCATTCAAGGAACTTGGTCATTTTTTAGTAGACAGATATAAGTTGAGATCAAGGTAGTGCTTAGGTTTAAGTAACAAAATTTTGTAAGCTATTCAGCATTCTTTTCCTATTCCAAGAGGCATAGTTTTTTAATTTGTGTGGTGAGGTTGAAAGTTCATTGCTCTTCACACAAAAAACTGCAATTGAGTATTTCATGATGTTTACCACAACAGAAGCACAAGAAAAATCCAAGATAGGTATGTTTGAAGAATTTATTCCAAGTTATTATTGTTAAATCTTTTTATTAGGGTAGACAAACAAGTGCTAAATGGCACACAGTTGCAAATTATAAAAACGATACCAAAAGAAACAAGTTATTAAAGTTATTAAAAATGTTGATATATTGACAATTTCCACATAATATAACTAAAAACAAAGTTAATTTTTTGTTGAAATGTGGACTTTGACAACTGAAATGGAAACAAAAATAATTTTTTATGAATTGTGGACTTTGACAACTATACAATGAAAGGCATCATTTTACCATTATGATATGATGTGATATCACATAATACATTTTCAAAATTCTTCAGCAGAATCTGCATTTCAGCAAAAAGAATCATTATAATCTGATGTAAGATTATCAATATGTTATTCTAAGAAATATCATCATTATATTTTTTTATCTGTAAAAAAAAATAGAATTACTTATAGTCCAAATCTTTATACCAATAAAAAACTATAACACACATTTTTAAACAAATATCATCATTATATATTTCATATGATCATCAAACAGAGAACGAATTATGACTTCGACCATTCTCATACCAATCACTTAATTTATTGACTCTATTAATAAAAAAAATTCATGCGAATAAATAAAGAATTTAGAATAAATTTTATGCACTGAACTGACCTTTAAATTTTTTTTATAATAGAACTTAAAATGATTATATAATCTAAAATAAATAGAAATACTTCTCTATATTGTATGGATGAATTAAAATGATATTTAAAAAAAAAAATCTGTAAAACAAATTTAAAAATATATCTTTAAAAACTCTTTTAAGAAATAACTGTTAGAAATAATCTACCAAGAATTATTTAGGTAGTATAATTGATCATGGTTCTTCCTTATCTCACTCATAGATAAATACTTGTATCCATTCCAACAAACTATGCATGATCTCAAACATAATTCACAAAACCTAAATGCATAACTCATTGTATATCCAAATGGTAAACATAGCTTGTATTTTCATTGTTAAGTCACTTCTTAGATTTTACCTCAAAATTTGATTAGATTTTTTATTTTGTCTTTTAAGAATGTTACCATTTCATAACTCGATACAAAAATGTGTTTGAATGAGATAATAATCTCTTAAAGTGAAATAACTTCTCAAATGCGTTTTCCACAACCTTGGAAATAACTTTTAATGTGATTTCTCACAACTTGTAGGCACAATTACAACCATGTACACTAATATCACAAATATCTTATGTAATTTCTACACCAACACATTTTTTCACCTTTTTAAGTGTAATTATACCGTTTGACGTGCATTAAAATTATCATTACAGATTTTTTAATTTACCACCCAAGAAAATCATGAAATAGAAACCAATTTTTAGATATCAAAATAATTAGTTACAATAGGAACTAAAATAGAGACCATTTTAGAAACTAAAAAAAAATGGTTTCTAAATTAGTTTCTATTATTGTTAAATAGTTTCTAAATTGGTATCTAATTAGCAACTAAGGTTTTAACTACCAATTATTTAGTTTGTAAATTTGGTAGCAAAAACTTTGGTTGCTAATTAGATACCAATTTATAAACTATTTAACAATAATAGAAACTAATTTAGAAACCAAATTTCTTTTTAGTTTCTAAAATAGTATCTAATTTAGTTACTATTGCAACTAATTATTTTGGTTTCTACAAATTGGTTTCTATTTCGTGATTTTCTTGTAGTGTACAATGGTAAATTCATGATTAGAGCTTACTTGATTACAGACAAATTAGATAAATTTAAATATTTAAAAACTCAATTTATATAAATTAGATATGAAATCTTAATTCATCAATTAGAACTTCAAAATCATCAACTTCAAATTTGAAATAGTAATAGGATGGAACAATCAAATCATCAAAAGATTAATTGGTTTATCAAGAATTTCACTTTTAAACAATGAGTAAAATTTACATAAATAAGATATGATGGTCCTAAAGAACATAATAATAAATTAGTAATTAAATTACCAATCAAAATCCTTCATTTATATTCAACAAAATTCTAAATTTAGAGGTTACCTCTACGCACAATTCTTACAAAAACATTCATATTATGAGGCATTAGTTGAGAAGCAAAGCAAAAAAAAAATTATTGAAGAGTTGCTTTCTAAACTTTTCATTTTTTTTTTTTGTCTTTTTGAGAGAATTTTGCTCAAGTGCTAAAACTTAAACAAGTATAGTACAAAGGTGATAAAACATTATTACATGGTGTATTAATTGTCTCATGAAAAATGTCATGAGTCAAATCACAATTAGATTTAGATTGTTCCACTCTTAAGTAGAAAAAGTGTGACATAAATATTTACTATAATTTTTGATCTAGTAAATATTTTATCAACAATTGATATCAAAATTAATATCACAAGTTCAATTCTCAATTAAATAATTGTTAAAAAAAAATTGTTATACGTTACACAACTATCGAATGACATAGATTAAATGTACTTCGTCACAATAAAAAAATTCAATTTATTTTAGACAATAATTTCATAAAAGATTGTTATAACTCTAATTTACCTATTAGTAACCTAGAAATGACTTTTGGTTCAACTCACTCCTACAACCCAACTTTATTTATAAAATATTTTTTATTTATTCTCAACGCCCAATTAAATAATTTAATTGAATCCAACAAGGTATACTACATTATTTAATTTATATATAAAAAAGGATGTTATACAATACATTTAATGTAGTTCCATGGGCAGACAGATAATAATCTACGTAACTGTTGTTTTGCTAACTGGTATGAAATGTTCGAAAATACATTTAATACATTCACAGTTTCAAAACTTAGAATAAGTGGTGCAACAAAACGGAAAATAAAAATCACAAATATATTTCATTAAAAAAAGTAAAATAATAGGATTGTTTAATCTCCAGTGAGGATTTCGAGTCTCTAAAATTGGGAATGGGTTGGAATATAAGACAGTCATAAAATTCAAAAAAATAAACCAAAAACATTGTGATTTTAGAAAACTATTAAATCAAAGAATCTTTATTCAAAAAAAAAAAAACAATTACTCTCTGGTTTCTCTCCAATGGTGTGTTTGTGTTAGACACACGTATCGAACATTGACACTCGTATGACACCTGTAGGACATGTATCGATGAAGTGTTCAATTCAAACAATATTTGTTAGATTTCTGACAATTATAACACGGTTCTAACAAAATTTTAAAAGAGAAAAATACATTAATTTTCTAAAAACTTTAACTTATCTATAAATCTTTATTATGATTATAAAAATAAATAACAAGTCATTTGATAATTATGTGTCGTCAATGTATATAATTTATAATTATATAATATATAGATTTGTGTAATCTATCTACAATTTAGATATTATAAATATTATAAGTATCTCGGTGTCCGTATTGTGTAAGTATCTATGTTTCATAGTTATAAACAAAGCACACATCTTCCGGCCGAAAACACAAGGGTACTTAACTTCAAGCCCAAATGAATAATCCAATAACATGAAATAACATAAAGAATTTTATTTCATACACATCAGAATTTTTAAAATGACTACTTCTACCCTTTAAATTTTATGGTCAATGTGGTGCGATAATTAGTTTCATCACTCAAAACAACTGCACATTTTAATTCATTTTTGCTGTGTTTCATTATATTACAATTTTTTTTTTCAACTAGAGAGTTTCAATCATATTATCTTTGAATATATATTAGTATTAATAAAGAGGATTTCGTTTATGACTTGAATAAAGAAAATTCTGTTCATACATTATTCATTATTAATTTTACATTTATCAATATAATTTTTTTAATCTTTTAGGTTTTGTAAATATTTATTAAACTCAATTAACTATTATAATTAAAATTTATCATAAAAAATATTTATTTTGTAATTATTTTTTATGAATATAATTTTTTATAAATTTAATAATACTTTTTATTTTAATAATTATGATAAAAAAATATTTTCTATCATAAAAAAAAAAAAATTGGACACGCATGTGCTTGCATGTGTTTCCACTAGTAGCTTATAAAAAGAAAAGAAAAAATATCTCTTTTGATAAGCAATTTCTGGTAGAACATTATTCATATAATTTTAGTAAAATAATGATATGATTTAATTTAGATTTCAGTTTTGTGGGATAAATTTTTCTATTCAGTTAAATTTTTTAAGTTATTTTTCATGTAAACGCTGTCATCGAACTCTTTTTCTTACACATTAATTTTCTAAGTTATTTTTTGTATAATGTTTTCCTTACTTTGCTTCGTCACCCAACTCCATGCTAATTTAAATAATATTTTTATGTTATTTCTTCTTGTCGATGCGAGTTGATGGCGTAGATTATTAACAATAGCAAAAATTCAAGTTTGAAAATTTGGATGGTGGTTTGATAATAAAGTGCTGCAAAGGAAAATAAATATTAGTTCAAAATGTTGTCATTCAAGAAATATTCATTAACTTGGGAGACAACAAAATTGAAAATGACATGTAAAATTGTTGACTTATCATATGCAATAACCCACATTAGGTTCTGGCACCACATTCCTTGAAATGCAAATAATTAAAACACTCAAAGACAAGTATAATGTTCAATTTAAAAAATATGTAATTATAGTGCAGTTCTAATATAATTTAAATTTTTAATATGATTATAAAAATAATGAACAAATCATGAAAAAACATTTTTCTAAAAATACTTACATAAATTATATAATAGTAAATCCATATTTTCATATTTTAGAAATTATTCGTATCTCTATTCGTATATCCGTAAGAGTGTTCGTGTCTATACTACAACTATGTTATACATGGTTTTAAGTTTATATTTCATGATATACCTCTATCTCTCCTGAATATTCTAATTGAAATCATTCTTGTTTATTCCATTTCCTAGGTCCTGCAATCAGTTCTGCAGTTCTCTAACAGACAAATGCCACAAAGTTCATTCTCCAAAAGGAAGATCAACAGACTATACAGTGTACAAAGACTACTGAAATAAGAAAAAAAAAACAATAGTTAGGGAAAGAAAATACAAAGCAGCTTCCATCACCACTGGTTTACAGCATTTACCATACTGATGAATCATAAGTGCTTTTACCCTACACCAGAAAATAAGATGCTAGTTTCGCAACATCCATTGCATGATGTCCTTCCTAATAACATCACCTGGCCAATTTACTCTATAGTTTGGGCTAAAAGCATCAGAAGCATTGCTGTTGAGGTGCCTGCACTGGGTGGTAGTCCCAGCAAGACTTGGAGGCCGCATCATCTTTACAATGGAGGGGAAAGGCTTTGACCATATGACTTTTTGTTGGAACCAAGTGTTTTGTTTACCTGATTTTCTCTTGAATAATTGATAGTAACTAGAAGTTTTGCTGTTAGAAAATTTTGCTGCAAGCTTTGTCAATCTTGAACTCGGGTGAGGAGCACTATTGGAGAGTGAACCCCCCTGAATTTGAGCCAATGGTTTCATTCTATTTAGCCGCTGCAAAATGTAGTTTCCCACATTCCTACCAAATGTCATGTCTCTTTCTTGAATGGTCTGATTAACTTTGAGTGCTACATTGAATACAGCTCGTGTTCGTCTGTTAAATTTAGGATTTAAGATTTAGATTTAGGCTACTAACATTAATAAATCATTTTAACATGTTCATGGCAAAGCACAGGAAAACAGGGAGAAAGGTAAATATCACGCAACTATTACATCTCAAATCTGACTGCTTATGCTTTGAATGCTTAGCAGCAAGAAAAAATCGCCTGCTACCCAAAGACTAACTAATATATTCTTTTGAACACACTCTTGGTATTGGTTGAAATTTATTGGAAATTACAATTCTTTTTCTTTCAGCTATTGTAAATCACACAAATTATTACAAAACACACCTTGTACAATATCTATTATCTAAGATCATTACCAAGTATCACCCAAACAAATCAACTTCCATCATTTAACTTTCTGCCCTCTGGAATGTACAATAACTAAACTTGATCATCCTAGGTGAAGCAAACTAGAATGATTGGATACAATATTTATTAAAAAAAACATTAAACACTTTCTTGGTGTTCCTCCCAGGATTTCCATGAAAACGACACCAAGTTTTAAACATTGTAAAACACACAAATGCTTTCACTAACAGCACTGGCAACTTGTCACTTTTAAAAGGACATACCATTTCCATACGCAGAAACTTGACCTCATGTGCAAAAACTTAAAACTAAAAAATGGGGGCAAAAAGGGATATTCTCATATAACTAAAAGCACGTTTGGATACAAAACTAAAAGAGCTTTCGAGAAAAAGTTTTATATTTACAGCAAAAAAGTTCTCAATAACTCGTTTTCCCTGTATCCAGACAGGTCCAAAGTCGATTCAGACGTCCAGCATCCACAAATTCACATGAAAGGAATAAAAAAATCGAATTTCAAAGGGATGATAGTAAAGGAAAATTCTCCAACTCTGAGCTATAAAATCCAAACATTTCAAATCCAATACTTAATAAGACAATCCTAACATGCATAACAAAACCAAAGCAACATTATCACTACTATATGTAATCTGAATCGCCCAATTTACCTATTTCATTACTTATTTATGAGGAACACGAATCGACACAGCATTGGCATGAAATGAGGAAGATGAAAGAGGAGAGAAAAATACCGGTGAAGAAATTGACGGATCTTAGGGGCTAGGATCCTACGCTGAGTCCTGAGGGCGAGCCTGTAGGTTCGCTTGAGGCCCAAAACATAGGCAGCGGCGAGGGTAATCTCCCATAACACCATTTCTTTTCTGACCCAGATTGCTCAGTGACTGTGTGTTCTAGGGTTTATAACTTTTCTTCATCAACATTTTATTTGATGCATACTTCTCAAAAGTTGCACGATTTGCTTGTTGCCCAAGATTTTGTTCACTTTGCGATCGCATCACAGTGACGTCTTTCCGCCATTGGTTTTTACTTGTCTCATCGTGACCGTTGGATTTCGCTTTTGTTTTATTCCAACTGCTGAAAAATCTGTGGGCTTTCACCTCCCATAGATATAAGTATGAAATTCTCTCTTTCTTTTCTTTTTCTTTTTTTCATTTTCTTGGTTCTTTTTATCAAAGTACTACAATTTTAATCCAAATTTTCGCAAATGTTACAATTTTTTAATTTTCATAGAATTCACTAATTGCGTATACCATTTTGTTTACACCTGTTGCTTTTTTTTATTATTATAATAACCTTCTTAATGTAAAACTGGAGTGTAGCATTTAAAAACTTAAAAAAGGTGTTTATGTAATATTTTTAATCTTAAGGAGATGCATGTATAATAAAAAAGGATGGACAATCTAATGCTTCTAATACAAATGGGACGTTTGTGTAGAACTTTAAAAAAAATTGACATTTCAGTGTAATTCAAGAAAACTTCAAATTTTGTAATTCACGAAGTATAAATAAAATAAAAATATTTCTATAATATAAAATCTAAAATGTATTTGTTAAGAATAAAATGATTTTTCCACCGATGTAGATGAGGAAGAATCAGTCTTCTACCAGTCTTTACAATCCACAGGGAAAACCAATAGTTCTAGCTGAGGCAAATTCTTCCTACACTTGATTTTTTTAACCTACACCATATAATTTATCCACTCACAATATTATCCCCTTATCCCAATTTACATCTATGCACAGTCTCATTAAGCCAACACTCCAATATTCCTCCACCATATACTTTCATTTTCCCCAACTAGTTCTTCACTTTTTCTCATGCTTTCATTTTCCGCATCTAGCTCCTCATCTTTCCAATATCATTAGGCCCACATGCTTAAAAGATGATATCTAAGCTATTTTTTTGCCTAACTTAAAATCTTGTTTTCTAAATAATGTAGTCAATTGTTCGACCTCGATAAAAGGACGGTTCTACCAAAGTCATTATAAGACCAAGGTTTGGTAATAAAAAAAGAAGTTTTTGCAATTTTTTTAGTATAATTTTAGCCCATATCTTCCCGTATCACAAAATCTTCCAGAGCCTGGTCCTTGTTTATCATTTCCACTAGACTGCTTTTTCCTGCACCTCCATCACTTCTTCCAAGAGCAACATTGTTCTAACAGAACCTCTCTCACACAAACACACGAACAGTGCAACAAATAGAGGTGCACTGCGGAGGAGGAGGATGAAGTGGGGTTGTTTTATAAATCTGAACATCCGGGTGCCACTTCAAACTTCAAGCATGGGTTGCAGAATGCAAATGGCAGTATAAAAGTCCACGTTTGATTAAAGCAAATATACCTTTTCTTGCACAAGATGCGCCTCAACGGCAAAGGTTATTATGCTACCAAACGGATGGGGGGACCAGACAAGACCATAGAAACAAACCATTTCAAACAAGGGAAAATTCATTTTATCTAGCTTATGGAAGTAAGAAACAACTGCAAACTTAGTGCATCTAACTAGTAAAACCAGTGTTACATTCATTTCCAATCAGATAAAAGGGTGGGGTTCGTATGGAAACAATTTTCAAGAGTTTCAAAGAAAGTATGTACAAGAAGCAAATCAGAGGATCAAACCCTGAGCAGGAGCAGGCTTGGAAGAGTGCAGATCGCTAGTTGCAGCTGCTTTTGGGGAGTCAGAAAGGACCTCTGCATACTGGTCTTCTACTTTTCGCTTCTGTTCCTCTTCTGCATTTACTACTTTCTCTTTTGTCTTCTGTCCAACATCCTCAGCTGCCTTGGCAACCCTATTAAAAGCACCAGTTACCCAAGAAGTCCCAGTGAGCACATATCGGTTCTTCATTATAGCAGATCCTGCAGTACTGACTTTCTGTTCTGCAACTGCAAATGCTGATTTGGTCTTCTCTGAAACCTGAAACTTTTGATCCACTTCGCGAACTCTATCACTTACAACAGAAGCACCGGCACTTATTTTCTCACTAAGCCCAAGTTTTTGGTCAAAAGAAGTAACTTTTGCTGAAGCTGTTGAAGTTAACTGATGTTTATCATCCAAAGTCTTTGCTTTGTTAACAGCATCCTTCCCTAAGATAAAACCCTTGGCAAGCATGCTGGTTACCACATCCTCTGCCTTCCGTAAAGCAGATTCAGCACCACCAGGAGTTTTACCCTCTGTTGCCTGAAAAATATTACATAGCTGTTATGCAAAAACGTTAGGTAATTAAGTACAATATAAGTAGAGGATCTTTACAAAGCTTACAGATGATGTCAAGGCAGCAGGTGGAATCTTGTAATCTGGATCCAGTGCTATTTTAACTGACAAATCAACAATCGTTGCTCCCTGAAATATTGAAACATAGTCAAATTTTAGTATGACCTCAAGCTATAAAGAATTCTACTTTAAAGGAACAAGTATACACCCATTTTAGTTTTTCATAGACATACAAGGTAACATTTGGCATCACATTGCCTCTCCATATATAAATGAAATTTAATGCCACTAGTTTCATTCTTCGTGGATCAATTTGACATCATTTTAGGGGTTAATATATAGAGAGTGTGTTAGAGATCTCGCATTGACTAGGAATAAGGTCAGATTATAATATATAAATCGGATGCAATCATTATCTTACAAGTCAGTTTTGTGAGATTGAGTTAGGTATAAACTCACTTGCTAAGATGGTATCAGAGCCTATCATTCTTCGTGGATCAATTTGACGTCATTTTAGGGGTTAATATATAGAGAGTGTGTTAGAGATCTCGCATTGACTAGGAATAAGGTCAAATTATAATATATAAATGGGGATGCAATCATTATCTTACAAGTCAGTTTTGTGAGATTGAGTTAGGTATAAACTCACTTGCTAATATGGTATCAAAGCCTATCCTAATAAAGTTTTTTGGGGCTATCAGGGACTATCTTAATTTGTTGTGGGACTCTTGTTAGACTACCTATAAATATCTAATCCCACGCTCAAGATATTCATTCCTCAACATGAGGGTTGTGTTGGAGATCGCAAATCAATCAAAGTGAGGTGCAATCATCATCGTTTTGTGAGGTTGAGTTAGGCATAAACCTACTTACTAAGAGAAAAAAAAGGTGGCGGTGTAACAACCATTTGATTTTGCATACATGTTTCAAGGACCAACAACACATAATCTTAGGGAAAAAATAAGCATTTACCAATGTAGCAAGTGATGAACAATGTTGTGAACTCTGAGTATATCATAACATTATTGTGGTATCCAACTAATAAATATAAAAATTAAACACATTCCATACAGAGGCAAAATCATACCACCTCCAAGTTCCACGTACTATTTCCTTTTCAATTGCTAGACAAAATCACTCATAAATAAGACAGCTTAGTGGCTAGGACCACATGGAAAACAACTTATACCATTGGCATCAATAATATTGAAAGATGATGGAAATTTCCAAAATAGTTCCTAGTAAAAGGATTTTTCTATCTAAGCAGAGAAGGAAATGTTTCCAGTATCCAACATTCACATGAATCAATAATTTAATGTAGCATACATATCCAATAGGATTATTGAAAATCATAGTAAAAGGAAGGCCAAACTTTCAGGATAAGAAAAATTATTTACATAAAAAAGAGGTTTACTATGAAACATTTCTTGTTAACAAAATGAAACAATGGAAAATTAATATAAACTAACATTGGCATCAGTATCAGTATCAGAACCAACTTCTTTCAAAACATTTAACTTTGTATTGGGAAATGAATGGGAAGGATGTCGCATATGAAGCTTCAAAATTAGCACGCATATGTTTGCAGACAGCAAAATATCCAAGATACTGGAAAATATAAAATGAACAAACTTCTTTTGGGACATAGAAACACAATGACATGGAAATATTCACGTGTGTTGAAGATAAACATGCATATGTTGCAGACAGAAAAAATCACAGATGCTTTTGAATTTTAGAACACAGTAAAACAATGAAATAGAAAGATTCAGGAAGATTGAAGATTAACCAACATATGTTAAAGAAATTCAAGAAAAGAGAACCTTCAAAAGCCTTTAAAGTAAAAAGTTTTGAAACATGTGACACAACATGGTTCTGAAATTATTAAATATAATCTACTCTTTTGAGTAAGTTGCTGGTACTGCATTGTCTTGCTTTAAAGCCAACTGTGGCGGTCAACGTTGCATAATGACATGCAATCCTGAATCTTGAACTTTCAACAAAGAATATATGTTTTGGTTGTCAATACAGGACAACTTTATTAATTGTTTGGCACACTCAATAATTCTATAAAGAATCATGTTTGATAATTGACACAAAAATATACTAACTGGTAACAAATGCCAGGCAGATTACCGATAATAATACTGCAGTCTCGGCACCTTGTGAATCCTTGAAGGTAACAAAGGCAGTTTGAGTCCGTTCATCATAACTGCATTAATATATAAACTTACAATTTGTATAATAAAACTTAAGAGTAATAACTCAAAAAAAGGAGTAAAACACCAAACAGAGCAACTTACTGACCTCTGCATTTCAACATATTCAATATCACCAGAAAAGGAAAAAAATTCCTTGATATCTTGCACAGTTGCTCCCAAGGAAACATTACTGACTTTAATAGTTTTTATCTGCAAAGAAAATAATGTAATTCTAAAAGGTTAAAACAGTGCAGAGAACCCACCACCTTATATGCACACATGTTCTCAAATCTCATGCTTTTGGACAAAATCAAAGCATATACTAGTACTCAATACTGAAGTACATTTCCTAAAAATGGAAACTTCCGTGGTGATGTTACCTCAGACCATCAGTAACGATAAAAAGAAACATACATATAAATGATATAACTATTATCAAGCTGTCAATTCACTCTTACATTTTTCAAATGTTGATAATTGCCCCTTATAACTACCATTCACATATTAACCCGGCCTTGTATAAAAAGTCAGAACGGGGGCATAACTTATGTAGGAGAGTTCAAAATTTAACAAACTTAATTTGGTAAACGGAGAAGTCTGGTTTAAAAAAGGTTAAAAACAAATGAGGAAGAAATCCAGAAATCTTAGTCACCTGAACCAACCCCTACCACCCATACATAACCTACACACAGCTTAATCAGCCATGTAAAGAGTTATATGCGTATTGTTAAAATTATACATTTGCGTCACCACTTCACAAGGATTACTAATATATTTCTTCACTCTTTACCCATCAGATAAATGTATCTGAATAATTATTAAACAAGTTTAAAGAAAAACATAGCATCTTATCTAATCCCGCTATTCAATCCTCCCATTTAACATCAGCGATGCTGTTCAATCCATTTTAAGGGGAACATTAGTGCAGGGCAGACGAAACATGGAGATTTCAATTAAAAATTCAAGATAAACCTCTCCAGAATCTGCAATCATATCAATTCGACACCATTCTTACAAACTCTTAAATGAAAATCATACCACACACTACAGAACAGTAACTTAAGAGCATCTCGAACATAAATCAAATAACATAAAGTTTATTGGTCCGATAGATTGCAATTTCTCTCTAAAGTCAATATACAATAAACCAAACCTCCGCACCAAAACAGAAATTTCCAAATCGAAATGCCAAACATTAATAACTCATAATAAATTCACATGAACTACCCAGACAGCACGGTTTCAAAGAAAATAAAACTAAGACGGATCTACTCTTCCACGTTCTCAGTAACTGAACAAGCTTTGCGAAAAGTACGGAATCTGCTCCACATACAAAAAATCATACGGTAGTGGCAATGTTTCATACAGTACGCAAATTCAAAGAGAGAGAGAAATTTAAAAATACGGGAAATGATTCGTCAAATAACAATACGAGAAAATAAGGATGCGATTGCAACTCACCGACATCGTAGAGATCTCCGGTGACCAGAAACCGCCGCAGAGAGAGAGAGAGAAAGAGAGAGAGAAGAGTTCAGCGAAGAGAAAAAAACGGTAGAAGTTACAGTATTCTATTTTATCTGTCTCAGTGAGAAGACTTGGAAACACGTGCCGGATTTGATTCGCACGTGCCGGTCCTAGGCAGCAAGGCATGCAAACCGCGTGAGCGTCATTGATATGTAAGACTTTGACTTTCCACGACTCACTACTAAAAGGTTTAGAATCTCTAAGAATACATTTAATTAATAAATTTTTAACTACTAAAAAGCAGAATTTTTTCCTTGAATAAACTAAATTAAAATAAAATTACTCAAATATATCTCACACTTTATTTTCCAAAAACATATATGTTTAATGTATAAATTCAGAATTTCACTTTTGGATAATCGAATTCCAGATTTTGTACCATGGTTTTCAACTCTAAGAATGACCTGTTTTCCTTTCTTTTTTGTATTTTTTTTAAAAGGAGAAGGAAAAAAAATATTAATTCTAATTGTGCACTTTTTGAAAACAAAAAAAAAATATTATTTTGGGTTGTGCAAATAAATGTAAACTTAATTAATTTAATAATTATTGTAATTATATATGATGATAATTATTTTTTTGAATGTTAAAATAATTTGGAAGGAATTCGTTGATAAGGTAAAAATATTTGAAATGATTATTAAAATATATATGTGTATGTATATTTAGAAAGATTGGCATAAATACATACATATTTAAACATCTATCATTAAAAAATGTTATAAAAGATCAACTCAAAATGAAAGCAAAATAAGAACACAAAAAAAATGAAAAATACAGATTTGGAAACAAAAGGAAAATGTATTCAAAACTAAACCAATGTTCCATATCATCAAGAAAAAATGCATGTTAATTATACCGGTTGGTGTCATGTCATTTGATCTTGGGGATCGACCGACCGGTTGAAAGTATATTTAAAGTATAGTTATAATAAATGACAGTTAAGACACTTATAGAAACTCCATACAAATCAGAATCACCTTCCATCAAATTTGGGTGATGTTTCGAGAAATCAGAGTAACCTCCCTAAAAATCAACTAACTCTGATACATGCTAAATTCAGTCCATAAAACATATGGCTCATAACTCGATGTTATAAATATGCTCTCTACTGTAGAGTAGGGTACATTGTCAGAGTACCTTTTGCAAGTCAACTTCCGACCGAGCACTACGAAATTAAGGAGAATAAGTCTTGAAGTCTAAAGGAGTGAAGTATTGAGGAACAATTGAGTGTTTGACACCACAACAATTGTTACAGTCAATTTCAGGTACTATCTAGACTCACTTTGTCAATACAAATACACTAATGATAGGTAAATATTTGATTATTTTTTTTATCTCATAATGATTCTAATTTTCTTTCCATTGTTTTTTTTAGAGATTTTTAGCTTCAATCGATATAATGAGTTATAACTTTTGATATAATAATAAACACTTAATCCAACAAACATAACTCCTAATTACCAATTAGCACCTGAATTTTGGTTCAACTCAACCCACTCCTAACATTCTCTCTTCAACAACCCAACTTTACTTATAAAATATATTTTATTTATTCTCAACATCCAATTAAATAATTTAATTAAATCAAACAGCATGGTATACTAAATTATTTAATTTTAGAAAAGAAATAGGATGTTATATAATACATAACCATGTAATATAAGCAAGTTGATCCCCTACAATTATTTGGCTAGTCTCTGATTAGTTTACCCTTTAGGTTGAAGTAAAATAGTGGAAGAGAGAAAAAATGATAAAAAAATTGTAAAGATATATGTGTTAAGTTTAAAAAGAACGAAAATAATATTGTATATATTTTTTCGACAAGTTAAAACCACGTGTTCGATTAGGGTTGTATAGAACACTAGGTTCACAAACGTCAACTTTTATATTTTCTTACTAAAACTATATCAACTTAATCAATTGTATGCATCAAATCAGTGATGTTTAAACAACCATCTAAGCCCCCATGGAGAAATATATCTCCTTTTTTATTATTTCAAGTTCAATTCTCCATTTTATTAATTGGGTTCTTTTTTCCTTCTTGGTAGTTGGTCGTGTGATGAAAACATTACTTGGTTCACCTTTTAAAAGAAAAAATAATGACATTAATAGAATCAAGGTGTAAAGGTTGGTGATTTGGTATGCCTTTATCCAAGTTCCTGGACGGCTTCTTCCTACACCTCCATAAGTTCTTGTATCACTTTTTTAGTTTTTATTCCAAAAGTATTCTTATTTAATATTTCAAATTATACAATTCAGAAGTTTTTTTCTAGATTTGTAATAAGCTACTCTATTATGTAATTCAAAAGTCTTTTGTAATATGTTTCTGAATTACATAATTCAAAAGTCTTTTCTGGATATGAGATTAACTTCTGGATTGTATAATTCATAGGATTATCTCAAATTTTTATAAATCTAAAAAACACTTTCCAATCCAAAAATATCTTCTGGATTATATATGGAGGTGACACAAAAAGGATAAAAAAGTATTTTTCACATTTAATATAAGGGATGACACATAATTTAGTATAGGGATGGAGGTGTAGGAAGAAGCACTCATGTTCGTGTTCAAGCAAAACAACCACATATTCATTGAGAAAGTTTCAAATAAGAAACAAATAATCTCAATCTACATGATGCACAAAATAAGACTTGTCAAACCATGCTCAAATCATGCTTTATATCTTGTGATCCATGAAATTTAGATAAATACCTATCTTCACTCCGACAAGCTGTTGTCTTTACTCCGGCGAACTTCTTCAACTTGCAATGCTGAGTCCAGTCACAGGTGAAGTAATGCGTAGTTAAGTGATAAAACAATTGTCCACATCAATATTATTATTGTACAGTTTAGAATTACTTTCTCCCCTAAATAACAGTTTAAACATCCCCTTTTATAGTTAAGTATAGCGATACTTTCATAATTGATTGATTTAATTTTTTGTAAGTTCATTCTTCTCTCTAGTTCAGCATTGATGTCGGATGTAATTTCTAGCAATCAAAAAGAGTACACACTCCTTTCTGTGTATAATTTTTTTACAATATATGTAACAAAATTCTTTAGCATGCCTCTCATTGCCTAAATCCATCCATGTAGTTCCATGGGCAGACAAACAATAAACACAATCTACGTAACTGTTGTTTTGCTAACTGGTATGAAATGTTCGAAAATACATTTAATACATTCTCAGTTTGAAAACTTAGAAAAAGTGGTGCAACAAAACGGAAATAAAAATCACGCCTTCTTTCTTTTGGATTTGAGCATCACCAATCCAACAAATATACTGAAGAAGCAAACCAGTGCAACGCCAGCAGAAACTGGTAAAAGAATGGCATACTCTTGGGGTAAAAAGTACTTGTGAACGAAATGATCATCATCCACAAATGGCTGAAAGACCACACAATATCAATAAATAAAAATTGTAATTAGGAAGTTAAAAAGGGGAAGCCATCATTCATTTAAAATAGTGTCACTAACCAGGATGATAACCCAAAATGTATAGTAGGTAAATATCGACAAGCTTGTAATGGATAACACAAATCCAACTGCCCTGTCTGCTAATTCCATTTTGCTGTTGACTGTTCTCACTCCCTGTTGACAACGAAAGATAAATAAATAACTGCTCCCATTCCCAGTATTAGATAATAGAACCACACATTAAAAGTACTCCACAAACTCAACAGTAACTAACCATCAACAAAATATTGTTAGCGCTTCTTTGCACACGTAAGTATTGCAGTCTCAATAATGAGTTAGAAAAATTCAAACCTTGTATAATTGGATGTTGTGGTATCCTTCTATTGTTTTACAGACCAATTCACTCGTACATTTTTCAAATGTTGAAAAATTGCCCCTTATAACTACCATTCACATATTAACCCGACCTTATAAAAAGTCAGAACGGGGGCATAACTTATGTGGGAGAGTTCAAAAGTTAACAAACTTAATTTGGTAAACGGAGAAGTCTGGTTTAAAAAAGGTTAAAAACAAATGAGGAAGAAATCCAGAAATCTTAGTCACGTGAACCAACCCCTATCACCCATACATAACCTACACACAGCTTAATCAGCCAGGTAAAGAGATATATGCGTATTGTTAAAATTATACATTTGCGTCACCACTTCACAAGGATTACTAATATATTGCTTCATTCTTTACCCATCAGATAAATGTATCTGAATAATTATTAAACAAGTTTAAAGAAAAACATAGCATCTTATCTAATCCCGCTATTCAATCCTCCCATTTAACATTAGCGATGCTGTTCAATCCATTTTAAGGGGAACATTAGTGCAGGGCAGACGAAACATAGAGATTTCAATTAAAACATTCAAGATAAACCTCTCCGGAATCTGCAATCATATCAATTCGAGACCATTATTACAAACTCTTGAATGAAAATCATACCACACACTACAGAACAGTAACTTAAGAGCATCTCGAACATAAATCAAATAACATAAAGTTTAGGTGATGTGGAAGTTTGGATGGACAAAGCCATGAAAGTATGTGCAACCAAGAAGGAAAAACAAAGCGAAGAAAGAAAGAAACTAGGAGAAAGATCGAGATTATGACTCGGAGAAGCTAGGAATTAGAAAGAATCCAACACCACTCCAACTCCATGAGATAAGCAAGGTGATCTGTCACTTGAGACCTAACACTCAAGATAAGAACCTAAAAGAGAGAAGCTCCGAACTTCTCAGAAGTACTCAAGGCTTTTGCAAACAAATGACTTTTCTTTATAAAGTAAAAGTGTCTTCAAAATGATCAAAACCACCTCTTATATAGGAGGTGTTTGGGAAGGAAAGGAGGTAAAAAACTCCCCCTCGTCTTGTACATGTAACCAAGCACAAAGAATTGTTATCCCCTCCTTCCTAGCTAACCTTGTGCCCAAACAAAGGGTATATTACATGAAATGAAAACTATCTATTTTCTTTAGAAGTTCCCTATTGTTGTAGAGTTCTTTATTTGCCTCCGTGTCTTTTACCTTCATCCATAGCGTGAAGAAATTCACACCAATCATACAAATTCAGCTTCTTCATCTTTGTTTATTTTATTTATAAAAAATTCCACTAACCTCTGAATTGTTCTTCTTCGGAACATTAAAGCAGATCCTACATTAGGGCAAACTCCTTGGAAAAGGAAGCTTAACCACATTCAATACTTTAAACACAAAACACACACAAGTGGCGTAGATCTAGAATCAAATTAACACTGCCTTCATTGATCATGCATGTTAATTGAACAAATAAATATTTGAATTGGTTAAAACATCGATTGAAAACATGAGCAGTAAGCAGGTGGTGAAATTGAACGAAGAACAAATCGCGGAGTTGCGAGAGATATTCCATACCTTCTTCGATCGGAACAACGACGGAAGTCTCACGCAGTTGGAGCTGACTTCGCTTCTGCGATCAAATGCAGACCAATTGGAGGTGCTTACTCAGAGCGACAGGAACATCAACTTTTTAGCAGTCTCTGAGTAACCAAATTCTGATCAATTTTTCAGCACTGAAACTACTCTGCACAATTAAGAATTCGATCTTTTATAAGTATAATTTAGAAAATAAAGTGGGAAAAGTCTATTTAGAAAAAAAAAATTAGGTTTATTTTGAGAAAAAAAATCTTAAATATATATTTTTCTATATATAAAAACTTTCGTTAAACATCACTACTAAACTTACATTTCACTAGGTTGACACATCAAGTAACATCAAATTTGAATGGACAAAGTCATAAACACATAAATAAACTTGACATTTTATTAGACTGCCACCACATAAAAAAATATTATAAAAAAAATAAAAAATTTACATAAAACTCATACATTAATAAAACCGATTAATAAAACCGATGCATAGATAATTTATACTATTAATAAATAACTCATGGAAAAACTAGATAAAAGTTTATTATACCAATAAAAATATTCACTATTAATAAAACATAAATTAGCAACTTTATCGTGCATTTTCTTCGCAAAATAAAATAAAAACAATACATCAATACATATATTTCATTTAATATATCTAAATTCAAATTCCTATAAAATAACTTGATAAAGAGAATGTAACACACAATAATTATTTTAAAGTTATGTTTATCAAAAATTTCTTATTGATTCATACTATAAAATTCTATAGGTTATGTAAGAACTCTTTAACTTGTGAAAAAAATTGTTTATATATATATATATATATATATATGAATTATTTGAAAATGACACATGTGAAAAAGTAGATTTGTTGTAAATTTTGGTTCACTTTTTATTTCCTATATCCAGACAAAACAGTAAATTAAAATGTAATAAATATGTAAAGTGTATTTGGTTATTCGTGAAATTAACTAAATTGGTGTTCACTTATAATAACATAATGGATTAGGTAAATTATATAAGATAATAGATCATGTAAATTATTTTTCTATAAATGATATATTATTTCCCATCATAGAATAATCATCACATGAAAAAAAAAATTATTAAAAAAAAATAAAAAAAAAACTTTTAAATAATTATTTGCTGATAAAAAAAAAAATTTACATAAAAAGATAGACTATATAGATGTATGTTTTTCGCCTTTTTACTATAATCGAAAATAATTTTTTATTTTAGTTCAAATTTTAAATTCTTTTAGTATTTAACTGTTGAAATCAGTGGACTAAAATATAATATGACAACATATATGTAAGTGAAAAGTTATATTTTGATATTCTAATTCATATTAAAAATATGTTAGTGATGTAAAAAAATAACTGACAAGTAGTCATGAAAAAGCCTACTAATTGCTTATTTCATTGGTTCATCGAAGATATTTTATTGGTTTCATAACTCGAAGGACACTGTACCTTCCCATAAGAACGTGTATAGTCATGAAAAAGCCTAAAGTAGATGTATGATGCTTCACCTTCACCATAAAAAGAACCCCATTTTTTTTGTTTACTTTGTAGCACTTTTAAACATGTCATGTACGTCACTATCTACGAATACAACAAGTAATTGTAATGTTTCACACGCAGTTTGGCTAAATAAAGAAATGAAATTTGTTTAAAATATTAAAATTATATGTTGATTTCAACGTGATTAAGTTTTTTAGTATTAATACTTAGAATGATAAAATTTTTCGTCATTTTCCTGTTAGATGAGAGTTTCCTTCACTAAGTTGGGTTAAAATTAGCACTAATGGGACGGTTAGGGGTATCCTAGTCTTTCTACTTGTGAAGGTATTTTTTGTGAGAGTATATGGGAGTTTATTGGTGTTTTCTCTGTGTTTCTTGAAGTTCAGACGGTTATGGTTGTTGAGTTTTATGGAGTTATACATGCTATGAAGGAAGCTCAAGAGATGGGGCTTAATAATGTCTAACGACTTTAATGTGATTCTGCCTTGGTTTGCGTTGCATTTACGACTATGACTAATGTTTCGTTAATGTTTCATAAGCGATGAAATATTTGTCTTAATTATTGTGGAAAAATCAAGTTTAGGGAATGTGTATACTCATAAATTGACTAATTTATGATTTCTTCATAAAAAATCATTTCATTGGTACAATAGGCTTTCATCTAGTATGTTCTAACAGGTATAGCTAACTATGTATCGTTTTTGTGAACATATGTGTTTTGGTTTAGTCCCCATATTTTTTGTATTTTTTTGTATTTTTTTAATAATATTTTTTTTTCATGTAATGACAAATGATAGTAGTTATTTGAGGTGTCAGCATAACTGAGATATCAAGTTGCATAGTGATAAAACTTTTATAAAAAAAAAGTTAGGTGTAGAAAAATAATTTAATAATATATTTGAACAATATATTCTCATTCTAAAAATTGCGCTTATACCGATAGGGATCGAGCGAGCCACATCACTTGGCCTCATTGATCAACCGACCGGGTGATCAACTACATTAGAGAACTTATTGACAATAAACAATTAAGGAAACATCCTATAAATCCAAGCCATACTCCATCAAATTCAGGCGACACATTGAAAAATCAACCAATATTGATTTATTGAAGATATGTTTCAGTTATACCTTCTTACAAATTCAGGTGACAAGAACCTTCGCAAATTTACTTTCGATTCAGTTCTAATGAGCTAAGGAGTGTAGTGTTTAAGTTTGAAGGAGTGAAAGAACTTGAGTACAAGGGAGTACAACTGAGCGGCGACCAATACCAACGATAAGAGTTACGGTCAATCTCAAATACTATCTATACCCATTTTATGTATACAAGTACAATGTCAAAAAAAAATAAAAAAAATATAAGTAATTAAATTACTTTAGCTTTCAACATAAGAAAGTCAATTATAAAATAATTGAATCTAATCCAACATTCTTATTCATAATAGCGACCTTATTCTTTAAAGATGATTATCAAAAACAAATTTCCTCTAACAGATTTATTAACATTTTTTTTAATGACAAGCAACTTAAACGATAATTTATATAAGTGAATATCAACTCGTATAAGATGCTAATTAACTTAATGAAATAATAAGGAAAAGTCATTCTGAACTTTCCTTCTCAAAGTCACAACACACGTTTTTTTTTAAAATTATAAAATCATAGCTAAATTATAAAGTATATATTTGGTATTTAATTATAGTGATATTCAGTTACAAATGGTTACTATTGACATTAAAAAAAGTTAAAGAAAATAAAATCCATTATTTCACGAAAAGAAAAAACATATAATCTTATAAGTTTGTATTTATAAAAATAAATTTTAATATTTTAATATTAAACTTAATTAAAATGATTAGAGTTGTTAATGAACAGCGTCCACGGTGGCTCCCTCTCCCCACAATTTAAAACTAAACAAACACAACACCAATAATTAGGAGTTGTTAATTCACCACGACGCCACCAAAATAGAAGCTTCACTCCATCCTATGGAAGCCCGCCACGTGTCTCGAAGAGCGGGTCCACGTCAACGTAGCGGCAGGGAATTACAACCATAGAGACCCACCGAAGAAACTACCTCACCGAATCAAAATCTTCCCTTCGTTTTTTCCCTTTTCTTGCATTGCCCTAATTCCTCAAATTCCCCTCTCTGCATTTTCCCAGATCCCGGTAAACGCCACCTTCGCCTTTTCCCTCCCTTTCTCCGGAAAATTCCTCCGATTTTCTCGAGAAAGTGAAACGGAATTATGAGCTTTCAGGACATCGAGGCTGGCCGGCCCTTCGGTTCCCGGCGTGGCTTGGCCAACGGCAAGCAGGACCCCACGCAGGCCGTGGCTGCCGGAATATTCCAGATCAACACCGCCGTCTCCACCTTCCAGAGACTTGTCAACACCCTCGGAACCCCCAAAGACACCCCCGACCTCCGCGAGAAGCTGTTAGTTCTTCATCATCACACACTCAATTTTTTTCGTTTCGGCCAACTCATCGTAATTGACTTTTTATTTTCCGAAGAAAACGAAAAAAAAAAAAAACGTTCCCTCCCTCCTTTCCCCTTTCAACATCAAAATTGCCGAATCAGCTGAATTGCCGCTCGAATTACGATATTTGCATGTCGCTTGGTGTTTTGGGGATCGTTTTCGTGTAGATGGGCTTAGTTTGGGCGTGTTGTCGATTGAATTGCAGTGGGCTTTTTTTTGTGTGGATGATATGAGGTTACCTTCGTTAATTGTTGAAAAGTGGATGGGAGGAAGAATCATGATTGCTATCTCTGTAGCTTTGATCGAGGTTTTGTTTCTCTAGTGATATGCTAATTTTTCAAATCAGGAACATGACATTCTATGTAATGGAGCATTTGATGATTATGGTTATGCTATTGTAAAAGGTGGCTCTGTGATTCAATGTAGTTAAAAAATGAAGCCGAGGGATGTTGGGAAACTGAACTCTTTTTTTTTAGCTTGCAAAGTGGATACTATCCCTCTTGTGTATTAAGTTTTGATTTGGTGGAACAAGAACCTCTTTGGCTCTTACTGTGGTTGACTAATATTTTAACCTATCTTAAAATTTACAGCCACAAGACAAGACTACATATTGGGCAATTGGTGAAGGATACATCTGCTAAACTTAAGCAAGCCAGTGACATTGATCACCATGCTGAAGTTAATGTAAGTTTGAACCTTTATCTTGTGTTTTACTGCATCTGCACGTGCAAAGCCGTTTGTTTATTTGGTCTCCGTCTCGGTAATTTGTGGTTTTCTTCCAAAATTTATTAACTCCTCCGAATACTGTTATTGCTTAAATTCTAACCGTCGTTTTCACTGAATTGTTAATTTTATAATCAATCTGCATCATTTTTTTAAAGAATACTGTGAAAGTTTGTTACAGGCAAAATCCTTTTGTACAGGGTGAACGACCTTCAATGCCTTTTACCTAAAAAGTTTTCTTAATTTTGCAGGCAAGCAAGAAGATCGCAGATGCTAAACTTGCGAAAGATTTTCAAGCAGTGTTGAAAGAGTTTCAGAAGGCACAGCGCCTTGCAGTTGAAAGGGAAACAGCGTACACTCCTTTTGTTCCCCAAGCAATCCTTCCTTCCAGGTGATTTATCAATTATAATTAGAGCCTATACAAATTTAGGGGCAAGACTGTGTTTCTCCTTTGTTTTGAAGAGTGTGGCTTATGCCGAATGGGACCTGTTTCTGAATGATGAAGACTAGACTAGGCTACTTTTAGAATTTTTGCAGTTTAATTTTATGCAATTGGTTTCTAGGTGATCGATTGTTCTTCTGTAGTCACTATAAGTGTTTAGTTTACCTTTGCCTACAAGGTTATGACATGGGATTTTCCTTTTGGCTTGCAGCTATACTGCTGGTGAATTAAATGTTGGTTCTGATAAATCACCGGAAGAGCGTGCTTTACTTGTGGAATCAAGGAGGTATTTTCTCATTTATGATTAGTAGTATATCAGTGATTTGCAGATTATTTTTATGTTTTATTGCTCTATTTCCAATATTTATGATGTGACAAAGCAATTTTTGAAATGTAATTTCGAGTCAATGATCTGGATTAATCATTTGAAAATTTTGAATAGGTGAAAAAGAGGATGCTTTTATTTATTTTTCTTTCTTGGTGATTCAGAGGAGCTGGAATCATGAATTGATCATGTCTACGCTGTTAAGTTTGATAGGATCATAGGACAACTGAATGCCAATTATTTATCAGGAAAAAGGCTCTTTCCAATTTAGCTGTTGCATTTAGTATCACAGCCTGACATATTCATCTGCAACATACATAGATTGATACCAACTACCCAAAGCTCCCTTCTTCCCGCTTTTTTTTCTTTTATAATTTTCTGTGGTGCAATGGAATTGGTGGCATAATCACTGTTAGAATTATCCGTTGTGTCACTAAAGTAGAAGAACAACTGAATTTGTGTGTTATCAGAATTTTCAGATTCTCCACATTGCTTTATTTCAGTACCTTAGCTCTTGTTTTATTCATGCTGCAGGCAGGAGGTTTTGTTCTTAGATAATGAGATTGCCTTTAATGAGGCCATCATTGAAGAAAGGGACCAAGGCATTCAAGAAATACAGCAGCAAATTGGTGAAGTTAACGAGATCTTCAAAGATCTTGCTGTGCTTGTCCATGAGCAAGGAACCATGATTGGTAATTTTTTTCATTCCCTTTTCTTTTCCAGATTACGCATATCTTTGTATTTCTGTACGAAATTATTTTTCCATACTTGTTCATGTTCCTTAATGCCACTAAATTTCATTTTATAGATGATATTGGCTCCAACATTGAGAATTCCCATGCAGCAACTGCACAAGCAAAATCTCAACTTTTAAAAGCTTCAAAGACCCAAAGATCAAATTCCTCTTTGGTAATGTATCAATTTTCTAATTGCAATTAAATTACTGTTTGTTACACTAAAACTCCTTCTATGAAATGGCTTTTTATGTGTGGAATCTCCAGAGGAGATATCTTCTAAAGAGGTTTTGACTTAAAAATGACTCAGTATGGGCTTGTTGTGCTGATATTGTATTGACTTGCAAAATTAATTTATTGATGACTAGGGATTTATTTGAATAAACTCCTCCGTAAGTACTTTTACAAGAAAAAATATGAAGGAAAAATTAAATGAACTTATCTATAAATTAAAATTACCTAATGGATAAGCTAATATGTAGAATTTCTCAAGAACATTTCTAACTTATGCATGAACTAATTTTATACTATGGAGAAAAGTTTATTTTCATTTTATATTATTTTCTTCTTCTAGAAATACTTACAGAGAAAATATTCTAAACATACTATGCATGCAGCTTAAATCTTTGTAGGCGTTTTAGCTTATAATTTTCTTTAGTATTATAAGTTTGCATGGCATATTATTTGTTTTCCATTTGAAAGTAGGATTATTGCATCGTTGTCATAATAATATGGAAGGGAAGAAGTGGTTGATGGAATAAGTAATACCTTATGTAGTTTCCTACTTAAAGGAGTTACCATAGACTGTCTACCACCTTGAAAGCTTTGTTTTTGCAACGTTGGTCAAACCTTTGGTCTTTTTTTCACCCTTTTGAAATCTTGGTCTATTTCCCTTGTTAACCTTTTGTTCTTTTATTTTCTCTATAGACATGCTTGCTTTTGGTGATTTTTGGGATTGTGCTTCTGATCGTGATCATAGTTCTTGCTGCTTAGACAAATATTGTCTCAATTCCATTATGGAGTACATGCATATATACAGAGCAGCAGATATCATCTTCCTTGCTGAAGATATAACTTGATTTGTGTTTTGTCGGGTCTGGTGATTGACTGGAGTTTGTTGCATCTGATTTCAGTACATGATGTGGGAATTCCCATAATTTTGTTGTGGGGTGTTATGTTCTCTCTATATGTTAGTGTTTGGGGTTTTCAAATATGTCACGAATTATGTTGTAAGTCCTCTCCTTGTTTCTTTAATTAAAAAAGTATTAATTCTTTCATTTCCCTTGTAAATGCAACACTAAAACTGGCTGGTTGTACTGACTCTTCAGTAAAACCTTCGTATATGGTAATATGTTTCTGTTTTAGTGCTTTTCTTTCCCAAATTGGAACTATAATGTGTATGAAGAAAAAATGTGGATATATTTGATGAGTTTTGTCTGTGAATGACATCTATTTATTCGTGTGGGGGAACTTGCTCGTCTGTTCTATTCTGAAAGCCCCAAAAGCAGGAAAGGTGTGGAAAATTGCTATACTTTTTAGTATTTATTTTAGCTAATGGAAAACCTTTTTCATTGGAAGGTAAAATTCATCCTTCTAAGATTGGCCAATCCCTATAAAAAGGTAAAAAAGATTAAAAAAATATATGGAGCTTCCTGGCAATTTCTTCTAAGCTCTGAAAGCGACCTTTGAACTAATTAGTGTTATGTAATGTGCTCTTTGTAATTTAAGTACATCCTGTCTTGTCTCTGGTGGAGTTTGTAGTATAATGCATATACATCCAACCGTAGTTGGAAAGTTATCATGGATCATTTGTTTCCTTGCAGCATTTTACCCACTTCGTCTTTGTTGTGTACTCTATTGTTTATATCGGACCAATTAAAAATGTGGGTCAAAATGTGAGTAGATACTATCACAATTTTTTTAATCTTTTTTTTCTGTAACTATGTGGATCAAACTTTTGATTTTAAGCAGAAAGTTTTAGGTGCTGGGAATCTCAAAGTAACGTTGTCTATTTGGAATTATAAGTCTAAGAAGATAAGGAAAATTGTGGAAGATGTTAAGTGAGTCAAAATGTTTTGGATGGAGGGATAAAGAATCGAGGTGGTGGAATAAAAATGTTTAAGACAAGGTAAAAAAATAAAATGTTTTAAATTCTTGTATAAGTGTAATAATATTGAAAACTGGACAAAGTACCATAACAATATTGGAAACTAGACAAGGTATCATGACAATGTTGGAAACTAGACAAAATATCATAACTCGGTTAAGACAAGTTGTGAATGAAGCACACAATCTAAAGTCCTTGAAGAGTTTTACAAATCCTTATGACAAAGAAAAGAGAAAGTAAGGACTTTTTTTATCCTTATTGTGTCACTTCCATATGGATTTGATAGCAGTTTCTGAATTATGTAATCCAGACACGCATTTGAACAAAATTTTCAGATTACATAATTCAGAAGCTAAAAAAGACTTTCAGATTATTTAATCTGAAAACTAATCATGCATAAAAAAAACTTCTAAATTATGTAATCCGGAAGCTGAATTTGAAAAATAACTTTTGGATTAAATAATCTAGAATATTAAAAGAATATATGGAGGTGCGGAAGAAACAGTCGAAAGTAAGGTATATGAGATTGTCAAAAATAGAGAAACGAATACAAGATATTTGGATCAAGAATGAATAAATGGAGAAAGTTTTGGTTGCAGATCATGATACTATTCTTATTGAAGTTTGGAAGTGTGTTGGAAAAAAAGTTTCATTTGGTTCACTACACTTTTCAATAGGATTTTGAGATTTAAGATGCCACATGAGTAAAATAAAAATACTTTGGTTCTATGTTAAGAACAAATAAGATATTAAAAATTGTACTGTCTACAAATATACAAATTTATGAAAAAGATGATTGAACATAGACTAAGAGAATGAACCAAAATTATGGAGATTCAGATCAGTTTTATTTTAAGAAGGTAACATGAGCCATTTTTTTATACGTAAGGTGGTCAAAATGAGGTTTGATGGTAAATAATGGTTTATATATGATTTTAATTGAGTTGAAAAGAAAATTATGATTAAGTGTAAAAAAAGTGTTGTGAATGACTTCAGAAGAATAAAAATGTTCTCATAACTTCTATTATATTAGACATATATCACAATTTCTTTTTATAAGAACATTTCAATAAAATGAGGTGGTTGGAAAAAATATAAAATCTATAAAAAAAAACGGATAAAATCATACACTGTGAAAATTTGGAATTAAGCATTTGTAGGTTGAGTATGAACACTATCTATTAGGCATAGATCATAGACAATTACTTCATGCATCACACATATGAACACAAATTCAATATCAAAAGACGAAAATGCCCTTAAATAAAATGGGATACATATAAAAATACATTCTGGATCTCCGAAATATATTCCGAAATATATTTATGAATTTTTTCCATAACAATTTTTTTATGGTGATTTTTTTTATTTAGAATAAGAATTAGATTTTTGTTTCGTGATTTTTTTATTCTTAATAAGATTTTGAGTTTTGTTTTCAGATTTTCATTTCTGAGACATAATAATCTTTTTCAGATTTACTTTTTCGGAATGTATTATTTTTAATTTTTGTTCAGATTTACTTTTTCGGAATGTATTATTTCTAATTCTTGATTTTCATTTTTTTTTTGAAAGGAAAGACATTTTTTAAAATTTTAAATTATATATCATCTTTCTAGTTTTTGAATGTTTTATCTTAATACCAAGGATCAATTAGAGTAAGTTTGATTCTAAGTAGGTAAAATATATCTCTTAAGTTATCTTGACATATGCAAAACTTACAATTAAGACCTTGGTCTTTTAAGAAACCATAACTATTAAGCTTAATGATTCCCCGTAAAGCATAATATCTTCTTGAAGATGACTTTTCAAATATGCAAATTGGAACACCAAACTATGCTAAGATAGGTGAAACTCCTCCTCCAAGATTATGAACCCTCCAACAAAATATGTTCTCAAACCCACTTTTTTTTAAAAATTAAAAATAAAAATAGTTTAAAAAATTAACTTTTTTGCATTTATTTTAATGATGTAACTATGCAACAATATTGCAATATAAATCATTAACACTTACAAATTAAGTTATCATTATCAATTACAATAAAGTAATTTAGCTGGTAAGACAATCATTATTTTAATTTATTCAATTAAAGACATAATTAATTAATTAAAAACTTAAAAAATATTTATATGATTAATACTATTTTAATATATATAATCAATTTTAAAAATACATAATTTAAAAAAATGGTGGGCTAACCCACTAGTCCGTTGACCTGCTTTCTGCATGACAGGATAAGATTTATAACCCATTTTACTATGTCAGGTCAGTTCGTCCCATCCTATTTTTAGCGGGCTAAAAACATGCCAAACTAAAATGAGTTTGACTAACCCGTTTTGTCATCCTTAATTTTTAAGAGAATAAACATCATATGCATTTGTCTATTATATTGAGTCTAACTTAATAAAATAACTATTAACACAGGATGACTAGATTATTATCATGGAAGAAAAGCTTAATCAATTCACTAGAAATGATGTTTGGACGCAAGTTGGTAACAAGAAAATATTTGGTTACAAAAATCATGATGCATATTTCATGTTACATTACTTATAACAAGTACCAACAAGAAGTATTATGTATATGTTGTGGTTGAACCTCTAATTCATTTTGGATCATTATTTCGCTTTATATGTCAAAAAGTTATCCAAGTACAAGATTTGGATTAGCTTGAAGTGGATATCATAAAAACACTTTGTCAATTGGAAATGATCTTCCCACTTAGGTTTTTTGACATAATGATGCACTTACCTATTCATCTACCAAATGCAATGAGATTAATTGATTCTCTTCAGTTTTGGTAGATGTATCTCATTGAAAGATACTTACATAGACTTAAAAGTTATGTTCAAACACAAAGTTTATCCAAAAAGTTCTATTGTTGAGGGGTATTTGGTAAAAGAAGCAATGACTTTTTGCTCAAGATATTTGCAAAAGGATGTAGAATTAGTTTTACACATCTACTCTTGTTGATGGTTGGAACAACTCTGGTTGGTATCTTTCTCCGGATATTTGTATGATGCTCTCTGATTTACTTGGTGTTCCTAATTGGAGGATGAAACTTCTTAATAAGAAAATTGCCAATAATTTTTTTCTCCTCTCCTTATTACTATGGGAAGTTAATTTAATCTAGTTCCATTCCTCCCGATAAATCCTAATACTTGTAAACATAAAACTCGCAATTCTAGTGTAACATAAAGTCTCTAATGTCCCATGCTTATTGATTTAGAAAATTCAGCCAACCAAATCTCCCAACTTGGTAGCAAAATTTAGGATTTACTTAAAAAAGCCATTTTTTCTTCTATATACAAAAGAATAATATTTAGTTATTTTTTTTGGAAAATAGTAGTTGAATAAATATTTATGATTAGCTAGACTTTTTCCTATAAAAGTTGCAAACTTAAACACAACAGTCCAAAATTTATTTTCTTCCTAACTGTTTTTATCTTTTACTCATGTCATTTTCACCAATTGTCAAGGAGGTCTTCCATCAGTGTCAAGCTTTCCCTAAATAAACAAAAAAAGACAAACACAATTATTGGCTAAAGCTTGTTTAAAAGACAATTTCAATGTTCATCATTAACTAAATATAAAACAAGTATAATAATGCATATATATATAATATTTATATTTATATGTGTAAAAGAAATCAAAATTATATCAATATGATTTTTATTAAATATTACCTAAATTAATAATTTTCAATTAAACTATAACTTATTATTAAATTTAAAGCTTCTTTCATTTAAATCATATATATATATATATATGAAATTTTATGTTAATCTAAAATTATTTGAAGTATTGTTTACATAAATTAAATCAATTTAACACATACTTTTATACTTTTAAAAATATAAATAGTTATATTTATATTTATTATTATTATTATTGTTATTTAATTTTAATTTTTTTATATGAATAATTATTAATTATATGAAACTAAGATATAATTATTACAACAAATTAATTTTTAATAAATTTAACAATATACTAAGGAACTTAGAACATTAATATTAAATTAAAAAATAATTTTATGTTTTAAGTAATTCATATGAAATGACAAAATATTTCATTGTATTAATAAAATGAGATATATTAAATAAGGGTAAAATCGGAAAAAAGTGTCTACATAAAAAAAGTTTATAATGAAAAATCCCCTTTATATATTATTAAGAAGTGAATTTTAAGCTTAACTCAATCCTATAAAACTAACTTATGAGACAAAGTTTATACCTAATTTATATACAATGAAATATGTGGGATGTCCAAAATATATAGTTATAGATAAATAACATATATTTGATATTAATTATAATAATATAACAATATTCTTAAATAAATAAAAAATTATTTATTAAAATCTAAAGTGTATGTTTTTAATGTTGAACACACATCATCCATTTTATTACCTATAGAGTTACAAATCAAAGTACCATAACTTCGTGTTCCCTTTCCCACAGATATTTTTCTTTTCTAGAAAATGTAGATCGTACGGTCTCAATTCTCGCACAGATATAAATTAATGGCCATTTTGATTCCTGACCCCATCATCGTCTAGATCTTCTCTCTGTCTGTAAAAATTTTCCCACTTGTTCCTTTTCCAACACTATAATATATATATTTGCATCCCTCACTCCAACTAGGGTTTATGTTTTTTCTTCTCTCTCACTTCCATAGAATTCAAGATTACACAAAACCCAACCCAGATTTTTTTTTTCTTTAATTTTCGCTACAGATTTTGTATTATTGAAATTGTGAAATGGAGGGAGCGGCCAGTGGCGGCGGAGAAGTGTCGACGGCGGCGCCGACACCGATTCCGAACGCGAACGCGCCGCCGCCTTTCCTGAGCAAGACGTACGACATGGTGGACGACCCTTCGACGGACTCGATTGTGTCGTGGAGTCCGGCGAACAACAGCTTCATTGTTTGGAACCCTCCGGAGTTCGCCAGAGACCTTTTGCCCAAACACTTCAAGCACAATAACTTCTCCAGTTTCGTTCGCCAGTTAAACACCTACGTAAGTAAACCCCTTCCGAGTTTCGTTTTCAACGCATGTGCCATGATTTCCCAGTAATTGTCCGTTCGATTGGCTGTTTCCGAGTGGGAAATGGTGGGTTTTCCTTGAATTGTTCTTTGTTTTTATCGTCCGTGGTCGTTGAAATTGGAATTAAAATTGAGGAAGTAACTGTTGTTGAATTTACTTCAACTGCTCTCTCGGAAGGTTTCAAAACATGTTTCAGAAGTTAGAAAAGAGTGTGATTATGTATGTCTCGGATAATTTATGGGTTGTTTTGCTTTGATGATTATGAAGAATGAATGGTTTGCGTCTCTTGTTTATTGGGATGGAGCACGTGAGGGGAATGTGATTAAACGTATATTTGCCAGATAAGTTACTTGATTGCTTGTTTATTTGTGTGATACTCCAGGCATGTTCGTTGATTGATCTATCCTCTATTTTGAGGGGATGCGTCAATGTTCGGTGCAAAAAAACTAGAGAGTGATTAGATCCGATGATATGTTATGATACTTTAAAATTTGATTCTAGGCTGGTTTTACTAGGTTGAATGTGTAACTTCATTTTGAGTATGGAAAATTATTTGATTTAGGTTGAGTTTGTCTATTTTCTTACTGTGGAAAGTTGAGGATTAGGATTTTGTAAAAAATGACCTGGTGGCTCAGCCGAAGCAATGACCATTTGTTAGGAAAATGGAATTAACAATCTTTGCAACCACGTTTTGTGCATTGCGGATACCCCTAGCCTGAGTTAGTTATGACTTCTTTCATCGAATTTATGGAGTTAAGTTAGATTTAAAATCAACTTTTAAGAAGACATAAAAAGTTATCCTAGATCTATTGTTGGATCACTTGCTTTTGCCATGCTCGAAGCTGGTAGCCTTAGGCATAGAGGGTAGCGTTGAAATGCCTCCTTAATTGTGATCAACCCTAGGCAACTCTAGTTGTGGCATATTTGGGGGTTGGACTAATTGTAGCTTCAAGGGTAGTGATTTAGTTTTTCATTAACTAGTTGTGGCAAATCATGGAGTTATTGTGCCATCACAGTCACTACTGATTATTCATGACCATTGTGGCCCCCTCTGTTTTGGCTGTGCTTCTCCCTCTAGTTTGCGCCTCACTATTTGTTAGGAAAGCATAGTTGTCGTTGTGCATCCACTTATGGTCTGAATTTCACCATTCACATGGGTTTATTGTCATTTTCTTGTCACTCTACTGCAGGGCATTCTTTGCTCTTGTTTGTAGCAACTCCTGTCCTGTTCTGTCCCACCTCTGTTCTCAAGGTTTTTTCTTGTCTGTGCAGTGTACAAAGACCTCTGTTTTTTTTATTTTTTTATTTTATTATTGAAAATATTGTTTTTAAATTATTTTGTCATTCACTAGAATTGTAGTCTTTTTCTCAAATTGAGTGTAGATTCATTATTTTTCCATCGGAGTCTGGGTTTAAGAAACAAGTACGATTGAATTATTATAATATATATCAAATTTAATGTAATAGAAATGCACACACACAAGTTCAGTAGTGCATGTGTTTCTGCTAGTTTGCAATATACAAATCATAAATAATTTATCTTGGATGCATAGTCTTGAGGTAGGCTGCTTTTCTCTGGTATATGGGATTAACAACTTTGCTTAGAATGTATTTCCCATGAACCAGTCTCGGGCTATGGAGGAACCTATGTGATATAGATGTGGGTTAAATGAATTACTTTGTTTTGTTACCCACTCAACCTTTTTGTTATATTGTTGCATCTTATCCATATGTTACCATTTGTCATTTCATCTTTCCCCATTTTCGACTGTTTGTCCATGCCAACTATTATGTTGTGTATATCAAATAAAAAGTTTTGCATTTGGCCTCCTTGTGACCTTTTCGTTTCTTACAACAATTCATCATTAAGCAGGGTTTTAGGAAGGTAGACCCAGATCGCTGGGAATTTGCAAATGAGGGATTTTTAAGGGGTCAAAAGCACCTGCTTAAGACTATATCTCGGCGGAAACCTGCCCACGGTCATAGTCATCAACAAGCACAACAAGTACATGGACAGAGTTCATCCGTTGGAGCTTGTGTAGAAGTTGGGAAGTTTGGACTTGAGGAAGAGGTTGAGATTCTCAAGAGAGATAAGAATGTGCTCATGCAAGAGCTTGTGAGATTGAGGCAGCAGCAACAATCTACTGATAACCAGCTGCAGACTATGGTTCAGCGCCTTCAGGGAATGGAGCAACGACAGCAACAAATGATGTCATTCCTTGCAAAGGCTGTTCAGAGCCCTGGTTTCTTAGCTCAATTTGTACAACAGCAAAATGAGAGTAATAGACGCATAACAGAGGCAAACAAAAAACGTCGACTGAAGCAGGAAGGTATTGGTGAAATGGAACATACGGCTACTTCTGATGGGCAAATTGTTAAATATCAACCCCTGATAAATGAAGCAGCAAAAGCAATGGTTAGGCAAATAATGAAATTGGATGCTTCTCGACTAGAATCTTTCAGTAATAACCCCGATAATTACTTGATTGGTGATGATCATTCATCACCATCCAGTGAAATGGACCGGGGAAACTCTTTGACTCGATCTTCTGGAGTAACACTTCAAGAGGTCCCTCCAACTAAAGTGATGTCTTCTTATGTTCCATCTGCAACAAGGACTCAAGGGCATGGTCCTTCAATATCTTCTCCTACTCAAACAGACGAAATCATGCCAGACCTTTCTACAATACCAGATATAGTGGCAGGAAATATTCTGGATATTCCTCAAGAAAATTACATGGCACCAGAGACGGGTGGTGACGGATACATGGATCCTGCTTCATTTGGAGTAAATATGTCACTGCCCCTTGATTTTAATAGTATTTCACCTGAACCAGATATCGATGATTTGTTGAACAATCCTAACTTTTGGGATGATATTGTGCGAACTCCAGTGTCAGAGGATATTGAAACGAATGGTGGTGAATTATTCATGGAGAATGAGCTGCAGCCAAGTGAAAATGGATGGGAAAAATCTCAACATATGGACCTGCTTACTGAGCAGATGGGCCTACTTTCTTCTGATGTAGAGAAAAGTTGAGTGTTCTATGAAAGGCTAATTCTCCCTGCACCAGATCAATTCTGATATGCACCCATATTTTTTTGAAACTCCAAATTGCCCTTGTTACCTTTCCGGATTTTCATATTTGGAATGAAAAAAAGCTTATGGATCTTGTCTTCCAGAAGACATTCATGTGTTGTAGATGGTCATATCCGAAAATGTTCTTATCCCAAAGACACATCTCAGTTCTTGATAGACAATTTTTTGGGTGCGGGTCACAATTGATATGGTGAAGGGAGAATTAGCGCTATGAAAGTGTACATTAATAATTCATATTGTTCAAGGTAGCCTTATCCCCAAGAGTGAGTGATGTTCTTTTGGTACTAATTACACCTGCAATTGCTCACTCAGAACTAACATGCATTTTGTTTAGTCTGGTATAGTTTGTGCATATGAGACCAAAACTAATTCTCCTTTTTGTAGCTGATATTGATTTTTCCTTATATTTTATGAAAGTTTAACTGTGAGCTCATTGTAGCGTCTGGTGCTATAATGTTTTACAAAGCAACCATTAAAACAATCTCAAACATTTTTAAATCTAAAGAACTGGACTATTTTTTTAATTTAAAAATTAAAGTGAGATTTATTTCAATTTTAAGGACTAAAAATATAATTAAAATAAAAGTAAAAGCTAAGTTTAAATATATTTACTTCAAATATGACTCCTGAATATATTTAAATCGCTAATATTTTCCAATTGATTTTTTAGCTTTTATTATCCATAATTATACATAGTAACTTTTTTAGTGTATTCATAATCGTCAAACATTTACATAAATTAAGAGGAGTAAAGAAAAAAATAAAATACGAAATTAATATGGTTGAAAATAAATTAAAAATGATCAAATAAAATGTGTAATAATAGGGTTTTGTAACCCTATGTACATTTATAGGGGTTACCAAACCACAATGATTTAGTAGGATTTTAAAATGTCAAGTTTTTCAGTTTTTTCGAGTTTGTTGGGAAATCTGATAGCCACAATATTATTATGAAAAAAAACATGAATAATGCATTTAGGGGGATTAAAATAATTGAAAATGTAAAAAGTAAATCCAATTAAATATATTTTTTTAGCGTCTATTGAACCATTAAGTTTTCATGAAATAATACTCCATCAATCATGAAAAATATGAAACTAGGTATTTTGCAATGGGTTAAAATTTTAAAGCGTCATAACTGATAATCTTGCTAAAAATAATTTAGAATTTATTTATAAAAAATAATTTTATTAATATAATAAACTTTCATCTTTTTTTTTTAAAGTTATTTATTAATAAATATTTGTAAATTTTGTTAATATATAAATTTTAGTCTAGATATTAAATTTTATAATAATATCAATTTTTTTATAAAAAGGATAAATTAAAGGGTCATGGAAACCCTGCGAGAGGATTTGATTTTATTGACATTAATAATAAATATTTTGTGGTGAATTTATATTAGATATTAAACAGGATAATTTGTTTTTTTTTAATAGTGATTTTTAGATTTTATATAATTTATTCAATTATGCAATAATAGTCTTTAAAGACATAAGTTTTGGTTTGAGTATAATTTTTTAATTTAGGTTCAATTTAGCAATAATGAAAATGTATCTAACAAGTAAATATTTTAAGAGCAAAACAATAATTTTTAAATAAAGTATTTGGATAATTTTTTAAAATCAGTAAAAAAGTCTGAGAAATTATGAATTTTACTCAGCTTTCTTCGAACAACGAAGCCACCAAAATGAGGGAAGGTGAAGAACAAAATCTTCTCGACGACGTCGTTTAGCAGTGTAGCAAATTTGTACAGTGAAAGTGTGTAGTTCATATGTTAGGTTGTAACCTTGATTGAGTAGTAGTGAGTGGAGTTTGGTAAAGAAGGGTTTTGGGAAGAAGAATGAGCGATTCGGGCATGGAGGAGGAAGAAGCACCAGACCTTATCTGTGAGCTCGAGAACGTTAATGGCTTAGTGGACGCGCTCACGGCCGTTCGGTGGAAGCGGCAGCAGGTGATAATAACCCCCTCCTCTCCCACTCCTTCATCTTTCACAACTCACTCCTTAACTACCTTCCTAGGACGCTGTGCTGGAGTTGTCGGAACACGGCATCGTTTTGATCGTCGAAGAAAGCGGTTGCCTCCAAGCCAAGGTTTATCTTAAACGAGAGGTACCAATTTCTTCAATTCATTCCACTATTATTTATTGGTTCTTTTTTTCCTCTGGCCATCTATGAGGGCTCCGACACACCTACACTCATACGAAACTTGTACGACACTCTTACGACATTTATAGGCACTCCTACGACACCTATAAGACACCTAGACTTATACGACACTTATAAGACACTCGTACAACACTTGTACGACATTTATAGGACACTTGTACGTACGACACTTGGTAGGACACTCGTACGACACTTGGTAGGACACTTGTAGAACACTCGTACGACACTCGTACGACATTGTACGACATTTATAGGACACTCGTACGACACTTGTACGACATTTATAGGACACTTGTACGTACGACACTTGGTAGGATACTCGTATGACACTGGTAGGACACTCGTACGACACTTGTAGGACACTCATATGACACTCGTACGACCCTTATAGGACACATATCGGTAAAGTTTTCAGTTTAAAAATTATTTGTTGGATTTCTGACAAGTATAAATTTTTATTATGACTATAGAAATAAGGAACAATTTTTTTTGAACCAGCCATAAAAAATATCTTTCTACTAAGAAAGAAAACTGAAACATGCTTGTGGACATAAATTTTTATTATTAATTTATATAATTTATAATTATGTAATATATAAACCCTTGTCTTATATTTTAGAGATTATACATGTCTTCGTGTTCGTGTCGTATCAGTGTCCGTGTCAGTATCTATTTTATATAACTCGCCATTTGAGTATTGTGTGGTGTTTATTTGCAGCTTTTCATTCGGTACGACTACAAGGCAAGGGGACGACCTCGTTTTGGACTGAGTTTGGGGTATTTCGTTGATTGCTTGAACGCCTTCTCGCTTCCTGGTCAATCTAGCGTTATTCAGATTCAATATCCTGGTCCTGACATGCAGCTTCTTCTCAAGTCTGTAACTAACTATTCCCTTCCCTGTTTTTTTTTTCATTTATAATTTGGAATCAATTCTTGAAACTATGAACATTGTTGTTAGCACTACTTCAATGGGTAGAATGTTAAATGGCATCTGAACAAACTTCTACTTGTGGTTGCTGTGTTAAATGACCTTAATGACTCTTCAACTTGAGGAATATTACTATCAAATCATGTCAATGCATTCATGCAAGATGGTGATACAGCCCATTAGTTCTATTTCCTATAAATCTCCTTCTTGACTTGAATTCTGTCATGTCTTATTAGGATCTTAATCCACGTTTTACTAACTCTTAGCCAAATTTTAACTTTCAAAAGCATCATGAATGGAATCGTGGTATGTTTGTTGCAAATTTTTGTTTGCAACAAACGAGACACTCGTGGGTCATGGCCATTAGCTATTAAACATAAGTTTAACCCTGCATAATTTTGAAGATAATAGTCAAGGAACGAGTGTAATTTAACAGGTTGAATCGAAACAAATGATGGGAGTGATGATAGTTTGTTGGGGACTGTAGTGGCATCGGAGAGGTACCAGGTCATGTTGTAGTCTATGGCCACTAAGGTAGTACATTGGATCATGTCTTTACAAGGTAAAAATAACTTGGTGAAAACAACAAAGTTCTGTTCACACCATTCATACTCAAACATTTGGAAATAGAAAACAATCAAGCAGACCTTTTTGTTTCATTTTCATCCTATATCTTTCCAAGAAAACATACCAAATTTGTCTTAGCAAACTCTGTTTTAAGTGCTAGTGAAGATGCTTCAATGGGATGTGTAAGTAAACAATTGTCTTGCCAATTAGGGTTTTTATTCTAAAATCTGCAATAGTGACAAATCTTGGACGAAAAGGAATCTGTAAATTACATGCCTATCCCCGTCCAGGGGATAAAATTATTATTACTGAGAACGGAGGAACAGTATAAGGAAAAAACTAGTGCGTATAATCCCAAATCTAATGTCCTTCCATTCACATAATCAAAGGATAACTTCTACCTTTCTTCATTTTTTAATATTCTCTGTCAAGTATGCACTTCTGGTTCAATCTGTTATTCCATTATGTGATAGCCATGATGATGATTTATTCCATAAGATTCTTGATAGCTCAATGAAACATTTTGTAGAATTTTCTTGTCTTTTTCTTAAATATGCTTTCTCCACTTCTTTAGATCTGTAGATTCGCTGGATGCCAGTATTTGTGCAGAGATCAGAACAAGGATTCCAGATACTATTGCATGGAACTATAATTTTGAACCTGCAGGAGCCAACCCTTTAACCTTTACTGTTAAAGTATGCCATCAATTTCACATATCAAATTCAAATTCTGCTTCCATGATTTATTATCTTCTAAATCTGACTCATTTTTTACACTGCATTCATAAAATAAAAGTTGTTGCTTATGAATTCTGGACTATGAAGTCCAATAAGTTGCTTTCAATGAACCCTTTGATATGATGAGCATGGTTTATGCTTCTGTCAACTCTGAATATATACTCTATGGAAAATACATGATTTTCTAAAGTCCACACTTGTGAAAAAAAACATATTTCTTTTGTATATTGTTAACTGATATTCTGATTATTAATCCAAAAACCCAGTCTGCGGCACTAAAGGAAGCTATTGAGGATCTTGAATGGCCCGGATCACGCATCGAGATTATTCTAGAGCCAGATCCTCCTTCTGTTACATTAAGAGCCGAAGGACATGGAGACTTACAGGTTTGTATTGTTTTCAACTGGAATTATAAAATGTTTGTATTGTTGATCATATACACACTTTTTTTTCTTCTTTTTTCCAGATAGACTTCATGTATTATGTCAATTCAGAACTCTTGGTAGCATTTCAGTGTGATCATCGAACTTCTTTCAAGTACTACTTCTTTTCCCCTTTTTTTATAACTATTGTTTGTGTCAGTTATCCTTTTCTTGCAGTCAATTAATCTGTCATTGCTCTGCATTTTATCAACAGGTACAAATATAAGTTCCTCAGAGCAACAACTTCCAACATGCCTAGCACTGTTATTAAAGAAAACAGAGGAAGTAAGTTAAGCATTGGGAGAGGTGGAATGTTAAAAGTTCAGCATTTGGTTTCAATATCAAAACCATCTGTGTCACACACATATGTGGATGCAGTTGGCTATCAGCAACCAGGTAGAATAGCCCATATTGAATTCTTTGTGAAACCAGAGGAAACTGAGGACTAAACGAATGATTATTAGTTATTATAAAGGAAAATGTATCTTATTGATTTTCACACATTGTTTTTCTAACAAAATCAAAAATTGGTGAGCTCTTAAGAAAGTGGCAAAATGATTTGTTTTCTCTGTGGGTCTATTGAATTGATGTAGTTTTGGCTAACAGAAGGCTGCAATAGAAATTCCATTTGTCTCAAAATGGCCTAAGAAGTTGACACATAACCACATGTACTGAATTTTAGTTCCTAAGCACTTTGCCTAAGCCACTAACACCAAGAGAAGATTCAACATTTCTTTCCATATCTGTCCATATTGCTAAAATCAACCAAATTTCTCAAGCAATACATACAGTTTAAGTTCAAATGTGATTTAAAGTGAATTGGTCACTAGTACTCAACTTCAAGAATTTTTAACTTTGAAGATTGTGTTTTAATTCATTTGGATAGGTCATGAGATCGTGAAACATTTTAGTTGTTATTAATTGATGAATTATGTATTTGATTGTATTTTATGACTTATCTTTTATGTGTGAAAAAGGGAAAAAAGGTTTAGCTAGATTTACATACAGTTATTTCTGGGTAGAATATTTTGAAATTGGATATTGATTGAAGTAGGCATAGTGGTGGTCATAAAAAATTGTTAATTTGGACGTTAGTTTGGAATCACTGGAACATTGTGTTTAGTTTTTATAGACATGGTAGGAGTTGAGGAAATAATTTTTAAATTTTGAAATACAAAGAGACTTTTAAATTTTACAATTCAGAAAATGACTTTCAAAATTTGGAAACTAACTTTATGTTCCAAATTCTAGAATTTAAAAGTGATAATGACTTTCAAATAGACTTTTCCCCTAAAGTGTGAAGGTAGATAAAGAAATGTAGAGTTTTCACCTAAAGTGTGAAGGTACATGAAGAAATAATAGAGGTGCAGGAAGAACTGCTAAATGTCAAACAAAACAATGCCCACACTATCAAATTGGGTTAGTCCACCGAATTCAAAAAGGCTAATTCTCTATGCACCAAATTAATTGTGGGCAGTTTCTTCCTGCACCCCTACATTTTTCTTCCTGCACCCCACAATGTTATGCAAAGACCAAATTGTCCCTATTATTCTTTAAAAACCCTAAAATGCACTTGAACTATATTTATTTTTTGCATTATGGATTATGAAATCCGGAAAAAATTCGGATTGACACTTTCGGTAAAATTTTGGATCCACCAATCCGTAATTCAAAATATGCATCATTCAAAAAAAGCATTCTGGATCCACCAATCTGTAACAGAAATATGCATTCCAGATTCAAAAATCTGTAATTTAAAAAAAAAAAGCATTCCAGATCCATTAATCCGTAATAGAATTAGACTTCCGGATTCAGCAATCCAAAAATCAATAATTTATGCAAAAATTGCTTCCAGAACACCCCCTCATCCGGAAAAAAAAATATTCAGTTCCGGATTGTTGAATCCGTAGCACACTCCCAGATTCTTATTTCCGGTAACCACGGTGTCCTTTTTCAAATAAAATATTAAGGCCAATTTCGGGATTTAGAAAATTTTAGGGGTGCAGGAAGAAAAATGTAGGGGTGCAGGAAGAAGAAGCCTTAATTGTGACAGGACATTGCACATAAAATGTCTATTTTACCCTTAATATTCCTAATATTTATACCGTAATAAAAAAAAACAGTTTTGGATATGCAAATCTGGAACTGAGACGTGTCTTCCCAATATGACCAGTACAAGAATGTCTTTCGTACGTTAAAATCCATAAGCTTTTTTTCATTCCAGATGCAAAAATCCAGAAAAAATATAAGGATAATTTGGAGTTTTAAAAAAGATATGCAGATCATAGCTAGTTAATATGGAGAATTAGCCATTCCCAAAATGTCATTTTAATGAAAGAAATATAATATTGTAATTTAAAATGAGTTTTAAGACCATTAGTACTAGTGACATTAGACTTTACCTTTTCTACATATATTTAAGTATAAAAGGAAGGAAAGCTAGAGTCTAAGTATAGAAAATTATACTTAAGGTAGTAAATATGACGATGAGACAAAATCCTAAACTAATAATGAAAGTAAATTATTATAACAATGAGAGGTAAGTGAAAAGTTAGTACATTTTTTAATGATACAAAAAAAGTGTAAATTTAAATTAGTTCCGAGAAACTTGCTAGACACTTAGCAAAAAAAAGTAAAGTCAAGAGCACAAACAAAAGTAATTAATGGGTACCATTTGTAGACTTCCTAGAGATTCTATTTAAGTTTTTGGAAAAAAAAATGTTACATCACACATACATTAAAGACATATACTTTGACACCACATTATAATAATATTATAATATTTAAAATTAAAAAATAAATTAAATATAATTAAAGTATTATTTTATTGATTTGGGAAGTTTATGTTTTTTTTTTTATTTTAGTGTTAACCACCTTAATTTTTTTTTTCTTCATTCTATTTTCTACAGGGTAGATAAGCTAATTATGGCAAACAGTATGATCTAACAATTTTTTACAGATAATACCAGACAAACCTAAACAAGTGAAATTAACCCTTTTCACCTTCTATTTTTTGAGTCATATACTTGGTTTTGCAGTTTTCTTTTATCAGATAAATTATTACGAACTAATATGACTACTTTACTTAATCCTTTAACACACTTTTTTATTTAAGGATCAAATTTCTAATTTTACATACTTATTGCTACAACACTTTCTAATTTTATATATTTTCTTCCTTTTTCATATGGAACGAAGGTAAATGAAGATAACTAATTTTATTTGAAACATCCACTTTCTACCTATCCATACATCTATTTAAGTAAAGGAAATTTTTCTGGTAATAGAAAAATTCATCATATATTAGCCTTCATGTATCATTTATGAAAACATAAAGTTATCAATTTAAAATAATTTTTCTTAATTTTCCGAGATTGACTATTCGAGGGAAATTGAGAGTGATCTTGATAAGACCAAGATTTGGTCGAGTTAATATTTTTTTATAAAGGTTTTCAAGCTTTGTTGATAAAGTTTCAAGTGGAAATTCATTTACAAAAGATTATTCAAGCTCAAGTTAGTAAGAGTTTAGATAAATATGTCAAAAATATTTAGTGAGTGGGAATGAGTTAAGTTAGTACTCTCTAGAGAATAAAGATATATTTGTAGGCTATTGAGCCTGAATTGATATTCAAATACAAGTCATTAAGGTATTAAGTTGTCTAGTCTATTGAGTTTATATGTAGTCTTTTTCCTAACCATGAGGACTTTACCTTCGTGTATGAGTTATTCTTCAAAGAATTCGACATGTTGTTTCCTTTATCTCCTTTTGAGAATAGAATGCTTACTGCCATGAATGTGGATCTCAGTCAACTTCACCCGAATAGTTGGACCCTTGGATACGACCTATTGGAATAAGGAGGCAAGATCAGTGACTTGCTCTGTATGTTGTGGTGGTAAATTTGTTGGGACTATCTTGGTGCAAAATGGCGATATGCTCGTGGAGAGCTTGCATATTGTCATGGTGGACTTGCATCACATTATGATGCTAATTTCATAGGAGTTACAAGTTCTTATTAAACTTATCTTGCTTGCCTACGATGGCGTGTTGGACGTTGACTTCATTCCTATTGAGAATAGTCTCTAAGGTTGTGTTTGGATTGGAGAGAAGATTTGTTGAGAATAAAGTAAGGTTGTTTGGATTGGAGTATGTAAGAGTAGATTTATGAGGAAAGTTTATTGAATTTTGTAAATGTTGTGTGAAATTTTTTTATTTTTTTTAAAGGTATAAAATGTAAATTTATAAATTTATTTTTATTTTAAAAAATATATAAATAATAATAAAATAAATAATTATTTTATATAATTATTTATTTTAATTAATACTATTATTATATAAATAACTATATTTTTGTAGTATTATTAATTATTATTATTATTATTTATTTTTATTATTAATATTATTATATATTTGATACAAATAAAATTAAGAATAATTTTGACTTTTTAATGTATTATGTAAATTTTTAATAATTATAAAATATATAATTATGATAATATATATTTTGACTTGATAGATATAATAAATTATAAAATAATATATAATAATTTATTTATTATAAATTAATTTTAACTAAATAAAAAATAATAATTTTAATTAATTAATAATTTTAATTTTATTATTAGTATTATTATTTAGTTATATTTATTCTTTATAATTATTTATTATAATTATTATTTTATATATTTATTAATATTTTTTATTATTTTAATAATACTAATTATTTTTATATTATATTATATAATTAATTGTATTTATTTTATCATAATAAAATATTAATAAATTAATAATATGAAAATATAAACTTATATATATTAAAAAATATAATTCAAAATCTTATAAATATATATTTAATTACATATAATCAGTTTTTTCACAAATCTTCACAAATGTAGAAAGAAAAGTTGTCAATTTTTTTTTCTCCTTTTTTGCTTTTAAATAATATTTTATTCATTGAAATTTGTGTATTTTGCGACATTCTGCGCCCAAGAATCCACACATTTCCGTCGTGGAAAACAAACAAAGCCTAAGTGAGCTTTGAAAGCATCAACGGAAGATGGATCCATATCGCAATATGATAATTTTGACGTCATAATTTGACTTCTAGTCAATATCATAAGAGTTGTAATTTGAGAATAGTTTTACCTAAGTCGTACGTTGAATACTAAATGTTTTTACCAAAGCTGAGATGCAACCGTCAAAGATGAATTGGAAGTGGCCTTAAGAAGACCGAGCTTTAGTCGAGTTAATTTTTATTCAAAATGATTGTCAAACTTTGTTGATGAAGCCATGAGTAGAGAATCATTATCGAAAGATTTTATGGCGTTTAAATTAGTAAAATCTTAGAGAAATATATAAAAAATATTTAATAATTAAGAATGAATAGTAATTCTTATATAATAAAACTATATTTATAAACTATTAAGTCTATTATATTACTAGATATTAGGTTGTCTAGTTTATTCTAAGATAATTTTTAAATTAATCTCAATTATTCAAACTTATATATGATTTTATCCGATTCTTACATACGATCTCAGAAATAATATAATCTTCTTAAATTATTTTAGTAATGGAAAGTACAATAATAAATTTTAATCATATAAAATAAATATTGATCTAATTAATTATTAAGAGTAAAATACTAAAAAGTAACAAACACCAAAAAAGGATGTGATACTCTGTTTGGACGCGGAGTCCTTGAATGGTTCCACGCTAGTCTCGTGTAAAAACCAAATCGTATTTTCCATCTCATAACTCAACCTCCACATTTACCAAAATACCCTTTAAGCTAACATTGCTATTACTCGCGCGCCAATAAATGCCACGAATTATAACGGTAGTGCCATCATGATACGAAACGCCAACGCGTATCAGAAGCGCGTTTTGGACAACAAAAACAACTTTTTTGTTTTGAACCGTACCCACCTTCCAACTACCGCTATGTCCTCACGTTTCTCGTCGGAATTTATTTAAATTAAGCCAAACACTCATTACTCAATATTTCGTTTTCATATAGCTTATTAATATTGGCAAACTATAAAGCTCGTACACACGCATCTTAAATGATGTGTCTATATCTATGTAGCACAGACACTGACACTGATACACTGATATGATGACATAAATATGGAGATACGTAAAATTTCTAAAATATAGGACACGGGGATACAGATCTTTATATTATATAATTATGAATTATATAAATTGACAATAAAGATTTACATGCACAAGTATGTTTCATATTATTTTTTTGGAGCAGAAAAATGTTTTTCATGACTGATTCACAAGGATTTGTTTCTTATTTTTATAATCATAATAATAATTTATATAATAAAGTTTGAATTTTTAAAAAATTAATGTATTTTTCCTTTTTAAAATTGTGTTAGAACCGTACTAGAATTGTCATAAATCTAACAATTATACTTTTTGAATTGAACAATTCGCGGATACGTGTCCTATAGGTGTCATCATACGAGTGTCGGTGTCCGATATTGGACACGGACACGCCATTTAAGAGGAGTGTCTGAACTTCATAGGTCTATATCGAATATATATTCGTAGGATACTTGTAAAACACATCGGTGAAGTGTTAAATCCAAAAGATATTTGTTGAATTTTTGACAATTTTAGAGAATTTATTAATATTTGGAACCTATAAAATTCGTACAGGTCTCTTAAATGGTATGTGCGTATCAGAAATATATTCTAACACGGTTTTAACATAATTTTAAAAGCAAAAAATATATTAATTTTTTAAAAATTCAAACTTATTATATAATTTTTTATTATTATTATAAAAAAATAAAAGCAAATTATTTTAAACTATAATAAAAAATAATTTTTTTATTAAAAAAATTAAAATATACTTATGTATATAAATTTTTATTGTAATTTATATAATTTAAAATTATATAATATATAAATGTATATTTCCGTATTTAAATTTTAAGAGGTTATATATCGTGTATGAGTGTATCTGCTAGGTAATTTGAAACATATATTATAATAATAATATAATAAAACTATAAAATAGTGTCCCTCTCTTTTATCTTTTTTTTTGGTTTTTTAAGCATTCCCTTTTACCCCTTCTCTCTCTCATACCCACTGTTTTCTCTCATTCGCCTGAAAAATCTGTTCACCGACCGGAAAACTGATTTTATTTCCGGCGATTTGTCGCCGTTACGGAGGAAGATTATTGTTGCCTACTGATTCAACTGGTTACATTTTCTCACAATTTTCTGAGTTTGGTTGTACAAAGCTTTGGATCTCTCGGAAACCTGGTTTCCACCTTGTACTCGTCGTGTTGGGAGAATGTGGCGAGGCTTAATGTCCTTCACGACTCGCTCTTAATTTGTAGTCTGTGATCTAGGGTTTGGCTTGGCGAATTGCATTCGTGATTGTTTCATTCCTCTCTTCTTTTTTTTTGTGAAGTTTTTCTTCCAAGTGAACGAAGACGGAGCCCTATAGGGAGCGATTTCGTAATGAAGTGGTAGGTCGATCGTGCTTTCTGGAAATATCTTTCCGTGTAATTTTGGTGTTTTGATCAATTACATTTATTCAAACTCTGTGAAGTGCGTTTTGTTCTGGTTTGTCGTTCAGATCCCGGGCATTGTTCCATCTCCGGCGGTTCGGACTCCATTGGTCGTGTTTTTTTTTTTTTTATGTTACGGTGAATATGAATTTTCCAGTATCACTTTGTAATTTGATTTTTCCCGTGTTTCTTTATATATACTGTACAATTCTTGTCTTTTAGTTTCTCTATTTGGTTAGAGATTCGGAACTCGTCTCTGAAAATTTTAAGGAAAATAAAAATAAGAGAAAGGGACTCGTGTGTTATTTCTCCCCGTCTTTCTATAGTAGGATTTTAAAGGATTATGTTCCGTCAAGGATTAATAATGTTTTTTACTAGAACTTCTTTCTGCTTTGGTTCATTGCATTCCGTGTAGATGTTCGATACCTCCTTTTGTTTATTTGCTTATTTTAAGGTTGGGGGAATGATGATGTTTAGAAGAGGACACTGTTCAAATTTCAGCGCGTGCATTCGTTGAATTTTCTTATTTGTTTATGTTTATTGAAAAGTAGTTTTCTGTTAACCATATTTGGGGTTTCGGTTCGCTAAATTCCGATATAATTCTCATGCTTCTGTTTGACAAATTCTCCAAGTCGGCGGTGCGGTCATTCAGTCGGTGGGTCAATTTTTGTTGTCTTAGCGGTTCGTACTTAAAGTTGTGGACTTCTGTTTGGCCCAGGGTGGAGTCCTGACGTAACTTTCATACTGTTTTTGACTTTCAGTGCCCCGCAACTAACACCTTAGGCATCTAGTTTTTGACTCCTCAATGGTAATTTGCCAAAGTGAGATAGCACTCTGTGGGCCATAGATTTTTTTTTCCTTTTTCTTTTAAATTACATTCTTTTTTGTGTGGGGACGGGTTATTTTAACATGTTGGATTTGGACTCTTTTGAAGTAGGGAAGTATGCAAAGTAAGAAACTCAGAATGTATTGATTTGAATTAAAGTAAGTACCTCAGTAGTAATCACTTTAAATTAATTGTGGATGTACTCGTGTTTTCTCATTTTATTCATCTTTTCACTTTAGGGAGGGTTAAAATCCTAACTTGTTTATGTTTTGAAGAACATTCCTTTCTCTCTCTATTTGTCCAAGTAGAGAGTTGATGCATCATAAGTAGTTTATGCATTGACACCTCTTTTTTTTTATTGATAATGAATTAGAGTGCAATGCTTTCTTATTTCACCATAATTCAGACTTCCAATGATGCTTTTATTGTATTTCTTTTTTCAGTTTATTGTGAGTAGATGGAACTCATGAGTTTCACTTGGTTCATATACTTGTGGTTTTGTGCATACCGTATGTCCTATTTACTTACTTGCTGATTTGGGTGTTAAATGATGAAACAACTAATAGGTGGGAGGAAGAGTACGTTCATCCATGGAAGCTAGAAATGGGTTAGAATATTTGAAACATAAAAGGCTTCAGCGAGCAAAATCTGCTACTGCCAGTGCCACTGCAACAAATATTGCTAACATGATGAACAGAAGTGGAGGAGATGCTCTTAGAGGTTCTGCATCATATAGTATGAGGTTGCACGCTGATGCAGGTAGTTTTTCCCAGCGGAAGGTGGATAAGTTTGACACAAGTGATCTGGCATGGACTGAGAAAATTCCAGAGTGTCCTGTATATCATCCAACGAAGGAGGAATTTGATGATCCCTTGCTTTATTTACAAAGAATAGCTCCCGAAGCTTCTAAATATGGTATGAGTGTGCCCTATTGAATCTATGATTTACTTTGTATTCAATTTAAGATTTTGAGTTGATATGGTTAACTTGGGTTTCTTAGATGTATAAGACTGGCATTGCACTACCTCACTTCATAAGCTGATGAGAAGCTCCTGTGTAATAGCGAAAAACATAAGTGATAGGGTAGTTTGCTATTCCAAACTAGCCATTTTATGGCCTTAGATGTCTTCATTCTTGAATTCAATATTCTACCATTTATTTTAGTGTAACTATATTTTACACCAAAAGAATAATGAATTCTGATCTGTTTGTACTTGATAATTAAGAAAAAGTTTTAACCTGCTGAAATTTTAAAGCTGTTTTTAGTTGTCAGTAATCATAAAACACTTTCTGTTTAAAAATAAAAGTAGAAACTGGATGTACCTTCACGAACGTGGGTATCAAGACCCTTTCTTAGAATTTTGTTTTCTTCCTGCTGTTAATATTGGGCCCATTCTCCAAGTTTGCTTGCTGCATCCTTCACTTTTATTGGCACATAAACGAGAAGAAGAATTTAGTAATTAGGAAAAAGAAAGTTAAAATTACATCTTAGAAATGAAAGTTTTTCTTGCATGCTATGTATCTAACTCTCATTGAGATGTGATAATAAAAAATATTAAGCTTTTTTCTTGTAGAAGTCCTTAAACACCCTATCTCAGCACCATAGTTTAATCTTAAGAGTGAAAGATAATGCATTGTGATCTTGTGACAACAATATCATCATGAAAGGACAAAGGTGTAGAACATGGTTGAATATTGGGACTGTATTCGCAAATTTTCATCTTTGTTTCTTTATTAATATATTAAGGTTAGCGAACTCTTCTTAGCTTTTTGTTTCCTTTTCCTCTCACACATGTTCTTCTCTTATTTTGTAATAAATTCTTTTTTTATATAAATAGCATATTAGTTGTATCATTCAATCATAGATTTGACTAGGGTGTTTTTATGGAGGTTTCAAATTTGAAACAGTTTCTCATATATGGCAAGTTGAGCGAAGTGATGAAAATCCACCTATGAGAAGTACAACTGATATTTGCTGAATTTACATCAATTATGCCAAGATTTTAATTTTTGATTTTCTAATTATCATTCTCCTTTTCAAAAGAGTAACATCATTTTCCAAATTTGTTTTTCTTTCATTAATTATGATACCTGAAAACCTACTGTCTAATCTAATCCCATTGAACCCAATGCAATTTAAATGCATTTGTGATTCACCTTTTCTTGGTTGAGAATCTAGATTCTAGGTTGGATTCCATGGAAGAATTAATGCGATTGTATTGTCTAACGATAGCTTTCTTTTCATTCTTGTCTTGGGTGGGTACTTCATTTTTTATATCCCGGTATGTATCATTTTGGTTTCCCTTGTGTTGACCTTTCCATTTTGGTAAGTTTCCCTTTGGTGGTGGTGGGATTCTTTTTTCCCATGTTTTGTGTGAGAAATAACATAAATTTCTTGGTTGAGTATTCAATACTTTAGCGTTAGTGATTTCCTCAATGGTGTTGAATGAGTCTCTATTTCCTTCATCACCATATTTTTTGTTTGGAAGCTATGCTATTCCTTTTCTTATCCAGCTATTCACTTTGGTTGTAACACGTTATCTGTAACAGGGATGACTTTGGTTTCTTCTGTGCCTTTGAGCTTTCAACTACTATTAAGCACTTCATTAGTTTGCTAGAACACTTCTCATTTGAGTGAGCATGTTAATTTTACATGCTAAAACTTGTGCTGCTAACGCCTTTAAAATTATTAAAAGTGAGTGCCATGTTTTTATCTGTTTTGTATGCTTACCTTTAATAAACATTTCATTTTAAGTGAGCATGTTAATTTTCCCTTGTTCACTGCACTGATACCTCCTAAGTTAATTCAATAGTATCTTATGTTCTTTGCATTAGTGTAAATATAGAAAGACACAAATTGTTAAATAGCCTAAGGCGCACCAGTCATGATGTTTTACTTTTATTTCTAACTCAATTCTTTTTCTTTTCTTCATTTCATTCACTTATCTTATAGTTGATAATATAAGGTAAAGAGTAATTACATTTAATGAATGTAATCTAGAGGTTCAGGAATTTATACTTGCCTGCATTTATAGTCCAAAGAGGATATTTGATGTGGTTGGGTTTCATTCAATCCTGAAAATTAGAGCCTTTGCTTTTGCAAGCTAGAAGGTTGTGTTTGAATATTACAGTGTGATTCAAATACTTTCTTGTCTGCCTTACAAATTGGAGTGTTTGAAGCCTTGTATTTAAACAGTGATCTTGTATTTAAACAGTGATCTGGTTTTCCTCAGACCCGTGTTTTGAGGATGGTACTCAAATATAATATATTTAAGTGTTAGCCTTATCTGGGCTTTTGGAAACCAAATACTTGAATATTATGAGGTGGAATAAAGGCTCTTTCAAAATTCAAAAGCTCTCTATAGCCCAAATAATTGAATTCTTTGATGTATCCCTTGAGTACCGAAGTTGTTTACTTGAATACATGCTTTCAATATGTTAATTTTAGCTCAAAATACACTTATATTTGGGCTTTATTTCTTTTGGGATTCAACTATAAGTTCATACGGTTGCTATTTTTCTCAGAAAGGTTACAAGTTCTTAATTCTAATTCTCTTTATGAAGTTGTTGGTCTTGATCTCTAACCATTATTTCAAGTTTTTCATTTCACTATTGTTTAGATGTGGTTAAATCTTTTACATGAGCCATGTATCTTTGGAAATCGGACATTTGATTTATGAGGAACCTATTGAGTGATTGAATTAAAGCTTAACTCCATTTGAATCCATTAGGTATATGCAAGATTATTTCACCTTTGAGTGCTTCTGTTCCTGCTGGGGTTGTTTTAATGAGGGAACAAGCAGGGTTCAAGTTTACAACTAGAGTGCAGCCCCTTCGTCTTGCTGAATGGGATACCGAAGACAAAGTGGTTTTTTTCATGAGTGGGATGTCAGTTTTCTTTCTGTGTATGTCATTGTTGTAATTTCTGTTATCTTTATCACTTTTGGATTTTGATATGGTTGTAAATAATTCAGAAATTATACATTTCGTGATTTTGAAAAGATGGCGAACAAGTCTTTTGCACAAAGATATTGCAGTGCTGGATGTCTTCCTGCCACATACTTGGAGAAAGAATTTTGGAGTGAAATTGGTTGTGGGAAGATGGAAACGGTTGAATATGCATGTGACGTTGATGGTAGTGCCTTTTCATCTTTGCCCACTGATCAACTTGCGAAAAGCAAATGGAATTTGAAGGTTTTTAATTCAACTAGTCTCTTTGTTTTTCTTTAAATTTTATGTTCCTTTCCTTGTTTACTTCTCTCATTTACTTTTTTAACAGAAAAGTAATTATTACTAATAAAAGATGCTTCTTGCTATTGCTTTAACTCGACTGCCTTGTGATAGCTCTTAATTGCTCTTTCCTCATTGAATCACAATCAAACAAAACATTTTCCAATAATAAAATTTAGTATTTTAAGAAAAAAAATGTTTCTGGTTTTCCTTGTACATTTGACTGTAATCTATTTCTGCAAAATTCTGTTCTTAGAAAGTTTGTATCAGTTAATTGGCCACTGTTTCAGGTTGATGAAATGGGAATGAATAGCATGCATTTATTGACTTTATATGCCATTAAGTCATTATGTATTATTTACTAGTTTTCAGTTAGTTGCCTATCCTGGAAACAATGTACTATAGGTAATCCGAGCCAGAGGAGTGCATGTGGGACTCATAGGTACCGGACCAGAAAAAGAAGAATTAAGAATTAAAATGAGGATCCTGATCTTGCTGGTCAATTTGGCAGCAGCCTAAGGTTCGGAAAACAATAAAGGAAACCAAACTTTACAAGGATTCCGAGAGCCTTGCACCCTCCCGACATTTATGTCACTCTCCTCTCTTTTAATCAGGGTTATGATTCCCTGCATCCCGCTTTTTTTTCTCTTTTATACACCTTATAAATTTTGGGTGTATGTATATAGGATGTAACTTTCCCTTATAATCTAATCTTCCTTTTTTCATATATATATAATATACATAAGCTGAGAAACAACTTTCACTTATTCTTTAATCACGTCCAAATTCAAGTATAATGAATTTCAAAATCACACCCTATTAGCGTGGTAGCCCACTTGTGTTGCTTTTCCATCTCATATGAGAAATTTAAGGCTCCTTTGATCAATAAGAATAAAGTGATGCTAGAAAGATAATGTCTCCTCCTTTGGACAGGAAGTACAATAGGCATCAACTCACATTCATAAATTGATTTAAATTGGGCTCTTTTTGACAAGGCCCTACTCCAAAATGCAAGGGACCTTCCTTCTTGCATGGAGGCTTTTGAATTCAACCTTGACTTAATAATTGATGCGGTTCTATTCTCACATAACATAAGCTTGAATATTTTCTATGATCATCCAAGTTTTATTCATCATGGTTCCCAATTCCACTAGTTCGTGTAATTTTACCTCAGCCCTAATATCTTCTCACAATCCATTTAAGAAAATCCATTCAAGAAAACACCCATAAGGTATTCTTGATCAAGTCACTTCAATGAGTCAGCATGCATATCCTTCAAATTGCTTGATGAATTCTTCAACAAAACATGTTTGTTTCAGGCTCAACAAGAGTTCAAAAGGATTCTGCATCATAGTGGGTTGAAATCTTTGAATAATCACTGTCTTGAACCCTTCCCAAGAAGGATTTGAGTTACAAGACTCCCACCAATGGAGCCGACTTATTGTCTTTCCCCCATAGCGAATAATATTGCCTGCATCCTTTCTTTAGGGGTGACACATTGGAATCTCGTGTTTCTTTCACTTGTGCTCCATTATCAGATGGGTCTTTTGACCCAACCCCCTCTGCTTCAGAATAGTCCTCCCAAACAACGACCTTTATCATGGATGCACTTCCCCTAATTTATCTTTCTCTATCTACATTATATCTTCAAGCATTCCATCCATCTTCTTGAACCTTCCATTTTGCAATTTTTTTGAGTTTCTTGCTCTTCCCTAGAAGCTGTGATAGCTTTTTGTGGGGAATTTTGTCGTGCTTTTGTTCTTGTCTCTGTTGTTGTAATTGTGCTCCCTGAATTGGGAGCTCTAATACCAGTTGATAGGTCCTAGACCAGAAAAGAAGAAATAAGAATGAAAATAAGGAATTTTTTTTATTAAGAATTGATTGGTGATCCTCCTGGCCAATTCGGCAAGCTTTATAGGGATTTCAAGAGCCCTACACCCTCCTGTAAGGTGGTTCCGTGAGTACTCTAAAAATACATATGTTCCCTTGCTCTCTTCCAATCCCCTACTTATAATGTTGTTTTAACTATCTATATCAGGTCTATGATTCCTGAATCTCTTTTTTTCTTTCGTACACCTTACGAATTTTGGGCCTAGACCTCTTATCAACAACCTTCAAAGAAGGTTGGATCCACTCCTTCTTTTGAGCTCTCATCTTGGGTTGCTTGGCTGCTGAACATCCAAGCAATGCAGTTCCCTTGTTTACTATTGTAACTCGTTTTCAATTTTGTCCATGTTGATATATTCTTTTTTTGCACTTTTGATGAGATTTTTCGTTTCATTTGTTGGAACATGATATGATTTTTGTTTCGTTGTTTTCTTTTTTGTGAATGTGATCTAATAGTGTATTGTTGTTTAACTTGGTGAAGTACCTTTTTTTTATGATCTCAGAAATTTTCATGGTTGCCCAAGTCTATTTTGCGGCTCTTGGAAACATCAATTCCGGTATAACAGTTATTTTTCTCTGAATGACCAAAACTCATGTTTATGTTTGTTAATGACGTATTTTGGGGTTTTATTGCAGGGAGTAACAGAACCCATGCTATACATTGGAATGCTGTTTAGCATGTTTGCTTGGCACGTTGAAGATCATTATTTATACAGGTAAATGTTGCTTATTTTCTACATAACATCATCATAGGCTTAATGATGCTAAGGGTCTTGCTAACCAGTGTCTTGAAGGGCATCAGATAAGAGAGTAATAGGTAGACATTAAAAAATAAAATAAAAATTGGGCAACATGAAAGTAGAAAGATGTGAAGGAAAAATCTGAAAATGATTTATTAATCTGAAGAATACAAAACGGATGAAATCACTCCTATATATAGCCTTTATTACTTTTAATTCAGGAATGTCAAGAGACCAAAAAACTTACAATTCTCAAGAGTTAAGAATCTAATGCTAATATTAAATTCTATTAATTACAAACAGGCATTTGGAAATCATGGTAATGGTGCATCAATAGCATTTTTAATAAAAGCTTTCAAGTTTTTATAACTTTGGGCACTGGTTAGCATTTGCCACATGTTTTTTTAATCATATTTATATTGTTATGACAGCGTTAATTATCATCACTGTGGAGCATCAAAAACTTGGTATGGCATTCCAGGTCATGCAGCATTGGATTTTGAAAGGGTGGTGAGACAACACGTGTATACTAATGATATTTTGTCAACTGGTGGGGAAGACGGAGCCTTTGATGTTCTCCTGGGGAAAACAACTATGTTCCCACCAAATATTTTGTTGGAGCATGAAGTCCCTGTCTACAAGGCTGTTCAAAATCCAGGGGATTACGTAATAACTTTCCCCAGAGCATATCATGCTGGCTTTAGTCATGGTAAGATTTATTGGCATATATTCAGTACATTTTAGTTCCAAAGCATATGTAAAACTTGGTGTTCCCACAGTCCAACCCACTTATTGTATCAAATACATAATTTATATATTTCCATCAAATTTTAGGTTTCAACTGTGGAGAAGCAGTGAATTTTGCAATTGGTGATTGGTTTCCTTTAGGGGCTATTGCTAGTCAAAGATATGCACTTCTTCACAGGGTTCCTTTGCTGCCCCACGAAGAACTTTTATGCAAAGAAGCAATGCTTTTGTATGCAACATTAACACTTGAAGATTCAGACATTTCCCCTGAAGATTTGTTATCTCGTAATTGTGTTAAGATTTCTTTTGTTAATTTGATGCGCTTTCAACATTGTGCTCGTTGGCTCTTGATGAAATCAAGGGCATGTAGAAGTGTTTCTTCACATTCCCAAGGTACAATTCTCTGTAGCCTCTGCAAACGGGACTGCTATATAGCTTATGTTGACTGTAAATGTCACGAGCATCCAGTATGCCTTCGCCATGGTAAGCTTTTGTCAATGCTTTTTACTAATATAGACAGTTTGAGTTTGCTCAAGTTAGGTAATGAAGTGCTTATTTGATATTATCATTTTCTGTTCCCAAGATAGGTTTAGAAACGAGTGCTTAGAGAGAAAGTTGGGCTGCAACCTAATAACCTACACCTACTGTTAAAAAATAGTACAATTTTAGCTAGTTTAAACACGTGTGCAGAAGACCTTAGAAGGCCTTAGTCAGGGAGTAGATCACATGAAGGTAGCCGAATTACTAGAGGCAAACAACTGGGAAAATTTATAGGTTAGACTGTCAAAGATTTTTTCTAAAAACCACAATATGATAAAAATCTATTGTGTTTAATTTATTTAGCCGACCCTATGTAGGTGGAAAGGCTTCGTTGTATTTATTTTTTGGTTGTTACATAAATAGTCAATTTCTCATTCCATATATTGTGCATAATAACAAGATAAGCATTACATTTTTCTCTTCCTCAGATTAAATATGTAATGAGGTGACTTTTCAATTTGATTAAATCATGCACTCCTGTTTAGTGATGCAGTTTTATGTTTTTAAATGTGATAATCTGGATATAGAATCTCTTGACTTCACCTGTGGGACCAAACGCACACTTTATCTTAGGGAAGATACTTCAGACATGGAAGCTGCGGCCAAGAGATTTGAGCAGGAAGATGGAATTTTGAAAGAGATACTTGAGCAAATGAAAAGTGAAAAAAACATCTATTCATGCCCTTTGTCAAACATGTTCCAGATGGCTGAGGCTAATGGATATACACCTTATTGTGAGGTGAAATTTGATTCTGTTACTAATTTTTGTACCAACCCAAAGCTGTCAACAAATAATCAAGAGCGTATACGAAGTCAATTTGTTTCTAGACCTGAAGTATCTTCTGCTGCATCTACGCTATGTTCTCTTTCCAAACCTCCTATCGTAAGTCATTGTCTATGGGTGATATTATGATTTGCATATTCCTGCATCAGGAGTCATATTTTTTCTCCTTATTCTTATTGCAGGATGAGGTGCATGCTAACTTTAAATTAGGTAGTCCTGATTCTGAAGAGAATTGTGGAATATCCAATAATGCTTCTGACTCTTATCAATCCCCTGCTCGGTATGAATGCCCTGATAAATCTATGGGCAATGTGCATAGATTGGAGAAGAAGAAGCTCATTGTGGATAACAAGAGTGATGATTCAGATTCAGGTGTTTTTTGGGTTAAGCGCCGTTCTTCTCTTAAGGCGGCGGAGAGGAGAAATATAAGCGGTGCTACGTTTTCAACAAATTCTGTACAGCAGGTATTGTTACATAATTTGAACTACTATTTTTAAAAATGACTTTTAGATATGTAAGTCAGTCTAAAAGTTTTAACAATGTCAACCAATAAAAAATCATCATCGGTATTTCGTAAGTGAACGATCTGTTGTTTATTCTAATAATTGTGCAGACTAAACTAGTCACCAATTGAGTACATCATTACTTTAATGTAAAATAATTGTGGCACAAGGATTTGTGTTATTTTTTTTAGTATAAAAATGATAATATGCTAAACATTGATTGGTCTAGTCGAAATATCTTGTGCAGATAAGGTCTAGCCAAGAATTTAGCCTTTCAGGTGTACTTGTTTCAGCATTCTCTGTCACCATCTAGTTTTTTTCTGCACGAATGCATTAGCCATGATGACATATAATATTATTGTGTGTATATGAGCAGGAACTCAAACAGTTGAAGAAAGACCTTCGCGATGGAAGGAGTGTGCCAGCAGTAGATATGAGCAAAAGAAAGGAAACGAGTTACAAATTTAGTGGCGGCAAGGTTAATGGTGAAATATCCTCGAGGGACAAATTTGCAAGGGGAAATAACATTCACGTATCCGTAAGATATAAGAAGGGAAGTAATGAGGAAGTTAGTAGACGACGACATCATTGCCACACAGATAGGTTGCTGCATTCCATAGAGGTTGCTCCAAAGCGCTTTAAAGCTCAGAGAGCAGATTGAATTGAACTGAGACCAGGCTAATTCTCCCGCACCAGATCAATTGTGATCCGCAAACACCTGCACAAAAAATGTCTATTTTACCCTTAATTTTCTGGATATCTATATCCGCAACATAGATTAGGTAATTCTGGATATGCAAATCCAGAACTGAGATGTGCCTTCTGGATTTGACCATCCGCAACACAGGAATGTCTTCCGGATGCTAAAATCTAGAAGCTTTTTTTCATTATGGATGCAAAAATCCAGAAAAGATGACAAGGACAAGTTCGGGTTCTAAAGAAAATGAAGAATGCAGATCACAATTGATCTGGTGCAGGGAGAATTAGTGCTGAGACAATCAACACTCTGACTTTTCTAACTTCTTTAAAAGCTAAATGGGCTTTCTAACAACAGCCAAAATCCTGGAAGCAATGCCAAACAGTTAACCAAATAGATAAGAATACATATTCTTTGTGCAGGCCTCACATTTGGCAATCTGCATGACAAGGTGATCCTTTTCAGCGATCTAGAGCATAGAATTGTGTTTGTGATTTAAGTGTAAATGATTTTTATTTTTTTTTCTGATAAGTCGTTTAGGTCAATTTAGGGACTCTGGTCCCCCTATTGTTTTCTCAATTCAGTGCATCAGCCTCTTGTTGATTTTGTGACGTTCATTCATTCTTTTTGTAGCCATCTACCTAGGACTACTGGAATAAAGTTCAGAGAAATTCCTCATTTCTTCTAATTCCCGTTCTTTTCTTTTTTATGGTTTCTTCAATTTGCATCGTTGTCGACAATTAGGATATTTTTAATGTTAGTTTTTGTTATGTTAATGAGAAGAAATCGTCATAATTATTGATTATGCTAGAATTTCTCATTATGTAAATTTCATTTTCGTTCTGTATCATTTGTTACATGACATTTGTCATACTTGAAAATAGGAGGAAATGTAAAGAAAACATAGTGATTTGGTATAGTAATTTCCAATATTTTCAATTGCAACTCCAACTATAACTAATAAGCTATTATCACATTTATGGATTCAACATGACATTATCAACACAGTAGATTTAAAAAACAAGATGACACAAGAAAATAAAAGAATACAGTTTCAACAAGTTATAACACATAAAAGCATCATATGGACTGTTCAAGTAAGAACAAATGTTTTGAACCAAGCAAAAAATTCAATTGGACAAACTGATCCATTTTTGTACTCATCTCTTAAAAATATATTTATTTAAATTTAGTTTTTATTTTGATTCATATTTTATAATATTTTCAGATCAGATTTTCATTTATTTAAACAGATTTTAAAAATTAAAAAAAAAAATCTGAATATCCAATTTTAAAATATTCTCTCTCTCAGTCTCTTCTGAATTTCATTTGCTCCAGTGGTTTTAAGCTTTGGCATACAGTTATCCCTCCACTTAACTAAAAATAATATAATAAAAACTAGAATGAAAATAATAAATAAATATATAAAATGAGTTCCATATTTATTATCATCTAAAAGAAGACTAATGGGATAACATTTTTGGAGGATTTAGATTAGAAAAGTGTAATTTAATATACATGACTTAAGCACTAATAACATGAAATGTATTTGTGAAAATCCTATTTATTGTACAAATATTAATTTAGTATTTGTGTTTCACAAATAGTTCATCGGTCTCAGCCTGATTTTGATTTCGGTTTTAGACATAAAAAATAAAGAAATAATTAGTGTGAGAATATTATAGGATTATGTAAAATTATTTTTTGACTTTTAGTTAACTGATTACGATTCCTATTTTATTAGAGAAAATGAAAATACAAATAAATGCAGGACACCCAACGCAATTATCTGCTTGTAAAATGAATTTGCAACACAAATAGAAGAAAAGTGTATTCAAGTGTTGGACAATAACACATTGTACAATTAATTATAAATAAAATTGTAAAATGTATTTTTTTTCTTGATAGATATTTAAATGGTTCTAATTTTTTCTTAATAAATAAATTCAAGTTTAATTAAATTATAGTTAAAGTATTATAGGAAGGTGTATTTTGAATGTTAAGAATTTATATATTATGTTATCTTTATTTTTTACATTATTAAATTATAATTTTATTATATTTATTTAATATTTATATAATGTTAAAAAAATTACATATTATTATATTAATATTATGTTGATTTTTTTTAGAAAATATAGATTTAGATTTAAAATCCAATTCAATTTTTTTTTATAAAAATATGGATTTGAATTTATAAAAAACCAAATTTTTTTATAAAGAATATAGATTTTGATTTAAAATCTAATCTAAATATTTAGATTTGGATTGGATTCATCATCATCCTTAACGGAATTAATGAAAGAAAGTAGAAAAAAAAGCACTCAACTCAACAAAATCATGGTTCTGGATATCATATGATAAAATTTATTTCTAGAATTATTATTTTTTTATTTATTTTAAAATGGATAAGTGATGATGCGGAAGCAAGTAGATGAGGAGGTATTTTCGGTGCTTTGAAGTGGAATTGGGTGAAGATGTAAAGTGAGAGGTGATGTCAACTCACTAAGAAAGAGTCTAGGGTTAGCTACAAAGGAAATTATCGTAGAGAGAGTTCAAGAACAAGATATATATCCAAAATTGAATTGCATAACAATTCTTATTCAAGCTAAAAAAAATACATGAGTTGGACACACTTATTTATAGTGTTATGGTCAACCCAAAAGAGAGCCAAATTCACAAAATTCATATTCAAAATAAAATCTTGGATCTAGAATAGGCAATGAGAGAATGTCATGTGGTTAGTCACAGTCTCCATGTCTCTCCTGTGTGAAGAATGTGTCCTCCTTGTGTGTAGAGCTTCTTGGTGTACCATTCTCTCCCTTTGGACGTCTTAGGATTTACATTGGGCTTAAAAAGTTCAAATGTAACTTTAGATGGTTTATGTCATCCTATTTTATCATTGACCTAAATATAAGAGCTGACATTATTTTACTCTACTTGGCCCAATTATTCTAGGCAATTTCTTCCCGTACCTTCCTAAAAGAAGTGAAATTACAATTTTAGCATCTTCTCCATTGAGCACTCCACCTCCAACTTCCATCCTCGCAACAACTTCCACATCCAACTTTCACCGTCGCAACTCTCCACCTCTAGCACCATCGCTGTAGTAGCCCTACCTCCAATACCACCACCACAAACACCTCCCACTTCCAGCGTCACCACCATAGTAGTCATTTACCTTCACCGTTTAAGTACAAAAAATTTTATTTTGAATTATAGAACTCAAAATACAAAACTTATATTATGAATTTTAGAATCCGAAATACAATTTTTTTTATTTCAAATTGTAAAATTCATAATATAATATATTATGAATTGTACAATTTTGAATACAATTTTTGTATTTCAAATGCAAGAAGAATTTGTCTTATTCTATAATACATGACCCAGAAAATCTTAAACTACTTTATACATTTATTTTAAACTAAGTCTAACTCAAAATGATAATGACTCTGCAGAGTTGAGTTCCAATCTTCTTGTAGTCTTTTATAGATCTTCTCTAGTTTATTGATTGTATTAAATTAGAAAGTTTAAGAAATTTTAATTAATTTAATTTTGAAATGCTATCTTAGTAATACTTATTTGAAATTACTTATATTTTCAATTCATGTTTTTATTGTGTAGATATTGTTAAAATTTTAACCTTCTAATAATATTAGAGTTGTTTTGTTATACACTAATTGGAAGAAAGAAGGTGAATATCTCAGGGTGAATCAAACATCAATACATGTTAACCAAAGTAATAAATATGCTATGTTAATTTGTGGAACATTAGTGTCTTTTTTATGCTTTTTACTATTACTCTTATTTGAGTGTTTACAAGCAGAATTTGTTTGAACATGGGAAGTAATCTTTCAATCAATATTTATTGTAGAAGTGTTTCCACTAGTTGAATTACAAGTTTAGTTATCTAGATTATACTTTGTTATTAGTTTTCTAAATATTTAATTTGAACCTTTCTATGTATGTAATTATTTTAATATTATCTAAATGATTGTTTATAGTTATTATATGTTAACGTTCATAAATTTGTCCTATTTTGGTGAATTTTATAGAAAATATCTTATATTTATATTTTTTTAACATATTTATTAAGTATATTATTTTTAAAATAGAAAATAAAAATAATAATATCACTAGTAATCAATTTAGTAACAAATATATTAATCATTACTTTTGGATTTTAAAATCAATTCCTCTCGATCACTAAATTTTTTACTTTCAGTCACTAAGTCGATCACTAATTTTCTTTACTAAATCTGTCGTTAATATACATTACTAAATTTTATGTTACTAAAATTAATCATTGAATATCAATTACCAAAAATTATAGAAATAGTGCTAGTGGGTCATTAAACGATGATATTGTTTCATAAAATATTATTCACACATACAGATAAAAAATCGTGAAAAATCCATGAAAAATCAATCAACAATAATATCTTGAAGCTTGTAAAATTTTGAATAATAGATTATTATTTTCCAATTTTTTAAAATCTCAATTAAATATCCCATATTTTGTTGCCCTCTAATAGAATTATGATAATCTTGATTGAATACCATAATTATGACATTCACTTTATAATTTTAGAAAATAAAATTGAAAACAAAGTTAGTATAATATAGAAATTATGAATTGGTATTCTTTTCATCATTTTATGTTATAATGAGTTATTTTATAATATTTTAAATTCAATTCTTTCAAGTAACGATGAAATTTTCCTCATTTTATATATATTAACTTATCTAGTAGTTTGAAAACAGAAATAACAGAAGAGCAAAAACAACTATATATTGTGACTTCAAATATTATTTACACGAAATCGTTCAAAATATAAGTTAATTAACATACTTAATCTACTATATTTTTAATTTAATATTATTCATATCATCATAAAAAAAAATAGTGATGTTCCATTCTATATTTATTTGTTGATTTTCATATCATAAATGTCTGATATATATATATATATATATATATATATATAAGGACAATAATAATAAACTAGGGACAATCATAATAAAAAGTAGAATAAGATTAATTATGAGAAGTTAAAGACATTTTATTATCTGCATTTTACAATAATGGCAGTAAGAATTATAAATAAATATAAATTCTTCTCAATAATTTTAAAGGGTAACCACAAAATTAAATTTTCCATAGATTTCCCAACCCAAGACATTCCTTTCTTTAAAAAAAATTAATTAATCATCATATTTAAAATATTGTTTCAACTTGTTTTTCGTCCATTTTTCTACCCCTAGTTCGGGGCAACTAAAATATAAGGGAAAGACAATTTTAACCTTTTAGAAATAATTATTCTGATTTTATTGTACACAAGACAGAGGGTACATTTGACTTTTTATTTGTATGTATCATAGTCATGAACCTTTGATTTGTTAGTTCATTATAATAGAGAAAGTGACAAGAACATAAAAGAATGCATGAAGTGATTTGTCAAAAATTAGGTATTGCATATTTCAGGAATCACATTTCTTGGAAACATTTTTCCAGATAAATATTTTTATCAAGTGTGTGATATTTAGTAACATTTTGAAATATGTTGGATAGATTTTGACATTTTTTAGAATATTTTTCTTCTGGTGAGAATATAGTTTTACATCTTTTATGAGTCAAGGTTAATAATAGATTATATATTATTTTCTTCTCCAATGATTCAAGGTTAATAATAAATTATATATTATTTTCTTCTCCAATTCTACGGAGACATCTTTTAAAAATAAAACTGTAACAAAAACATCAACATTAAAAACGGACTCTCAATAATTGATTGTAATGATGTTATCTCAGCCAATTTAAGGTAGAAATCATTACAATTTTCTTAAAAGTAATTTATGTCATTTGTATTGATTTGTATTGGTGTAGGTAAATCATGGTCAAAGATAAAAATATCCTACATCAATTAATAATACATATTTAGAAATAGTTATTTTAAAATTCACAATACAACAATAATACAATGCCAAGGTCACATAATTAATTACATATGACTTCAGGACAAATCAGTTTTTATCTTTAAATATATATTATATTGAAAATTGGCACTGTATCTTAAAATAGTTTAGTCACCGTATAATCTGAATTTTTTATTTGTGTTTTCTCTTAAAAATAAATAAACACTTTAAATATATTATATACATAAATTGTACACGTATTCATGAAATTATAAATATAAAGACTAATATAATGATACTTTCTTTAAAAGATTTTTAAAAGATTATAATTAAGTAGTTTAGTGTCACAAAGATCATTTTTAAATATGGAATATTGGATCACTGAGAGACTTTCTCTTCAACTCAGTTGAAGGTTTTGTCTTGAATTACTTTTAAATTTTCTCTACTTCTATGATATTGATTGGTGTCTTATCATTTGGTTTGTCTATTCTCGATTTAACTTGTTTGTGTCAGGGTTAGTTTGGTGGGATATGGTATCCAATAGTTTGAAAGGTTTTGTAATGTAAGATAGTTTTGATTTTTTTTATAAGAGTTGGATCACTCATAGTTTTTTTTTATATATTTTTTTTATTGTTGATAGTTGTGAAATTAATATTTAAAAAAAAAACTCCTAAAATCTTTAAGCAAATTATGTGTGTTTAAATTTAAGAGTTATTGAGTTAACTTTCATGGAAGTATGTGTTGGAGACATAAAAGAAGATATGGTAAATTCTTGACTTTTTGATGTTTTTAAAATCCAATATTTATAAAAAAGAAATAAAAGTTATAAACTTATTTTGTTTTCTCTGGTTTCCTTTTGTCACCCTTTTCTTCCTTTCTTACCCTACCCCCACGTACACACACTCAATCTCTCTCCCTCAAGTGTCATTTTCTCACATACTTCACACAACACAAACAACAATTCACTTCCCATACCTTCTCATTCATTTCCTCTCTCTCTTTCTCTCTTTACATTTCTCTTTTAAATCTCAAATCTCTACTCAAACACCTTCACAAATATCCATTTCCTTACCTTTCTCCTGCAAATCACCACCCACAAACACCCTCCAATTCATGTCTCTGATCCTTGGAAATTTTCTCAGTTGTGCAGTATTGCACAACAAAAGGAAATTGAGCTAGGGAACCAAGAACTTAGAAGAAGAAGAAGAAAAGAAGAAACACAAGAAGAGAATAGAAGACAAGGAGAAGAAGAAGAAGTATTTACCACAGTACACATACAGATAGATAGATACATAGATAGATATATAGACAGGCATGGAGCTATTCCCAGCACAGCCAGATTTGTCCTTGCAAATCACTCCTCCAAACAGTAAATCCACATCAAGTAATTGGAAGAGAAGCACAGAAGAGGAGATGGATTTGGGGTTCTGGAAGAGAGCTTTGGAATCCAAAACAACCACATCCTTAGTCAAAACAAACACATCCTTAGTCAAAACAGACCTCTCCCTCTCCAATCCAAGGCCTTCTTCTTCAAACACCAACATCCCCAACACCAACACCAACCTTATCCACCACTTCCAAAACAACATTAACAATAATAATGGCAACAACCCCATCCAACAAAACCATTTCTTTCAGCAAGACCTAGGTTTTCTGAGACCCATAAGAGGAATCCCTGTGTACCAAAACCCTTCTCTCTCATTTCCTCATCCACATGCTCCATCCAACACACCAACACCTTCAAACCCTTTCCTTTCCCAACCTCTCATCAACTCAAGGTTCCTCTCACGCTTTCCTCCCAAGCGTCACATGAGGGCTCCCAGGATGCGTTGGACCACCACCCTCCATGCTCGCTTCGTCCATGTCGTTCAACTTTTGGGTGGCCATGAAAGTAATCATGCTTTCATCATTTCCCTTCTTCACTTTCTCTTTTTTTTCTCTCCTCTTTACCTCCAACTTTGCTTTTCACTTTGTTTTTATTCTGGAAATAGACAAAAGAAAGAAACAAATGGATCTTCATTTCTTCTAAAAATTGCATTTTTTTTCTTTCTAATTGACCATAGGGGCTACACCCAAATCAGTTCTTGAGCTAATGGATGTAAAGGATCTCACCTTAGCACATGTTAAGTCTCACCTGCAGGTAATCTCAAACTGGGTCATTGCACTATACTTTCATCATTAATCTTAATTAATCTTGACTTCTTTTTACTGTTAATCTTTTAGTTAAAGTTGGATTATTGGGGTTTAAATTAGTTGAGTTTGGTAATTATTACTTGCATACATAAAAGCCTACAATATATGTTGCAAATTCCAATGGTTTCCTTGCAGATATCATTTACTATTTGATCTGTTGCCTCTGCTTCTGCAAGCTACTAATAAACAGCTTTTTGCTTAGAAGAATGAACCATGGATGTTGAGAGAGAGAAAAAGAGAGTCAGAGAGAGGTTTCTATAAACGAGTAAGACAAAACCCTGCAAATCAAAATGAGTTGCAGCGAATCCGAGACTTCAGTCCATAGCTATATACAAACTTATCAGTATTATTATATAAACTGCCAAACAAAAAATGGGAAAAAAAATAACAGCAAGTACAAAACACCATCATTTCTCAATCATCCCTTCCTCAGTTGCTTTTTTAACCACACCACTTTTAACCATGGTTAGTCACATGTTTCCATGCATTCCCTTCCCAACTTACCATGTACCTCAACTCAGTTCTTCTTTTTTTCTCTCTCAAATAAGATATCTCACAGATAAAAGTCACGAGACTAATCTTTTCAAAAAGTAAAATACCCATTAAAGATTATATATAATCTTGCTTTATCTATAGTTAGAAACCAAATTTCTGTATGCTTTACACATATCACACCTTGTAGGTTTCAATGCTTCTGTTCTTCTATACTAGAACTTGTGGTTACTGTATATCAGATTCATTATTGAAACAAGTTTGATATTCTGACACAGGTTTTCATTATTCTTATCTCTGATTTTTCTTTCTTTCTTTTAAGTCATACATTTTTACCTTCTTATCTCTCATTTCTTCAAAGAGATAAACAAAGTCTGGTATCATGCAGGAAGGTTTTCCGGTGCCTATAAATTAATGTTTTTTTATGTGATGTATTATACAATTAAATAAACATGATTTATCATAAATTATTAAATAGAAATTAATTTTAGAAGATAAAAAATAATTAGTTGTTATATTGACGAAATTAGATATTATTTTAGAGACTAAAAATATTATTGGTTTCTAAATTAATTTCTATTATTAATAAATAGTTTTCAAATTGGTAGTTAAAACTTTGATAACTAATTAGATAACAATTTATAAACTATTTATCAATAATAGAAACTAATTTAAAAATCAATTTCTTTTTAGTTAATATAACAACTAATTATTTTTTGTCTTTAAAATTGATTTTTATTTAATGATTTTTTTTAGTAGTGATTAGACAATTAAATAAAGATGACTTATATTGTGTTGTGTAATTTTGTTTTATATATTTTATATTTTAAAATATTAATTCAAAAACATTTCCTAAACATGCATGCATGCAGTAAATAAATTACATAGTAGCTTGTTTCTTGCACTAATGATTAAAAAATTCAAAATCAGATGTACCGAACAGTGAAAACTACTGATAGAGCTGCAGCATCATCAGGTTAGTGACTATATACTGAACTTTATTTAGTTTGAAGACTCAGAAATTTTACACTAAACTTGTTCTTCCTAATTTTGTTTTGATTTTGTTCTTTAAACTTGAATGAATTGATTAGGGCAATGTGATGCTTATGATAATGGGTCTTCTGGAGATACTTCTGAAGAGTCTCCAAGGATTAAGCAGGCAAGAACAAGTGTTAATGAAGATAATGAAAATGGTGGCCTTTGGAACAACTCTTCAAGGTAATGGCGTTATGCTAATTACCATGAATAATATGTTCAAATACTTAGAAACTTCTATATCACAAAGCCTTCGAGTTTTCACAACTTTTTCTTCTCAGCTTTATCCTTCTATATAACACTTGCAAGATTTAGATTGAGATTTTGGGCAAAATGCACCATATTTACCTGCAAACTTTTTTCTTTATGCAAATATACGACCAATATTATAAGAAAATTATTAATCTAAAATTTTTATATCTAATTAAATATCAATTTATAAATTATTTATCAATAATAAAAACTAATTTAGATATTAATATTTTTTAAATTTAAAAAAAATATTTAATTTTATAAATATAGCAACTAGTTATTTTTTATTTCTAAGATTTATTTCTATTTAATGATTTTATTGTAGATATATGCAAATAGAAGGTTTTTGGATTCAAAATACGTTCAGGTTACCAAATGCCAAGTTGTATAAAACCAAGATTTTGCAGCTAAAATTGTGAATGCAAACAGTAATTTAGAACTTTAATAACTAAAATATGTTTGTTTATTCATTTAAAAGTCACTTGAATTGAATGTCAATCCATAATTTTTGCTCATTGCATATGTATATATAGGAGCTGGTCTTCTTAGTGATGCAAGTTAAAAATCGGAAAATTTAATAAAAAGTAAGTTTCATAATTAGTTAACTCATACGTAACACAATGTGAACTTATAAAGTGTTTTTTCTAAAGTGTTTTTTTCTCAAGTATTTGTGAAAATGTTTTTCCAAAGATATTCATAATTTAGTATTATCTATTCCTCCAAACACAGCGCATAACATGTTATTTTGAATATTAGGGAGAAAAAAAATTCTACAATTGGGGACTTTGACGATATTCAAGTAACATTTTTGTTCTTTGCATTTATTTGGTTGGTAGTAAGGCTCAGACACGTCTCTTAAATGACATGTCTGTGTCGGACACACGTAATCGACACTCGTAAGACACTTGTAGAGCACATATATATGAAATGTCAAATTCAAAAAATATTTATTATATTTCTGACAATTATAGCACGGTTCTAACATAATTTTAAAAAAAATACATTAATTTTCTAAAAATTCAAATTTATTATATAAATTTTTATTATGATTATAAAAATAAAAAACAAATCATTTTGAACTAGTAATAAAAAGCATTTTTTATTTAAAAAAATACTTATACACATAAATTTTTATTATCAATTTATATAATTTATAATTATATAATATATAGATTAGTATTTTTTATTCTATTAGTTGTAAGGTAGTGACCGCAATTGATGCATCATGCACGTCTTCTTCAGACAAGAATCTCTCTTTCACTTTGATTCTCTCTCTTAGCTTTGGCCATTCATACAAACAAACTAAGGCGCGAAAAATCAGAAAAGGTATAAATCATTTCAGTTTACTTTGTTTGTGTCTGTTCTCAAAGCATGATCTCCAAGACTCCATGATGGGGTAATAATACACTCTCTGCTAGCAAGTTGGTGAAAACAATCCCACACTCAAGACATTGGATTTTCATGATTGCACAAATCCACCTCAGAAAGAGAGATATCTCTTTCCTTATGATTTGGTGGGGTTGATGGGGTCCTACAACTATAGGAAACTTAGTCCTAAAGCCACTCCCTTGGTAGACCATACTTAGAAATGTTGGTGCCAAACAAAGTGATTTTGCCCTTTGAGAGAGAGATGCTATCACATGGGGTGGCTTCAACTTTATTTCAGAGAGCAGAATAGCTATAAATAAGATAGTAAAAGATTGCTTTCTTTCCTCAGAATGCTTTTCTTCTTCATGCCATTCAGTAATGGGAAATATTCTTTCCATGTGTTTGTTTGTTGCAGCAGGGAAGCTTGGTTGCATGGCAAGCCAAAGGTTGATTCTATTGGGAACGTGCCTTCTGTTGAGGTTTGTGTAATGTTACTCTTAACACCCCTTTATCTCTCTCCAAATGTGTCCTTTTGATTTGGATTAACTAGTGTTTTGTACTAACACATGCATGTTGTTGAGCTTGGAATGCATGGAATAGTATGTTGAGAATAAAAGAGAACACATATTCTATCTTTTTCATTTAGCCATGTACATTATGGAGACAAGGAAAGGAATAATTAGAGGCTTTTCAAAAAGTTGCTTTGTTTGTTGCTCACATATTCAACCTGGTAGACCTATCTTTTTCATAGATGCTAATTACAAGGGTAATAAATTGATTTGTGATATGGAAAAGAAAACTTAAGCTTTAATTAATGGCAATATATCTTTATTTAAAAACACCATAGAAACCTAAACCTACCCCATTTCACTCAGATTAATTGTTGCATAGTTTGTTTCTTTTTTATCGATAAAAAACAAAAAATGAAATTATGGTATTTCAGGATACTCCAACCCTTATTTAAAAACAATCAGAACCAATTATCCAAAATCCTTACTCAGACCATAACACATAAAACAAAGGATCATAGCTTACAAACGTAAATAACTGCACAATTCAACTTAAACCCCTAACATTTTCTAACAAATCTTATACATACCAAAGATTCAAGACACGGGTAAAAATACGAAAAACTTATTTTGTAGGTTTTGGAATTCATCCATGACCATACCTTCACTTACACCATGGTAAAAATTTCAATATAGCTTTTAAATTTTTTCTTATTCTTATCTTTTAACATGTTTTAACTAGCACCACTATATATTATGGAGAATAGCTGGGTCAAATCTCTTATAATTCTAACAGACTCTAAGTGAACCCTAGTTGATGTTGTTCTGTAATTATTCCAAGCCAAACATGCATATTATAGTTCTGATCTTCATTTTTTGTTCTATGGAAGGGAATGGATCCAAAGGGCCAAAGCAATGAAATATCAGATGGAAACTCATCTTCAAACACTCCAGAAACAAGTGCCAAGAAGCCAAATTTGGATTTGGAGTTCACCTTAGGTCGATCACTTTGAGGCATTCATTGTGAAATTATGTGTGTAGAGTCACAAGAGCTATAGATAGCAGGAATAAGAATATGGTACCTGCAAAGAAAATCACAGAAAAAGAAAGCTGAAAAGAATAGAAAAGAAAGGATTAAAAAAAGTAAAAGGAGCTAAAGAAAGACAAGGAGACAAGAAAGCCAGAAAGCAACAAAGAAGAGGGTGTGGGAAACAAAAGCATGTCCTTCCAATCAAAGCTCTTTGTCATATTCAAATCAACATTTATTAATTTCTCAGTAACTATATTAAATCTAATTTATTATTGTATATTTGCAATCTGACAAAAGAATGTGCAGAAAAGAGAGCTTTAGATATCTTAAAGTATGAAATGATTCTTGATAATTGCATCACAGGACTTTACATTATGAATATTTTAATATTTTTTCCAATGGAGTTGTGAAAGTGATGATATGTTTCATACTTCAATAAATTAATATTTTATTTATTTTTGTTTTATTTTTAATTCAAAATATTGTTATATTATTATAAGTGGTTCTTAAATATAATTTTTTTTCATATATTTAATCTGGGCACAGTCACAAACACACTTTATACTTTATCAAGAAAATATGAACATTGGGAAAAGGCTAAAAAATTGGAATAAAGTGACAAAAAGAATACGAATATAGTAAAGGTTCAAACAAGACAATAATAAGGTGATATCTTATAAAAGAAAAGCTAAAAGAAAATTATTCTCATCATTTGAAGATAATTTGGCATTTCCTAGGAAATTGCAAATCATGGGAAAATCATTTGGTTTCTGTACCTAATCTCAATATTGTCTTTCCATTTCCCTAATTTTCTTAAATCAACTAATTAACCTAAACTAAATTAATTGTTTTAGTTGACTAATTACTAACAGTTGACTAATTGTTCTACAAGACATGGTAATTATATGCCCTTCATTGTTTCTCGAGGTGCAACAAAGTCCACAATAATGATTAATTTGGCATTATTAATTGTACGTCCAATGACTATTTCAAGTATTATAGGTAACTTTGTCAAAACTTTATTGCATTGTGTAATACTAAGTCTTGTTTTTATTTTTATTAACATGTTGCACACATTAAAAAAAATTATAAAATAAAAAACAATTTTAGATAAAAAAAAATAATTAGTTGTTATAATGACTAAATTAAAAATCATTTTAGAAACTAAACAAATTTTGGTTTCTAAATTTGTTAGAGATCCCACATCGATTAGAGATGAAGACAATTCATTATATATAAGTAGGTGCGAACCTTAATTTCATGAGCTGATTTTATGAGGTTGAGTTAGATTTAAAGTTCACTTTGTAATATGGTATCAAAGTAGTATATTCTAGTGAGTATTTGTTGACTTTATCAAGTCACCTGTTAAGGTATTCTATTTAACAATAATAAAAACTAATTTATAAATCATTTTTTTTAGATATTTTTATTTTTCTCCATCTACATATTTTAAATTTCTACTTTATTTCTTATTTATTTTTATTTCATTTATCAGATTTTTTTATAACAAGCGGATTATAAAAGAGTGGTCTTAGTAACACATATTAAGGCGAATTTTGTAGTATATATAACTTGAAATGGGTGGATGGGTTATTATTATAAATTAAAGAATCTTTAGCTACTCCTATTTTGTGCTAAACTCATTGGAGGGGTACTTTTAATTAGTTGCACAAACGTTTTCTTGTAAATTGAGCAAATGTTTGAGGATTTGTGTTACAAAAGTACTACACTTTTTACCATTGTGCTATCATGGCCACACATGATGAGTGATGTACTTTATTGATGAGATATGTATATATTATTTTAAGATTATTCACTTTATTTTAGAGATTTATAAAATATTAAGTCTCTAACTAATGTTATTTTTTTACTTGATGAAAAATATCAACAAAAGATAATTTGTGTCATTATATAGGCTGATACGAAGTGGTCCTTGTGTACATCTCACATTGAGTCAATCAATCATATTATTTTTAACTACAAAATCATATGTCAGGTTTGGAACAACGGTAATAGATGAATCGAAATTTTTAATGTAATACACAATCAACTCTAGAATCTAAATGATTCTAAAATTGGAATATGCACATTTGATGACTACATAAGATTACATAAGATTGTGATTTGCAAGGAACAATTATTTCATTTCTATTTTATTGCAGACAATCTATTTTTTTGTAATGTTTTTATGCAAATTCTTTTGTTTGATAATCTTACTGGTTTTTTTTTTCATATGGGTTTGGAACACTCCAAGTGCTCCTTTTAATTTTGTTTTTGATAAAAAAAATTATCTCTATTGTAATTTCTCCTCCCCTTAATTTGGACACATTTATGCATAAATCTAATGTTATTTATTCATAATATCATTGAGAAACATGAACTTGTTCATTTTGTAATAAAATACTTTATGGACAATATGAAACTTTTACCTTAATGGTGTTTGTGAAAAATTTGTCAACTAAAGTTGTTAGGTTCAAAATTTTAGATGTGGGTGTAAGCAAGTTGCATAACTTGCTAATCAACCCACCTCAATTTTTTTTTTTGGTTAATTTTAACCTAATTCCATTCAATTACATTAAATAGTAGTATGAATCTAATTCAATTCAATTACATTAAGTAGTATTATGGAATTGACATGCCATGTAAAAAAAAAAAAACTTTGTCGATTTTGGTTTTATCACAATCAAATCTACAAACGTATACAAGCTTTAAGAAAACATTTATATTTTTCAGAATTAATAATAATGAACAAATTGTAATCGTGTTTTTATTTTCTGTTTTTCACATAATCTACTTTGGCATGGTGTAATAATATTAAAATTAGTTAGACACTTGTTAAAATTTTATCCTAGTCCTAACAATATATTATCCTTCTAAAACTAAAATTATACATTAATAATATCAAGGCAAATTTTTAATAAAACTAAAATCTTATCCTAGTCCTCACCGTGTCTTCTAATATATCAAGGTAATTTTTTAATAAATATAATTAACATTAATATAAATATAACTCAATAAATACATTAATATCATTAAAACATTTCTAAAAATTATACTTTACTCATAACCACAAATAGAATTTTAATAAATATGACATGGTTTTAAATGTTTAAAAGCTTAAGCATTTGTAATAACATAATTAAAAAGTTCATATATTTAGTTCAAGGTACCCCTTGGCATAAATCATAAACTAATTAATTATTTAATTTTTATATAAATTATTTAAAATATATCTAACTTTATCTTATTTTAGATTCCATCTTATTTATTCTTTTCACAGTTTTTTAATATTCTATATATATATATATATTAACATAAATTATTCTTTAATAATATTAATAGATATTATCATGTCAAGTTAAAAAAAAACATTACATTTGTAAGGTCCCAATCCCAAGTTATATAACTGTACCCCTTATACCATATTGATTCACATAATAAAACCATCACACAAAATTCAAGAAAGGATTTAAAACACAAAATATCTCAAAATGAATTATATTTACAACGAGAAGTTATTTTAACATGTACTAAATACCAATTACTACACAAAAACATTATTATTAAAAAAATATTTTACATCGATTATTTGTTAAATATTACATCTATCAAGGTACATAGAAGTCATGGATAAAAAAAAAAAAGACATTTACGTGAATTATAAATTACATCAACTAAAAGTACTAACTAATGTAAAATAGATTTTTTTTTACATGTATTATATTAATCGGGGACAATATAATATGTGTATTTTTAGATCAATTATGATTTTCAATTAATATGTGTTAATTTTTTTAAAGTAATTTGTTGGTTTTGTGTCTTTCTCATCTTTAATTGTAAATATAAACATATAAGATTTGTTAAAAGAAGAATTTTCATGGTTAATTCTGACTGTAAAAACTTGTCCAATTAAAGTACATGAACATTTCAATGTAAAAAAATTAAAGCATAATTGGACTAACCATAATTATTAATAAAAACTAAAGTAGCAATATGAAAATACAATGCCTAAATACCAAACATAATTTTAAACCCTAACTAACAATATTTTTTAATACGTATAGAAAATATTTTTATTTTGTAACGAATTTTTTTAATTGTGTCTATGTTCAATGACTATCATCGCAAAAAAAAAATTATAATATAAAATAAATATTAGTTTTTTTCAAAAGAAACATTCAATCTATTTTTTTATGAATATTTAGTTTTTTAATATTTGTTCCAATAAATAATAATGTTAACTTCACGTTTATTGCATTGCATAATAATCAAATTCATAACTTTCTTATTGTTTATTACACTAGTATACGAAATTCGATTAACATTAAAAAAAACTATTAAATTATAATCAATTTTAAGAACAAAAACCATTATTAACAAAAAAATATAAAATGGTTTTCAAATTGGTATTTAAATTAGCTACAAAGGGTTTAGTTACTAGTATTTTAGATTTTAAATTAGTCTTAAAAAGACTAATAGAGATTAATTTAGAATATAAAGTAGTTAGTAACTAAAACCTTAATAAATAATGGTTAAATAACCATTTTAAAATTACTTTATAAATTTATATTAATAATAGAAATTATTTAAATACCAATAATTTTGTAATTTATAAAATAATTTTTAATTTATTCAATGTAATATCTACTTCTGGTCTCTAAAATTAGTTCTATTTAATGATTTTCTTAATAGTTAATTTATTCAAAGTAAAAAAAAAAACACAATTTTAACAGTTCAAATGAAGAATTAAATATTTTATAATAAATCTAATAATTTTTTAATTTATAAAATAGTTTATAATTTAGTCAATATAATAACTACTTATTATGATTTCTAAAATTAGTTCTATTTAATAATTTTTTATGAGTTAATTTATTGAAAGTAAAAAAAAAATACAATTTTAATAGTTCAAATGAAGAATTACATATCTTATAATAAATCCAATATAAGTTATGTCACCATAAAATAAATTTATCATTTAAAACATTACCTACATTAATAACACTAAAAAAATTATAATAATTTACAAAACATTATATGAAAAAAAAGACATTATTTTGTAATTAAAAGATATATTTTTACTACAACTTTTATATTTATTACTCTATTTGGCTTTCTATGCCATCAATTGCTAGTCGAGTAAATAAGCATTAATTATTAATAAAAAACAATTAATTAATGATTTTATATTAATTATATAACATCTAAATGTAATAATTTTTTTTTATTGGAATAGAAAAAAGTTCTGTTGGACGACATTTAATGTTAAACCAAATAGCATAACTCTCAATTTGATATTTAAGTTTTTTTTTTTTTTTTTTAATGAACATGTATTTAATAATTAACGTAAGTATTGTTGCCATCTCACTTTTGTTTAAATTACTAACTCACTGTTATGCATGCATGTTTATACGGTAGAAAATATAGATTCAAATTTAAAATTAAATTTATAAAAATTATAATTATTTTATGAAATATAAATTTGAAATTAAATATTTGAATTTAAATTTATAGAAGTATAAATTACCTTTATAAAAATATGAGTTTAGTTTTAACATTCAATCCATATTTGTTTTTTTAAAAATTCAAGTTGTTTTCATAAAAAAAATATGAATTTGAATTGGATCTTTACAAATTTAATCTATGAGCACCCAATTTTGACTAGTAAAATTACATTGACCTATAAAAGTTAGGTTCTTTAGACCTAAATACTTATGAGTCAAATATTTCTATATGAGTGTCTATGCACTTGGTTGTAGTACATATCTCTAATTTTTGTTCTAAATATATAAATTTAAATTACAATGATAATTAAAATATAAAAATTTGTTATTTAAACATATTTTTAAAAATATTTGAATAATAAATTTAATTTATAAAAACTCATATTAAAATTTTATAAATTATTGTAACACATAATTTAAGATTATATTATTTACTAATTAATAATTATTTAAGTTACAAATATTATATAATTCTTTATAATATAAAAGTAGCTCTATAACAAAAATATAATTTCCGTAGGTTTAAAAAAGTTAAAAGTAAATTTCAAAATTTATATGTAATTTTAAATAAAAGTGTAAACATAATTATATTATATTTTATTATTATTTAGTATATTATATTATTTGCCTATAGAAAAATTATAATTTATTCTATTTTTGTCTTTATTTTTCTTAAATATTATTCTTTTATTTTTCTCTTACAATGTTTATCTGTTTATGTTTTATTCTTATATCCTACCTTACTCATATTTATAAAATTAACCTTTTCTAAATGATGTTTCTATCATATGTAAAGATGATTTTAATTTGGTGATTCCCATTATTTATTATTATTGTTTTTGTCATTACTTCTTTAAACTCTGTATCTTTAATTAAAGCTATTTTTTTTTTCCTACGGTAAAAGTATGAGTAATCTCCGGTTATTTATTATTAAGTTTCATCATATAGAAAAATAATCAAGATTTAAATTAATATTCAAATTTTAATTTATAAAAAAAAATGTTATATATGTACATATATACACACACTATGAGAATATGTACATATAACCACCATTAAATTAAAAAAATTAGTTTTAAAAGATTGAGTGATGAAATATTTAAGTAAAATCATATAAAAATTAATATTTATAAAAAATATTAGCTAAAATTAAATTATTATTTTTTCAATTAAAATTATTCAACACGTGCGGTGATAAGTACTCGTGCGTCATCAAATTTCAGAACAATTAGACAAAAGATGTTCGAAACAATAAAAACCGCTGCATATATCCAAAGAGCAGTATATTAGCAGAATGCAGGATCAATAGGAAACAGTTCCGATTGAAGGCCAAAACCCTAGTTGCTTACCCAATCCTGAAAACCAGTTCTTATCATCTTCAACACTTTCCTTTCTGAAGTCAAACAGAAATGGACAATGAATCTAATCCCCCACTCCATGTATGCATGCATGCTTTCTTGTGAATTCTTTCTCTTTGGCCCATTTGTAATTCGACTAAACCCCTTTTCCTTGGATTGTAGGTTGGTACTGCTGCATTTTCACTTCCCCCAAAAGGTATTTTTTTTTTCAGTGTTCCTTTCCTTTTTATATATATGTTTCCACTTTTTTTGTTTTCTTTATAAATTTCAATCTCTTAAAATGTGAAGTTTATATAGGCAGGAGTGAGGACAGGGATGAACAAGAGAAGCAAGGAAGTCCAAAAAGGCAGAAGAGAGATGAGGTTGCTGAGGAGTTCAAGAATGAGGTATATCATATTTGCATAGCTCAAGAAATTTCAATTTAGTTCATGCATAGCTTGGAAATGTATGAACTTTTTACTACAATTGAATGACTTAAAAAATTTGACAACTTTATAACAACTTCGTGCATGCATTACATACAAATGTATGTTTTTAATGAGTACCTATTAAATACTACTTATATGTTTTCTAATGAGTGAGGAATTATTTGTCAATCAATGCCATCCATGATGATATGACAGAAAATTTAAGATGAAATTTGGAGGGAGTGAGAGTGATATCCGAAATGTTATTCAGAACCTATATAAAGATGCTGGTATAGGTTATGGTATATATAGATGCTGTTACCAATTTTCATTGGTTAGAAATACAATCTCCAACTACCCAGAAACAGCATTAACAGAGAATACATGGCAGAAGTTGTTAGGAACAATGTTGCCACCTAAATACCTCTGCCTTCCTTTCTATCTTAAGTCCTAACAGAAGCACATTGTTGCCGCCACTGTAGCGCATAGCACATGCAGGACATGTTATTCACTGTTGTAAATAGCAAAAAATATGTTAGGAGATCCAAAGATTATCTTATCATCTGTCATGTCATGACCTGGTTGTTTAAGAGATGTCGGTTTATGGGTAAAATCATAAAGATGTTGTGTATGTTTGCAAAAATACTCTGAGTCTTCTTCCAAATAGATTTACATGTTTTGAGAGTTCCCATTATATAGGGTTTCACAAATTATCACAATAGAGCAATGTTGAAAATTCAACTTCTTCCATTACAGAACAGTTTTTAATGACATTCCCCTGCTAGTCTTTTCCAAATGATCATGAAAATCTTGGTTAAGATTCTAAGAAACCAAAATTAAACACATGCAATCCTAGATAGGTCATTTTTGCCATTAAACTTTTCTCAAGTGATCGTGGAAGTCCCAAAAAAAGATAAGGTAGGTCCAAAAGACATTTTTGGAGTAAAGGGTAAAAGTGGAAACCCACAAGGTGTTCACAAGGAGCTGCACTTCAACCAACAGTAGATGATTGAAAGTAAGGTTGAAATAAGGACTTGAGAGACTGGTGAAATAATGGAGGTGACACAATGTTGCTTTGGTGACTAGGAGGTGATGTGTGGATCAATGTAGTCAAAATTGCGATATAAAATGTGGAATCACACAATTTCATGATTCCACTCACCATGTCCAATTTATAGCCCATGCAAGATTGCTAGAGTGGGATCATCGTCCAAGATCGTGAAAATGGTGGAATTGTTGTGTTTTTGTGTTTTATTGCGATCTAAGGTTTTGGGTTCCATGTCACACATAACACTTCTTACGCCAATGAGTTTTGGGTTAAAACCCAAGCCTAATAAAAAAATTGTTCTCCCTCATGCTCAATTGGTTTCACAAAACTACGTAATTGATGTTACGTTACTCCTTATTTTGTTGTAGGATGCATCTATTGTCCCGTGGCGTAGGCCAGGTGGGTCAAGTTACAATCAAATTGTGGCACTTGGACTATTATGCTCTTAGGTAGAAAGAGTTGTGCTCTGACTATAAGCTATAGCTTTTGGCCTAGTGGTAAACTCTATCCAACAATTGTTATTAGAGTCAAGGTCACAAGTTCGATTCCTAGTGGAATGAGGGGGAGATTGTTGCAGGTTGCACAATTGTCCTATGGTGTAGGCCAAGTGGACTGAGTCACAATTCAAGAATTTGATTCCTAGTAGGACAATTGCTGAGGTGGAGATTGTTGCAGGGTGCATCAATTCCATGTACCTATTTCTCAATTTCAATGATAAGCAAGAAGAATATGGTTTGAATTGATGAGAGATAGGCTGGAGATGAGAATTTGATGACTAAAAATAGTCTAACATGATGGTAGCTGTGTTTAATTTCATATTAAACAAGTAACAAAAGCCACGAATGAATTATTATTCACTTAGTGAAAATTAAGAGTAGGTAGATATAGATTTGTACAAAATACGCTAATGGGCTTATGGGCTCATACTCACTAACAAACTTAGTTCATTTGTAATTCATCATTAGAGAATAATAGATTTAATTTTGTTTGTAAGGTATTAATATTGAAATGGAGACTGATCAAATGTAATATTACCAAGAATAGGTCATTGGTAGTGGGGATTCCTTACAGGATAACAGCTGATCTATTTGATGCCTTGTTTTGCAATATATAACTAGAATGACTATATGTAGTAGAAGAGTATGGACTGATTATGTTGAGTTTGAAAAAGTTCTATCACGTGTTAGTTTTAGGAGAATATCAATATCGATGAGGGTGATAACTCTGAAGAAAGATATGAAGAAACACAAGAGAAAAAGATGGAAGTTTTGGTATATAAACTGTTCAGTCAATCAACTTTTTTACCCACTATATTTGTAATTGCGTTTTGTTATATGTTCATATCTTTTAATTGTTTATCAATCAAGTTTTCTGTTCTGAAGATGGACACCACATCAAATGCTCAAGAATGTGACTCAAAAAATGCTGAAAATGATTCTTCTAGTCATAGTTCATATGACAGCAACCATGATGACAATAACTCTGATTTTATTGACAAGCCACATATGGCTACAAATGTGAGAATCTTGGACATTGTACATGCAATTGTTTATTTTGCAAAAGTTAATACTTAAGCACCTTTCTGTTCATTGCAGCCTGTGAAAAGTTCAGAGAACAGTGAGGAAGAAATTGAGGAAAACGCCTCTAAAACTGGTCAAGTAAATGTATAATTTCGTAATGCATTTCCATAGACCTGCTAAAAGTTTAAAGGTTATGAATTATTGCAGTAGTGTGAAAGATGTTAAGGACGCGGAGAATGGTTGGTGCGCCGCCATAAGTGAACAATATGAAATCAGTCCTAACAATGTTATTTCCTGGAATTTTGCAGCCTGAAATGCTAGCTACTCTGAAAGAACGAAATGCTGGATCAAAGACAATATATACTAAAAACTTATCTTATAGTGTGGAACGAGCTGATCTGTATGTATTATTTATCATAGGTGCATGTCAATTATTTTTTGTTTTATTTTTCTAATTTTTAATTTTTCAGGGAAATTCTTTTCAAAGATTGTGGAGAGATTGTTGATGTTCGTCTACATACGGATTATGAAGGGAGGTTTAGAGGCTTTGGTCATGTTGAGTTTGCAACAGAAGAAGCAGTGCTAAAAGTAAGCTGTCACCTTGTGTGGTCAGTGCAAATAATTTTATAACTGCTGGAAGGTTTTGACAGATGGTTGTACCTTTGCAAGTAACAGTTACTTCTACTTTTCAGGGATAAAAAAAGATCAATTTGATTTATTGAAATATTTGTCTCATTGCTAGTGTTTTCAATGAATTTGAATCCTCAAGCAAATTGCCACGATGTACTGCTGTGGTTGATATTGCTAAAACCTGCAATTTTGGCAGACATGGTTTCGGATTGGGGTTGTCTTCAAGATGTATTTTCGTTAATGTGTGAATACAGTGATAGATTGGCCTTGTCATTGAAATCTAATGATTGATCGACATCATAATTGTGCTATATTTGGTTAATGTGTGAATAGAATTGTATTGTGGACGGTAGGTTTATGACTATGCAGTGGAAAGAAGTTCCTCCCATCAGTTTTTAAGAATGTATAGCACCTCTAATAGTAAATGTTTGATTGAGATCAGATATTGGCATTTGTGTGCCTTGATCTGTAACTTAAAGCTTGCAGTGCAAGTCTCTTATTACTTCTATTAGGTAGTTGTTGGTACGCATCTGACAGAAGCTTCCTCTCCTATATATGAACTTCTGTAAATTCTTCAGTTGTAACATATATATATATATTAAGTTGTATCACAATCATTATTAAGTTTCTGTTACAATTTCTCAATTTTCTTCTAATTTTTTTTTTCATTTTTTTGCATCATTATGTTCAATGGTAAAGATCCAAGTTGTCTGATTGTCATTATCATATAGAAGATTTCTTGTACATGTATGTGTGTGTGGGTTTATGTGTACACACATACACATACATATATATGTATGCATGGCCTTTGTTGCAATGCATTGTCATCATTTCTGCTTTTATGTTTGTTGAACCCTTGTTTCTGAGTGAATACATTGATTCACCTAAGAGTCAATTTTTGCTTTTGTAATCATAGGCACTTAAGTTAAATAATACAGAATTGTTGAGGTGTCGCATCAGAATTGGTGTAGCTCCAGCAAGGCGTAAATGCACCCCCAATAGAAGGTAATTTATACATATAATAAAACTGACCGAGAACTTGCCTATTGTTGCTGTCCTCATGACAACTTTCCTATCCAATAGCATTGATCTAAATTTCTTACAAAACATGTCAATTTGAATTGGAGAACATTTCTGTTTATTCCTGCTGCATTTGCATATGTTGCTGTGTCTACTATGAACATACTTGTTCAAGGTGCTTGGACAATCTTTAAAAAAACAAGGCATGCTCATGACATTTTTTTAACTTTGTTTCATCTGCTACCTTTTCAACTTCATGAGAAAGAAACTTGAAAAGATTTGTTTATCATAAGGTGATATAATTATTAGAAAAAAAATTCAAAATGTTTTTAATTAAAAATATACTACTTTTAAATCACAAACAAAGGAGCCTATAATGTCTTATGATGTCTCATTTTGCATTTATGCTCTCTTCCCTTTGCAGTTTCCATGTTAATTATTTTAGCAACAAATATCAAGGTAGTGAAAGAATTCAGCCGGTGAGATGCTCAAAGATTTCAGAGGATTGTGAACAAGAAACTGAGGAAAAAGACTCCAAAGCTGTTCAGAAAATTGTAAGTGTTAAAATAGAGAATACAAAGACATATTACCAAATACAGTGTGTTTGAATACACAATGAATGAGTTTATAGATTCATTACAATTATTAGGCTTAAATGGAGGATATTTTGTTTCTTCTAATTCTCGAAAATTCCCCCTCAAGTTGGAGCATATAAATCATATGCACACCAAGCTTGGTACAAGTGTACCCAATTCTTGCCCCCCTAATAGATTTGGTTAAGACGTCTGTCACTTGGTCACTTGTGTTGACCAAACTTGTGCCAACATTTCTCACTCAATCTTCTTTTTGATGAAATGACATTCAAACTCAATGTTTGGTTCTCTTATGAAATATTGGATTGGAGGCAATATGTAAGGTTGCTTGATTATCATAGATCAAAGTCATTGGTGTAGCCTTTTTCAAACTTGAGTTCTTTAAGCAGTTGTTTTGGCCATATGAGTTCACAAGTTACTAAAGCCACAATCTTATACTATGCTTCAACACCTAATCTTTCTACAACATTTTAGTACTTACTTTTCCAAGATATTAAATTTTCTCCAATTAACATACAATACCCAGAAGTGAATCACCACCATCACTATGTGAACCATCCCAGTCAACATTTGTGTATCCAACTAATCGAGCATGTCCTCTATCTTCCTAAAGACCTTTTCTTTAAACACTCCCTGATTGTATTTCAATATCCGAATCACTACATCCCAATGGTCTTGGCAAGGGAAGTTCAATAATTGGATCACCAACTAAACCAGAATCATCTATAGTCCAAAAAACATGTATTTCGACATAAGAAATCATCATATTGTGGATATGTCGAAAAATCGTAGTATGAAGCAAAGAAGGAGGAATAGACCAACTAATACCATTCCAAGCATTGACAACCTTGGACTTTTATAAAAGAGAAACATTAGAAGGAATCTATAGGAGCTTAGAAAGAGGTTTGTCCACAAACTAAGCATCATTTCAAAAGTTTACATTCTGACCATCACCAATAATTATCCCGATTAGTGTCAAAACAATTTTTAATCCCAAGCCAAATAGAAGATTTGTATATAACAAATTTGTGAAAACTCTTACTAAGAAATCTATCTCTATAAGATACGATCAATTCATAGAATAATATATAAAATCCCAAGCAAGCCTAAGCATGTAAATAGAGTTTTCTTCCCAAATATTAACCAAACCAAGCCCCCCTTTAGATTTTGGAAGACACACAAAGTTCCTCTTTAAAGTAACAAGTTGTTGTTTAGCAATATCACTAGACTAGATATTACGATATTTTCATCTCTTTAAGAATAGAAAGAGGCCATCTATACATTTTGAAAGCTATAAGCAATACTAGCTACAATTACAATCGCCAATTGCACACTACCCATCATGCTCAACATCTTGCCTTTCTAGGAAACAAGTTTTCGTTTAATCTTGGCTACAATGGGTCTAAGAAACTTTGCCTTAGCAGCTTTAAAAGTTGGAACACCAAGATAGGTGAAAGGTATCTCCCCACTTTGGAAACCCAAAATACTCTGAATCTGCCTATTAAAGAAATTAGAACCAGAGTTAGTGAAGAAGTAACTTTTATCAACACCGAGCTATTGCTCCGAAACCAAACTATACTCATGTAGAAAATGCATAAAGGAAGTTAAACTATTTCTGTTAGCCCTGCAATGAAAATATTATATGCATAAAGAACATGATAAGGGAAACACATACCTTTAGGACTAGTTGTAGGAAGAATATCATTGCTGAACTAGATATCAACCACCTATTCATTATTATTGTAGTATTGGAACTCTTGTTTCACTTTGTTGATTTGATCTATTAGGAAGTGAAATCTTGTCTCAATATGGTTGCTCCTTACATGAGCCACAAGATCCAAGCTTATAGATACTTGTTGTCTACCAGCATCTTCATAGAATATTGTCTTCCATTTTTGACATCAAGTTCTCAACCCACTAAGGCTGCAATGTATTCAGCATTACTTGAAGACAATGTCACCATTGACTCCTTCTTTGAACACCATGAATAGTTGTTCTACACATCGTAAATGCATACCCTATTGTACTCTTTTAGTCAATTTTTTAACCACACCAATTTGAGTCATAGTAGCCAAATACTTCACTAATACATCTTTGTCATGTTTTAAAAACAACAATCCATGGTCTAATCAATTTTAAGGTAACATGAGGGCGAAAATTGGTGTAATTGTATGGTAGAGGGTTGAGCGTCAATCTTCTCCAATTTAACACACCGAATCAGTGGAATTGGCACCAAATCCATTGGGTGATATTAGAAGCCCAAGTGGGGGTAGTTGGAACCATACTCTCCTTAGTGGATAGAGGGAAATTTGAAAAGAATATGGTTCAGTTTTTGGTGGGTCTTGAGTGCTCTTGGAAGCCATGAAAAATGTTTTTGTTTTTACCAAAAAGATCGCAAGAGCAATGGTGGGCAAAAAAGTTTTGGTAAAATCATCTGTAAAAGGGAAAATGGTCACCAGAAGAGGGGCAATGATCATATAGGTTGATCAGAGATGTTCTTGGTTCACCAAAGATTTTTTTTCCAGGTATAGTGGGTCCAATGTGCAGACACAAAGATATTGGACTAAATATCATGTTTTTGAATATACAGCAAATATGATTTTATTAAACTTTATTACATTTGTTATGCATGAATATAACGAATTTTGTCTGCACTAAAATAAGGATTACATGGCTATAATAATAAATCTTATTTTGATTCTCAACCAGAAGTATTTCATAACATAATGCATATAGCAAAGCCTTCCCAAACTTTACTTGTTACTTGACTTGTTTGATACCTCATATAATCAATATTTTTATAATATTTTAGAGTATAGTAGAAATTTTTAGAGTATTTTAGAAATTATCTTAGAATTAGTTTATGCAGTTTCATAATTTCCATGTTTTCTAATATTTAACGATTTGTTTCCTTATTTAGTTATGATTATTAGCAAATAGAGGTGAGTGTTTTAGGTTTTATAATGACATATCTTATAATACAACACAATGTATCTGTCAATATTATTCAAAGTCTTTTTTCTTTACAGTTTCTCCATCCATTCTGAAAACATCATAATTTCAACGTGATGTTGAATATGGTTGTATTGTGTGAATGAGGTTAATGATATAGACATTTTGGTAGTGCCTTCACCAGAAAGAAAGCAGTAACTAAACAATATCCGCGCTCCCTGCAATGTAACCTATCAAATTTGTTATATAATGTATTTCCTGAAATTTTTCAGCCCAAAGTGCTAGATACTTGGAAACAACAAAATGCTACATCAAAGACAATATGTGCTAGAAATTTGTCTTACAGTGTGGAGAGCGATGATATGTATGTGTTATTTTTTGTTCTGGTGGTTATTGGTTATTTTCTGTATTGTTTTTCTAATTGCAAAATTGTTCAGCGAAATACTTTTCAAAGAGTGTGGAGAAATTGTTGATATCCGTCTACAAACAGATCATGAAGGGAGGTCTAGAGGTTTTGGGTATGTTCAGTTTGCAACTACAGAAGCTGCACAAAAAGTAAGCTTTGTGACCTTGTGTAGCCTGTGCAAATAATTTTAGAACTGCCAAATCATTTCAAAGTAGTTGTACCTTTGGAAGCAACAATTTCAATGGTGAAGTTTTAACAATTTGGTTTGTTGAAATATTTTTCTCAATCATTGTATTTTTATATATATTTTTTTTAATTTAATTCCTGACGCAAGTTGCTAACTTGTACTTATTTGCGGTTGGGGCTTTATTGTTGGTGATATTTCTAAATGTTAGACTCTAGGGAAGACAGAAACATTAAGCTGAAACTGTTTGTTTCTGAGACAATACGGGTGCTTTATTTATATTGAGAAAAAGGAATTAATACAATATATAAAGGAGATTTGATATCCTCTAATAACAAAAGATATTATATGGAAATAAATAAAAATGTTTCTAATAATACATATATAATCTAGATATCTCTGATTATAGGATCAATTCCTTATTCCTATAATTGGAACAATATTCTTGATTATACAAGATCAATTCCTTATTTTTATAATTATATCACTCTCTCTCAAGTTGGAGCATATAGGTTGTATGTGCCTAAATTATTGCAAATATAATCAATCTTTGGTCCTCTTAGATACTTGGTGAATATGTTAGCCGATTGTTCATTAGAGTTGACAAATCTAGTGATGATCTAGTTTTTCTCTTATGAAATGACAATCCACCTGAATTTGTTTTGTTCTCTCATGAAAGACGGGAGTAGAGGCAATGTTAATGCTGCGTGGTTGTCACATACAAGGTGCATTTCATTTGGCAACTTTCTTTAAATCGAAGTTCTCTGAGGAGTTGTTTTACCCATATGAGCTCCCAAGTGACTAATGTCATTGTCATGTATTTTGTTTCTGCACTTGAACTTGAAACAAAATTTTGGTTCTTACTTTTCCATGATATCAAATTACCTCCAACTAGAATACAATATCCTGAAGTGAAACATCTATTGTTTCGTGATCCTTCTCAATCAGTGTCAGAGTACCCAACAATTTCAGTATTGCCCTTATCTTCTTCATAAGTAAGTTCTTTTCTCGGGGTCTTCTTAATACACTTTAGGATCTGTACGACAACATTGAATTGAGTTTAAAAATTGACTTACTACACTTACTGCAAGGACGAGTCACAGTGAGATACCAACTAACCTTCTGTATCTCCCTCCCAGCATCATAATAAGGTTCTCTTTGGTCAAATACAAGTTTGACACTTCGATCCATTGGTGTGTCTCCCTGTTTCTTCTAGAATTGTGCGAGCATATTTTCTGAGACATCACAAAACCATCCTTGGATTGTGTCACTTCTATACCAAAGAAAAACCTCAAGTGTCCCATATCTTTATTTTGGAACGTTTGAGCAAGATATTGTTTTAGTTATTCAATACCCTTCTTATTACTATGTGTGATAACAATATCGTCCACATAAACAGTGAGACAAATACATCCTTGGGAAGAATGACGATAGAGTAGAGAATGATCAGAATCTCTTCGTATCATTCCAATCAACTGAATGATAGTCCGAAAATGCCCAAACCATACACAAGGTGATTTAGCTTACCAACTAGCCATTTGTATCTCCCAGGATTTGAATACGACTCTCCTTGGTCTGGTACAAATTCTATGTAATAATTTGACTCTCCAATTTCTTCAACAGGTCTGTCACACATCTTATAAAACATTAACAGTTAAACCATAACATAGAACAGACTAATGGGAAATTAACTTACTGCTACATTTCAAGCATGGCCTATTAGACTGACATTGATATTTCTAGGCTTTCTTATATATTGCCTGTTTTGCTATATTTCATCATATGTTGTCTATGTTTGCTGAACCCTTGTTCTATGCAAAGACATTGAGCTGAAATGAATTTTTCTTTTATAAACATAGGCTCTTGAGTTGGATAATACAAAATGGTTTGGACGATGGATTAGTGTTGTTTTAGCTCAAGAAAAGGGTGAATATGCTTCCAATAGAAGGTAATGTACATTTATAATGAAATTGTGCAGTTGTCGTTTGTTGACAAAATTTCCCACTTAAGACCATTAGCCTAAATTTCTTCATAACATTTGGAATTGGGGCACATTTTTTGTTTTTTCTCATGCATTTGAATGGATTACTGTGTCTAGTCATGTATGTATTATTTTTGTTAATGCTGCTTGGATAAACCATGAAAATAAGTGTTTTCATGATATATAGTTATCTTTTTTTTTTTAAATATTGTTCCATCGTAAGCTGCTTTTTTTAGCTTATATGAAATAGACTGAGGCATTTTTTCTTCAGAAAGTTTATCTAGTTATAATAGATTTTTAATCAATGTTTTTTAATCATACAAGCATTATTTTAAAATGAGCCTTAAATCACTTGTATTTGTTCATTTCTGTAATAAGATATCTTGTACCAATTCATTCCACTTGCTATTTCCTTGTTAACAGTTTTAGCAACTGGAGCAATTCATTCAATAAGTGCGAAAGAATCGAGCCCTTCAAAAGGACCGGGAGTTCAGAGTACTGTGAGGAAGATACTGAGGGAAAAGTCTTAAAAGATCCTTGGAAAAGTGTATGCATTTCAGGATTAAATTGCTTATGATTGTTGAATGTTTATTTGTTATGAGTTATTGGAGGTATATAGTTGACTTGTTTGAAATGACTAAGGATGCGGATGCTTGGTGCTGCTTCCATTGAAAAGAATGCTGTTATTGAACAATATGCTCACCCTCTATAGTTTAAATGATCAAAACATTTATGCATTATGTTATTTCCTGGAATTTGCAGTCTAGCTGGTTGGCTACTATGAAAGAAGAAAATGCTTCATCAAAGACAATATATGTCAAAAACTTGTCATACAGAGTGGAACAGGCTGATGTGTAAGTGTTATTTTTCATGTAATTGATTATTGATTCTTTTCTGTATGTATGATACAATGTCAAAATTGTTCAGGGAATTTTTTTTCAAAGAGTGTGGAGAAATCATTGATGTTCGGCTACATAGAGATAATGAGGGGAGGTTAAAAGGCTTCGGACATATTGAGTTTGCAACAGCAGAAGCTGCACTAAAAGTAAGATTTTTGACCATGTGTTGTCTGTACTAGTTAGCACTGCCAACAGTATTTCTGAGATAGTTGTATCTGTGTTAGGGTATGTTTGGCGTAGAGAGGAATGTGAAGGTGAAGAATAAAAGTAAAAGTCAAGTAAATTTTAGGTTGTTTGATATGAAAGGAAATGGATATATGAGCGAAACACCCCTAATTAATAAAGAGATGACAATGAATCTTTTCATAAAATTTAATTGTAGAAAATACCTTTTTATATGAAAGGTTTTTTACAGAGTAGAATAAAATAAAATAAAACAGTGTAAAATAAAAGAAGTTATTTCTCTTTATTTAAATTTATGAATGAGAATAAACAAAATGAATATGAAATAAAAAATGTTGAATAAAAAAACTTTCAAATAATAAAAGGTTGATAAATAATATTTTAATTATATTTCGTTATTAAATATTATAATATTATCACCAAAAATCATATTATTCACCATTGTTTTATTCATATACATATATCGAAGATAAATTCTAAAGAAAAAAGAATTTCATTATTGTTTTAGTTCAATATTCTTAAAATATTAAATATTTTCCTCTTGTCTGTGTCTGAGGAATATAATATAAAATATTTATATTTATTAACTGGCCAAATCCTTTCTTTTTTATCATTTATATTTTGTATATAAAAAATATTGTAAGTATAACATCGTAAAATTAAACTGTTCTCCCTCCTTTGCAGTATGCAACTCAAATGCACTCCATACAATAATCACAAACTTCAAACTCTTCTCCCAAGATCTGATCCCTTTCTTCCCAATATGGAGGGGATTATTCGTTTTAGTGTGCGGCCCGTACTTTCTTTTCCTTCACTTTTTTGGTGTGTTGCAAACAAGGGAAGGGAACAGTTTTCCTGTTTTTCTTTCCTTCAATCTTTCCTGCACCTTTCTATAATACCAACCAGACCATTAGAGTGAGAGGGGGAAAAAGCAATTTTATTGAATATCTGTAAATTAGCACTGCATTGTCTTGTTATACATCAAACAAATATATAAAAGCCTAGAGACCTATCTAGACAGTTGTAACTGTCTGGAGTAGACCAGCTAAAAGGCATCCAAGGATTCGAGAATAGAAAAAAAGCTATCTCAGATTGTACTTTTCAGGTTCTGTTGATTACATGCATGATTTGAGCCTATGTCTTTGTGTAGCAATTAGTTTTTAAGTGATGGAGGGCTGTGATTGATATTTCTAGGCTTGTCTATGTTGTGCATCATCATCATAATTTGTGCTCTTAAGTTTGTTGAAAACCTATTCTGGGTGAAGACATTGAGATGCGAATGGTTTTGCCTTTGTATTGTTAGGCTCTTGAGTTGGATAATACAGAGTTGTTGAGGCGTTGCATTGGAGTTGAAATAGCTCGAGGAAAGGGTGAACATACCTGGAATAGAAGGTAATCTTCGTATATAATAAAACCGTTCAAAGGCATGCCTCCTATTGCTGTTTTTAACCAATTTTCCTGAGTTTGCAGGAATTCTGTCATGTTATGCAAATAATTCTCTATTTAGGGTGCTTGGATAAGCTTTGTAAAAAAAAATCAGTCATGATATAATTTTCTTTCCTTGCCTCTTCTCACCATTTCTTTGTTAATAATGTTATTTGTTGTAGCAACTCTTTCCAAAAGCATGAAAGATTTCAGCCCATGAAGACTACAGAGTATTCAGAGGACTGTGAGGAAGAAATTGAGAAAAAAGCCCACGAAAGTCCTCATGAAAGTGTGAGCATTTCAAAATGCATTTACTTAAGCTAGGTGAAAGTTTATCTGTTATATGACTTGTTGGAGTGTGTGTATAGGCTTGTGTGAAAGAAGTTAAGGATGTAAATGAGGCAGCTTTTGAGTAAATATGAGTAAAATTGTGTTAGGTATCAATTAAAGAGAGAAATATTACTTAAAATATTTGTATTATTTTTTTGTGCATTAAGGAGCAGATCATGAAATATAGCACTGTTTAGATATAATCAAGGAAGAAGAAATAAAAGAAACTCTCCTTAGGCACTTGGAGAAGTCTAAACTCCAAGGTTCACTTTCCACTAAGCTCCAGCCTCCCAGCTCCTACACTCTCTCCAGTTGTACTACTATTCTATGATTATGTGTTCTGCCCTACTCATCCCCCCATTTTAGCGTTTTTGGCCATGATCAGGTGCATCACACATTTTGGCCCTTTTCACACGTACTTTAGAAATAATGGGCCTGTATCATCTCTGCCTAGTTCAACTAACACCTTATCCTCAATGCGGCGATTAGGAAACTCTCCTGCAACTCAGCTACTGTTACCCTGAGATCTTCAAATGGTGGTAGTCGTTGCCATCACACCAAGACCTCTTTGATTCCAAACTGATTTTCCTGACAGTTAAGATCTCTTAAGGGATGACTTGAAGTACCTAATCATCTGCTAAGAACCAAAGGTAGTGGCTGGGTGGTTGCAGTTAGTTATTTCTTGAGCAAAGTGAATAGAAAAACAAGGTAGAGTTGGCTTCCTTCTGGTAATCACAGGCTATAAGTATGTCTTTGAGCTTCTCTGTGATCTCATAGGGCCCATAGAACCTTGTACTTAGTTTTTGGTTTACTCTCTAATCTTCGAATACACTTTGTCCCACTTGAATAAATGAGATGGAGAAAATACATTGTATACAACTCACTGTTTTACCTAATATACATTAGATAATGGCAATACAGTTGTATGCACCATAATTTCCAATGTAATGTAAATTTTTGAATCATTTATATACGTGTTATTTCCTGGAATTTTGCAGCCTAAAATGCTACCTACTTTGAAAGAACAAAATGCTTCATCAAATACGATATATGTTGGAAACTTGTCATGTGGAGTGGAACAGGCTGATGTGTATGTATATTTTTAATAAAGGTGCTCATCAATTATGTTCTGTACATTTTTTCTAATTTCAAGATTGTTCAGGGAAAATCTTTTCAAAGAATGTGGAGGTATTGTTTATGTTCATCCACATACAGATCATGAAGGGAGACCTAAAGGCTTTTTACATGTTGAGTTTTCAACGGCTGAAGCAGCACAAAAGGTAAGCTTTAAGACCTTGTGTTGCAAATCATTTAGAACTGCTAAAGGTAATTGAATGATAGTTGTACTTCTGGAAGCAACAAAGCCATATACTTTCTTTGCGATTTGATTTATTGAATATTGTTTATCAATATAGTATTTTCAATGAAATTTATTGTATTTGATTGCTAAAGTAAATTGATACCTTGTACTTAGTTGTGTTCCAGTCTTGATTGTTGTTGGTTTTGTTAAATTGTGCAATTTTGATGATGGTCATGGTATCAGTTCACGATTGCTTCATGAAGTGTATAACCTTATCTTTGGAATACAATGATGGATTGACATCATAAATCTATGCACTCACACCCACTCATACAAACTCACACACACACATATATAGTTTAATGTGTGAATATCATGATATAATAGATGGGAGGTGCAAGAGAATACTATGGAAAAGAAGTTCCTCTTAAATCAGTTTTGTAAACATTTATTAAGATTCATGTTGTTTTATTGCCATTATCTTTTTCAAAATCTCTTTAGGACACAACTTGCTACATTTTTGTTATATAATGTATTTTGATAATCAAAATGCTAGTTTATAAGCTTATAATATATGATTTGAGGAAGCATAATATTTTTTTATATATGTATAATTAAGTACGTAACCAATATAAACTTGTGTCCAATATTTTTGTTTTCTCTTTCTTAACATGGTATCTAGTGCCTGAATGTGACATCTTGAAAATCGTGATCTACCTTGAGGACCTGTTGTCAACAACCACAATTTTTTCAACTTAGTACATATCTAGTTTTTTGCTCCAATCTTTGGTTGTCACCCTTTCTTTTTGGTGACATTTTTTTGCCACTCAACATGTCCAAATACTTTCTCACGAACAATTTTTATAACATACAAACAATACCACATGGTGTTGTGTTATTGGATTGTTCCATTCATCCTTTGGATGTCAACTTCGCACACTCAGGCAATCCCAACCCCGTTCTCTAAGTGATATTTCCAATACCTTATTTTCTGTTTGGTCTTTTCTTGGGCTAACTATCTTTCGATGGTTCTTTTGACCCAACGACTATTTTTCAAATTTCACACTTGCTTCTGAGAAATTAAATGGTTCCAACTATCCCACTCAAGCTTTAGATATCAAAATTATCTCACTTCTTCCTCAACTTCTACATAAGTGGTTGTTTGTGCCAAATGGGAAAATATTGGCACTTAACTATGCAATGTAATCAAGTCTACCCTCCACCCCTCTACCAAATTAATTTGGATTAAGGTTTGCGCCCTTTATATTTATGACACTTATTAAAAAGTGGACTTTAAGCGTAACTCGACCTTTTAAAACTAGCTTCTAAGGTGAGGTTTGCACCTACTTATATACTATGAAATGTCCTTATCTCTAGTCGATGTGGGATTTTTAATAGCACTCAATGCTTGTATTATGTTTTCTATGACTTGATTTTTCCTGTTACTCCTCTGCCTCGTTGTCCTATGCTTGGTTACCTTGGGCGTGTTATGTTGCATTGCATGATTTGAATTAATTTTTATCTCTTGCCACCTTTATCCCAATAAACACTTGGAAAAAACAAGAGAATCTTAGAATTGGCCTGCATGGCTTGAATCTTCCGTTGTTGGAGATCTCACACTGTCTAAAGATAAGGCTAATTTACAATATATAAGTAGGGGCAATCCTCATCTTACAAGTCGGTTTTGTGAGCATGAGTTAGGCTTAAACTCACTTCTCAATATGGTTTCAGAGACTATCCTAGCAAGGTTTGATGAGCCTCTTGTGCCACCCGTTATCAGGTCACTATTGGACCACTCACAAATATTTAGTCTCACGCACAAGATGTTCATGCCTTGACGTGAGAGGTGTATGTTGAAGATCCCATGTCGCCTAAAGATAAAGTCAATCTACACTATATAAGTGAGGCAATCCTCATCTTATAAGCCGGTTTTGTAAGAATGAGTTAGACTTAAACTCACTTCCTAATATCCATCATTAGTTTTTGGTTAATTATATCATCAACACACATATAAAATTTTTAACCGTATTGAAATTTGACTCTTGAAATTATGATAGACAGTTATTCATATGTAAAAACTTATCTTGGCAAGTAAACACCTACAAGAAATAAGTTTCGACCATACATTTTTTTATTTGTGTTAACTTGCTAATAAATTGTATACATACAAGAGTAACATACAACTAAACTATTACTTTTGTTATTTACTAACATTACTATTGTGCTGTACTTGGTCATAGTCTTAAAAATTCAATCATTTAATTATTTTGTTTCACTTTAGTATAAATTTTTATCATAATTTATCATTTAATATATGTATATCATTATTAAAAATATAATATTATTATTTTATAATTTTAATACATTCTTTTAGCTCTCTAGGCCATATACAAATCCCACTTAGGGTGGTGGGATTGTTGCTGGTCCGTCGAGTTTTTGTGCATGGAGGGGATCAATCATACGATTCCTGCTACATGGATCATCCTTACATCGTGTGAACCTGTGATGTCAAACTACTATGTCAACTCATGAGGTTTTTATTGTTTGCATTTAACATAAAATAGTATACTTTTACCTCCTTATTAATGTTCATAGCCATGAAAGTGCATAATTTTATATTTGTTAACAACTAAAATTGAAGAAAATTTAAAATGAATTAATTCTAAAGACATATCTTTAAATATTAAAAACATATTTTTTTTTTCACATTCATTTCTTTTAATTTGAAAAAAAATCTTCTAAATTGTGAGTTTAGAGAACACTTCTAAATTGTGAATTCATGGAAGTAAATTTGGAGATGTTTATGAGTTAAAGTTATATCAATAATTAAATAAGTAGAACAGATTGAGAATTTATTATCTTCTTTAATTAAAATGGCCATAGCATTAGTATTCCATCTAAACCATTTCATGCTTCTACAGTAACAACAAACAAAGCATTCCAAAACTGCAGACCTGCGATTTCAATGTCCATGTTTTAAAAGTCATGTGAAAAGAATTTTATTTTATAACAACAAGTCATGTATGTTCACAATAATTCGGGTGGGAAAATTTGACAGGGCTATAGTTTTTTACTTACGTACTTTATATATGAAGGTAAGAGAGGATTAGATCAAGTAGAGAAATAAAGTACAAAAAGTACACTATATCTCTCAGCTAGGATTAGGACACCTACTGATTACTTTGAACAGAATGGTTATAATCGGTATGCAACCAAAGATGGTTTTACAATAGGAAATAAGCAGTTTTTCTAACAATCTCATCCAAACATTTTTAACTCATGCATTGTAGATTGTTCTAGCCAGCTCATAGGGTGCAACTTCTATACTGCTTCTTAACATGGTCAATGGTCATTTACTATAAAGCCATCCCCTTTATCATTCCTGAAACGAGAACCACCAAGTCTCAACTAACTAGGTGCTGTTGGCTACATTCATTGTTTGAACCTTTGTCTTTGCATACCAATTAGTTTTGAATTTATATTTCTAGGCTTTCTTATGCCTGTTTGTCTGTGCCTCATCATCATCTGTTTGTTTATGTTTATCGAAGACATTGAGCTGACAATCAATTTACTTTTATATCACAGGCTCTTGTGTTGGATCATACAGAATTGTTTGGACGTCCCATCAGAGTTGAATTAGCTCGAGAAAAAAGTTATAGCTACAGTAAAAGGTAATCTATATATCTACACATGCATAATAAAATCATGCAAGTGCATGACTCTTGAATAGTGTTTGGACAAATTCCTGCCTAATTGTTCTAATGTGTATTTCAACATGGCCATTTTGAACTGGAGAACATTTTACATTTTTTCACTGTGCATTTGCATGGTTTACTGTCCCTTGTAATGTATTTATATACTCGTTTGTCCAGGGTGTTTGGATAAGCTTTGGAAAAAAAGCACTTTCATACTTTTTTTCATGAGTTATGTTCTATCTTAAAAAAATTAATTAAAAATGTATTTTTAAAACAAATAGAGATGAGTCTTTAATCTCTTGTATTTTTAGATTTCTTTTATCTTGTATTATCTCCCTTTGATGTTTCCATGTTAATAATTTTAGCCACTGGAGCAACTCATTCCAATCTCTAGCAGTATATGTCAAGGGTTTTGATTGTTCCCTCATGGAAGAAGAGGTAGCTTTTTTTCTCTTATCATTTTTTATTGTTTACACCACTTCCTGCACTCATTGTATGAATCTCTTTCTATTGACTCTTTGCTTGGTTTAACACGAGTATTTAGCTGTATTTAATGCCTACTTTTTTCTTTCAGATAAAAGCTAACCTGGAAGAGCATTTTGGTTCTTGTGGAGAGATTACGAGGATATCAATTCCAAAATTTTATGATTCTGGTGCATTTAAGGGGTATGTGTTCTTGTTCTGATGCAAGTTAGGTTATAATATACTGTTAAATGTTTTGACATGCCACTGCATTTACCTATGAGCCTTTTCGTATCTATATCAGTAGTATGCAATTTGATTTTGTTAATTTGTAAAGATAATTCTCCGTTTATTCACATAGATCTTTCAGCAGTCCATATGTTGCTTAATGAAATAAGTAGAGAATCTATGGTGGTTTAGTGAAAATATGAAAGATACTAGACTTTATTGCGAGCTTGCAAAAGCAAAATGATTTTTTTGATTTATTCCAAATGCCATTTCTGCTTTTACCAATCACCACTTAAGGAATAATCCTTATTTTTCTTCCTTTTAATGTTATTTTATTTATGTCCGTTTCTTATCATTAATTTTTTCTGCTTTTGCATATACCAAGACTTCCCTATGGTTATATTCAATGCAGTAGTTATTTGAGCAACATTTTTATTAAGATTGAGACTCTGGCTCATAAACAGCTTATACGCACAACAATTAAGCACAACCTCTAGAGTGAAATCAATGAATTTAGACAAATAGAATAGGAAAAGGTTCATTTGCTTGTTTGTTTAGGATGCTGCTTGCTGGAAATAATTTTTATCTCAACATCATTCATCAACTGGATAAAAATCACTTTGTTTACACAACTGTTGGAAGTTATCTAGAGATTATACAGTAATCTCCACACATAGAGTGTGATACTTATTTTATTTTTATTTGTTACTTTACTTTTTTAACTATCTTATTTACACAAATAGAATTAGCTCTTTGTTGAATACTTTTTTCTCTCTCTCCCTCTCATTTGGCACCTAGAGCATAAAACTTCCACTGAGTAGAAGGCCAGGTCATAGAGACAGAAGGCAATGGTATCAAAAAATTTCCTTTAGGAATTATTAGAAAGTAGACTTTAAGTCTAATTCAATCTTGTAAATCTGAACTAATAAGGAGAGGTTTGTATTCACTTATATATTATAATTTTGGTCTTATCATCGAGTGTGGGAAAAGAAAGAGGATTTGATAGACTCAACAAATCTTGTTAGGATAGACTCAACAAACCTTGTTAGGATAGACTCTGATATACTCTGGTACCATCTTAGAAAGGAAACTTTAAACCTAATTCAGTAAAGAGAAGTTTACACTTATTATTATAATTTTAATCATATTTCTAATGGATGTGGGATTTTAAGAGTTATGACCTCTTTTTTTAAATTTCTCCTGTTATCCCCTTGTATAAACCTTGAGTAGAACTCATGAAATCTCTTAAACATAATTAGTGCAAGAATTAGTGTGTATAGCGTTCTAGTCTCAAGTCAAATATCAAAATTTGCAGGTTTGCTGTCCTAGATTTCAAGGATCTTGACAGTGTGAAGAGAGCTCTAGAACTGGATCAAACTGAGATTGGAGGTTATACCTTGTTAGTTGAAAAAGCAAGAGCTCGACGTGATAACCAGAGTGTAGATGGCACTAGAGGTGGTGGACGGGATGGAAATGGCTCTAACAAAGGAGTTGGTTGGGGAGAAAGTGGTGGATGGCATTCTGGTGGTGGGTGGCATTCTTTATTTTTCTCATGAAAGGCATATCTGTTTCAGTTTTCTACAGTTAGCTTTTTGTTTCCTTGTGATAGAGTTTATTTAGTCAGAACCATTTACTGAATTACTTACAATTATGTAGTCATTACATTAACTTTTGTCACTATAATAAACTCTCAAAAATTAATGAAAATTTATTGCTTGATCAAAATGTTATTTTTCTGAGAAAAAAGTATTGAAGTCTATCTTATTCATCTAAAATAATAAGTGAATTAATTCAATAACAACTTTATAGTTACATGTTTACTGAAAAATGGTATTTTTATACTGAACATACTGTAAGAAAACTCCTCAACGTAATTACTTGTCATCTATATCATTATATAAAGAGTCATCATTAACTTCTTTTGGTGTCATTTTTAATTGAACAATTTTATTATTTAACAAATAAAAAATAATTTAGTTATTTATTTAATAAAATAAATAATTGAATAACTTCTCTTTGTTTCAAAATAATTATAATTTCTATTTTTTTTACAAATAACAGCACATAACTTTTATAAAATTGTTTTTATAAAATTATGTGTGTGTGTATATACACATAGATATTAAATTGTATTGTTTTTCTATATTTTTAATTAATTACTCAAAAATAATAAAATTATATATATATATATATCTTTTAATGAAATAAAAATGTGAATATACACGCATGGAAGTGTATGTATTTTCCCTAGTTTAGAATAAATATTTTATTACATAAAATAATAGCTTCCATGACCTCATAAAAAATATTTTGACAAGTAATTATTTATGCCGTGTTTGTTTCAGGGGTGAGTTTTGTTGGTGAAGACAAATTTGAGGGTGGCTGTGGCGTTGGATCACGTGATATGTGAGGGTATTATGCAGTTGTTTTTCCATTTGTTTGATTGGCTTGGAGTTAACTTCATTATAGACTTTGTACCATACTTGAGTGATGTATTGTAGGTACTCACTTGGTGAAAGGTGATCTCGTTGTTTTGTTGTTGACTTTGTTGCATGTTAGGCTTTTGCTACAATTAATACTAAGACTATTATTACTAAATTCTTCTTTGTTTTTCTCATAACTGATAGTTTCCTTTAAAAGGTATAAGTAGATCGTTGGGCCTTATAAACTTAAAAGACAAAAACATCACATAACAGTAAACATTAATAAAAGGAAAATAAACATGACAAAACACTAAAATGTCTTTGAGTCTATCCCACTACAAGGTTTTTCATCTAGTTAGGTTGTGTTTTGGGTCTTATGTTGGATTACGGTGTAACAATACTATCTGTCTCGAAAGACACTTTGTCTTCAAAGTGGAGTCTTAGAGTTAATTGGATCTCTAGACTTGTTGGGTCGTGGATTTGTTTGGCGTGGTTTAATTGGTGGGGAAAGGGGTTATATTGGGTAATTGGGTCGCATGTGTGAGTGTGAGTTGGGCGATTTGAGTACTAGGTTTAGTTGGTGGGGGTGACGTTGGAGGAAAAAGGGGTGTATTGTTTACGTGGGCTAATTATTAAGTTTAAGTGTAGGAGGGGTCGTTGGAGTATTAGGTTTAGATGGTTGGGTGACATTGGGAAAATGGAAGTATGTTGTTTACGTCGGTCGTGATGATATTGGGTTGGTTCTTAGGTTTAAGTATGGGAGGGGCCAATGGAGTATTAGGGTTAAGTGGAAGAGATGTCGTTTGAGAGTTGGGTTTAGGTGGGGGAGACATCGTCTGGGATTTAGGGTAAGGTGTGAGTGGAGTGTTCTGACACGCAGCTTCGCTAAACTCGAGGTCTTAGGAGTTGACACACTTTTGAGCGTGGATTACGTGGCGTGTTGGTATTGGCTCCTTCATGTGGTGCATTCAATGGTATAGTAGTTGTTGTTGGGGGACGATATTGGATTTAGGCGTGTTTGTTGTTGATGAGCTACTGGAAGGATGGGTGTGGTAAGGTAAGGGAAAACGATTTTGTTTAGGTTTCGATTGTCTTCAATTAGCTTTGCTAAATCAATGGCATGGGATATAGAATATGGGTTCAAGATGGCTAGCTCTATGTGTATCTCAATATACAAACCATAAATGAAGCAGTTAAGTATAGTCTTTGGAGTGAGACCCACAATACAATTGCATAGTCGTTCAAAACAACATTGATATTCAGTAACTGAGGTTGTTTGTTGGAGTTTGAACAACCCTACCTGGTGATTTGTATATATTGATGGGTCAAAATAGAGCTCCATTGATGGGTCAAAATAGAGCTCCAAGGCCTGTGTGAATGATAGTCAATTTGTTAACAAATTGTTATTGTGCAACCATTTGAACCAAGAAAAAGTCCATCCCTACATATGAAATGCAACATGGGTACACATTGGTTTGACGATATCTACTAGAAGGAGAAATATTGGTCTGCTTGAAAGAGTCAATCCAGTGAGTTGTTGTCATCAAAGAAGGGTAGGTTGAGTGTCGGTGATCTGAGAACAGGGGGTGGAGGTTATTGATGCTGGGAGTGAGATTGATTTGAATGAGTCATTATGTTTATATGAATATTTAAAAATTATTATTGTATAGTAATATATTTTGAAGTTATTATTATGCCTGTTTGTAGTTTCGAAATGTCGGCAATGATCATATGCTTTAACTTAGCAAATAATTAATGTTGATATTGAAATTTAGAATAGACAATGTTGATGAACCTAAAAATATTAATTTTGATTGTAATGGCATATTTGAAGTCAAATAATTTGGATATAATTTATTTAATTATAAAATATGAAAGATGAAATTTGTAAATTACATATTTGCATTTAAATTAATTTATACTTTTTATAAAATTTAATTGATCAAAATATTAAATGTTATAATTGTATTTGTGAAAGACATTTTGACATGGCACATGAAAGAGCTTGGTCTTTGTATTTTAACGACAGAGACATGGGTGACAATGTTGTCAATGTAGACTTTAATTTAATTTCACACTTGCAACAACAATTATTGTTGTGTACGAATAGTAGTGATGATCATTTGCATCGTTGCTTGTGGATTAAGTATGTTGCAACTGTCAAGTAGTATGACAAACAATATTAGGAAGTTCGTACTAGAAAAATAGCGTCTTGAACATGAATTGATGTCATACTTGGTGCACACTAAACAATGTTGTGATATTATTTGAATGAGACTAAACCATTTATTAACTTATGTTAGCGATTAAGGGAAACTAGTTAGTAAAGGATACATTTTGGTCAATAATTAAGGAACAAGTCATTAATTTCAACACATCAGTAGACATAACATAGAGAATCGAAATGTTTCATTCTTTTTTTCATTGATCCTGGGAAATAGAATCCTATCACTTTCATAATGTGTTGAATTCAATTTTGATGTTGGAATTTTCAATTCAACCATCTAGGAGCAAGGTGCAACCTCATATCCTAAACAACAACCAATTTTATCCATACTTTAAGGAACAGTAAGACAAACTAAAGTGTAACTTCAGATACATGATGTATGACATGATTGTTAATTACACTATGATTTTTTGTTACCTTTAGAATTGTTTGGGGTTCATAGATGACCCTCATGTACGTGTAAAGGTCTAACAATTGGATGTCCCTCGCTTTTATGGAAGAAAAGATCGGTCAACTCAAAATGTATTTGCAGTTTATGATTTTGTTCACATATGTTCTAGCTGGGTGGTAAGAAATAATATCTTATTCAAGAATATTAAAGGATGTCCTTATTCAAGAGGATCCGCTAGTAATACATGAAGCCTAGTTCAATTTGATTTGGTGTACTTCATGTGTGGTAACTTAGTACTTAGTGCTAATTACTATAAATGCAATGATTATAGGAAAACATTATCTTGGGGATATCAACTTTATGTTAAAATCATAAATAATAACACCATATTTCACCATTAGATACCACCTAAAAGAGTATTTTCGAATAGGTTCACAAAATCCACGAGGGTTGTTTAATCAACGTCATTTGTCACTTTGAAATATAGTTGAAAGGATGTTTAGTGTGAAAAAATGATTTCCAATAATAGGTAGTGGAACAAAACCCTATTACTCCTTTGAGACAATGACAAATATAGTTTCAGCATGTTGCATTATTTACAACTTTGTTCGCATGGTGGATATTGATAAGTCATTAGTAGATGAAGTAGATTGAGAGTTGATGGAACAAGATGTAGATATTTCCCTCTCTTAAGTTCTTGAGAATGATTATAGGTAAAGGTCAAACATTAGAGATAATATAATTAATTAAATATAGAGAGATTATGAAAACAATAAAAATCATGTAACAAGTTGTATTTTGAATAAGAACTTTCTTTGCTTCTATTTTGATATCATAAGTAATTTGTTTCTTAACCATGACTTCACATCTCTTGTGTTACCATTATTGGATGAGTTTTGTTTGCTATAGGTACAACATGAATAGAGGAAATAATGTTGTACTAGAGTCATTTGCATGTATCTGTGAAGTCAAAAATAGACTGACGGCATGGACTTATGACTTTTGTCAACAATGGTTAATGAGACATGATTGTGAAATAGGGTCGATAGAAGATAAATGACTCAAGCCTGTAGTGACATTATTGAGTCTCTTCGTCACTCTAGTTTAGTGGTGATAACAAAAAACAATGTAAGAAATAGGCAGAAGAGCCTCAAAGATAGATGGCACGAGGTCCAAGATTTATTTAGTGGACTTAGTGGATTTGCATGGAATGAATCAACAAAACATTTTGAGGTTGAAGCTAAAGTCTAGAATGACTTAATTAAGTAATGTATACATCTTTAGTAAATACTTATTGTTGAGATTATGAGAGTCTAAGTTTAAGAGGGGTGAATTGTACTCAGGATAATTTTTGCAAATACACTCTTTAGGAAATCCTAACAAATAAAGAACAGATTGATTTCAACAAAAACATATTGATATTCTTGTTCATGAAGCAATTTTAGAAATAACATATTAGTTTTAGGATTAATAGAATTTATTTTTGACTTAAGACTCCTACCTAAAACAGTTTTGGTCTTTACATAGAGGGAATATTAAAAACAATATTAAACCTTGAACACAATGAATTAACAAAGATTTAATTTCGTTTTTAAAAACAATATCTTGTCAAGACAAGTGAAACTAAGATCTTTAATTCTGATTTTAAAACAAAACCTTTAAAATACTCAGTTCAAATAGTTTTACTCAAAACAGTTCTGTTAAAGAGATTCAAGAATCAGAATTTTAAAAACCAACAAATACTTTTTAGAAATCTTTTAAAACCAAATTTGATATGATGAAATCTTGAAACAGCTTTTAGAACAAGATTGCTTATAAGAGTTTTTATTATGAGTATTACCCTGTCAAAGATTAAGGATACCTTGAATCTTAACATTGATTAAAGTCTTATCAAAATCTTGAAAACAAAATGTGATGCAAACCAATACAACAGTTAAGAACAACAGATTCAGTTCTGAAACAACTGATTTATTTCATCACAAATTTTCAGATTTTAGTTTTAGAGGCAGTGGTTAAGGAAGAAGAATGACACACACATATTTATACTGGTTCACTCAATAAGAGCTACATCCAGTCTCACCTTACACCAAGATGGATTCCACTAAAAGCAAAACAATCTTTACAAACAACTCAATTCTTAAAACCCTTCAAGAATTAAGAACACAAGCTGGAAAACACTATTTTCGCAACACTCTACTTCTAGAAACACTATTAAGAAGTATATACAAGACACACTTTTACAAAGAAAGATATTTAGGAAAGAAAACACATTGTTTGCAGACTAAGGAATTCAAACCCAAATCCTCATTGTTGCAGCACTTGACAAACCTTCAAATCCCAAGCCAAGAGAAAACAGCACAAGAACTCTTAAAAGTTTTTAAGAAAAACTTTCAAAAACTAAACTCATTTGAAAACCTCAATGAAAATCACTTGAAAACTTATGCACTTTGTAATTGGAAGGGATGATTTGAACTGTGATATTGATCTCCTTTTATAGAATCCAAATCAAAACAGTTTTCCTAAAACAATTTTAAAACTGTTATAAAACAACATATTAAAACTTAAAAGAACAAATTATATTTTGAAAAAAACTTGGTGGTAACATAACCAACCTTTGATTAGTTAAAAACGGAATATGTGAGCAAAACCGAATTTTGGAGACAAAACAAAATTTTGAAAAAATCAAAACAGTTTTGGTGCAGTACAAATGAATTAATTGTTTTGTCAAACAACATATTAAAATATAGTGCAATAAAATCAGTTTTGAAAAACTTGAGCAGATTTTTAAAACTCCATTTAAAAGATCCTTGTGCTTAATTTCATCACCATTGCTATGAGATATGAGGTTGAATCAAAATGCAAAAGGCTACTTAAACAACTTTATCCTAACTAAGAGCATGATATACAATTTTTATACACCTTTAAACATATTTTCTTCATCAAACACTTCTTCATGAAAGTTAACTAGAATCTTCACTATCCTCAAAACTTATATCACTAGTGATTAAGGAAATTCCAATGTGTTATGTGAGATGTTTTGATGAAAACCATCAAGTCTCGAAACTTTTAGCTAAGAAAATAGATGAAGATTGAGCCTTAGTGAAGAGATTGTAAAGTATTTTTCTTCGTCTTAGGCTTGTAAAAATGGTATAGAGTAGTTGAGAAGTTTTGGGCTTTGTATTTTGGACCAAAGTAGAGAAATATGTAAATGGAAAATAAAGTATAGTGTAAAATAGTAAAAAAAAGGGGTGCAAATAGAAATTTAGTCAAGGAAGGCATGAGGCTTCACATGTCCTCTCCTTAATGGATAAGATTTTACTCCAATGAAGGCATGTCTCTTGTCAATCTCCCAATAGAGAGGATTTGCACCAATAAGGTGGTGGCACTTGTCACACCCTTATTTGAGAGGTTTTGAGAGACTTTTTCTTATAAATATGAGTCTTTTGTACATGTTTTTTTAACTTTGATTTGAGTAATGAAATGTTGTCCAATTTGAGACACTTTTACTTGTTCAAAGTTCGCTCTAGAGTTGTCTCCTTGCTAGACAACTTTCTAAAGTCCTCCTAGTAGTGTTGACCCAACTTCACTCTAAAAATTAAGTATTGGCCTAACATCACTTATATTCATTGTCATAACTTTCACCTCTTCCAAATTTCTACAATTCTTCATGTTTTCGCAATAGTGTTCATCCATAAAAGATATTCAAATCAAAACAATGAATTAGAAGATCTACAAATAAAGATGCAAACTAGGATTTTGAACATGTTTTGTTGCACATGTATTGTATCATCTAATCAATTCTCATGTTTTAATTAAAATTAAACCAAATCATTGGACCATTAAAAATGAAAGTTTATAAATATAATATGTTGTGCATACATCTTCATAACATGAGTCATTTATATTACATGAGATATACATATACATATATTTCCAAATTTTGTTTGGGTTGAGCAAATAAACTAATTAATTGATTCATGTGTATTGTGGGTAGAAGGTAAAATGACACCGCAACTAGACCTTCCATTACTAGTTAAACATCCCAATTTTAGGCAAAGGTGATAGTGGAATGTTATGTGCCTTTGAAAGTGACAAAACTTTCAGGTACACTAGTGGTCCAACTATTTGATGGAGGGTTAATCCCATTAGACATTACGATTTGATGGAGGAATTGTGGGGTGTTGATTGTGCCAAAGACCATAGAGTAAGAACATGTCATTAAGTCTAATGTGATATGCATAGGAAAAGTTTCAACATGGACCTTAATGATGATATGGAATACATCCTAGAGGAGCCTGCATTTCATGCTCTAGATGACCAAGCCCCTTCATCACCATCGTTGTTGAATTCATATAGTCTAGGTCTTACTCAATCTACATTATTTGGTGATACGTCTTTATTACACAATTCAAAAAGAAAAGCCTCAATGGTTGATGTGATACGTCTTTATTACACAATTCAAAAAGAAAAGCCTCAATGGTTGATGTGATGAATGTGTAGTTGTTAGTTAACATGAATATACAAGACGAGTAAATTATGTAGCAATGCTAATTAACATGTCCCATACACCACATCTTTTAGGCATTGCCCTCACATTTGTTTAAACAAGTTATTAAATCTTATGAGTGGAAGTGAAAAATCATGCTATTTTTTAAGTTTATGGCTATGTAATCTTTTGAAACCATGGGACAAGCACTTTATCATGAATGTATATTCTTTTATTTTATATTATTAAATATTTTATTCATTTTTTGCTATCTTTATTAAAAATATTGTTATTGAAAACATGAAATGTGCCTTTACTGGTGTTTTCAATTATATAAAATTATGGTTCCGTACTAAAAGACAAAGAAGTGTCAACCAAAGGAAAGGAAAAGCTTCGACCACTACTGATGGGCTTCCTACTAGAAACCTCCCAATAATTAAGGACATCTTAAATCAAACATGTCTTTTTACAAGTGTGATTAGATGATTGAATATGGAAAGGGTTTTACTTTCACCATCATTTACAATTTCAAGGTTTTGAACAATTTCTTTGTATCACAACTATGTACTACGAGGATCTGATTAGAATGTTTTTTCCAACCTGAAAGTCACAACTTGGTTGTAACATTCAAAAATTTGTAATATTTTCATATACAATAATGGACCGTCTAATAGTAAGATCTTTATAAGACCGTCTAACTGTAAGGTCTTTATAAGTCAATAAGGTCTTTATAAGATTGTCTAACAGTAAGGCCTTTATAAGACCATCTAACAGTAAGGTCTTTATAAGACCGTTTGAGGAGGAAAAATCTATTAGATGGTTAGATTGTCTAATAGCATGTTAGACACTTAAATCACCTGCTACACCCTACAGTTGCACAAACCACTATTAGAATAAATAGATATTTTATTTAATTTTGTTATCATCAAAACATAAAATCATATAATTTTCAAACCAAACCATCTAATGAGTCTCGTTAATGAGACTATCTAATAAAGTTAATCTTTAATAATAATGAAAGAACAGAGATTGACCCTATATTTAGATTCCAATTATATATTTCAAGTAGAACTATAACTAATGATTACAAAGTTCACTATAAAAAGTTAACTGGTTTTTCCTGTTGTTTTCACTACATATTTTTCCTGGTTTTTGGGTAGGATTTTGCTGAATTTATTGTATACGAAACCTTCTTACACTAATTTGTGTCATAATAATTCTATTATATGTATGAGTCACATTATCATGATAAAGTTAGAATGCTTATTAATGAAGGATTGAATCCCTAGGGATTAAATGAGTAGAAATTATTATTTTGTTGGTCGGATGACAATAATGTCTTGATTATTCATTTATCTCGACTAGTCAATGCAATTGTTATTCTCCATGTTATTCCTAATATTATTCTTAATCTTTTCTTCTTAATTCTCAAATGATTACTTCAAATCGTTTGATAAATCTGTTTCACTTACTATCTACTGTTTTGATGTAATTTTATTTTAACATATATATCTCACTCACTTTAGTATTCTCTCCTTTTAGCATATACAATACAAACATCAGATTAAAACAGAATAATATGGACGTGTCCAACTTTCCAAATTATTTTACTCACAATTCAGGTGTTCCTTTGGTGCTTGATGGAGCCATTGTTGTTTTTTTCTATTTACCACCCACAATATATATTAATCCTTTAATTTGATATTTTCAATATATCTCATTTAATTTTAAGTTTGTTCAAAGAAATTATTTTTTGGAAAATATACTCAAAAAAAATTTATTGTTTTCTTAAGACATCCATTGTTATTGAAATTAAAATATGATTTTCGTAGTTATTGGACACATTGGACACTTATTGAGACTAGAACCCATTGACTTTTAATTAAACATTTATTAAGACATACACTAATTTTGCAGCATAAAAGAATTAAATATTAATTTCTCTTATTCCTGTAGTAGACGGTCGATAATTTTTCTTCTTGGAAAATGATTCTAACACAACTTAGAATTAATTATTCAAAATTTAAATTTTTTATTAATAAAATAAAACTTATAACTTAATTTAATTTTAGTTTTGAGTGTCTATGATGCATAATGCAAAAAAATATAATGCATCGGATGCTCTCTACAGGAAATAAATTAGTAGACAGTTCCTTCAAAAAAAAATGCATAAAATAGTATACTCTATCTGCAACTTATATATATAGGTAGATGCTTAGGTTAGTATAAGGATAGATATTGTATTTAATTCATTACATATTGTTTTGTTTGAATTCCTTAAACAAATTCTAATATGCAAAATTACAAGCTTTCATTTTGGGTATTAAATGTTTAAACATTCTCTTTCAACTAATATTTATCATTGAACAAATATTTATGAATCTTTAAATTAAGAAATTAAAAATAGCTAGTGATATTCTTAACATATTCAAGAAGTCTTTGTTATAGATCATATATCGACTAGAAATGAAGACAATTCATTTTATATAAGTGAGTGCAAACCTCAACTTCATGAGCCGATTTTATGGGTTGAGTTAGGCTTAAAGTCCATTTCGTAATATGGTATGATGTGACATTCAGTTTCATGACCAAAGATGTAGGATTGAAATATCAAGAATATATGTAGTTTGAATACTAAAGACAAACTTTTGCAATATGTGTTCGAGCATATTTTGAGTTTGCAAGCTAACAATTTTGCTCAATTATTGTGTGAAGACTTTTTTTTTATGTTATGGACTATGAAAAATAATATTTTGATTAATTGGTCTCATTGTATCATGCAACACATGAATAAATGGAGGACTACAACATGCATATCCCATATGATATTTTTCTTACACAAATTGTGGCTCACAATGGCATGGACTTATCCATTGATACATTCGTTTGAATTAGGTTAGTCACACTATTCCTATGAAAAAACCTTGAAAAAATAAAATATCGTTAATGTCAAGAATGTCTAACAACATGATAGGGTCAACCAAGAGGATCAACATCCTCATGGCTGAAATTATTTCATGTAAATATAAATATGGTTTTTACAAGTGTAACATAAAATATATTGTAAATAAATAAATTACATCCAAATCATTTGACTTAAATTTAAATAAATAATGTAAGATTTTGAAGTTAATATAAAACAATATTATCATTAATATAAAATGATAGGTGATTTTTATTATTTTATTGAAAATGTGTTGATAAAAAATATTATTACCATCATTTGTCACCTACACCAATGGTGATGACGATAATCTCTTAATCATCGTAAGAGATGATATGAAAGCCATTGAAGATCATGACATCCTTATTATTCAACCTGTTTTTAATGAAAACAAGTCCCTCTTTATTGTATATTAATTACAAAAGCTCGTGTTTTTTAATATTGGAAGAGAAGTAAGCAAGATGAATCATGTGACCTAGTTAAAAAAAATAAAATTAAACTGTAGATACTAAATTAGAAAATATAAAAAATTTAAGTACTTAAAATAAAAAAGTTAATAGGGATTCAAAATTAAAAATATCCAATTTATGAACGACTCAAAATTTAATTAAGTCTAAATTAAAAAAAATTAAATTATAATTACTGATTTTAAAATTTAGTCTGTTATGTATTTGGGAGTTGCTTTGTCCTAAATTTATTTAAGTCACAGTTAAAGTTGACGTAATTTAACTTAATTCATTTTTATATTAAATTATTCATTTTACATAATATTAGTTGTTAATTTTAATCGGTTAAATAAGTCCATAAATAAATAAAAATAGAAAAAATGGAGGGAAACGTTTGTGAAACTGCTGAAAGCCAAAGGACTTTCCCGCCATATATAAATATTTTTGTGCACTTTGTCTTTCTCAGACGTTGGTTGCTTCTCACTGAATGGCGAAGACTCGAAGGGCTGAGAAAGCAGCGGGAGCAGAGGCGGAGGACGGCGGCGATGGCCTCGAAATAATCTCCATCGGTTCTCTCTACAAAGGAGCCTGGGACAAGAAGTACTGGACCACCACTAGGGTTTGATTCCTTTCCCTCCTTTTCCCTTCCCCTCAATTTCATACAATCCATTCGCATTCTTCCATTTCTTTTACTTTCCATCAACCTTTTTCTTTTCTTTTTTCTCTCATAATAGCTATCTTTCATGAAATTTATAGATTACTCGTATTCAATTTAACAACTGTGCGGTTTGGAAATAAATTTTTTTTTTATGCTCTTATTTCAATTTAATTGAGTGTTTAACAATTATGGATTTTTTGTTTTGTTTTGAAATGTCATTGCATGGGAAATCAGGATTTGTGTGGGAGTAACACTTTGTTTTGATTTGTTTTTCTCTGCTGACTGATGTAACACTTTGGCATTGGCTACATTGCAGGGAAAAGATCGGTACCCATATCCTATTGGTTATCAGGCTGTCAGAGCTTATAATGGGACCACTTATAAGATGGAAATTTGTGAAGGTGTCAATGGCCCTAAATTTTTGGTTCGTATTTGGGTTTCAATGTGCTTTATTTATGTTTTAGAGTTTGATTTAATATGGTAAAGGTTCACATTTTGCTTTGGGTTTTATTAAACAGATTCAGTTGTGTATTGTCAATGCAGATTTCTTGTGATGATGGGAGTTCGTCTTCTGGGAAAACTCCTGACCAACCATGGGAGGAATTTCAGAAGAAAAGTTGCCCCCGCATCAAGATTTGGCATGGGAAGAGACTTTCATCTAAGATGGATGGCTTGGAGGTAGAAATCTGTGATGTTGACAAAATCATTTTGTAAAATTTCAGATTTTTCTCGTTTTTACGGAAATTTCCCTTTTTCTCTTATTTATTGTATGTTACAATGTTTTTTTATTTGCTATAATATGATATTTTATCCATACTATGCTTTCTGTTTCTTATATCTTACCCTAGTCAATCATGGACGAAATATATTTTTCATCAACAACGATATCATTGTTGATTTCTAAAAGAAAGTAAGAAACAGCTAGGTCAAAAGAGACAAGAATATTAAGTTCAGGATTTAAATGTTAAAATATAAAACTATATGTTTTGTGGACTATGATAATTTTTTCATAAAAAAAGGTTAGAGTGAGTAACCAGTACCTGTTGTTTTCCGCTGCATTCTCTGTCGATCATTTATGCTATCTAACCAATCATAGGTTCTATACATGCAATGAAGACCAAACTGGAACAGTTCTCTTTTTGATGAATTTGGTTTTAGAGAAGCAAGCTTTACATTTTGTCTCAATAAGTAAACTTCTGTTAAGAGATAAAACCATTTATAAATCACCACCTTACAGCTTAAACTTTTTGAAGACTTGGTCATTGATATGGTATTAGAGACTTCCACCATGCCTCTTAGTCGCAAATACTTCTGTGAATTGTGATTCCATCATTACAGTGTTCTTCTCCTTGGGCTTCTAGAGGCATAAAACACATGCAACCTGTGTGGCAAGAGATGTTAAAGATGATGGGATTTAGGGTCCAAAGGCCAAGTATGGAATTTGAGTTCCACAGTGGAATAATGGGATTCTTATAAGGAGTTCATATGACCTTTGATTCTCTAATCTTGATGTCAGGTTCTTGGGTTACTTCTCGTAAGGTTTGTATGAACTATATATAAGACTCTAGTGGTTAGGAGTTTTATTTTTGCCTCTCATATCCTTTTAACCAAAGTTGAAATTTTGCATAATTTTAAGCCAAAGGGGCGTGTGATAGAGATAAAACCAATCATGACCTGCTCCTAACAACATAAGCATATACTTCTACCATTATTTTCTGGTTCTGCTTCTTCACCTGTCCTTTTTCCTATTTTATTATTTTTGCTTTAGGAATTTGGATGAATAGCATATGCAAAAGCATCGCAATGTCATATGATCCCAACTAAGTTGGTACCCTATATGTTATGTCTATCATTTGTAACATACCCAAATAGCCCTTAAAAATAAGGAAAATAAATACTAACGAGTAGGGGGGTTAGACTAAAACCCTCTACAGAATTAACATACAAGGTAAAGAACACCTACTCTTAAAGAAATATAATCTTAAGAGAATCTGGAATATTATCCCACCACTGAGTACAGCGTTCTCTAATTCCATAACAAGCAAGCTAGCCACAATTAATCCCTTCCCTATAAATATGAGAAACATGCATCCTCTTATTACTATATTTAAACTTCATATTATGTCACTTGGATTGCAAATATGAAGGAATAATCTGATCATTTTAAATGCTTGATTGAACAACCAGCATAGAATCATTCACCAACCACAAACTCTGTCAGCCTCTATCAAAAGCAAAATCAACTGCATAAACAGTACCCTTGATTTCAGCATAGATGGATGAATAGATTCCAAGGAAAATAGAAAAAAACATCCAAAGAAAGGTCCTCTCACAAAACAGGAATGATTTTTGGGCCAACACTAGGTTTGATATCAATGTTAAAATGCTTTAGAATACAAAACTCAGACATGTTAGAATTCATGGTATAATGAAATAAATTACCCATTCAACTTCTCATTACGAACCTTATTTTTAATCCTCTTATATGGCATATATTGACTATCAAACTGAATGAGGTTCCCACTGTACCAAATACGTAAAATCAATAACCAAAAAAACAACTTGGATGACCAATTTAACCAGCTTACTCCAATTCCCATGAGAAGCTTGTCAATTCAATGTGCAATTATGCAAGAAAGACCCCTTATCTTATGTTGAAATTATGTCTTTATATTGGTAATCTCTTCAAGCTTTTGTAATTTGTGCTTCAAAACATGGTGAGAAAGTTTTTCTTACTTCTCTTTGGTTTCTTTAACAAGTCTTCTAGTTCTGGGATATATGCAGTGGAATTGGAAAGCTTTATCATAGTAACGACTTTGCTTATTTTTGCTGTTTCCTTTCTTTTGTTTGTGAGATTATGTTATTCTACTCTACTTGAAACCCTTCCTTTTCCTCTTAAATAAACTTTCTTCTTTATAAAGAGATCTAGAAGTGTAGAATTTGTGTCCAGGATTTGCAACCAGTCTGGGTTGAGCAATCTCATAATTTTCCTTTTTTTCTTTTAGTTCCTTTTTGTTATTTCACAATTACGCATCTTTTGTTTATACTATATTGTTTTTCATATAGTTGTGTGTTGTGCTTAATATATTTTATTCTATTTTAATCACATGCAGTTTTTTGGGTTCAAAAATCAGTCTATCCAGAGGTTACTCCGTGAACTGGTAACAAATGTAAATGGAATAGCAGAACGGAGCTTGGTATCCCCAAACATCTGTGAGGGGGTTGCTAGAACAGATCATGATGATAATTGCTGCCCAAATGTAGGCACGTATCCTGATTTACTACGTTACCTTGGAAAACAACATGTTACAGGGAAGAGAAGTAGATGTGAACTTAAAAACAAAAAATTAAATGTACGAGCTAGACCACAGTCTCCACAATTCGTATGCAGTGGACCCTCAAATGTAAAGAATGAGAAGAATCATGGTCAAGGGAGTTCTACAACTCATTATGGTTCAGAAGTACATGAAGTCCAGAATCAGATAGGTGTGCCAGCTCCATTGCAAAGGGCATCTTCCGTTTGTAAAAGCAAAAATTGCATTTCATCCAAAAATGACTTTCTGCTGAATCCTCTTGAAATATCTGATAATAAAGAAGTGGGAGCTGTGCCTTCTAAAGGATCTGCTGGTTTTCTCTTTTCTCAAAGTTGCAGTGCTAAAGAACTAACTGAAAACTTGTCCACAGAAGAACCTTCAGTAAGCATACCTCTAAACTTGTTATATTCTAGTGAACGATATTCAATGGAAACATGTTGCTTCATAAAACGCAATCTATTCATTGGTTATCATTGAAAACATGTTCTTTCCTTAATTTTCTTCATCTTGATCTATTTTAATTCTTACAACTGATTTATTTTTTCTCCTGCTTGAGATATTTCAGATTCAGTTTAAAATTTCCCAAAGATTGGGTATAAATCAAATTTAATGGTCTATTTTGTTATCGAAGAAAATATCTTAACTTCTTGCAGCTTCATAGGTCGCAGAATGTCGAGTTGAAGATGTCTAATTTGTTGGTGACATCAGAAGACAATAAACTAATGCAGTCACATTCTAAAGAAACTGTAGGTTGTATTGCCATTGATCTTTGTGCTCCTGATACCCTAGATTTTGTGCAAGGTACTTGTATTTTGTTTGTACTATAAAAGCTATTACTTTTCACTTTTAATGTTTTTCAATACCTGCAATCTCGTATCCTCATGCTCATTTCAGTTGATGGGTTGGAAGACTTTTTGGCTAAAAATACTCAGTTGTTTGACTTTTTCTATAATGTTTGGGGTTTATATCTAATTTTAAACCTTTGCAATTTGGGCTATCAAAGATTGGGTGATACTCCTTAATAACTTTAGCATTATTGAATAGTGCAGTGTGTTCTTTACAGAATGAAAGTGAGAAATGTCTTGTGATATTGTCAAATATATGACATTTATTTATTCCACTAATGTTAATACAATATTTATGGATTCACGGTTGGTCTTTGGCTTTTCTAATGTAGTTCTCAACAAGAACACATTTTGTAAACAACTCTTGGAAGCTTTTTTTCTATTTATTAACTTATTAATATTTCCTCATTCTACAAAGCTCTCTCTCCTTTAGTATAATTTCTCTTTTATCTTTTCTATTTTCCTGTTGAACTGGATCACTTACTATAGTACACTGCAGAATATACTCCTGATTCTGCGCCAAGTGAACTGGATGAAAATGCTTACATTGAGACAACTTGTGAGATCACCTCTGAAAAATTGTCAAATGCGGAGCATGAAAAATTGGTAAAATCTAATTCAAATCCATGCTCTGAAAAAGGTGACTTTGGTTCCGCTGGCCTTGATGTAGCAAACTCAATGATGTCACTTCTGCTTCCTCAAGCAGTTCCTCTACTGAGGTCTGTTTCAACAGATAAGGAGCTTATCATTAGTCCTGCAGATATGCCACCTTCTCAGGTGAATTCTGAGGACGAACATAATAAAGTTGGATGTAGTTTGGATGTAGCCTCTTCTGGTAAATATTACCTTATCTTGATCATTGTTTCTAAGAATTTGTTATCACTGTCTGTGGGTCAAAACATTTGATATAGTATGTTGTCATTTCAATCTACCTTTTTATTTTCATGTTTGTTTATTTATGTATCCTAATGCATTATTAGAAAAAATTTATATGGCAGATGTAATAATGATAGAGGCTGCACACGGGGAACAAGGAGAGACGATACATGGGCATACAGACCCACATTCAAACACTCTTAATTCTGAACATATGAAGTGTATTGTTCCTGACAGTTTTGAATATAGTATGTTGTCTTTTCAATCTACATTTTTATTTTCATGTTTGTTTGTTTATGTATCCTTATGCATTATTAGAAAAATTTTATATGGCAGATGTAATAATGATAGAGGCTGCACATGGGGAACGAGAGACGATACATGGGCATACTGACCCACATTCAAACACTCTTAATTCTGAACATATGAAGTTTATTGTTCCTGACAGTTTTGAATATAGTGAATGTGATGATTATAAAACCAATCAGGAAAAGTTATCTTCTGATCTCGCTGAAGCTGGTAGATCAAGTTTCAACATAGAAATGGGCTCTCAGCAGCTTCTTGGTCATGACATGCCAAACATAACATCCAAAACTCATGCTTCAGGGATTGACTTTGAAGACAGTCCTCGGAATTTTGATGTATGTATTCCTGAATCTGTTCTAGATGACATGTCTCCTAAGGATCAGGTTAATTCTGAAAGAAGAGATGATGACTACTCAGGTGTGAAAGAAAATCCAGCACATGTTAGTCTTAGTCCTGCGCAAAAGGACTTCCCAACTGCCCAGGATTTTACTAGAGGTAATGTGTTTATGATATTTGACATTGACAAAACAAATTATAAAATGGCATATTGCAATATAATTCTTCAGTCTATTTTGAACTGAGATTTATGTCAAGCTATGATGCACTGTCCTCCTAAGTAGTTGTATTGTACCCATACTGAATGCAAAAATTGGTTCCTCTACTTAATGGGTACACATGGCATGGCCACCCAACACTCAATCATGACCAAGCATAATTGGTCCATGCAGAAAAGTTTGTTAGTAAATGAAACAAATTGCCGTTTCATTCTCGTCAGAACTTGTGCTTTTAAATATTTTTTGCTCACTGCGTGAACACTAGGAAAATTGTATTTATATTTAATTTTAATATATATTTTTTAATATTTTATATAATATATGCTCCTGCACACCTTAGATTTAGAAATTTTTTGTACCCCCTAATTTAGGAATCTTGTACCCTAATCCCTGTATTGATAATGGTATCCATACCCCATGGTACACTGATCTTGAGAACCCAATCACATGATCCAGCATCACTGGTCATGGTTGCAGCAAAATATTGGCTTATTTTGGGGCAAGGACTCGAGTGAAGAATTAAGCTTAATTGAATTGAAACTGTTGCTTACTTGAATTGTTCAGTTTGATTCAGTCATTACCATTTCTTACAAATTTTATAACACGATGCAGGTGTTAGCAATGCATTCTCTGGGGACAAGTTTAAACTTGTTACTACTCAAATGTATACTACCAAGGACACTTTACATTCCTCAGAAATTATTCCAATAAGCAATTCAAATGATAAACCATGTGAACCAGATGATGCTGCAGGTTTGTGTGTTCAAACTCCTCAAACTTGTAGGGATGTTCTGATTGAACATAGCAACATAGTGGAACAAAGCCTAGCACCATCTCAGAATCCAACCCAGTTTGCTGAAGAAAATAAGTGTTTCGGTACCAAAGAGGCTCAATTAATTTCAGAACCAATGCCCCTGCAAAACGAGGAACTCAAGAGTAATCTGGGAAGCAGTGTTAAGTTTGTGGGATGTTACTTGCACCCAATGCCAGTTTCATCATTATTTTTAAGCACAAAAGAGGATGAAGTCCATATTTGTGTCTTATGTGGCCATCTGACAGATCAGTACAGGACCTTGTTTACTTACAAGGTAGCCATTACTGAACCAACTCTAGGATACCCTTCTGTCATGGCTCACAGCTCAATACTGTTACCCGACCCAAAACATAACTTCATAAAAGAAGTAAGTTATTTTTTGCTTGGTTCATTCTCAACTCAACCCCTTTTTCCTTTTTTTATTCCAACTGTTTGGTTAGATAAATGGTCACTATCAAAATTTGTTAAAAGTACAGCTGTCATAACAGAATGTAATCTAGTTATACACTATTACATAGTAAGTGACAAAATCTATCATATTTTATGCTAGACTATGGTGGAAAGATCTGGGGTGCAGTTGACTCCTGGTGGACAGTATATTGTCTTAATAGGCAGCATAAAGGCCCCAAATTGCAGGTTAACTGTGTCTGCATGCTTCAATTGATATGTAATTTCCGTTTAAGTGGAATAACTAAATAGCGTTTCATCCCAGGGAAGGAAAAATTGATTGTTCTTGCTCAACATGTACATCAGTTTTCTATGAGAAGAATGCTTTGAAGATTGTCCAAGTAGAACATGGTTATGTATCAGTTGTAACAACATTGGAAACGGCTGACAATGTACATTGTATATTGGCTTGTGAACCTAACCGACTTGTTTCTGTTGGAGAAAGTGGGAAACTGGAGGTGTGGGTCATGAATTCAAAATGGAGGTGATTTTAGTGAATCTTCTTACACTTTGCATTCCCTAAAGCCATTTATGTCCCTTCCAGAGTAGGAATATTTTAATTAAGTTGCTGATTTATTGCATTTTTGCTTTCGTAGCTGACAGCATGGATATGAATTCCCTTTGTTTTTCCTCTGAGATTGCATGAGAATATTTGGAAAACTGTGTTTTTGAGATGTCATGACAGATTTGTCTTGGTTGTTTCCAAGTTTTTATTAAAGCTCTAATTTTATCAGAATCTAAGACCTGCCATTAGTTTTACCGACCTCTTTTCTAGAAGAGATCTACAATTATTGATGAGTTATACACTTGTAAGTTGTAACTTGTAATTATAGAATTTATTCTTGTTGATCAATGACGTCTGTATTGTCAATACCTATTAAAATTGTTGATTTTATAGCTAGCTTAATTAAATATATAACATTTGGTTATCTTGCAATTGTGCATGCAACTTAGCTTGTTGTTTACTCTTTCGTTCATATTTTGGCAGTGAAAAAACAGAGCACTTCATTATTCCAACTGATGATGGATCTGCATCCCCTGGCATTGTGGAGTTGAAGAAGGTTCCGAAGTCTACTCATTTGGTTGTTGGTCATAATAGCTATGGGGAATTTAGTTTATGGTATGCCATCTCATTCACCTTGAAAGGGTTTCACATTGTGTTCGTAACACTCAATGTGCTTTAAACCACAGATGTTGCTCATATTAGTTCTGAAGCACCTAATACACAAGTTCTTCTCAAGGACTGTTGTGTTTTTTTGGGACCATGTTGACATTTAAACATTCTCTAGACCTAACAGGTCTAGGCCAAATTGTTCAGGAATGAATTTGGGGGTTACTCATGTTGACTTTTGCATTTTTACTACATGTTATCAATTTATCATATTTGCTGTATGAATTCACTTGCACTTTTTGTCCATTTTGTAGTCATTAACATTTAGGGCATTAGTTAATGTTTTTATTGGATCTTATTTTCTTTTTTGAGTCACAAGTTGTTCGGAGCATGAATTTTGTGTCTGTCTACTTTCCATAATGACCCCCTCTTCTATGCAAATCTTCAAGATTAGGTTTCCAGTCTTAGTTTTATCTGCTTCAAAATTTAGAAAATGTTACTCCTGACTATTCTGCCATTTTTTCATCCATTATTTCGTATTCTATTCCTATTACTATTGAAATGACCTATGACCTAACCCAGCAGTTTTAAGAAATGGGAGAGAGAAGGGAGAAATAATCACTTTCGAAAAGTTTAAGTATCATTTAATCTGGGGTTACAGTTATAGTAATATGATAATATCTCATCCACTATTGTCAACATTTTTTTCCAGGGACATTGCAAAGTGTAACTGTGTTGCAAGATTCTCTGCTATAAAAAGTCCAATAAATGAGTTCTTTCCAATAAGCTTGTTCCAGTGGCAAACAAAAGGCTCAGGATTCAGCTATGCTAGCATGGAGGAGCAGGCTGATAAACTTTTAAAAGCAACCAATTCGTGGTACTCACAGCAAAGAGAGACCTCTTGGCCTTCACCATTAGAGGAAAATGTTGCTATGTGGCTTTTTGTCTCGACTTACTCTGATCAGGATTGTTGCCACAATCCTACTTCAACTTCAAGTAGTTTTGATATACATACAGCTAGAAGTTGGAGGCTTGCACTTATGATGAAAAATAGCATAAATTTTGGAAGTCCCTTGAATCTAAGGTGCTATAAAGTTTTTTCTGAATTTGAATGTAATTTGTCTTGTACTTTATTCCGTTGAAAATTTTTACTATTTTAAACACTTCCATTCAAATCTCGGATTAATTATGAAGATTGTAAAAAGCCATTAGTTATAAATAATTTTTTAGTGATATGGATAGATATATGAAATTGCATCTAAAGAACGGCTGATGATATCTCAGTATAATACTCTTAGCTGCGAAGTTATTGCTTATTCTATAATTAAGATTTATCATTTAATTTACAGCTTCCAGTGTATTAACTCTATGCAGGACTTGCGGTATTGGTGTTTCCAGTGGTTATGGAATCATCGGAACAACTGAAGGAGTGGTGTATATGTGGGAGTTGTCTAAAGGATCCAAGCTTTATACTCTGCATCAGTTCCAAGGTATGTTCAACTGTTCCTCTTTCACGCATTTGCTTTGATCACTTACCTGACAACTGCTACAGAAGCACTACTGATTTGTTAAGTTTGATTGGGTTATTTAAGCTTTTTTGTTCACTATTAGTAAGAACACTTTTTCTTACACTCGATACTAAACATTAGAAAAAACACCAACTTTTTAAATTTGTTTTCTCTAAAGTCGTTAGTTTGTTCATGACGTTTCTATTTAGAGGAGATAGGTCCAGTGGACTTTTATGACGGGTTTATTGATCGATCTGTTTTTAAATTCTAGAACTCAAATCATATGGAATACTTCATCTGCCATCTGTAATAAAACTTCCAACAGTTGCCTTCAGTTTACGTCAGACTTGAGCGGGGACTTCTAAGTTGTCAAACCAAAAATTGATTTTTCTCGCAATTTCCAAGCACAGTTGTCTAGAGGTATCACTTAATTCCAGACCATCATAATGACTGTATGTAAGCACTACAAAATTTGTTGCCTTGCATAACTTTAGTTCAAGAATCCTGGTCCATTCAAGATCAGATTTGAGTAAACCTCAACTTAGCGTAAGAATTGCAGCTTGATTCAATTTAGGTAAGGATTTATCCCCCAAACCCCCTTCCTTTATAGACAAGCATAACTGCTGCCAAGCTACTGTGGCAGTTTTTTCCTTATTCACCAACATATGTAAAGGAAGTGACCCTTCAGAGAATTCAATAGTAACTATAGTCCTTTTCTTGTAAATAACAGACCAACTCATTGCATAGAACATGGATTTGGAGTTATTAACTTCCTGTCTGGCAATTTCTTTATAAAGTTGGAATAACCTCACTAGCTGCAATGCAACGTGTTCCATCTCCTACCCCTATGGAAAACCATTACTTCAAATGTATGAGTTGGGAAATATATACATTTATGCCCAATCGTTGGGAATTAGCAAATTTTGTCGAACCAGATTAGAGAAGGTTCTGCTAAGAACTTCCTCAGCAAGGCAAAATAAGATGTGTCCTGACTGTTTCCCTGCATTGAGTTTTTCCTCAAACACATACTATGTACTGTGTTTCCTATCACATTTTTATCCCAAAAGGCAGGGTCACATTTTATCCCGCATGCCTACCAAACGTATATACATATTTTCCTTTCCAATCCAACCCAAAATTCAAATAAATTCCTCATCTTCATCAATTAGAAAGGTGTAGTTTTGAATAGTGTGTTTTACATCTTTGGTTGAATTTGAAAAGGGCAGCAGACTTTTGGTATCTTTCATTGCAAGGAAGAAACCGAGTCCCTTGATTTTGATGAATATTTGACCTCACGCTGACAGTAATGTAACTAAACAGCAAACTATTGGAGGTAATAAATTGGTCGTGTAATGTTTATTTGAAAATGTTAGAATGCCTACATGAATTAAGTTTAATTGGGGATGTATTTAAGAATACAGATACATTTCTACTCTGCTCGTACTAGGTCACTCCTGGTTGCTGGCTGGCTGGCTTTAATAATGGGAATAATTATACTTATGTACAATGTGCTGTCGTTCTTTAGGTTTTCATACTTGAGACAGTATCCTGTATCCATCTCACTCCTCTTCTCGATTTGTAGACTACAGCTCGTTCCCCTTGATCATCTGAGCTTCTTAATATGAGATTGTCCCATTCCTTAAAACCAGCATTGACTGTAACACTCCTGTGTCTTTCACTTCTTCCGATGAGCAAAATAACCTTGAACCCCAGATTCAAAACATCTTCATATAGTTTTAAACTGGGTTGTAAGGATGGAGCTATCACCCTCGACGTGAGGGGGTGTGTTGAAAATCTCACATCGATTAAATATTAGAGTATTTCATAGTATATAAGTGGGTGCAAACCTCTTTTCATAAAGCTGATTTATCCTTTGCCTATGTCCATTTGTTGTCTAACCATGGACATAGGCAAAGGACAAACCGACTTTATAGGGTGAGATTTGCACCCATATACTATGAAATGCTCTAATTTCTAGTCGATATAGAATCTTCAACACATCCCTTTCACGTCGAGAGTGATAGCTCCATCCTTACAACCTAGTTTAAAACTACATGAAGATGTTCTGAATCTAGGGTTCAAGGTTAGTTTGCTCATCGGAAGAAGTGAAAGACACAGGAGTGTTACGGTCAATGCTGGTTTTAAGGAATGGGACCATCTCTTATTAAGAAGCTCAAATGATCAAGGGGAACGAGCTGTAGTCTACAAATCAGAGGAGTGAGATGGATACAAGATTCTTTGAAACTCTGGTGACCAGTGGAGCTATTATTAGGTTCTTCACTATCTGTTCTATCCTTCAAGCTTCCAAATCCCATTTATTTGTGAATAATTGTATTTGAGCTCTAATCTCATAAAACTGGCTTATGAAGTGAGGTTTGCATCTACTTATATACTGTAAAAGATTTTAATCGGTGTGGGATCTCCAACATGATGCATAAGCAAAATGTTGACTGGTTTCTTTGATGTCCATCATAGAGAGGCATCACTCTTATTGTTTTTCTATCATGTTATATCTTTTGTTTTTTCTCCAAATTTTAAAAAATACAAGTCTTCGATGTCAGATGGCAATGTTGCATGTGTTGCTACCGATAATTCGAGAGGTGCCTTGGGAGTGGCTGGTGGAGGGCAATTGTTGCTTTATCTACACATTCCTGAGCTAGATTCAGACTAACTAGTGTACAGCAATCTTTACGAGCTTGTGTGGATACTTGGAATCATTTTTTTGTATCTGAATTTGCTAATAGTGTTTCTAATCTGTATGAGCGACTATATATTCAATTTACAGTATGTATATATCACCAGGGGATGTGAATTAAGTTGTACATGCAATCAATTCTTATTTTCGTTGAAGGCGATGCAGCGGGAAAATTTGAAAGTCGATTAATTTGTTTAATACAACAGAATTTTTAATTAAGTGATAGAAGCGACATTTATAAAAAGTTGATTTTATAACTTTGAAATTGGAAGTTTCAAAATGTAATTATTCTTCTTGAATAGAAGCTTGAGAAAATTGGTTGCCCAATCGAATTTTGTAACTAAAGTGAGTCAAGGTAATTTTAATTTGGAAGATTGCAGTTCATTTAGAATTATGTTAAGCGATGTTCATATAATTTTATAGTTTAAACAGCATCTTTAATAAAATAATGCTCACTTTTTATTTTATTTAAATCTACCATATTCCTTAATACTTTGAAAATTAGTAATTGAAAACTTCATTGTTTGTGGTGAATATGATTTGCAGTTACATAACATCTTGTTAGTTGCTGTCCAACTTATCCTGTACAATGAGCACATTAAATCTCACTCCTTTGAATAAATCTTGTTTTCAAAGTACATTAGATTGGGTACATGCAAACGATTGCACATGCCTAAACGTGTTCTCTGTTAGTTGGATGTGTAGATTATCTTCCCCCACCCATTTGTCATAGATGGCAGTCTCAACCTAATAAAGGAAAATAAATATTAATAAACTTCGATTTCCAATTAAATGCGTCAAAGTACATGCTTAAGTACATTTTGTTACCTGTTGTGTTACTTAAGTGCAACTTATTCATGTCTTGACAAATTTTTCTTCATATGAAATTAACCAAGTAGCATTGGGGATGTTTTGGACTGACAAAGCAGTTATGAGTTTCATATTATTGCACGTAAATAATACACATAATTTAAACAATTTTTGTAATTAACTATATAAATAATATTCTGTGGCATGAATATATGAACATTTCTTAAACATGAACATTAGGGTACGTACCAACAGCTCTTTCCTCGGATGTATCGCCATGTCGTAGAACAATTGTTTTATGAGGGTGCAATGCAAAACTCTTTAATACTGTTGTAAACTAAGATTTTATCAACAAATGGAAATGCTTGACAAAAATAAATTTAAAACTTGCATTAAATATTATTTTGAGACCTATCAATCATTAGTGATTAAATTAAAAAACACACGTCCATGTACAATTTGATACCGCAGGTGTTTTTTCTTTTGGTATTAATTTATTTACTTTACAAGAATGAAATAAAATACAAATTGTATAACAGCAGCAAAACAAAGGATCTTGCCAGCAACCTTGATTTTGGCTGTGCGTAAGAGAGAAAGCCATGAAGACTGTAGCATCCAGATCTGAAAGTCACCAGAAATTATTACCAGTGCTCCAATCCTTCATCTGTTACATCAACCACGAACTAAAACAGATTGGCTGCTGTATATGCTTCTTGTTTTAACAGTTATCGTCAACATATGTAAAGCCACATTTGAAGGCCCCCTTTCTTGTACATGCCAAAACCCAACTTAGATCACCTCATTCCTTGTACATGTAACGCATTCGGGAAGACAACTTGAGTTCCAACTATGGGACATCTCGTGAAGGAAATATGTCTCTGTTTGAAACAAGGGTATAAAAGAAGTACTAGATTCTTTAAGTTTGGCAACCCAATTCTTGCTCCACGCACTTCTTTCTTCTTCTCCATGACGGTTGTCTTTGAGGCTTTCACAATCCCATGCATGTAGAGATATATACAAATTTCATCAGTTAGACTTGCCTCCCAGTACCACAGGAAAAGGTAGTACTAGATAAGTAACCCGAGTTTCTGAGAGTCTAGTTAAAAAAATATGTAGACTCCAAAACCTCCCGAAGATCGAAGTCTCCTCGTGCTGGTAAGGGAGGAAAGTTCAATGTCGGAAAATTCTTTTGGAAGCTCTCGGACAACTGCATTTACAAGTAAAGAATGAACTATTAAACAACCAAGTCATTTGGTATCCAATGACGAGTTTACTTGTATACAAAATATGTCAAATAATAATCCAAAAGCAACATGCAAGGCTACCAAAAAATTGAGTCTGGTACGTTGATTGATTTGGTCAAGTAGAAAGGTAAGTTAGATGATTCAAGATAAATCATAAATGCTTTATACAATTACAAAATGCATCAAAAAGACTTCATAAGCAAATGGTTAACTTCACATTAAAACAATCCACTATGTAATTCATTTCAATGCACAGGAAGCCATAAAAAGAGAAAGTTTGAGTGGATTGAATGACAACAGACAAGCATTTACCAAAAGTCAAGAGTATAAAAGGAAAGGATTGAGTCAGAATGGATTGATTTGAAGAAAATGCTTCACCTTGGCAATCTAATATCTAAGTAACCAAATTAGAAGTCAAATTCAACCCAATCAAACAACCTATGTAGTTTAAAAGATAAAAAACACTTTACATTTTCCAATATTGGAGCCTCGTAGAGTTCAACAAACTTTTCCCTGAGTATCCTGTTCATTTCATCGACATCACATGCATGCGTCCAGTATGAATCATGAACCCCTGCAATTAAGCATTAGATTACAAATTTAAATTCTTAATGGAAAGTCAAATTGCATTCACCCAAGACTATTTATGTTTTTTATATAAACCAATATGCACCTGCAAAGTTCAAGCCCGCTTTTTTACAAGCAACTGCAGTCATCATCATGTGAGAACCATCAAGAGAGTGAACAAAATTTGGGGGAAAAGCTGTCCTCTGCCTTTTAACCATGACCTGTAACATTAGTGTGGATATTCTATTAGCTTAACAATAGTATGCTTAGGGAAAGACACCTAGATTGTCCCAAGGGCATGGCAGGTTTTGACAAATAATACCAACATAATAACAAAGTAATACATACAGCAAAAAGAACATAAATCGGATGGTGCAACTAAGCCTGTCAAAACATGAACTACTCTAAGTTGATATGGTAATGCGTCAAGAATCGTACAAATATAGGATCTTATTCACAGATGAAACTTTGTGATATATTCAAAAAAGAACAATTAGTTCCAAAGACAAGTCTTACCTTGTCAGTCTCCCGTTGTAATGTCAATATCTGAAGGGAAGTTTTGATCTGTGCATCATATCCAATTACCATATTAGTGACAAAAAATGTGTTAACTACTTCCAATTTATTTAACTAGTAGAGAGGAAGAAAAAAGAGACAATGAAAAATAGGAAGAAAAAATATAGGCCAACAGTTGAGAAATTACAAGATGCCTTCCTAATTGTCGATAGGGTTGTACTACAGGTAGACCGAGGGGAGTGATCCACCGGACTGCTTGGTTAGTGGAAGCAATCACCTATTCGATGTTCAAAATTTAAATCATTACAATGATTGAGATGTAAACAGGTAAAAGCATGCGAACATAGTGTTAGAATAACATAAAATTCTTTAATAACATGTTCAATTCCTGTAGCACTTTTGGAGAGAAAAAAGGGCATGTTGTAAAATCTGTGCCTATAATACAAAACAAAAACTCAACTATATATCCTCAGAATAAAAAATATAAGGATTTGCTGTTACCCTAACAACAAATACATTCTAAAAGTCCCACGCAATATGGAGCATATAAAATATACGCACCACACTTTTCACATATAACTTGCCATAAGATATCTCAATCACTTAGAGAATACATATTCTAGCTGACCATTTGAATTTACAGTTGGAAATGTCCCAAGTTCACAAAAGCTTGACCCCTGAAGTCATAGGGGTGTCAACAGGCTGATTATATAACAGAACTGGTTCCTTAATGATCCCCATGTATACTTTCCCTATAAAATTATGATACCATCCTCGGATTATTCCATCTCCATTCAATCAAATACTGAAGTTATTAAAGATCTCTTGTAAAATTGATATGAAAGAAGTTTCACCTAAATGATGTCAACATGCCTTGGTGATTGTTGAAAACTACACATCTATTGGGATGTGCTGCATTAAAAGTTTAGGTTCATGTAACTTTAATTTTACTTAAGTTTAAATTTCAAATAAGGATTCTAGAAGATTCAGGTAGTTAAGATTAAGGAATAATTTAGATTAGATTTGATGCTCCTACTAGTACCCAAAGAGATTCTAAAGCCACATATATGGATTATTGATTTTGGTGCTACTGACAAATTGTTCAAAGACTATTCTCCATGTATAGCTTTTGCCAGTATGAAAAGATCAGATAATAACTTTAAACAAATATATGAGAATATGGATTAAGTTACTCCAAGATTAACTTTAAAAAAACTAATCTTCATTCACTTCTTTCATTTTTTTAGTATAATGTTTGTGAAGAGTAACTCATTCTTTTATCATTAGATAAAAAAGGAAGAGTGAAGATGAGAAGTAAATCTTTTAGAGTGTTTGAGTAACTTTAAAAAGAATAATCTTCCTTCTCGCCTTTCATTTTCTTATACTATAATGGTTCTAATGTGCAACTTAGTGTTTACCATTAGATAAAAAAAGGAAGAGTAAAAATGGAAATAACTCTTTCATAGCACACATATATAAATATTCTTTCTAGATTTTTACATGAGGATATATTATATAACAATATATGCATTGATTAGTAATATTTATTTCTCTTTAGTTAATATATATCTATAGAATTTTTATATTTACAATTTTTTAACTTATCATGTTTTATTTAGTTTTTATTATTATTATTATATACATAGTAAGTTTTAGGTTAAGGGGGAGTGTAAGAGTTAGAGAAATTATGTAATATTGTTTTAAAGATAGCACCTAGCAAGCCATTTCATTTCACCCATGATTAGTTTTGGCTGTTTTGCATAATCTATTATAGTGGACCACTTTCCTGTGTTGAATCCAGAAAGGTGGAGTGGAATAGCTTGAGTGAGTAACACTTTTTGAGATATAATTTACAAGGCTATGAATAAGTGAGTCTTATTTCCCAAAAACGTATTCCAATGAAATCTGAATGCACCTGAGCTACATGTGGTTATTCTAAGACTCCCCCTTAACCTAAAACTTACTATGTATTAAATGTCACAAATAACACTAGATCCTCAAGGTCACTGTTAGCATGTCATTTGGCTTATATGTAGAAGATAACTAAGCACCTAATCATAGAAGAGAATGTAGAATAGTGACAATTCAACACCAACAACGATAAACAAAATCTCCAATTTTAGAAAAAAAATGCTACTTATTAAGAGAATAATGAGTGTCGTCTGCCACAAACCTCTAAAAGTCTTGAAGGTCGGCTTGTGTTACTATTCACACACACATGTATTCATTAAAGATAACATCTTACCATAACCCTAGACTGTCAATTTTTGAACAAATTGTATCAAAAAGAGACATATATTAAAAACAATAAGATTACACATACAGAATTTAAATAAACTAGATAGATAAACTATGAAAAGTATATCATGATAAACATAAATATATTAGAAATTTTTCAGATTAGCTATATTTCACAATTAATTAGCACTACAACTTTTACCAATCATATGCAGCATTCTTAATACAATTAATAGAAAAAAGAAATACAAAAGTGGGGGGATCAAACCAAAACCCACCAAGAGAATCTAAAACATGGGAAGCAACATCTGTCTCTACAAAATTTAGAGACAATACAAGGATGCACTCACTCATTCATTTAATCAATGATAATCAACAGAAAATTAGACATACCTTTGCGCAATCACCTAGCCAATCCATAATACTTCTTGCAGCCTCAAACATCTCTTCTAAGGCGGTGAGAGTGGTCTATAAAGCAATGACTAATAAGTAAAAGTAAAATAAATAATAGAATAGATTTAGAAACGTTAACATACAATTCCACTAAATCAAATTTTCATACTTTTGCAGCATAACAAGCAGCAGTAAACAGCTCTACATCATCCTCAATGGCACAACGCTCCTTTAGCCTCTTCTTCATCTGGTCCCTGGCCCCAATGTAAGTCACTCCATAGACTGATGTCATCACAGTTTGTTTTACCAACTTTCGGTCCACCTAATGTTAATTATGATAGTATTTAATTTATATAAGTTTAAGGCTGACAAAAATGTATATCCTTTCATATTACATTATAAAGAAAAAATATCAAAGCCACTTGTAATGTCAGAGAAGTCAACAATGTTGTTAATAATAATAAGTCTACAAGCTCCTACCATTTGATCTTCAAATATTCCAGAGGAAAACATTCAAAAAAGAAAAAGAACTGTTTGAAACTTGCAATTAAAAGAAACCTGGCTGATTAAGCGCCTAGCATGCAATGCATTTGGACTAGTTTGGGGATCTTTCTCTGCATCCTTTTTCATGATTTCAAGTACTCTGCACCATATTGCCAGAGCCAAAGACGTCAAAAGGCATAAACTTCTTTCCAACAGCAAATAAATTTAGAGTGTTCATAGATAGAGGAATAAAAAGACAGTAGTAGTAATATATATAATTTAATAGGGTCTCCTCATTCATTTCTGGGGGAAATACTACAATACAACTATATAATGCAATCAAATAGTTAGAGAGAAATTGAAAAGCGGAGTAGTAGCTTCTTCTCTTAAAATAATCAGTTATTACTTAGATACCAATCCATGGTTGAAAACTACTAGGATGGAATAGCAAGGTATTAGACTCAATTCCTACTTTGAAAGTGTTGAGTTCCACTATTACAGGTAGCTTTTTTACTAAGGTCCTCTCAAAGTTCTTATCAATTCACAACTTTTTACCATGCCTCTCTCAACTGCAATTGAGAGACAATGGTAGTGATTCCAACATTGCAGAATTCATCCGGGATAAGTCAAAGGGCTAGTACACAAACAATGAGCTACTTCCTTTAAAAGTTCAACGACCAGTGCAGTTTTAGAAATATCAGTGATAATTACCTGGCCGCAATTCCTGAGTAAACATCAGCAGGCTGGTCTCCACAAACAAGATTGACTGCAGCAGCTCCCAACTTCAAAAAGAGAAGTAAAATTGATGATGAGGCAGAATAGAAAAAGAGGGTGAACTGAAGTAAGACAATGTTGTCATGCCAAAACTACCAAAAGTTGACCCTACTTTATGTTAGAATGGATGTTTATAATTGAAAAGTGATTAATTTATAAAGAATCATAGCAACGTGCTGTCATTAATATTGATAAAAGTTTACAGCAACTATTCTTAAGCGTGCAAGGTCCAACCTTTCCGAGCATATATATCAAACCATAAAGAAAACATCCTACCCTCAATACAATGTAAGAAATCCAAATGGTTCCTTCATCTCGTTAGGTTATAAATATAGAATAGCAAATGATGACTGAAAATGAAATTAAACTAGTGTAATATTGACATTGGTGGAGTTTTCTACCCTACTGTCTGCCTCCCTCTCAAATACTTATATATGCCACAAATCTTCAGAAAACCCTTCTCGCACTAGATTGCTGAACTCTGACAGCAATAGGATTTTAAAATATTTCAGCATCCCCAACTTCAACAGAATTTAAGAACTACCTCAAAATCCATGTCATTGAATTTTAAGATATCACTTTTAAGTTTCCAGACAATAAAAAGAAGGAAACTATTTTAGTTGATAAAAAATTCAACTTTAGGCTTTTTTAATTTGGCAATCAATGTAAAATACGAATTTATTTTAATTTGGCAATCATTGCATTTCCATGGTTTCAGTTTCTAGAAGAATCAGGAAATTTCAAGCAGTTGAGAAAAGATAAAAAATAAATTTAAAAGTTAATAATATTTTAATTCTATCAATCAAGCTATATTGAATAACAATCCCATGAAACAAATAAAGTCTTGCTCTCACAGACAAGATGGGGAAGGAGCTTAAAAGCCATTTGCATGAAGGGTTGGTTCATTATTCAATTTCAATTGGGTCTTACTAAACCCCAGAAACTAGCTAATAAAGTGAGGATTGCCCAAGCATTTATATGATTTACTTTGGTTATATACCTACAATTGATGCAGCATCTCAACATTAGAGACAAGGAACATCCCAACTAAACATTTAACAAACTCCTATAGACTCTGACCCGCTCATCATACACACAAAAAACCTTAAAAAAAATAAAATAAGAAATGCAAAATACCTTGTCTCGCCCAAGTGCTGCATAGTGCTGTAAGCCATTGCATGAACCATCCTAGCAAGCATGGGGAAAAATTAAAATTAGGAGAGAAATACTAAAGAATGGATTAGTGGCCTTCAAGCCTCAACTTCATCAGCATGCATGCTGCAGTGAGTGACTAGGAAATGTCAGAGCAATACTGGGATACAGTTTAAGTATACCAACTTAGTTGAAGTCTAAAATTAATAAGGTATTTGATACCTGAAAACCTCGCATTATGATCAACACAAACTCATCTTTTTTATTATGTATTCCTAGGTACAGCTGAATGAAAACCCAAGTTCTTACACATTGAATGAACAGCATGTTGCTGTATACTAGTATGCAACAAGCAAATACGACTAATATACATCTAATTTTACATGTAATATTAATATTGATTAGATATTTGTCACAACTCAATTTCAAAATGTACCAAGGAAAAACTTCCAAGAGAGGTGAAAATAATCCTAGTAAACACATTTTTAAAATAAATAAGTTGCCTGAGTGATGTGATTATTATAATTAACACATTTCTCAATTATCAAGAGTTATTATGACTAAGTTTTAGTGTGTCTTCCTCCCAAAAGGTAAACTTTATCTGCATGAATATATATTGTTGCATAAGGAGAATTATGTTATAATTAAGTGCAGATTCCATTTTATTAGGACAGATTTGTTAGTGATTTTATTTTATTTTATTTGTACAGCTTTAAACACCCATTATTTCTGGCTTTCATTACCTATTATTTCTTTCCTTAATTAGGTTGTAAAACTGTCTATAAATAGAGACTATAATCACATTTGTAAAATATCTCAGAAATATATTTCATCTATTTCTTTCAACTTATATGATTAAGATGCAACTCCAATTTAAAGGTTTTCACCCTCCTGCTAACAACTATGCTTCTGAAAGAAAAAATTATACTGTTCCATTTAGATGAAAATTTCAATTAAAAATGGTAGCAGAGTTGTCTTTGTAGTATAAAATGTAAAATCAGTTAATATAGTTGTTCCCAAATAACAATTTCTGACATCCCACACAACGTACCTGGTGTACTGGCATATGAGAAATGGTAGTCTCAGGATTAGGACTTCTCAATGCTTCAGAGAGATTCATGCATGCTGCCAAGCACTGAAAAGGATCCTCTGCTTGCAACCACCAGCGATTACCTTCAAGAGGCCTGTCTGCAGAATCAAATATATCATCCAGGTGGTTCTCAGTAAATGCTATTCGATCATTGTAAGATAACTTGTCGACACCGCCAGCATACAAATTTGCAAGATGTATTTTTAACCAATGCAACCCTGACTTCCCTAGAGGACGTCCCTCTGCAAACTCAAGTATGCCTCGGCATAAATCAGAACCAAGATGGTTCAAATATGGGTGCATGGGATAAGCTCGCCCTCGAAAATCAAGATTATGAGGATAATAGAAACCTTCTTCATCCTTCATCTTTCGTGCAACCTACAGCCAAAAAAGCCAATGTAATGCAACAATGATAAATATATGCAACATATCCTGGAAAGCATTTACTACATAACTCAATCTCTCTAAAAGTAGCAGATTTCTTACAGCCAGTTTAAGTTCTATGTCACATCGCTGTGAATGTCTCTCATTATTCTCCTTTTTCACAGTTTTGACTTTCCACTTCCATTTTCGGACTTCTGCTTCATCTTCTGTATCTGGTTCCTCAGGGAGGGGAACCTTTGAGATTAAAAAGAGAATTCAATCAAAAACCAGTGAACAACCCTGGTGTCTTGAGTTATATTTGACAACACATTCAAAAATTTATATCCAATAGAAACTTTGAAGCAACTGATACAAACCCAGCAAGGGTACTCAAACTTTATTGTAAAAGACCATTGACACTGATATCACTAAGTCCGCAGATCGATATAAATGTAGAAGAATAAAATAAAATATAAAAAATGAACCAAGGCAATGCAGAACTTCAGGGGATTACTTCCTCACTGCCCAAAGGTCCCAATTTTGTCTCAATGAGTAGATACCCAATAACTCAATTAGGAAGGATCCTTCTTTCACAAACACCTAGCTGCATTTGTAAGTTCATTACAACTATATTCCCACTTATGCCCCTTGTTATCTTTTCCCTCACTCTTCAATTGATAGGAAAATGTAAATTAAGAATTCAGATGTTTTTTTATCGATTAATACATATCAAACCCTAAACGAAAAATAAAAATCATGCATGATTCCAAGAAATATATACTGTTGTGCTGGAAGCTACTCAAGTGGAATATCATTTCTTCCAATAAAGTGGGCCAAGTTTTGTGGGAATCTGGGTATTCAACAGATAAATATAGCAACAAGGTTTGTTTATTGCTTACATCATCACGATCCACCAAATCGGCCAAGCGTCCTCCATTAGCCCATATTTGATCCATCACACACAGAACCCTTTTGTTTACCCTCCATTTGGTACTGCCAAGAGTATTAAGGGCCTAGTAACAGAACAATACCAGAATTAATTTCAACAACTATCAACAGCAATCCATGAATAGACTTAGAAAAACATAATTTTAAAAAGAATATCCAAACCTCAAAAACAGGATCAAGTTGATTCTTGGTAGCCCTCTTAACTGCTTCACGTTGCTGCTTAGCTCCATGGATTCTCATCACATACGATGGCAAAAAAAAGTATGCTCCTCTGTCATAGCTACAAAAGATATTGCAATAAGCAAAATGTAGTCATTACTCAATCCGAAGTGGGATGCCAAAAGGTTCTTATCACAGAAAAATCAGTAAAGCATACACAAAGTAATTAGATGTTTGAACTTGTTCATGTGATTCAAATTATACTATCAAAAAATGTAGGTATTACATTAGGGAATTAAACTAAAGATAAAACGAATGGGAAAAAGCTAAATCTTTATAATAAGAAAACAAAATGTATAAACATCTATAGTACCCTGTCCAGCTAATGGGTGGCACCAACATTGGCATGTAAGGGATGACCACGTGCCGTGCCTGCCAAAATAAACAAAATTTTATGTTAGCATCAAACTCACAAACTTAAGCATGAAGTATAGCTGAAAGTACAAGACATGTTAGCATAACCTATAATAATTCTGCCTATAACCTACTTAAAGAAAAGGGGACATGAATTCAAGAAGAAGCATTCCGTAGAGTTACTTACAGACTTCTCAAGGCCATTTTGCACCAGAGAATCACATTCAATAACACCATATCTCCTAGTTTCCTTCCTAGTTAAGTAGAAAGCATCGATTGTTTAGGAATGAAAAAGTAATCGTTCAAATTTGTAGATATTGATTGTGAAAGAGTACTGTCAATCTCACTGTGACTCGTTTGAAAGTGTCTTAAGGGTATGCTTAAATGCTGGGCGTATATCCGGTGGACCATCTCCAAACTGATTGGCAGGCGGTTGAATGTAAGCTGTTTCTATTAGCATTTCAATCAATCGAGAGCCAACCTGGAACGTACAATAAATACATTGTAATACAAACAGAATAAACTTTCCATGTTCGCAGGTACAACTTACAAGTACAAGCATCACAAACCTTTACTTGAGCTTCTTGCCCCCAAGGTTTCCAATAATCTTGACCCCGAACTATTCCCATCGCTTGTCGCCTCTTCTGTTTTTTCATCAAACCAGCAACTCTTTTCCGAAGCTTGTTCTTCTTTTGTTCCATTTCCTCGGTCTCTCCAGTCACTTTTCCGCTTTGTACTGCAGGAGCAAGATGAGATGAGTTGTCAGCGGTGGTTTTCTTCTCCCTCATCATAAAATGGAATATCCTAGCCTGATCCACATAGAAGGGTAGCATTTCAGTTAACGAACACTTGAACATTGCGAATTCAACAGAGTAATACCCAAGTTGAACAATAAAAACCGAAATCAATCACACTTGCGTTAGCGAATTAATGTCGCAGTCATAGATAGAGAGACTCGTATACCTCATGTTCAATTGCTTCACCTACTTGGCAAGCGGCTTGGATGACTCTGGCGGTGCCCACGCCATTCGAATTGGTCATCAACAGAGCCACCAACTTGTGCATGGTGACCACAGCCATCATGTCCGCGGGCAAATCGTTGAAATAAGGACCGTGGTTCAATCGGCACCTGCTATCTTTACAAAGCTCTTGTTCAGCGAGAATCGCATTCCTTAGCGGCTCGAACCAACCAAGGAAGAGCGACTTCATGAATGGCAAATTGGGAGCAAGCTTCTGCTTGCGCATGTCCTCCAACAGCTCCTCGTACTCCCTCGCCGCTTCTTCCCACGCCTCCGTCTCCGCCTTAATCTGCCTCCTCTTCAGCATCTTGTACTTGTAGCTGCTGCAGTCCAATTTCTGTTCCGCCTTCGCCATTTCCTGCAACAGTTCCTGAACCTCCTCGCGATCGTCTTCGGTGTCCGTCGATTCAATTGCCTCCGCAACCGTGGCGTAACCTTTACCGGCCACCATCAAAGACGGCGAAGAAAAACCTTCGTGAAAAAACGAGAACCGATTCACTCCCACTCTGGCTAAACCCTGGCATGGGTATGTGCTTAGTATTGTACTTGTTTGAGGCTGCAAAAATCTGGGAGATAAAGAAGAAACACGGAAAGTGTTGCTTATTGTTGATGAAGCTCGCTTCGCTAATTTGGTCCACATTTCGGAGATAAGAGAAAGAGAAGCGAAAGCGTTACGGTGTTGTGTTAACTGCAAAAGATCTGAAACAAATACCACACAACCCAGCCGCCAATAAACCCTCCATAAAACCTATTATGTTACCGCTGCTATGCTTCTCAACAGGGTTTCGGGTTTCACGTTTCGGGTTTCGGGTTTCGAATTCGGGTTACGGTTCGGGCCAACCCACTCCCTTCTCGGATCTTAATCATAAAAACACTGATACCTCAAATATTATATTATTAAAAATAAAATAAAATAATAAAAAATATGAAAAAGTAATCCAAACTTATATATTAACAATAAGGTACACTATTTATACAGATTTCTAAAATCAAATTAGAAAAAAATCTATTATACCAATAAAATAATTTTTTATAAATAAATCTTAAATATACCAACCCATCAACACAATTTTTTTAAAAAAATATATATAAGTAAACTTAAATCTAATTTTATCAAATAGTTAAAACCAGTATGCTATCCATTACAAAAAAAATACTAATTAAATAAAATAATTTAATCATTAAGATAAAAACATTTAACCCTACCTATATTTTAATGGTGTTAACAACACAAAAATAGATATTTTATAAAAAAGAATTACAAATTATCATACCAGAAATCATGAATGTGGAAATTATAATGACTCGATTCTATTTCGTTAACGAAAATTATTACTAACAATATTTACATATTCTTTTATGTATGAACCCATACATAGTTTGTTATTTTAATGGCAAACACTAATTTGTTAACGTGTTAAATAATTTAACAAAAGTAACATGGTAACTATTTAAGTGATTTTTTATTTTAAAAAGATAGTTTCTCTCCATGGGATTTTTTTGTGGAAAATTTAACTAAGACTTATAATCGAATAATTAGTTTAGTGATAATTTTATTTAGTAAATTAAATGTGAAAACATATTTTTCCAACTTCAAATTCCTATAAAAATATTAAAAAATACACTGATATTAAAATTATATTTGAAGAATGGGTTGTCGCTGTTGAAAGGTGTACTAAATAAATTGGATTTATGTGGCAGAATCACCGGTGATGGTTAGTTAGAATGAGGATAAGATAAAATAAAATAAAATAAAAGTGATTTTATTTTATACATATTAAATAGGAATAATAATGCAAGCTGGCCTATTTAATATTTGGCTACTAATGGTTTGATTTTATAGGTTTATTCCGCATTCTTTAACAGAAGAAAAATATTTTTGAAAAAATTATATATATATATATATAAATGTATTTTAATGAAATTTTATTAATTATAAAAAAATATATATTTAATAATTTGATTATTTTGACTAATTTTCTAAATAACTCATGCAAAATTGTTTTGGTTAAGAAAATTGTATGTAAGAGAATAAATTATGTTTAAGGTTAATTTTAGGTACTGAAATAAAATTTTAAGAAATGAGGTTATGTGGGTTGATCAACCTTATTTCGTACTTAGATTGTATGGATGGTTAGTTATACGGGATGAACCTAAAAAGATTAACATGTTAAAATAGTCTGTTTATTCAGTGTTTTTTTCTATCAGACCAGAGTTGTCCTATCCAACCTACCCGCATTATCAATTTTAAGATCAAAGGGTATGTGAAAATTTGAAAAAGAAAAATGAGTAAAAAATAAAAACTATTTTTTATGTTGTTTTGTTTAAATTTAATTTTTTTTAATGTATTTAAATTTATGATTAAAAAAATTTGAAATGATATCGAGTGTGAGATAATTGTGTTAGAAATAAAAAAAAAACAAAAAAAAAAAGATTTTACACTAATATAGAAAAGAAAAATATGTACGCAAAGAAAGTCTCTTTTATGTATAATTATAAATTATATATGTAATTTTATAACCACGAATTATTGAGAAAATTTTAATTATGAAAACACATGTCTGTTTGCATTTTAAAAACTTTTAAAATAATACGAGTCATTATTAAATATTACAATTAAGAAGTTATAAGAAAAATATTCTTTAAAATATAACTAACAAATTAATTTAACGTTAAAGAAAAAGATAATTGTAACATGTTATGTAGAGAGATGTGAGAATGTGTGATTAGAGTAATATTTTATGTTCTCAATTCAATTGTTTTTTTTAAAATTTTGTTAAGATTTCTATACAAAGGAAATATTTCGCCATGAAATAGAAAAGAACGAATAAAAAGTTTTGGTTTCTTTGATCACCCTTAAAAAAAATACTACATTTTGTAACCTTTGAACTTAAACCCCTAATTATCCATGAAACATAAACAACTCAATCAAAAGCTCTTTGAGCAGTTCAATTTAACGGAATGTCCACCAATAATGAAAAGGACATTTCTTTCTCTATTAGTTTCTTGATCATTTATTCTACGAATTTGATGTTATTTATTCATTAAAGTATAAAGAGCTTTATGTTTTATGAAAAAGGCATACACTCCCCACCTGTCTTATTAGCGCAAATTTTTGTTAATGATAAAAGTCGCTAAACTCAAGACTCAAGTTGAGAAATAGGAGTAAGCCAAGATACAAGGGCTTTCAAAAACTAGGAAAAATGAGTGGATTCTAAAGTTACGAGTGGAACAAAGGTTTTCCCAGTGGGACTAAGCAAGTTAGCATAATAATAATAACAAATCTATCTTATTACATCATAAAACAATGTAAGATTAAAGAAAATGTTTGGGATTTAAGTCAAACCAACCTTCCCTCTCATCCCAAAGTGAGACAAGGTGGCTCGCTCAAATGTTAATTGTTCAATATATTGACAACTCAATAAGTTAGATTAGTTACTCCTTTACCCCTAAAACTCAAAGTGGATTTTAAGGGAAGGGCAGAGTATCACCTTACAATAGGAAGGTCTTCGTTGTTGGGACGAGTTCAATTTGGATTGAAGCGACAAGGAATGAAAGACTCCAATCTTAATAGAAACTCATCATTGGTTAGGGTGAATCAAAGCATGAGCTACTACAAGTAAAAGGAAACATTAAATTGTTGATTGAGAGTTAGGTTAATCAACTTTTACTGAGACTCATAATGATTCAACTAAAGGGACTCCTAACAACTTAACGGGGGATTCAGGGAGATATGGGAATCGAATTGACCCGTAAATATATGATAGGTCAGAAGGATGCCAACTTGGTCTTTTAAATGTAGTCATCGTCTAAACTTTAATCTTCAACTACCTAACATTGTGGTTAGTCACGGTGCTCTTATCATTTGATAAATGATTTACTTGTATGGTTTGATTTTCGTCATATCAAACACAACTTCATGCCTTATTACTTTAAATACTTAATCAAAACTACATGGTGTTGGATTTTTGCTCTAACAGTAACAATTTTTCAAGTTAAACATAATTAATTGTTTTTATTACTAAAGACATAATGATAACACTCAACTTTTACGCTTGATGCTTGTTGTGATTTTATCACCCATAACTTGATATTTGATTCATTGGGTATTGAAAAACATCGTTTGTAATTTATAACCAAAGTAAAATACCTACTAAAGCTTGTATCTATAAATGAAACTTAACTCCTTAGTTGTCTTAAATCCTTATTGTGAAAGCAAAATTGTTTATTAAATGCTTAAGGATCTGACTCTTAATAAGGAAACTTAAAACTCATTTTACTAAGAAAATTGAGTTTGAGAAAACTCATGGATTGACTATAGTATTAAATTGGAAAAAAGTCGAGTGATTATGTGCATGAGAGTGAGGTTCAATGAAGTTTAACCCTAGCAATAACACATCACATCTAATTTCATATACATTTTAAGTGGTTTGATAAAATCCCAAAAAAGGTTTTAATTATTTATGCACGGTTTTAATTTTGTTAACATCAAAACAGTGCATGGAAATATTCTTTAGTCTAAATTACTTATGAGTTGTAATTATTGTCGTGCATTTCACAAGTCCTTTAGGAGAACGATAATTACTTACTACTTACTATCGTGCGATTGATATACTTGTCATTGAACGATTTGTGCTAATAATTATGAAAGTAAAAATGGATATATAAACTTAATAGTATAATAATAATTAGAGGTAAGACCAAATCTAAATGATTAATGGTGACAACTCATTAATAGATCTTAACCCCTTTTGATCAACCTTTCCCTATTACAGGAGAGTATGACATGCAATATCCTTTAATTTGATGGGGCATAAAATGATTTATTTGTCGCATCTTTCCATATAACATCGACTGTATCACTCATATTATTTTTATTGTCTGTTCATTGTTAAGGTTCACATATATCCATCATTTGTTGTATTTTTTGCCTAACAAAAAGTAAAGAGTAAGGTTGAAAATCAATGTTGTTTTTATTAAATTTCAATATTGTCTCACTAAAAGACGTGAACCAAGTGTTAATCTCTAATTTCTTAGTGGAAAGAGCTTACAGGCAATCGACTAATGATCACTTGGGGTTTCAGGTATTGTGATGTTGTTTAGTCAAATATCAATTGGAGAAATATAATAAAAGATAATTAAGTTATTTGTGTTGTAGTTTTGTGTATATCAAAAGGTTGAAAAAGTCTCCCATTGTTTGGTTCAATATTTTTCAAAATAATTTATTTACCCAACATGATTGTTATACTTTGAAAGTAGATAACTAGAATCATAAATTTTGGACGAGAATTAAGTCATGTGTTTTGGATCTCTTTTGAACTTAAAACATTTAAATTTAAGCAAGTTTCATGTTTTATTTTACATTTTTCTTCTATTTTTTTTATATAATATGTGCTATATTAGTTTTTTATGCTTAAGATGAAGATTCTATTATAGCATCACAAACTTAATCAACACAAATAAGTCCTTAAGAACTAAACTCAACCACACCTTAGCAAAATATTTTGTAGGTGTTTTTAGTCAAATTTTAATAAGAAATTTAGTAGTAAATTATCGAAATTATTCAAAATTTAATAATTTAATTGATTGATTTAATTCGTATATATAATATTTATGATACTGTTTCTTATTATAATTAAATAAATATTATTAATAAGTACTAGTTAAAACACAAGTATTTTTACACACGTATATTTACATTTTGATTATATTAAAAATGCATAGCTTTATAATCTATATAGTTTTATTATTTTTATAAATAATTAATTAAAAAAATAATAGAATTTAATATATATATAATTTTGTAAAAATAATATTAAAAATTATATACCAGTTATTTAAAAAAAGTTATTTAGTTATTTTAAAATAAAAAATCAATTATTCATTTTATTAATTAAATTAAAAAATAACATTAAAAAAGTTATCTTTATATAGTGAAATAGATTAACATGATAAATTATTGTTAAAAATATTTTTTAAAATTATATTTGCCAATATAATAATAATATGTGAAAGTTAGGAAGAGAAAAATTCTAATAATAATAATAATAATAATAATAATTTATTATTGTTATTATTATTTCACAAAAACATTAAGATTACAGAGAAGAGTGTGTCAGTTGGTTAATGAGTACTCATATTCTTCTTCATCTTCTTCCTCTTCTTCCTCTGGATTGGAACGAACCCTAATCCCTTCTCGATCGGAATCAATGGAGGGAGTGCTGTCCACGAACGAGCAGCAGAGCATGGTTTCTTCGTTTCTTGAGGTCGCTCAGGGCCAGACTGCCGAAACTGCGCGCCAGTTCCTCCAGGTTTCACTCTCTCCCAAATTCCCCAATTTCACATCTTTCTACACTCATTATTGTGTAATCTTGAAACTTCCTACCACTCATAGGGGCGGGGAGTGAATTTTAATCAAGAGAGAAGTGTAGACTATTGTTATTTGTTAACAGATCTACGGAATATTAGGGTTGTTGTTGTGATTGATGTTGTAACAGGCTACCAGTTGGAAGCTTGAGGAGGCCCTCCAGTTGTTTTTGATAGGTAGTGAAAGTGGGGCAGTGCCGCCTCCAACTTTGCACACCCCACCTTTGGAAAATGTTGATTCCTGGACTGACCAACCTCCGAGGTTGTACTCCGATTCCTGTGCTATTTGTAAGTGATTTTTGTGGGTTGCTTTCTCTCTAACTTGTACTTGTTGTTTCAGTGAACCGAGGAAGGACGCAACGGCGAGTGAAAGTGTTGGACTCAACGAGGCAGATGAAGTGCGCCCTCCCTTGCCTGTAATAAGGGAAACTCTCTATGACGATGCAATGCTGTATGGGTATGTTTTTTTTTCCTCATTTGTTCTTTTGTTTTGTCAGAGATGCATATTATTCGGTGTTTTTTATTCTCTGGATTATATATTTGTATAATCTGCAAGCTGTTTATGTGTGCCTTTGAGTTGTGAAACAAAATTAGGTGAAAGAAGAATCAATTGTTGAATCTAGATAGACAGTCTTGATATCCATACATAACTGGAAGGTTTAACTTTTTGAATATGGCGTGTCTTGGCGTGTCTGTTTGATGACTACCCACCAAGAAGTATAATGCCGACAATTTTTTTTATGGTATTTGAGATGTATCATAAAGGATTAATGTTGTTTTTACTTTTTAGTCCTTGATATTGTAGCCTGAATTCAATTAATGTTGTTTTATTACTTGTCTTATCTTTAAGAAATATTTGCGTATTTTTTAGTTTGGCTCATTGAGTTTTATAAGTCTACTTTCTTGTGCTATAGTATATATGTTGCTTTGACATTCAAACTATGTATTTATGTTGTTTTTTGTCATGTTTATGCAGAGCATCAAGGGTTGGGCATCGTTCACAAGAACCAAGCACCCTAGTTGCATTTCGTAACTTTGAAGAGGAAATGAGAAATCCAGGAGTTTGGGAGCCAGAGCAAGGTGCTGCTTCTACAGCAGAGACTTCTCGGGACAACCTTGCTTCACTTTATCGCCCACCATTTCATCTGATGTTCAATGGTCCTTTTGATAAGGTAAACATGCTTCTTAGATTGGATTTTCCAGATTCTGTTGGAGTGGAAAGAGTGAAGCCAAACACAATGTGGAGAGAATTTAAAAAACACACACTAGTACTGTGTTAGGCTCACGGAATTTAGCACACTAAATTCTCAATAAAGATAAAATTATATTAGTCTTTAGGACATATTTGTGTACAAACTAGGGGTTTCCCCCTAACGTAGGTGTTTCCTGCTCCCAAGAGGCAAGGAATAACAATTTGGCACTTTAATTTCCTTTCACAAGCCTGTCACACAATTTGTGTATAATTATTAGATATCATAATGTTTAACTACCTAATTCGAAATTAACATTAAATTTTTTAGATTGGTATGCCATAGAGATAATTTAGAGAAAACAAAGAAAACAAGCTATCGATAATCTTTGTTGTAAAGTACAATTGATCACAATTTATGGATGACTTTAGTTGGTTATATCTAACAACCAAAGGATGGTTAGGTACAACTGAATTATAACCAAATTTAGGTGACAACTCACTAATCGTATACAATATGCTTTAGCATGTCCCCTATAACTCAGGGTGATTGGTGATGTCTGAGAACTTGAGTTTGTCTGAGTTATAGATCTGAGTTTAGAGAGAGGCTTGGTGAAATGTTTGCAATTTGATCTTGAGCAACACGAGCAACTATGTGGGAATGATCTATAGCCTTCTTCTCTGACAAAAAGATGTTCACTTCGATGTATTTTGTTTAATGGTGCAACACAAGGCTTCAACTCAAAGCAACAATGCTTTGATTGTCAAGGTATATTGTAGGTGTGGAGCAAACAACCTGTAGTTGTTTCAGTTGAGACTGTACCCATTGATTCTCCGAGGCTGAAGTAACAAGACTCCTTTATTCTGCTTCAGTAATGCATTTGGTAACCAAGGTTTATTTCTTGGACCACCAATAAGTGACATCAGGTTGGGAGGCCTAAGGAATGAAATGAGCAAGCAAAAGAAGTATATTTTTAGTCATTAATATCTGAACCATAGTCATCATTACATATGTTAGATGTAATGGGCTTAGCCCATATCTTTTGTATGTTTCTTATCTATAAATACATAATCCTATGTGTTCATTATACACAAGGGATTAATCCTATACCTCTTTTTACTTTATTTTCGCATGGTATCTAGAGTTAGGTAAATCCTGGTGAACCCATTGTTCACCAGTGACTTTTTTTTTCGAGCCACCGTTGTGCAGTTGTCATCGCTGTTTGAACCGACGACACCATTGTTCAGATTGTCTCGATCAGGCGACCGCCATGCACAAAGATTGTGGCGATTGACACTCCGACGCACCCTCACGCCCTTGATTTCCCAAAAACTCCCCCTCATGCTGCTCTTGAATAAGCATTTTTACTTCTTTTTACGACACCTATGGAATGGCCAAATTGTTTGTTACAGTGAGAACAGTGAACTTTTCTCTCTTCTCCTCACATACTCCTGGTATGATAAGTTTCTAGCACCTCTGTTTCTGAACTCAGAAGTTTGTTAATTACTTCTTTCAGAATTGGTATTGGGTTGCCCAACTGATGCTAATGTTTTAGAATTCTGCACCCTTGCTCGACTATCACCCAATTGATTAGGGTTAGGGTGAAAACCAGACTGACCCAACATCTTCCCTTTCTCTTCCTAACATTCCGAGTTTAGTTGTCACAAACTCACCTGTTTGCCAGGCATTAGGGAAAGATTCTACATATTGTTCTCTTTGACTCAAAACCCATTGTTTCTCCATACAATTCAATTTATGTCGAGTTTGAAAGACCAATTTCCTTTGGTACATCTTTTGGTTGCAAGTTCACAACTTTCTCGTAGTAACATTATTAATCCCGTTCAAAAATACTCCAAACCCTTGTATTCTGGTATTTCTAGCTATTGGGCAAACAACATTTCAAAATTTGCATATAATCTTCAATCAGCCTTGTTTAACATAGGACTGGGAGTTGTTATAGAGATCTCCATCACCACCACTTAAATAATTTTCCTTCTCTAGTAATGTGTTGGACTCAAGAATTAAACAAGCTGAGTTCTAAATAAAGAAAGAAATAACTTGGGTTTTAGGACATATTTGTTTGTGTATATACTCGGAGTGTTTCCCTAACAATGTTGTCAAACTCAATGATTGTAAGAGAACCGGAAGGGGGATAACAGATCTTAACTTGACTCATAAGACATATAGGAAAAACTACATTTATAGACATGAACTATATTTTAAAATAATATAGACAATAATCATAAATATCTCCAATACGTAACACAAATAGTTTCATAAGCCATAGAATAACTGATAATAACTAGTAAATTCATAATTGCTTAATACAAATTATGAACTTGACATAATGCTCCCAATCTAAATGGAAGCAAGAATAAGAGAAAATATTAAGAAGAAAAATTATAGAACAAACACTGAGAAGAAATGTCTTTTAAATTGTGATGGTTAACTAAAATAATAAAATAAGTATCTCTGAGAAGAAAAACTCTGAACAGCCAAAGCAACAAGAAAAAATGGCACCCCCAAGAGTTGGTGCCAGCGATGGTGATGTGAACCTTGTCTACGGTGATGCAAGCGTCAGTGCTAGTTGTGATGGCTGGCAACTACTGAGACACAAGTGTTACAAGGGCCAGAGATGACTATGGTACGCTGCTATGGTCAGTGACAACCTGTCGTTGATGAGCATAGTGGAACAGAGTAGGATGTTTGATTCTGATTTGCAATTGGTAATCCAAGGGTCATATTTTATATTTTTTTAAATTGGGTCATTATAACCCAAACTGGAAAGCCAACTACAGGAGTTGGGAACTAGAACTGGGCAACAAAGTCTGAGTCTGCATGAACGCTTTCAGGATTGACATGATGCACGATCTGCTGATTTCATGAGCGAAGTTGCAATCTTGCAACGATCCGTGACCTTCATGTTCTGCTTTGCACTTGTTCTCTCTTTGGTCTTCCGTACTCATAGATTGTGAGTTTGCAAGTATACTTGCGATTTTGATAACATTGCTCCTAAGAAAGAGTTTCATCATTCCTTACAGACAAGGGATAACAATTCAACACTGTAATTGTCTTCTACAAGTCAGTCACAGAACCTATAAATCACTGTAACTGTCATATCAGACATATACTGCCTAATATGAAATTAATGTAAAAATAATTGCTTAATAACTTGTACAAAATTAGAACTGGCTAATACCTACCTGTTTCAGGAATTGGTCTATCATAGTGAGATCTCTAATAAGATATAGATTATTTCTGTTTTGCATACATGATAGAGTGCTTAAGTTGCCACTTCCTTTTTTTTTCTTTTTCATCTGTCTGTTAATAGTACAAGTTGATGCCCTAAACTCATTTGGATTACAATCATTTCCATCTCCATAGTTTATGGGAATTTTTGCCTAAAAGTTGTAGCAGGTCCGTCTAGATGAGCAGTGCATATATTTTGAAATGTAAATGTAAATGGTATACGTTGTGACTAAACATTTGGCCTTTGTATGCAGGCAAAAGATGCTGCTTCCGTGCAGAACAAATGGTTGTTGGTGAACATACAATCTACCAAGGAATTCAGCTCCCATATGGTACTATTTTCTTGGTTTTCCATTTTCATTTCTCTTGATCTGTTTCAGCATTGGCACTAATATCATGATCACTTTGTGAAGCTAAATCGTGATACATGGGCCAATGAAGCTGTTTCTCAGACTATTAGTACAAACTGTATATTCTGGCAGGTCAGTTTCCTACTCTGTTGACTTGAACACTGGTGGTTAATTTTTTTTCTATTTTCAAAATGTTATTTACCTGGCATTTATATAAGAGTACGTATAATTTCTCAAATTTCTTCAAATAAGTTTCTGGATATTATCTTGCCCATAATACACAGAATGGCACTCTAACGGTATGCGGTTAAGCTTAACCATGTCTTATTGTAATTTTTGGATAAAAGAACAAATTCACTCAGATTAATTAAATTAATTATGAAGTTTGGAGGATTTTGATATTTGGACTTCAAAATGGGCTCATGTCAGATTACATTTTCTCTTGTGTTTAGTTAAATTTTATGTATATCTTTCTCTTAACTGTGTCTATTATTAGTTTGATGGACATTTACATTTAGTTGGTAGTTTAGACAGCAGCTTTCAATTAAAGTATAGAGCACTTGAGTCAGTGAGACCCAGTTAAATTAGGTTTACAGTAACTGGAATTTGTCTATGCCTCTTGATTCATAATATTTTCTATCTGTATGGATGATAAAATGGATGAATCAAATCAATTCTTAGCCAGATCATTACAGATCGGATACAAATAATTTATTTTGTTCCACTAACAATTCCAATCCATCCATTATAATTTTTAATGGATGGGCATCCAATAAAATAATATATTTTAAAAATGAAATAAATTTATTTGTTAAATATTCTCTTCTTTCTCTATTCCCTGCCCCCCATTTCCCTCTCCCCTTTCTGTTAATGAATTGGAATTGGATTTAGGTGGTCGAAAATTCTTGATAAAATAAATACTATTTGAAAACTAAGAGATAAAAAAATACTTTTTGACAAATTAAAATATCATAGTTTTTGAAAGTTGAAAGCAAACTCCAATTGTTCTTTCAATATACCATGGGTTCAATTCGTTGGTTGATTAAAAGATTATAGCTAGCTGAAAGCCGAAGGAGGATTTAGGATGAATGAACTAGAATAATTGTTTAAATATTGAAATTGTGAATCTGTGATCTATCTGTAGTACAAGATTCATTGTTAATAATTCAATCTTTCCACATGGTATAAGACTTCAGATATTTCTAAATAAAATTTTAGTTTCACTTCAAACACTATTGATTTTTTCTGGTGCAAGTAGTAACTAAAGTAAATAACCCAGTCTGTTTGTTTATGTTCAATGAGTGTTTTCTTGTTCAACTTAATTTGGTGAAACTTTCTTTATCAGTAATTTTGTATGCTTGTATTTGATCTTAAATCATGTTTTGAGTGAAAACAACATTGAATGTGTGTCTATTATTTTAATGACATTTTTAATTTGTTAGAAAATATTATTTATCTCTTAGAGTTTTTAAATACAATTTTTTTATTAAGAATTTTGAATTTTGGACTTGATAGATCCAATTCCAATCCATTGAGAGAGAATGGGCGAGGAGAGAATACTAAAAAAATTAAATATGAAAAAATTTATGATGAATTGACTTTGATCCATTAAGTATTAATTAGATCAGTCCTTGGTTGTTAGCTTTGGGATATTGCATGGATCATGTCCTTGAAACAAAAAAATATGATCCATTGGATTTAAAAATAAAAGTGAATGAATTATTATATATGTGTTTAGATATTGTGATGATGTGTGTGTGTGTGTAAGTGTAACAATTGCTTTTGGTGGGAGAATCATCAGGTTGATACTTTATGGGATCGGGTTGGATGATTGAAATAATACTTTCTTTAATTTAGGAGCATCCATTACTTAAGTCTTCTTTCTTGTCCTTCTCAAATCTTGTACTCTTGGCAATTTTGCTTATGTAAACTTGCTCTAACCAGTGAATGGCAACTGCTTTCCCCCTGTGGTAGCTGTTTTAAGTCCTCTATAGTTCCAATTCTTTAAGAGTGGTTGCTGCTTGCATTTGGGTTTATGGTGATATTTTCAAAAGTATTTGTTGCTGATATTAAACACGTACATTTGTTGTATTTTTTTTGTATTATATACAATTTTTCATTGTCAATTATTGTTTTTGCATATAGGTATATGATGATACAACTGAAGGCAGAAAAGTCTGCACTTATTACCGACTGGATTCAATTCCTGTTGTACTTGTTATTGACCCCATCACTGGCCAAAAGATGCGCTCTTGGATTGGAATGGTTCCACCCGAAAGCTTATTGGAAGTATGTGATACAGTTTTTTTAACTTGCTATGATCAAGACATTTTTTATTGAGAAATTGAAACATTATTCATAAATAAATCCTGAACTAGGTTATTTTTTAACTTACTGATGCAGGGTCTACTAGCATTCCTTGATGCAGGGCCTAAGGATCATCATATTACATTGTCTCACAAGCGTCCTAGAGGAAGTTCTAGCCCACCAAAACCTAAAGGTTTTTTGCTAGTCTCTGTCTATATTCTAGGTGTTTGTTTGGTGTTAGATGACTTGATGTTAACAAGTTCTAGCACACCAATGCGTTCCTAAGTATTCCTGTTTGTTTTTTGAACATCAAATCTGTGCTATACTCACCAACCAATCATAAACCCAATCTTAAATAATATAATCAGGATGGAAAAGAAGGAAACACCATAGGTACGTACGCATACACTTTTTGTTCAGTTTCATGTAGTGTTATTAAACTCAGGTCAGATTGGCTGGTTGGTTTGACCATAAACCAAACTTGTGACCAGTTCAGTCAGTCATAATATTGGATCTGTTCTCAAACTGGTGTCTATGCAACTCTGTTCTATACTCACCAGCCTATTATAATTCCAGTCTATGCTTGTTTAGTTTCAAGTAGTGTTATTAAACTTTCTTGGATTGGCTGATTTGATTATAAACCGAACTTGTGGTCAGTTGGATCAAGTCACAAGATTGGACCTGCTCTCGAACTGGTGTCAATGTCATTGAACTGGATGTGAATCAGATTAGACTGGACAAAATCAGTGAATTCGGTCGCACTAGAAATACCTTTATTGGCACAAAAAAAAAGTAGTTGTCTCTTAAAGTTTGTTGTAGCGTAGAGGGAGCATAAGAAGAGAGAAAAAGAAAGAGAGAAGAGAGAGGAAAAATTAAACTATGCTTGTGTGTATGTGAGGGCTTGTGGTGGCTCATCACATTTGTATGTAGATGAGATTTAGGTTTATGATGGCTTATTGGGCTTGAGTGATGTGGGATTGGGCATGTAATTTCTAAATAGCTTACAAAGCTAGGTTGGGAAGGGTCAAATATAGGGCATGTACAAACATTAGTCAAGGCAACCACTGTGTCAATGCACTTTTTTATAAATTTATTTAAATATATAGCACATATATGTACACACCAGTTCATGCAGTTTAACCATTGATCCTCTAACCTAGTACACCGCCCGAGTCAATGACTGGTCGGAGTCTGCCAAGCCAATGGTGGTTCCAAACAAAGACCATGTTTCAACTTTGGACTATTGAACCTTTTTTTTATTCATATATGATTTTCTAACAGCAGAATATTGAATATAATTTGAGTAAATCACAGAGACCCCCGACTTTTGTCATTATGAAATGTAAAATGGGATTGCATGGGGGTACATGTTTACTGTAAAAAGGGGGGCAAATGTAATGTTTTTAAAACAAAGGGGAGGTTTGTGTAAAGTTTTTAAAGAACTGGGGTGTTAGTGTCATTCGAAAAAACCTCACTGGCTATGAGTGTGATTTATGCTACATTTTAATGGTAGAATATTTATTATAAATTTTAATAGTATTATTATAACATTAAATAGAGTGGTTATCTCGCACTCTGCTATCATGCTATAATGTTTTTGTGGGTGAAAACTCTGCAGCTATCTGTTATTAGCTATTATCATTCCAAATAAATGTCTTTGAAAAAAGGCTACAATGATAACCCTAATTAATAGGATCATAACTAAAAAATATCCTAATTAATAATAAAGAGATCCTTTGTCAGTATTATCATATCTAACAATTATGCTAATAAAAAAATAAAGAAACCCCTAATTAATAGAATCATAACTAACAAATATTCTAAGAAAATAATAAGTGATAAGGATCTGAAATCTGGGATTATGATATGCTGATTTTATCAAAATGGGAATAGATGAAAAACAAAGATAATCAAGGTTTATATTTTAGTATAGAGATATGTCTACCTTACATTTCTAATGATGAAACCGTCTTTTTTAATTTTTTCATCATCATGTTGTTTGATGTTATAGCCTTGGTAGAATCAAATGAAAATAAAGAGGAGGATGAGGAAGTTCAACGAGCTCTGGCAGCTTCTATGGAAAGCATGAAAGAATCAACTGCTATGGCTGGTGGTGGAGACAATAAAGATGCTGATGTTGCAGTCAACGGGCAAGAAACAAAATTGGCTAAGAGGCCCACATATCCACCCCTGCCTGAAGAACCCAAGGCTGAAAGAAATCTCCTCTGCAGAGTTGGTGTGCGGCTTCCAGGTGGTCAACGTGTTCAGCGTAATTTCTTACGCACGGATCCAATTCAGGTAACAGATGTTGCTCTCATACCTATAGGAATTCATCCAACCTAATGTTCTCATTTTTCTTAAAGATGATCTTCTGCCAATTTAATATGATTTCTGGATGCTGTACATTCTTTATCCCCTTCAAAGACTACTGGATATTATTTATATCTGCATGTCTTTCGATATTGCTACATTGTTCTTGAAATTATGATTGTTATGGATGTATATGATATGGGTGTATGGCAAAGGGAAATATTTTAATTATTAAATTTATCATGGACACTCTTACTCAAACATGAGTTAATTATGTATTGTAGTACAGTAGTACTGTTAATTGTTACGTTTTATTTGATGACTGCTGGATACTGCAAAGTTAATGATAATAATTATGTACCCTGGTTTAAGTTGCAAGCTTATTTTCTTGTTAATTTGGAGAACAGAGTTATTGACCCTCAGTTGAATTCCTGAATTTCTTACACCACCCATTATTCAGAATAAGTATTAGTGTTGTGTGGAGATTTGTATGAAAGGATCTTTGTCTTTTGGGATGCAAGTTGATTGTGTTTTTTGTTAGTTTATTTGTCTGGTTTTGATTTTCTTTGTTTTTCTTGAAGCTGCTGTGGTCTTTTATTTCCACTCAACTAGGGGAGGATGAAACAAAGCCATTTAGACTAACTCATGCAATTCCCGGAGCATCTAAAAATCTGGACTATGAAAGTAATTCAACCTTCCAGGATTCAGGCCTTGCCAACTCTATGATTTCGGTGACATGGGATTGAGTTCGTGTTCATTACCGGGTTAAATTGGAGACTGAGAACTTCAGATTGGTGATTCCCATCAATATGATCCCCTTTTTCATCTTTTTATGAGGATCTTTATGTTCAAAGAAAAGGTTATTAACTCTTTGTGTATACCACGAATCGAATGATGGGTTAAACGAAGTTAATGGAAATATATTAACCTTGTTAATATTCTCTCCTATAGCCTTGTGTTTTTTTGTTTAGTAAAATGTTATTGGTTAGTAAATTAACGGTAAGCTTGTTTTTAACTGGAAAACTGACACGGGTATTGATGAAGCTCTAATGTTAGTAAAGTCAATGATCTGTCACATAAATGTTTCTTGGATAAGAATCCAGCAATTCGATTCAAGAACCAAGAGAAAATACTGACACTAGTTGCTATTTTGTTTCAAAATTATTGAAGTTTTTGTGTCAGAAAATTATTTCCAACAAGAGAATTCTAAATTTTATATGAAATGATGAACACAGGTGTACATTTTTCTAAAATCTACTGCAGTTTCGATAAGGATCACTGACTACTGATACGATACACAACATAGATGCACTGATATAGATATATGTATACAATTTTTAAAATATAGAACATAGAAACATAATTTTATATATAAAATAAATATGAATTATATAAATTGACAATAAAGATTTATGTGTACAAGTATGTTTTGGTTTTTTTGGAGCAGATGTTTGTTTTGACTGGTTCAAAATGATTTGTTTCTTATTTTTATAATCATAATAAAAAAATTTATAATAATTTTTTACTCAGTTTTAAAATTGTGTTAGAATCGTGTTAAAATTGTCAGAAATCCAACAAATATTCTTTTAATAGGACGTTTCACTAATATGTGTCCTACAAATATCGTACGAGTGTCAATGTCCGATACATGTGTACGATATTTAAGAGATGTGTTCGAATCTTATATATCACTTATCTAAAAGCTCAATTAATAGTTTCATATATAGTCAAGATTACGAACAAACATTCACATTGAGATTTTGATAAAAAATCAAAAGAGGGTTTTTATGAAAAATTTTGTAGCAAAAGAAAAGTTCTATAAATAAGGTTTTATAAATGAAACAAAATTAAAGACAAAGAGCACAAAGACGTTAAGTTTTGTATGTTACATAATAAACTAACTTTATACTACCCAACACTTAAAATTGAGGGTAGGATGTTCACATGTGACAAAAATAACCAATAAATAAAAAATATTTAAAAAAGTGAAAATAATCAAATGTATGCCTAGTTTCATTGAATGTAATTGATGTTTGTCCTTCCTAAAATGTAATACACCTTATAAACGAAATCTCACAAATGAAAAAGTGTGTAATCAAAGGTTGTGATAAGAGAAAAAATATATTGAGGATCTGAATGAACTTATAAAAAAAAAATGTGTAGTGAAAAAGAGTCATCTAGATGAGAGTGAAAGTTAGAACCAAAAAGAAAACATCAAATAAGTTTTTATATTGCCTAATAAACTAAAACAAGTTTAATAATTTAAAACCAAGACATGTGTATGAGGTCAGAGATGAGACAAATATGTACATACCTATATTCCTCTTCCCATATCTTATATACAAAATTGGATATTATTCGTACTCATATTCAATCAATACGAAGATTCTCCAACAATGTCAAAACGTGATTTTCTTACTAACATAATTTTAATTTCATATTAAAATTTACACAATCAAACATTATCATTTTTTCCTAAAAGCAACAAAATTATATTATTAATTCGAAATATAACAATAGCTAATTTACTATAAGAAAAAAGTATACAAATAGTAACTACAATAAAAATCTATCTATATATATAATTTACTGCATATTCAACATATATATGCTCTGAAATAATCTCTTTCTCTTTCACTTTTGTGTACACATTCATTCTTTGTAATAATGAGTGATGGCACTTTTTTTCCGGAAATTCGTACCACATCCTTCCACTGAGTGGTAAAGCAAGATACACAAATCTAAAAGAGGGACATGTGTTCCCCAAAATTGCTAATACTAATAATACTTCCAACTTTCATTCATTCATCTTATATTTCATCCATGGATTTAACACACACACACACTTTTTAAAAGAAAAAGTTACTTTAAAAATAGTCATATAAGCTTCTTGTGTTAAACATCCTAATATGAAAAACCCAATTGAACTTGGAAAAAAATACATATCCAACACTTCTTTATGGGAAAAAAAGAATGAAGATATGATACAACATTAAAAAGTTGAAAATTTCTTACAAAATATTTCGAAAGATTTTCTATAAATGTATTGATTTTTTTAAATATTTAAAAAAAAACTTTTATTATTAAGATTTTGGATTTTAAAATATTTATAAAATTTGAAATCATGATATTTTCAATAATTTCATAAATATTTTATATTTTTACCTTTTTTTTACTACTAAATGTCTCCTTTCTTTTAGTCTAGTATGTAAAATTTGTAAGAATATAAAATAGTTTTAGAGTACAAGTTATATAATTTAAATGTTATTTAAATATTTTATTCTTAAAATGAAAAATATATATAAATAAAAAAATTAGTTATTTATGTTTTATTTTAATATAAAAATTATTTATTTAAATAGTTATTGTCTTTCCTTCCTCTACACTCTCTCTAAGTTTTTGACCACTTCCTTCATCATATTGACAATCAAAGGTCACCACTAGACTCCTAAAGTTAATAGAACAAAAATGCCCAATCAAATTTTAGTTAGAATAAATTCATTTTTGCTCCTTTTCCTCTGAGCCAAGTTTAAGCTTTTAGGATTGTTTGGTTAAGATATGTTTGCATGTGGTGATTTTAGTTTTAGGATTAGTGTTTGTTAGTTCAGAGTCTTAGTGGTGATTTTATGTTTGGATCATTGATCAAGACTCTTTATTGCAAGGTTAAACTATTTATGTGTTCTTTAGGAGTTTGAGCTCTCTGTGAGCACGTCTACTTCTACTCATGTAAGAAAAGCTAGTTTTACTTTTTAATAAAACTTTAGGTTAGAAGATCCGAATGTGAAAGTGACATGGTCACAAAGTTCAAATCTTTTTTTTTTTGAAGAGTTTATTATTAAATAAATTATAGTGTTTTAATTAAAATTGAATGTAAAAGTATAAAGAATGATAGATTTTATTTTGGAGGCCATTAAGGCTAACTTGATGGGTGGTGGAATCATTGGATCCAAATCCCAAGCCAAAACCCGGGCAAAAGAAAGGCTTCTTGCCAAGAAGCTCCTCAGAGGATGTCTTAGGAAGAAAAGAATTTCTTATATTTGGTTGCTATGTGCAACTCCTATCTAGTGTGTTTTTAATCTTACTCTTTTACTTCTTATCTCTTTAAAAACATTTGTTTTTCACTTGAGCTAGAGCATTTCATTAAAATCTCCATTGCGACTGTCCCAGTTTTTAAATCCCATATTACTTTCATTTTCGTAACTTTTTTATAATAGAGGTTGAGTTAAGCTTAAAATTCACTTCTTAATATGGTATCAGACGGGGTGAGGGGTGTGTTGGAGATCCACATTGACTAGAGATTAAGACATTTCATAATATATAAGTGGATGCAAACCTCTCATTATAAGTCGATTTTATGAGGTTGAGTTAGGTTTAAAGTTCACTTCTTAATAATCCCCACTTAAGCTAGATTAGGACAGTAAAATTGACATTACTCTTGGTGTTGTTCATTTTCTCTATATGAGACTTAGTTTTGCTCAAGCTAAATAAAAAGTTAAATTTTAAATTTTGCTTTTGAGAGACTAATTGTTGATTGTTTTAATTAGTTTTTTGGTAATTCATGTATGTGGTTAAAAGCAATTACTTATGTGTTTATATGATTTTTAGATATCCTTGGATTATTTTAAAAATATAAATTACTGGGGGCATGAATCATGTATTTATGTGTGATATGAGATGAATTATATGAAAATGTGATCCAGACATAGTATTTTTAGGACATGAAATTGTTAGGATGTGAATTGACCAATGATTTGTTCAGAAGGAGATATCCTAGCTCTACTGATATATTGGAATCATACAAATGAAGATTATCCCGTGGTGAGAGTCGAAAGAGATTCATATGAATGAGTTTGCAGTTTGAAAATAATTGGTCTGAACTGCTCTATGAATTAACCGTGTCATGTGAGATGAATTGATATTGAGATTATTATGCGCATAGTTACGTGAATTTCATAGTGAAATAGTATGATAAATGTAGATTTCTAAGTATAAGTCAATACACAAGTCTTTCAGATATAAAGTCAATTGTTTGTGTATGTCACACAATAAACTTATAAGATGAGTAATAATTATTGTAAACACTTAACAATTTTGTGAAAATGTATGAAAAAAAATAAATTTTACGTTTGTGATTTAAAGTTACATTATATGGGAAGTTTTAAAAATTATTAACATACAATGTTGTTTGTTCTATTTATCTGTTGTTTCATATAACTACTATTATGACCTACACTCTAAACTCTAAACAATGTTTTTTATTTTGTTTTTAAGATAAGTAATTAGCATGAACAAGTTCCTTCCTATTTCAGTATTAAGCAAATCTCTAATAATGTGTCAAGTTCTGTCATCAAGCTCTGTGAAATTCTTTTACAGCATTCTAAACATGACCTAACCTTTCTTTATCTCTTTCTTTTTTTCTCCATTAAGTTAGATAATGTGTTGCAATACTATTAATGACAATTCATTGGATTCGTGAAATAATATAGGGTGTAGGGTGGTTCACACTGATTTCGTACTATGAACACTATTAAAAATTAAGAATATTAATAATAATAAATAAATAATAATGATAATCAAAATAAATTTATAAAATAATAAGTAATCTTTAAAGGAGTTTGTTATTGGGTGAGACTAACAAAAGAAAAAAATATTCATTATTAACGTAGTACAAATAACATATTATATGTATTTGCAATTTATTTTTTTAATAATGACATTTGAATAATTATATATATATATATATATATATATATATATATATATATATATATATA